>Ga0101944_10000890_pt1 | contig 75635 bp, 66 predicted proteins | sample DewCreD2012metaG_FD_75245 | JGI IMG/M metagenome (GOLD analysis project Ga0101944, IMG submission 75245) | Hot spring sediment bacterial and archeal communities from British Columbia, Canada, to study Microbial Dark Matter (Phase II) - Dewar... ... | reverse complement strand
GGTTGTCGCGCTTCTGCAGCTTCACCGCATCGGCCCCGCACTCCTTGGCCACCTTGAACATCTCCATGCAGGTCTTGAGCTTGCCCTGATGGTTGTGGCCGATCTCGGCGATGACATAGCAAGGGCTTTGGTCGTCGATCGATCGGCCGTCGATGGTCAACCGGCGCATCATCTCCCTCCTTTGTTTGGTTTGCAGTCCTCCGCCAAAGACCGGTAAACCTTTTCCGTTTTGATCGCGGTGAGAGTCCAGCTGAAGTCCCTGGCGCGCTCAAGACCTCTGCGGGACAACTCACCGCGCAGCCTCTCATCCCTCAGAAGGCGCAGCATGGCGGAGCATATCGCCTCGGGGGATTGGGGATCGACGAACAGGGCCGCCTCGCCGGCCACTTCGCGCAGCGCGGGACGGTCGGCGGTTACGGTGGGAATTCCGAGGGAGAGCGCTTCCAGCACGGGTATCCCGAAGCCCTCGTAGAGCGAAGGGTATGCAAAAACTTGCGCCCGGCGCAAAAGATCGAACTTCGCAGCGTCTTCCACATAGCCGGTAAAGATCACGCGGTCCTGCAGATCGAGCGCTTGGACCAGTTTGAAAAGCCGTTCCACGCCCCAGCCCTTCTTTCCCGCAATAACCAACTGAAGGCGCGGCTCTTCGCGACAAAGACGGTGGAAGGCGCGGACCAGGTTAAAGAGGTTCTTCCGCGGCTCAAGGGTGCCGACGAACAGGATGTAGCGTTCACCAATGTCGTAACGCCGGAAAAGCGTATCGAACCCAGGGGCATGCTCAGGCGGCACTTTCGGCGGTCCGAGATGCACCACCGCCAGTTTATTCCGGTCCACTTCCGTGCGATCCCTCAAATCGTTGGCTGTTGACGCGGAAACGGCGATGAGGCGGTCGGCAAGGGAAACCGCAAGGCGAATAAAGGTTCGAAAATACCACCGCTTGATCGGCACATGCCAGTGAGGGCCTATGAAAAAGGTCAAGTCGTGGATGGTGACGACGCGACGAGCTCCTGCCGCAAACAGCGGAAATGAATAATGCAGCGAGTGCACCAGGTCGATGCGGTGCCTGCGAATGAAATAAGGCATCCATGCCTGCTCCAGCGCCAAACGAAAAGGAAGGATCCTGAAGACCCTGCCGGGCACTTTGATTCTCTCAATGGCGCCGTCGGGCAAGTCGTCGAAGGCGTCCTCATCGCTCTGAACGAGAACGAAATAAGCATGTCCGGGTACGGAGAGCGCCATAGAGCGGATCAAGTGGACCGCATACATTCCCACCCCGCCTTTTTCTCGCGGGATCTGGCTGGCGTCGATTAGGATCCTCATTCCACGGATCGGTCCGGAGGAGATTCGCGAGGATCAAAGATGAATTCCTTCCCGAACAGAATTCCGTCGCAAATCAAGTCAAGCCCCGGGCTAGCGCCTGGGGCCAAGGCTTCGAGCGTGTCGATCCGCATGCGATAGGGTGGATTGCCACCGGTAGGTTCCATGAGTTCGAGCGGAATCATGCGCCGAAAGAAGAAATGATAAGCGTATTTTCGGGCTCGGAGTATCTCACCGGATGACATGGGGTTCGGCCGCGGCAGTCGATTCAGCGCCTGAATGTATTCCATCGGCGTCGAAACGTCGTAGGCGATTCCTTTGTTTCGAATCCATGCTTCGCCGGCGACGATGACGGGAATGCCTATGGCGGCCAGCTCGATTCCTGTTTTCGTGTTGTAAATGATGACCGCATTGCACTTTTGCATGACGGCGTAGGTGCTCAACGGGCTGTCCGGTCCAATCAGGAAGACGTTTTCGGGAATCGCCGAATAGCGCTTGCGGATTTCATCCGCTACCCGCTGGCGGGACGGCAGCCCGCCCTGGATTTCAGCGGGGTGGATGCGAATGATCAGCTGCAAATCCCTGCGCTTCGCAAAATAGTCGATGCTGGCGAACATCCAGGAAAGCATGTCCGGGAAAGCATTCGAATCGTAGTGCAGCGCGGCATCCCACATCACACTGGTCAGCAGGCCGATACACGGCTTCGACAAATCAACGCCAAGACGCCGGAGGGCATCTTCGACCCGGAGCAGCGGCTTTTCATGAAACCAAATCCAATCCTGTGTCCCTTGCCAGCGGCTTTCCAGGTAGTCCAACAGCCGCTTTTCTTTGGTCTCGCTCCAGACCATGTTCTCCCAGGATGAAACCGGTTCGGAGATCATGGTGCGGTGATAGGTGTCATGATGGCTGAAAATGAAACACCGTTTGCGGTAGGCGGGGTTCCAATTGACGACACGAATTCCTTTTTTACGACACAACGCTCCGAGGATACCCTGGGGGACGTAGAGCCCGTGATTGAAGACCGCACAGTCGTAACGGTTTTCGTCAAGCAGACGGCCTAGCGCCTCCGCCGCAATTATGGAGGCTTCGAGATACTGTCTAAAAACCTTTTCCGCGTATTCCTCTTGGCCGAAGTCCCCACGAGCGAAAAACCTCAACGCCCCGGCGCGTGCCTGCTCCCCGAGGTCAAGTCCTTGATGGTGGAAGAAACCGAGTTCCTGAACAGGCACTTTCTGCGCCATCTCCTGACACATTGCGATTTCATGTTCGTTGAGCAGCTCACTGAAACGCCTTATCGGCAGCCCCAGGGGTTCGTAGCAGCGGTATGCCGGTCTAAAACATGTCGAGCAAAAGGAGCGTGTTAGAGGTTGGCCGTTGCCTTGGGTCAGTTTTCCGAGAAATCCGATTTCGCAACCCATACACGCGGGCAACATAGCGTCACAGAGCAGGAATTCCACCCGGGTGCCTCTCAGGCTGAGCGCGACCGCCAGCATGCTTTCGAGGATGGTGCTTCCGATTTGGGACCCCACGCATGTGGCCACGAGGACTTTCGAGGATCCTGCATGCCTGTCTGCCTTTTGCCAAGGGGTGCCTCCTCTTTGTAGGCAAGGCCGCCAGTCGGCATAACGGAAGCGCGCGTTCAGAGCCCGCGCAAGCTTGCGTATCCAAAAGGATTTCTTCAGCAATTTTCTGTGAAGTGGGTAGTTCATTGCCGGGAAACGAAAAGGAAAAATGACATTAGAGAGTTTCAGGATAGAACCGGTTTCATAACCTATTGGGGGGAAGGATCAACGAAGCTAGCGAAAAGATAGAAAAGTAGACGCTAATCAAGCATAAAAGTCAACACCTGATCTGACGGATGTGTGTTGGGGGCCTCGGCGTTCGAAGGGGCAAGGTTGCGGGTTGCTTCTATGCGGTATTTCTTTCATCGATTGCCTCCGGCACCCGATTCTCCGCGCTGGGCATTCGGCGACTTCGCTTCTCAAGCGTCACTTCCCCCCCACTAGATCTTGAATGCCCTTGAACCGGCAGCCGCTGTCGGAGCTACAGCCCATCATCCGGAAAGATAGAGAGACGTTTTCCAGTGGTAATGAACCCGCTCCAATCCCCCCGCTTGCGACGAGTGATCTTCCGCTTTCCCTCTTCGCCTTGTAGCATGGCTTTTCTAGAAACCAAAAAACTTAAGCAAGGATCAATCTTGATGACAGAACTCGCAGCGTTATACCGTCTTCCGAGGTGGCCATTCGGATATCAACGGATGATTCCGAAGCGGGACTCGATCCACATCAGGATTCTTTTCATCCCTAATTTTTTAACCAACAATCTCAATTTCTTATAGGCAATATGAATATGCGGATTCACGACCGGGCCCCATCCATGGCTGAGCAGTTCGACCATGGTTCCAAGCCGGAGAGCGCCTTCGTTTAAAACGCTGAAGTAGTCCGCCTTGAGTATGCCCTCTCGTCTCACATTCCCCCAGAGCATTGAAAAGAGATTCGGGAAAAAGGCGAACATGCGCCTGAAAAAACTGGATGGTTCTTTATTTTTAATTCTTGCCGCTACGCGCCCCACCTGGTACGATCTTTTCATCATGTAGCTGCGTTTCATCTTATACGGCGGAACATAATGCAGCACCGAGCATTCTAAAGAGTAAAAGACCTTCTGGTCTTCAGGGGGGGTCCTGCGCCGATAGTCTTCAAGCACCGCCCTTTCCTCTCCCAGTCCAATCTCGTTTCCTTTCATCCCGAGATTGACATCGAAGCCGCCCAATTGAAATAGGAGCTCGCGGCGGATGACGAAGTTTCCTCCGCTCACCCGGCAACTGGTCGAAAAGCCGGATCGGTCAGAAAACTTACGCATTTCATAGCGGTCCTTGAACCACGGCGGCCGGGAGGAATCATAATATGGAAAAATAGGACCACCTACAATGTCGGGTCGGTGTTCATCAAGCACAGCCAGAAGATTCTTCAGATATCCTACCGGGGCCATGGAGTCATCGTCAAGATACGCCAGGTATTCTCCTCGGGCAACTTCAGCGCCCTTGTTCCTGGCATAAGAAAGGCCTTGATTCTGCTCTTTGACGTATAAGACATGGTCATGATCATGAGCAATCCGCGAAACGATGGCCGAGGTATCATCCGTGGAGTTGTTGTCCACAACGATAAGCTCATATCGTTTTCCGGGGGGCGTTTCCTGCATGACCACGCTAAACAGGCATTTTTCGAGGAGACGGGAACGGTTGAAGGTGCAGACGATCACCGACAACGAAAACGGGCTGTTGCTCATCGTCTCCTCCTAATCGCCTTGATTTTTCTTCCGAAGAAATATGGCCCCAAAGGTGTAAGGAGTGTTTCCAAAGCGATGGTGAATGAGGTAGGATTCCTGATTATCGAAGAATCTCTTGTTCCCCACGAGATCGAAGTGCCCTGACCGAAGAAAAGTACGCTCGATGTCTTCTTCGCTCTTGAGCTGATTTCTGGGTCTTGTGTCCTTACCGTAGCCGACTACTCCCGGTGCAGGGTTACGATAATCAAATGTGATCGCGAGGAGACCGCCAGGCTTCAAGCATCTGGCTATTTCCGATAGTCCTGCCTGTTTGATGTCGTAATCGAGGTGCTCGAAGACACAGATGGAAAACGCGTGGTCAAAGTATTCATCCGGGAAATTCAAGCGTCGCATATCCATAATGTACGAATGAAGGTTCCAACCCATAGATTTCGCTATGATTTGACATTGCCGACTCAACGTTGGGTTCAGCTCGACCGAATGCACTTCGAACCCCAGAGAGGCCAGGTAGCAGGTAAAGAGGGAAGCACTACCACCCCCGTCAAAGAGCCGAGCGCCGGGCTGCAGGTAGGGCGATATCGTTTTGAGAACCCAGTAGATCTCCCAGTAAAGGAACCAAGGAAAACGGATGTCGTCAGCGCTATCGGGAAGCGCTTGATAGTCAAGTCTTTGCTCGATACCGCGGGCAAGTGCTCGTGCTTCTTGTCGGTGGGTTCGAGGCATTCCTGCTCTTTTGGACAATAGGCTGCACTTCTTTCTAATCCTTTGCAGAAGGCCTGCCCTCTCGGTCGGTTCTTCAGGCAAGGTTCCCACCCAAGAGGACATCCACAGGCCTTTTCGGTATAGCTTTCGAATAAGACGATTTAATTCCTGAATGGTTTGCTCAGCGTCTGTTCCAAGCAGATCTGAGCGACTCATCGTTTTGTTGATGATCTCGGTTTCGCCGTGAATCTTTTCTTTTGTGCCGGCAGTTGGTTTCGCGCTGTCCAGCTCAATCGTTCTATTCCAAATCTCGACCCGTCTTTGAATGTCCTCCATGGTGAATAAATCGTTTTCATGGGTTTCCGCGTTGAAATACGTTTTATTAGGATTGAATCGGAAGGCCTCCGACAAGTTGATTTCTTCCCTTTCTGACCTGCGATTCATGAGGATCTCATTGAGGCGGGCTACCAGGTTATCGATAGGGTCCCCTTTAGATAGCATTTCCTTTTCCGCCCAATTTTGCAGCGCTTGGCTTGGTTTTGAAAGGCCGGAATTCGTGCATAATTGTATAAAATCATCTTCACTATAGATTCTATCGGCGTACTTGTACCAATCGCACTGGATGGAATCGGGGAATGGAAACGGTTCGAACATGTAAGCAGGCTTGCCTGCTACCGCAGCTTCGATCAGGCTGGTACTATAAGAGGATACGACGAGATCGCTTGCCAGGATCCAGTCACGCACTGACTCTTCTTTAATAAAATAGAGGTTTCGCGATCGCCTTCCGACTCGATCGCTGAAGAATTGATGCATCACTTTCGAATTAACAGCTGGTCGTGGACGGAAAATCACGCACAACCCGTCTTCTGACCCCGCGCGGTTACACCAGCGTAGAACAGTCTCCAAGGATCGGGTGCAGAAATCTTTTAGTTCAAAAATATCTTTTGTATCAGCCCCCAACTTTTTGAAAAATTCAATTTTTTTTCCGATAAATGCCCAACGATAATTTTCGGGAATAAAAATCCATCTTCGGTCCGGATCCAAGCCGTAAAGCTTTGCGAGTGTCAATCTGGACTTGAAATAGTTTCGATAAGGTGATTTGTAAAGTTGATAGGCAGGCTGACCGTTGACGAAAATATTGCCTTCCGGAACTCCATGGGTTACAAGATACTTTTTATAGAATTCTCCCCATGCATGGTGCAAGACCATTTTTTTAGCAAATTCATCGGAAGGGGCTTTAACATTCCAATGAGCCCGATAGTGAATCTGCTCCCAGGCCAAATTGAAATGTGTCGACGTCGGCCAACTCTTGATGTAATCTTCGGTGGCCAAGGCCCCTGATGAAAAATAGAAGAATGGGTGAACTACCACCCGTGGATTGAGGTGTTTCATCGATTCAACGGCATGCGCATAGTAACTTCGTATTTCAATCTCCAAGCTGTACTTTCGCGCTGCCAGGGACTTGACTGCACAGGCGACATCCAGCTCACGCGCAATATGCTCTACGAACCAGAGTACATCGACCGTCTTTCGCTGATTCACATCGTACTTATTCATTACACTCATAGACATGGTTCAGCCCTTACCAAGGTTCTTGCCATGGACATGCCGAAAGAAGATCGTTTCAGACATCATCTTGCAAGTTCCGCCATAAAATTTGAACCAGCGCCTGGTTTTTTGCTTTCTGGGAGAGCCCTACTTCAAGGCGGGGAGGTAGAGCGGAAGATCATCTGTCGCAAGCGGAGGGGTTGGAGCGGGCTCGGCACCACTGGACAACGTCTCTTTTTCTTTCCGGGTGATGGGCTGTAGCCGCAACAGAGAATAGCGGCTCAAGTGCTTCACGATCAGGGAGGCGAAGTGGCGCGTGATGAGCTACGTCGCCGATGGCTAAGCGTAGAGAATCGGGTGACGGAAGCAATCGACGAAAGGAATACAGCACATCAATGGTCTCATAATTGTCAGGACATTCCTAGTTCTTTGAATCTGGCCAGTACAGGCGGGATGGCGCCTATTTTTCAGTACTATTTCGAGACGATTAAAAGAAGAGACCCGAAACTTTGCCCCCCCCGAACGCCAAGGAACCCGACACACGTCTGTCAGATCAGTTGTTGACTTTCATGCTGATGTCTCAAGTTCTCGCCTCATCGAGGTTATGCCCATCAACTCGTCAAGCACCGTGAAGGCCATTTGACGCAATTGAAGGTTCGGATTCCCTTCCGGAAACCTGCCACAGCATTTTTCTAAAGCCTTCCCAAATGAACCTTTGGATTTCAGATCGATGGGATGGCAATAGGGACGCAGTTCTTCCGGCTGACGGGCGAAGAGAGTCTTTGGCAGGATAACGAAGCAGCCCGCCATCACCGCTTCTAAGATTTTGGTTTTGACTCCCATGCCGTAATTGGAAAGCAGGGCCATGGCTCTTGCCGGTCTCAAGGCACTGTAAGGTTCCGCAATGATGCCTCGCCATCGTATCTGCGGCGAAACGGGGAGTTCGCGAGGCGGCAAGGCGCCTGTGACCATAAATTCCCAATCGGCAAATCCAGCATCCAGGCTTTCGATGGCAGAAACAAAATTTTTCGTTGCATCGGCAATTAGAGGGTTGTTCAGCGAGGAGCCGAAATGTACGCAGAGCTTCCTTTTCTGATCGTTCCGCCGCAAATCGCTCACGTAAGACTGAGGAAGATAGAAAGGAACATATTTAATTTTTTTTGGTGAGGCGAACCTTTTCCAATACACATCAGCTTCCCATTTCGATATTGCCAGAACGAAGTCCGAAAACCTGGCGCACGCGATGTCCAAGGCAAAATTTTTAATCGCCTGCGATACGAACCGGACAGCTTTCGGGGAGGCTCCCTGGGCGAGAGCCCAGTGAAGACGATGAAAAAGTTCTGCGTTATGAGATCGTACCATCAAAGTTGATTTCGGCATGGTGCGACGAAGACATTTCAAAAGAGCCGGCGAAAAGGTCATCTCGAGAATTGCGGCATCGAAGCGTTCCAAAGTTTTGAAAGAAACCCGTTCAAGGTCGCCACGCTTGAGGAATTTACCAGAGACGTAAATTTTTTGATGTTCGATACCTCGTTCGAGGAAATATTCTGTTCGTGAGCGGATATCCTTGACAGACCCCAAATAGTGTTGCTGGGCGTTTTCATAGATCTCTTTGTAAATATGCAGTACCCGTACACCCATGAATCTATTCAATCCGAGGTCTTTTTCATCGCGACAAACGCGAACGTGAACTCACGCCGCATGCGTTCCCAACGAACGGCACGTTCCGCGGTATTTAATTCTAAAGGTGAGCACAGTGACAGCCCTTCACCCTTTGCAAGCGAAATCAGCTCTTGAATTTGATCCGGCCTGAAGATTTTCATCTCCCCCATGGCTTTCCCATAGGGATAGATGCCGGAGCAGTCTATTGGTTCGGACCAGTAGTCCATGGAGATGAGCAGCACCCCTCCCATTTTCAGGATCCGGGACATTTCTCTTACGAATCCATGCAGTTCAACCCCATGTTCGATGACCGAGATGCAGGTTACGGCTTGAAAAAACCGGTCAGGGTAATCGGTACGGGTCAGGTTTTGCACGCTGAACTTGATTCTCTGTGAGCGGTAGAAACGGTCGGGAATGGGTCGAATGTCGCAGGCGTATAAGTGATGATACCCAAAGGCCGCCAACCACGCAAGTATGGTACTTCGACCGCCGGATCCGGCATCGAGCACAGGGGATTGAACATCGGTTGCCGTGACGATGTAGTAAAGGGATTTCAATGTATCCCAGTTTTTCTGTGGATCATGGTGTGACGGCAATCCCAGCGCTTTCAAAAGACGGGTGCAGGCCGCAGCCTCGGAGCGGGACATCAGCGCGCAACATCCGCCAATTCGGAGCATGAACCGAAATAGTTCACGGCACTCTTCCAAGCTAAGGGCTTTAGACCGCCGCACCCTGAACGAACTTGCTGAAATCAGTTTTTTTAAAAGCTCTTGGAATCCGATCACCACGTCTTACGCCTTTTCGAACCCGGATTGAGCAACTTGACAGGATGCGCCATGGCCACAGATTAATCTTTTTCTGCGACAAAGGGAGATCCATCAAGAATTCCGTTGCAAATCACGTCAAGTCCTGGGTAAACGCCTTCTCCGAGCTGCTTCAAGCGCTTAAGCCTTAAACCGATCTTATGCTTTCGTAGTGACACCAGAAAAGGCAGCTCGATCATCCGACGAAAGAAAAAGTGATACGCGTATTTTCGAGCCCGCATCAGCTGTTCGGAGGTCAATCCATACGCCAAAGGAAGCCGATCAAGGACTCTGAAATACTCTTCGGGCGAGCTGACGTCAATCGAAAACCCTTTGCCGCGTATCCAGGCCTCGCCTGCGACGATCACCGGAATCCCCATGCAGGCGATTTCGATTCCTGTCTTGGTATTGTAAATGATAACCGCATTGCATTTCTGCATCAGCGCGTAAGTGCTGACGCGGCTCTCCGGTGGAACGAGAGTAATGTTTTGGGGAAGATCCGGTATCCGTCCAAGGATTGCATCAAGCATTTTTTGTCTCGATGGTATTAGCCCATGGATTTCCGCAGGGTGAACCCGCACCAAAAGACGCAGGTCGGGACGATTTCGGAAGTATTCGATAGTTTGAATCATCCAGTCGAGCATGTCCCGAAATGCATTAGAGCGGTAGTGAAGCTTGGCGTCCCACATGACGCTTGTCAGAAGACCGATGCAAGGTTCATTGAAATCGATTCTCAGCTCCTGTTGAATCCGGTCGTGATCTTCATAAGGCTTTTCATGGAACCAGATCCAATCCTGGGTCCCATATCGGCGACTCTTCAGATAATCCAAGATAGCCCGCTCTTTTCTGGAATCCCACGGCATCGTCTCCCATAAGCTTACAGGCTCTGTGATCATGGTCCGGTGATAGCTGTCATGGTGACTAAAAATAAAAGTTTGTTTGCGATATGAGGGGTTCCAGTTCACCACGTGAATCCCTTCACGACGCAGCACTTCCCCGATCACCCCTTGGGGAACATAAATACCATGGTTGAAAACGGCCGCATCGAATCGCATCTCGGCCAAAAGATTGCCCATGGCCATTGCCGTCAGTATGGAGGATTTCAGGTAACGCCGTAGGATCTTCTCCCCGAGCGGCTCGCTTTCGAGATCTCCCCTCGCATAAAACCGCAGCGCTCCTGCCATCGCATGCTCGCCGACTGCAACACCGCGATAGACATAGTCTGGTATTTCTTCAGCGGGCAGGCTTTCAGACAACCGATGAGCCTCTTCGTCCTCGACCTTACCAATCCAATCCTTAAATCCCACAATCGGCAAGCCGAGGCACCCGAAAGCATCTCTTCCCTGCTCCACACAGCGTTTGCATCGAGGAGTGTGTTCCTGGGCCAGCAGGTCTTCGGGCTCCACGTTGTGAATCTTGATCATTTGGCAACAGGGGAGCCTTTGATCACAAAGCAAAAGAGTGACGCATGCGCCTCGAAGGGTCAACGCTACAGCCAGGACACTTTCAAGGAGGGTTCCGTGTTCATAGCAACCCATGCTGGTCGCGACCAGAACGCGTTTGCCGTTCCGAGCGTCTCTCTTGGCATCTTCCCATGCCTTGAATTCATCATCAAGCACCGACGCCAAAGATCGCTTTCCCCATTGAATACGGTTGATTGCCTCGCTTGCGAGCACCGTGGTGAAAATTCGCTTGATGGCGTAAATCATTTTTTTTTTTGATCTTTTGTCAAAATTTTCTCGAAGAATTTACCGATTTTGTATCCGATGCCGATTTTGGTGGTTTTCATCCAAAAGATCTTCTCGGCTTCGAGCATTTTTTTCTCTTCTTTCATTGCTTCAAGTTCTTGCTTTAACCTCGCGTTCTCCCGGCGGATGTTCTCCAATTTCTCTTTAAGAGCCAATGATTTACGTCGGAGAAATTCAATTTTCTGATGTGATTTCGACAAATTCAAACGTAGATCGTTATGTAGTGCATTTTCCCGCGCAACACTTTTGCTCATTGCTTCCAGCAATTCCCAAATCGCCTGAGGGCTGGGTATCGGTACGGACTTTGTGATGTCAACTTCGTTCAAGCAGAGCGGGGGGGACCTTTCTTCCTTTGCCAGACTCGGCCCGGCAGTAGCGTCTTCAGCTTGCGGTAGGCCTGTTACAGAATGAGGTGCGTCGTCGATCGGTTTGCTCCATTCCGGAAGGGAGAGGGCCTTTACGGCGATTTGGTAGAACGGGCCCAACTCATGCAGATTTCTGTCTCGTATCTGCTGCAGGACAAGCACCAGAACGACCAGCCAGTGGTATTTTTGAGGATTTGCCTTTGCTTCCGGGCCAAAGAAGGAAGATGAGATCTCTTCGGAAAGGAGGCGATCAATTTCTTTGATGATGTACTTTCGCCGCTTTTCCCAGACGAGCCCGGCGAGGATAAGCCCTCGGGAAATCATAAGCGATTTCCTGCTTGATTGATCCAGGACGAGGTTAACCAGCAGCGCGACAACGTGTGAAAGAAAAGGCGTGTGGATGTGGAACGGGATGTTTTCAAGGCCGAAAAGCCTTTCTTTCTGAACGTTAATGACGTCAGAAAGTTGCAGGACCGGACCTAAGAATCGTCGGTACCACAGCACTTCGGGTATATGAAAAAACTTGCCATAAGCTGATATCTCCGTGAGCAGAAGCCGATCCGGCAGGATGACGCGTCTGAAAATACCGGCTTTTAAAAGCGGATCTGTACGGAACAAGCCGTAAACGGCATAACCGGCCCCGCGAAGGTGAAGGCCAACCTGAAAAAGATGATCGAGGAGATCCTTTTCGTGGGTATCAATGAAGGGGGGAATTTCGATATCCAGTGCTTCTCCCGAGCCATTGATCGCCGCAGCGTCGGGGTAGGCCAATACACTGTCCGGGTGAGTATCTAGGGCCGCGATGTGGAGCTCGAGCCAACGCTTTTCCCAACGGTCGTGGTCGCTGGCCCAGGCGAAATACTCTGGCCGATACGTTTCGAAAGCCTTGAAGAATGCTTTGCGCCACGTCGAGATCATGCCCTCGTGATTGGGGTTTCGGTAATAGGAGATTCGATCGTCCCGTTTGGCGTATGCGTGCATGACCTCTTCGGTAGCGTCGTTTGAGCAATCATCGATGGCAATGATCCTGAAGTCCCGATAAGACTGGTTCAAAAGCGATTCCAGCGCCTCAGGGAGATAATCAGAGCGGTTGTAAAGGGTCATCCCGAAGCACATTCTAACATGGCGAGTGTCGTTCATCAGTACCCCTATTTTTTCTATATTCGGCTCTTCGCACCTCGCTCGTTGTTCGCGTTTTCTTGAACGCTTCAAAAACTTTAGCGGTAGCCTAACTCCTCCAGAATTAAACTCGGGGGAGTTGCTTTTTCCGCCCAGGAGAATTCCTCTTCACGGTATCGGCCCTGACGTCTTCTATCCACCTCTACACTGACAGATTGCAAATAATTCTGTTCTTTCACTCCTACTGCTTTTGCTAAATTAGTGATCACTGTATTCGTGCTCTCCAGTAGGTCCTCGAACCGTAAAGGGTAAAGCGGGCCATAAGCCTTTTCCGTAGATTCGATCCGGCGGATATAGTCTTCCCATAGTTTGAAATAATCGAGGTACCGTTGACGTTGATCTTGAACGCTCATTTGCCGCTTTCCCCTTTCACGCTTTAGGTCACGCTTGAGGAGACTTAAGGCGACATCTCTTCCGTCACGAAAAACGTGAACGACGAGTGCCTTCGGAAACAACTCCCTCCAGACTGGCAGCAGCAATGAGTTCCGGGGATCTTTCCAGCCCCAAATACATCGCTGTTTGAAGAACAGCCTCAGTGCAGAAAACCCGAAATGAAATTTTATCAACCCCGCTTCTAAGCGACGTTTTACAAAACCTATCATCCACCTGTAGCGTTCGCCGAAATCGCAAACAGCGGGCAAATAATCGAAGCAACGCCAGTTGCAGCCGATGATGTCCAGAGCTTCCTTGTTTAAATTCAAAAAGAAAACGGATTCTTCATTCCCTGTAAGCTCTCTCCCCATAAAAACGCCCATATTCTGCAGAATTCGTGAAACCAAACCGGTTCCAGACCGATGCATGCCGACTACGATGATCACACGGCATTTGATCGCACGCGAGTAAGCCCAAGGGTACCGAAGTGTCTCCTGAGAGGATCTTTTCATCTTTGGCGAAAAAACCATTTGATCTCACTCAAGCCGTTGGGTGTTCAAAACATCGATCGTCCTATAATCATTCACAGCCGTGGCGTAGCGAATTTCTCCGTTTCATTTTAAAAAACCTTAAAAAACAAGTCCGCGTTTCCGTAATGATTTGCAAATAGCGAATGACGGTCGAATGAAGATCGTAAGGCATTGTCATCGCCCAGTGGTCGATCGCGTGATTTCTCAAATCGATTTTCGTTCGCTCATCGAAGTACGGTTCGGGCGAGTCAGGAGGAAATAAGCGAAGATGCAAGGAACATCGCGCAAAAAAGCAGGGCCCCAACGGCTTACACAACAAAGGATCACACCGCTGAGCATGCCGGCCCATGGCAGCTTCACAGGCCAACTTTCCGGAAGAAGTTCAAATGCCGACACCAATAGCGCAGGAGCGAAGTGTCTTCCACGAGCTGCTCGTCAGCAACCACGGCTGGTGGTGAAGAGCTTTCTATTACGAAATTCGGTGCGGATCGTCTTGTGGCGGGCTACGAATTCAAAACGCTTTTTTTCAAAGACACAGTGCTTCCACCCTCCCGAGGCTGTTTCAAACAACCGCTCCATTTACCCATGTCACCCCACATCTGGGGAAGCTTAAAAATGGGGATAGGAAACACTATCCACTTGTATTTAATAAAATATATAAATCGAAAATGAAGAAAATTTTTTCAAGATGAGCTAAAGTCAAGAAACAACAACAACAACAACAAGAAGAAGAAGAAGAAGAAGAAGAAGAAGAAGAAGAAGAAGAAGAAGAAGAAGAAGAAAAAGAAAATAAATTGTATGTTGAAAATAATTTTAAGGCAGATGCTTTTAAAAACATAGAATTCATTCCGAAATTCGTGTTTTAAGACTTTCAGAAAGATCCGGATTAAAAAAGACGGCTCCTTTTAGAAGATGCAAATTCTTCTCAGGAATAAGAAGCTCAGGAGATAAAACCACCAAATACCATATTTGCCGTGGATGATACCATGGAAGGCGCTGGCAATAAAAGCCCATTTCTCTTAGCAAACATTTTATTGATGCGGGATTATATCGTACGCAACCGGGATAGATCCATCCAGATCCGGAAAAATCCGCTTCGCCCTCATGAGCATGTATGAACGTGGCAGCAATGATTCCGCTCATTTTCATCTTTTTTTTGAAAGACATCAAGATTCGAATTAATAAGTCTTTCCCGGTATGGCTGAAAATTGATTGTGCCAGAATGTAATCGAAGATTCCATCGGGTAAATCTAAACAATAACCGCTTTCGTCGTTGCTGAAAAAAGGATGTTTTATATCTATAAGGTCTCTACCGATTTCTCTTTCTATCGCGTCATCTATGAGCCAGAAATTAGGCTCGACGCCGTAATAGTTTCCTGAATTAAGATACGGTATCAAAAGGCGTCCTGCACGAAGCGAACCGCATCCAAAGTCCAATAGCTTGTGATGTTCACGCAAACCAAGTGAACAAAGCAAGTTGAATTGGGATGCTCCCATGTAATCATACTGCGAAGGCGGGCCAACATAGGCGGTATAGTGCTTAGAACCTGGTTTCAAAGACTTAGCGGCGCTCTTATCATAATTGCGAGCGGCATCAGACGAGAGTCGGCCAAAAGCTGAGAAGGGAAGGCGAATTTTGCGTAGAATATTTATCATTCTAGAGAAAGATTGTGGCAAAGCCATTCCGCTGTTAACAGCAAGAGGGGAAAATTCGATTATTTACAAATAAAGCATCGAATTTGTCAGCACTTGGATCATCGCCGAAGAATTTCGAATGCCATTTATGCCAAATGCCCATCCATGGAGGATCAACGGCAAAAAATGGCAGAGAATAATAGCCCACATACGCCCAGGGTTGCCAGGCCCAGAACATTGTTGTTGCTGCGCCGACACCCTTGCGCATCAAAAGATCCTAATTGAACCTGGACTCGGCAAATGGTGGCCTTTGTCGGCTACCGCGCATCGGATCCGCTCGCGCCGCGGCCGGATGCCGAGAAGTCGCGTCTCTCGTTGCGTCTGCTCTTCCAACCGGGGCTTTGCAGCTCGAAGTCGGGCGTCGGCCTCATGAAGGATCATCTCCTCTGTGTTGGATAAATTGTTGCCCTTGCGGCGATGGCCGAAGCGGGCGATACGCTCGGCGCTAACGGCTTCGCCCTTCAGCGCTTTGACATATGCGCAGAAGGTCTTGCCGCCGGCGTTGTGCACCATCACCTACCGGCTTGCGCTGGCCTGAAGGGTGCTGGCATCTACTTCGATCTTCCTTCGGCTTGTTTCTTGACGGGTCCGCCGCGGTGCAAAGGCCAAAAAATCAAAACCATGAAACGTCAAAACAAGGCTTTCCGCGATAAAGATTTCGTCATGCTTTCAATACTCGGAATTTCCCTTACAAAGTGCGTTGAAATCGGATGAACCTCAATTCCTAAGGCGTTTCGATACCCAATCGAGGTCCGGGCGCACGCAGCCCCGGTAGTCACCGGAAAAGATCCGCTCCGGGTCATTCTCGGGAACGACCTTGATGCTCAGGACATTCTCGAGGAACACATGTCGCCATTTCGGTCGTACAGGTGTGACAAGGGCGATCGAAAAATCGTATTCTCCCGTGTTCAACAAACGCGATGGGATCTCTACCTGGGATTGAAAAACCGAACCTTTCGGCTCAGGCTTGACTTCCAGGGGATGGGTCGTCAACACATGCACCCCTTCACGATGGAGGTGCAGGACGGGCAAAATGGGGATGTCATCCCGCAAAACACGGTATTCAACCCGTACGCGAATAGGCTCGTCTCGAATGAATAGCTCCTTCGTTTGGCCGTATTGGTCAAGCAGCTCAATTCGTATCAGCTCGGCGCCGCAAGGTGCGCGATCAACGGGCGCGTCGTCATGAGGTGCAGGCGAGCGAGTCACAGGTTGCGGTGCAGGCTCCTGCACTGATTCGTGGGGGTTCGACGCGCTAACCACAAAGGAAGCTTGAAGCTTGAGCATGCGTTTGGCGTAAGCCTGAACGACGTTGCGCGGCGGCCCCTCCTCTACAATCTGCCCTTCCTCGATCCAGATGCATCGGTTGCAGAGGCCGATCACGGCATTCATGTTGTGGGAAACAAAAAGAATTGTTCGGCCTGCGCCGGCGAGGCCTTCCATCCTTGCCAGGCACTTTTTCTGAAAACCGATATCGCCCCCCGCGAGAACTTCGTCCAGCAGAAGAATCTCGGAGTCCAAATGCGCCGCGACCGAAAAGGCCAGCCGCGCATACATACCTTTCGAGTAATGATGAATCGGCATGTCGATGAAGCGCTCGATTCCCGAAAACTCGATGATTTCGTCCATTCTGTCCCTTATCTCCCTCTTCGTCATGCCGTGGAGGGCCGCGCTGTAAAGTATGTTTTCGCGACCGGTCAGTTTCGGCTTGAAACCGGTTCCTACTCCGAACAGCGCGGTGGTCCTCCCGCGGATCACCGCTTCGCCTTCGGTCGGGTAAATCAGCCGGGAAAGAATTTTCAGAAGAGTGGTTTTGCCTGCTCCATTTCGGCCAATCACCCCGAGACGTTCACCCCGCTGCAGATCGAAGCTGACATCCTTCAGCGCCCAAATCACCCTGTTTCCTCGGTTTCGGAATTGAGGCAAATCACCTTGAAGGATGTCGTATGGGAGCCGGAGTAAGTCGAGGATTCTCAGCCTCGCGTTTGACTTCTTGATGGTGTCGAGATAGTAGCGCTTCGAAAGCCTCTTTGCTGAGATGACAGGCTCTTCCATCATAGATGATCCGCCAGATAGGATTCGGCCCTCCGGTACATTCGTGCACCGACAAAGAAGAGCAACGCTGTCAGCCCTGAGGAATAAGCAAACTGCCAGAGTGGGAAGGGAAACTGCTGGAAAAGACAGGAACGGAACGCCAAAAGAGTTCCTGCCATCGGATTGATAAAATAAACTCCACGAACCCGTTCAGGAATCATCTCGGGAGCGAAGATGACAGGCGAGACAAACAGGCCGAGGTACAGGCAAAGATTGAGCAATCGTTCGAAATCGGCTTTGACGATGATGAGACAGGCAAAGATTAATCCAATGCCCAGTACGAGCATGGAGCACTGCAAGAGGACGAGGGGAAGCAACACAAGACGCCAGCCGGGGTAGGTGCCGTACGCTATCATTAGTAAAATCAGTGGCAGAAAAGCGATGAGTAAGCCGTAATGGTGTGAGAGGACCGGGGCCATGGGAGTGATCATCCGCGGGTAATATATGCGCTTCATCACACCGGCGTCTTTAAGGACGCTTTTGGCCGCCGCCATTGTAGCATCGCGGAAATAAAACCAGAGGATGATCCCGCTATAAAGAAACAGCGGATAGCTGATTTCGACGTGTAGGTTTGCGCCTGAACGATTTTTGATAAATGTAAAGATGAGCACCATGGCCAGCGGTCGGGCGACAGCCCAGAAATAGCCTAGCGCAAGCTGGTTGAACTCCAGACGGATCGATTTCGACACCATGCTCCATAAAAGATGTCTGTAGCTTGCCAGTTCACATAAGTTCAAGAAGTTTTCTCGATCAAGAGGCCGAATGACCAAGGGCCCGGAGTCGCTTTTTTTGCTCATAGTAAAATACGTTGGCCAGTGAGAGTCAAAAGTGGTTTTGCAATCCTCGCATGAGAGGCCTTGAAAACAGCCATTCTTTTCTCATAGATAAGAGAATACCCAGCGCCGTTTGCGGTTTTTGGGGATCAAACTTTTCGATCAGGCTATCTGAGGGCGTCATGCCACCGATTCCGGCATGAGGCCGCACCAGTTCGTGGAATTGGACAGAGTTCTCCCTCTCCGTTCTGCAATGAGCAGGCGAATCGAAGTTTTTCCTCGCATGCCAACGTTCCATCATCGTTACGGATTACTCGCATGACCTTGACGTCGGTCCTTGTCGTACGCAGCCGGTTTAGACGCCACTGCATCTTCTGGGTTAAAGCGCGCCTTGAACGTACGGCGCTCGAGAGCCCTTTTTTGGTCTTTGACGTTGTTGGTGCGTTGTTGTTCGGTGGTGTAGGGGCACTCTTCGATAGCCTGCCCCAAGGAGTCTCGGGTCGACTTCCTGGTCTGGTCAGAAAAGACGTTCTCGTCGAGCTCGCCTGAAAAGTCATCACGGGCAAGAGGTCGCTTGCTTTTCCCGGCCAAGAGGCAGGCGTTTGGTGTCGCACCGAAGCATTTTGCCCAATAGAGCCTCCTTATGGCGTCTCTTGGCCACTTGGATTGGCTGCGATGGCAAGTTGAGACTGAAACGTAAGCCATGCGTGCGGATGCCTTACGCAATATCGGAATCGGGGAATTCCCCATCTTTACTCCATTTAAAGCGGTCGTCATCCGCCATGTGCGCTTTATTTCGAAGTCACCGGATGCTGTTCGCTTATTCTGGACATAACGAGATGGCCAAACCCGCTGCGTTATGCGGCTGGACGATAAATATAAATAACTTCCCTTAAAAGTTATAAAATCCCCTTCGGCGAAGAGGAAAGAGGAAAATTCACTCTCCTTCCATGAATGGCCCTAAAAAAAATTGTTTTTGGCTTGACTCAGCGGCGGCGATGAAGCGTCCTTGGAAGAAAGCAGCGGCTCGTCAATCGGCCAGGCGATGGCCACCTCGGGGTCGTTCCAGCGGAAGCCACGGTCATATTGGGGGGCGTAATAGCCGGAGGTTTTGTAGAGGACCTCACAGCGGTCGGTCAGGGCCAGGTAGCCGTGGGCAAACCCCTCCGGGATGTAGAGCATGCGGCCGTCGTTTTCGGAGAGCTCGACCCCGACCCATTTCCCGTAGCCAGGCGATGAGGGGCGGATGTCGACGGCGACGTCGAAGATGCGGCCGCGCAGGCAGCGCACCAGCTTGGCGATCGCCGCGGGCCGGATCTGGTAATGCATCCCCCGCAGAACCCCCTTGATGGAGCCGGCATGGTTGTCCTGGACGAAGCGCGGCAGCCCCAGCGCGGCGAAGGCTTCTTCGCGGAAGGTCTCGGCGAAAAAGCCGCGCTCGTCGCGAGCGAAATCATGGGTGATCAAAAGAACACCTGGCAGGCTGGTCTCTTGAGCCGTAAATTTCATGGGTCCGCCTTCAAGCGATAGCTCCGCTTCCTCGATTCCTCCGCGGAAGCGAAAATAAAATACCGAAATAATTGATTAAATATTTCAACCGGCAGAATGCTCTACACTTATAGAGAAAGCCCGTCGCTGTGTAAAGAGCTTTGATTTCGTAAGAACCATCGATAAACTCGGATTCCCCGGTTCAGAGCCTTCGGACGCCGGATTTGCACCCGCCACCGGGATGTGCGATAATGCTTCTGAATCGAGCAGAACCTCTCCGGAGGTGAACCTCATTCAAGGGGGCATGGCCGCATGCAGCGCATCTTGATCATCGACGACGAACCTCAGATCCGCTCCATGGTCCGCCTCATCCTCGAGCGGGAAGGTTATACGGTCCTCGAGGCCGTGGACGGGGCGGAGGGCCTGAAAATCTTCCGTGAGAAACCGGCCGATCTGATCCTGACCGATCTGATCATGCCGAACAAGGACGGGATCGGCATGATCATCGAACTCAAGAAGGAGTTCCCCGACGTCAAAATCATCGCCATGTCCGGCGGCGGCCTCAACCGGCCGGAAGGCTACCTGCGCGGCGCGCAGAAACTCGGCGCGGCGGCCACGCTGGCGAAACCCATCAACCGCCAGGACCTGGTTCGGGTCGTGCGGGACACCCTAAAGGCCGATGCCCCTTCTGCGGCCTAAGACCCCTTGCCCCGCAACCTGCAAGTCTGCGGTGAAGCCGGCCGCTCGATTGCACCCCCGCAGCCTCGTTTTTCGGCCGCTTCTCCTCGTTGTGGCCGCGGCCGCTTTTCTCGAGACGGCCATGCCTCGTCTGCTGCACGCCGGGGACGTCATCCTCTTCCACGACGGGATGCGCACCCTGTGCACCGGCCGGGCCTGGGAGGAGAAAGACCAGGTGCATTGCGAATACCGCGGGGCCGTCCTCACCTACCCGCGACGGGATGTTCTCCGCATCGAGAAGGCGCCCGTCAACCCGGCCAAGGAGGAGGTCCCGAAGCCCCAATCCGCTGTGCCCCCCAGCCCTCCCGGAGCGCCCCCGGCCGGCCGGTCGATCGCCCCGGAAGCCGTCAAGCCTCCCCTGTCGACTTCATCGGCCAAGGGGCCGGGGCCCCTCTTCTACGACCCCCGGCGTCCCAAGCGCTACTGGAGCGCCCCGGATCGGCACCACGACACCTACGAGCAGGCCGTTGCCGCGCTCTCCGCCGAGTTCGGCCAACCCCCCGCCTGGGTCGAGGAGCGTCTCGCCGACATCAACGACCTAAACGAGATCCGCGAACGGCTGCGGGGGGAGCTGAAGGCCACGGGAGAGACGGGCCGCGCCGAAAACCGGCAACCCGCCTTTGCGGCTTCTGGGGTTGAGTTTTACAACCCGCGCCGCCCGAAGCGCTACTGGACCTCGCCTGAGGCGCAGCACGACACGCTGGCCGATGCCCTGCAGGCGCTCTCCCGCGAGTTCGGAAAGCCCCCCGAGTGGGTCGAGCGCCACATGGGGGAGACAAACGACACCGGGCTCATCCGCCGCTCCCTCCAGGAAGCCCTCGCCGCGGGCAAACCCTGACGGGCGGTTCCGTCGCGGTTGACAGCGCCTTTTCTTTCCGATACGATCAAAAAATATTCATTGTCAATTAAACAGCTTATGGGCGGATGGATCGGAGCGGGCATGCGCCAGGCGAACGCGTTGATGATCGGCATCAGCCGCGATGTGCTGATCCTCGTCAAGATCATCGCCAGTTGTGTCACGGCGGGGCTGCTCATTTTCTTCATCTCGGCCCTCTCCGGCGAGGATCTGCTGAAGAACCACGGCTCGATCAAGGAGCTCGAAAAGCTCCTCGGTGAGATCTCATCCGAGCTGAACGGCGGCATCGAGCGCCGCGTGCGCCAGCTCGGTGAAATACCGCAGCGCAACCCCTACCGCAAGTTCTACGCCGCCGAGCTCGCCAAGGAGATCCACGAGACCGCCTACCTCACCGAAAAGCAGAAGATCCTCTTCGACACCTTCAACGTGCGCGATTTCGAAGCCAAGTCCAAGCGGCTCGTCGCCTACTCCGAAACCGCCGACATCGACGGCCTGATGAATGAGCTCGACATCGTCAAGCGCGAGCTCAAGAACTCCTCGAACCTCCTCGACAAGCGGAAAGAAAAGCTCGAACGCCAGCGAAGCGCCTACCTCTTTCTTTTTTTCATCCTGTGGGTCGCCATTTACTTCTACTACGGCCGCGGCTTCATCCGCGGCCGCTGAGCCGCACGGGCGGGCCCCATGTACCTCCGGCACTACCAGCTCCAGCGCAAGCCGTTCCAGATCACGACCGACCCCGCCTTCATGTGGCTCGGGGAAAAGCACGCCGAGGCGCTGGCGACCCTGAAGTACGGCATCCAGGAAAACAAGGGCTTCCTCCTGCTCACGGGCGACGTGGGGACCGGCAAGACCGCCCTGATCAAGTTGCTCCTGCAGCAGATCGACGTCTCCGTCCTGGTCGCGACGGTCCCCGACCCGGGGATGGAGGCGATCGATTTTTTCAACTTCCTCGCCGACGAGTTCGGCATGAAACGGCGTTTCGTCTCGAAGGGCGAGTTCCTGATCGAGTTCAAGCGGCTCCTGCTTGCGGCCCACGCGGCGAAGCGCCAGGTTCTCCTGATCGTCGACGAGGCCCAGCGGCTGAGCCCCGACATGATCGAGCAGGTGCGGCTCCTCTCCAACATCGAGCTCGAGAACCGCAAGCTCATCAACATCTTCTTCGTGGGGCAGACGGAGTTCAACCGCACGCTGCTCGAGGAAAGCGTGCGGGCCGTGCGCCAGCGCATCACGGTGAGCTATCACATCGAGCCGCTCGCCGAGAAGGAGACGGCCCAGTACATCGAGCACCGCCTGAAGGTGGCCGGGGCCCGGCAGGCGATCTTCACGCCGGCCGCCATTCGGCGCATCCACGCCTTCTCGGGGGGCAACCCGCGCCTGATCAACATCCTTTGCGATCACGCCCTGCTGACGGGCTACTCCCGAGGGGTGCGGACGATCGACCCCGCAATCGTCCAGGAGTGCGAACGGGAACTGCGTCTCCCCGAAATGCGGGCGGCCGAGTTCAAGGAGAAAACCGCAAGCGGGTTCGTCGCCCCAGGCGATGGGGCGCCCCTCTCCCCGCAAAGCCCCGCCGGGGAGGGCCCCCCCGCCTGGAGGCTCCCGGCGCTTTTGGTCGCGCTGCTCTTGACGGCCTTCGCCGGGATCGTCCTCTACCAGTACCGCAGCGATCCCCCCCGACGCTGGGCGACCGAGGAGATCGCCCCCCAGAGCTACCCCGCCATCACCGGGGCGAAGCGCGAAGCCGCCCGGGAGGCCGAGACGCAGCCGGCCGCGCCCGCCGCCCCGGCCGCCCCGGCCCCGCTGCTCGCGGCGGCGGGCGGGGACGCCCCGCCCCGGGAGGTCTCGCGCGAGACGCTGCGGACCAACCCCTTCGCCCAGGGGAAGATCATCCTCTTTTTCCCGCACAACTCCAACGAGCTGCGCAGGGACGTGCTGGAGGGGCTCGACGAAATCGCCAAGTACCTCAAGGCCGAGAAACACCTCAAGGTCCGGATCACCGGCTACACCGACAGCGTCGGCTCGCTCACCTACAACCTGAGCGTCTCGCAGTTCCGCGCGAACTCGGTCAGGAGCTACCTCGCCGGCAAGGGGATCGAGCCCGAGCGCCTGGTCGCGGTCGGCCTGGGGCCCAAGGACCCCATCGCCTCAAACGACACCCCCGAAGGCCGCGAGCGGAACCGTCGCGTCGAGATCGAGCCGCTCCGCGACTGACGCCTCCCTGCCCGGTTTTCAGCCGGCGAACCCGAAGCGCTCGGCGAGCAGGCGCAGGGTTCTTTTGCTGACGGCGAGCCTCTTCATCTCCTCCGGGGTCACCCAGCGGGCGTCGGCCGCATCGCTTGCCGCCCGCGGCTCCCCCGCAACCCATTCGGCCGCGAGATCGACGATCACGTAGTGAAAGCGGACGCGGCCCGCCTCGTCTTTTTCGATCACGTCGAAGGCGGCCACCGGCTCGAGCGCCCGGATCTCCACCCCGGTCTCCTCACGGATCTCGCGCTCGGCCGCCTCCCGGAGGGTTTCCCCGAGAAGCACCCCGCCCCCCGGGATGGCCCAGACCCCGGCGGAGGGCGGAAAGGCCCGCTTGACCAGCAGGACGGCCCCGTCGCGAAAGACCACCGCGCCCACGGCCGGCCGCGGCCGGTCGGGGTAGGCGTTCGCCTCCTCCTGCCCCGTCGTCCCCGTCATTGACACCCTCCCGGTTTTCCCTTACGAAGCCAAGGATTCGAAGAACCGCACGGACCCCAAGGAACGATCGTCCCCATGCAGCTGCCCTCCAAACTGCCCGAGGTCGGAGCGACCATCTTTTCGGAAATGACCCAACTCGCCCAGGAATGCGGGGCGATCAACCTCTCCCAGGGGTTTCCGGATTTCGACCCGGACCCCGAGCTGCAGGAGCTCGTGGCCCGGTTCATGCGCGCGGGTCACAACCAGTACGCCCCCATGCCCGGGGTGCCCGCCCTGCGCGAGCGCATCGCCGCGAAGACCCTCGCGCTCTACGGCGCCGCCTACGACCCGGAGACGGAAATCACGGTCACAACCGGCGCCACCGAGGCCCTCTACGCGGCGATCACCGCGGTCGTCCACCCCGGCGACGAGGTGATCCTCCTCGAGCCCGCCTACGACTGCTACGCGCCGATCGTGCGCTTAAGCGGCGGGGTCCCGGTGCCGCTCCCGCTCGAATACCCCTCCTGGCGCATCGACTGGCAGGGGCTGCAGGAACGCATCGGCCCGCGCACGCGGCTTCTGCTGCTCAATTTCCCCCACAACCCGACCGGCGCCGTTCTCTCCCCCGAGGACCTCGAGGCGCTCGCCGCCGTGCTGCGGCCGACCCCGGTCCTCGTCCTGAGCGACGAGGTCTACGAGCACGTCGTCTTCGACGGCCTGAGGCACTGGGGGATGTCCGCCCACCCCGAGCTTCGCGGCCGCAGCTTCGTGGTGAGCTCCTTCGCCAAGACCTACCACACGACCGGGTGGAAGGTGGGCTACTGTCTCGCCCCGGCGGAGCTCACGCGCGAGCTGCGCAAGGTCCACCAGTACATCGTCTTTTCGGTGAACACGCCGATCCAGCACGCCTACGCGGCCTTTCTCGAGGACAGGCGCCGCTACCTGGAGCTGCCCGCCTTCTACCAAGAAAAACGCGACCTCTTTCTTTCCCTGCTCGAGGGATCCCGCTTCCGCCCCCTCCCCTGCCGCGGCACCTACTACCTGCTGCTCGATTACTCGCGCATCAGCGACGAGCCGGAAGGGGCGTTCGCCCGGCGCCTCACGCGCGAGCACGGCGTCGCCGCCATTCCCCCCTCGGTCTTCTACCACGACCGCACCGATCGCCGGCTGCTGCGCTTCTGCTTCGCCAAGAGGGAAGAAACGCTCCGGGCCGCCGCCGCGCGGCTTCGCCGCATCTGAAGGAAAAAGCGCCGCCGCTGGCGAGCCTGCGGCGGCGCGATCCCGGGCGGTTCCCGCGCGGGCGGTCAGGCCGTGGCCTTCCGGGTCGTGGCTTCCTGCATCCAATAGGGGTGGATCATGTCCTCGAAGAGCGTCATCGCCGCCTCGGCGCCCTGGCCGGCCGCGGTGACGATCTGCTTGTAGCCGCCCTCGACGTCGCCTGCGGAGTAGACCCCCGGCAGGCTTGTGCGGTGGCGGCCGTCGTGCTTGATGTAGCCGTCCTCGGTCAGCTCCAGGCCGAGCTGCCGGGCGAGCTCCACGGCGGGCTCGTAGCCGATGGCGATGAAGACCCCGTCGGCGGCGACGGCGCGGGTCTCGCCCGTGCGGTTGTTCTGCAGAAGGACCTCGCGCACGCGGTCTTCGCCGCGGATTTCGCGCACCTCCGTGTTCCAGAGCACCGGGATCCCGTTTTCAAAGAGCTGCCGGGAGAGAAACTCCTGCGCGCGCAGCTTGTCCCGGCGGTGGACCAGCGTCACCTTCACCCCGATGTGATGCAGGTGGAGCGCCTCGGTCACCGCGCTGTTGCCGCCGCCCACCATGAGGACGCTCTTTCCCCGGAAGAGCGGCCCGTCGCAGGTGCTGCAGTAGCTGACGCCGCGGCCCGAGAGGCGACTTTCGCCGGGGACGCCCAGGTGGCGGTGGCTGGCGCCGGTGGCGAGCAACAGGCTTTTCGTCTCGAAGCGCCGCCGGCTGGTCCGCACGCGGATCGGCCGCCCGTGCTGGATCTCGAGCACGCTTTCCCCGAGGAAGATCTGCACGTACTGCAAGGCGTGGCTCACCATGATGTCGACGAGGGTTTTGCCGCCGACCGAAGTGAAGCCCGGGTAGTTTTCCACGACGGGGGTGAGGGCGACCTGGCCGCCCAGCGCCTGGCGCTCGATGATCGCCGTTTTCAACCCGCTCCGCACGGCATAGATCCCGGCCGTGAGCCCCGCGGGGCCGCCGCCCACGATCAGCAGGTCCGTCTGAACCTCCTCGGCGTCGCTTTCGGGAATGAAGATCGTCTGCGGCTCGAGCTTGAGCAGCGAGAGCGCGAAGACCTCCTCGGCCTGGGCGCCCAGCCCAATCAAGGTCTCCTCGGCGAAGACCTGCGGCACGCTCTGCGCCGCGTAGCGGTCGGCGAGTTCGGGCTCGGCCTGGATGTCGATGATCTCGACGGAGACGAGGTCGGGCTTTTCGATGGCCGCCTTGACCGCGTTCACTACCTGCTGCGGGCAGTACGGGCAGGTCGGGCTGACGAAGACCTTGACCCGCCGCGGGCCGTCGATGCGCCGCACGACCTTGCGCGCCTGCTCGGAGAGCTGGCTTTGGCCCATGCCGACGAGCAGCAGGATCTCGAGAAAGCTTCGCGCCTCCTCGCCCATGGGCGCCCCCCGCCAGCGGATCGCGTAGCGGTCGGGGGCGATGAGCAGCGTCGGCGCCCCCTCGATCCCCTGGCGCCGGGCTTCCTCGTGGCGGATGTCGTATTCCTTGAGGGTGATCCGCGGGTTCAGCTCGCGGAAGGCGCGGATCACCTGGCGCGCGGCCTGGGCGAAGACCGAGTCCGCCTGCCGGTCGGTGAAGAGCACGAGCGGGATGCCGTGCGGCAGTTTCTCGAACGCCTGGCGCAGCTGCCGCAGGGTGGCCTCGGCGGCGAGATCCGCTCCGGCCCCGCCCGAGGGGGGGGATGGCTTCATGCGTGTTCTCCTTTCCTGCCGCCGCCGGGCGGGGGAAGTCCGCGGCCGAGGACGGCGGCGGCCAGCTCCAGGTCGGCGACCGTCGTGATCTTGAAGTTGAAGGGGCTTCCTTCCACGATCCGGACCGTTGCACCCCGGCGCTCGACGAGGGCGGCGTCATCGGTCGCCGTGAGCCCCAGCCGCCGGGCCTCCTCGTGCGCGGCGCGGATCAGCCCCAGCCGAAAGACCTGCGGGGTCTGCGCGAGCCACAGCCCCTCCCGCGCGATCGTGGCCGCGATCGCGGCCGCACCCGGCCCCGTCTTTTTCAGCGTGTCCCGCAGCGGGACGGCCGCGATCGCCGCCCCGGTCTCCCGCGCGGCGGCGATGCACGCCTCGATGCAGCGCAGGGTGACGAGCGGCCGCACGGCATCGTGGATCGCGACCAGGCCGTCTTCCTCGCCGATGGCACACAGCCCGGCGAACACCGACTCCTGGCGGCTCACCCCTCCCGCGGCGATGCCGAGCGGCTTGGCCAGGCCCGCCCGGGCGATCAGGGACTGCCGCACCCAGGGCTCGTCCCCGGCAGGCACGACCAGGACGAGGCGGTCGACGGCCGGGCAGGCGTCGAAGGCCCTCAGCGTGCGCACCACCACGGGCACGCCCGCCAGGTCGGCATATTGCTTCGGGACCGGGCCGCCGAAGCGGCGGCCGCGTCCGCCCGCGGTCACCAGCGCGTAGACCATCGGATGGGCTCTGCGGCGTCACCGCAGGTACTTGAGTTCGGGGGGCAGCGGCACCCCTTTCCCCATGAGGTCCTCGCCGTAGTTGACCGAGGCGAGGATCTCGATGTCCCGCAGGGCGCGGAGGTCCCCCTCGAAGACGACCTCCTGCAGGTTTTCCTTCTGGATCTTGCCCCCCGCCCATTGGATGTCGAGGACGCTGCTGGCGTCGAAGCGGTCCTCGCCGACCACGAGGTCGACCTGGCCGCCGTAGTGCTGCACGATCTTGGCGACCAGCAGGCTCGGCCGGGCGTGGAAGCCGAGTTTCTGGGGGATGGGCACCCGGATCGCGCCGCGCTCGATGTTCTCGTTGAGGATCAGGCGGGCGTGCTCGCGGCCGAGGGTCAGGAAGTGACAGACATAGTAAAGGCCGTAGTTGATCGTCCACTCGAGGAGCTGCTCCGGCGGGATGAGGGTGCAGAGCTGGTCGTGGACCTTCTTGTAGGTGTCCTTGTAGCCGGCGTCGAAGAGATGGCGCTCGTAGAAATGAAGCAGCCGGCCCACCATCTGGAGCAGGTGGAAGACGACCGAGAAAAACCCCCGGAGCTGTTTCAGGCGACGCTTGCCGATGAGGATGCCGCCGTGGATCACGTAGGTGTCGAAGGCGGACTGCAGGTTGTGAAAGAGCATTTCGTAGCGGCGGATCTCGACCTCGTTCACCCTCTCGGGGACCAGGGCCAGGATTTCCTTCAGGCTCAGCCGCTCGTAGAACTTGATCGCATCGAAGGTCTTGACGATGTTGAGGAACTCGCTGGCGATCTTGACCAGGTGGTGCTTCTGGCGGTCCTTGTCCTCGTCGTCGATGTCGTAGGCGAGCGCGTCGCTGCACTGGATGTGGGGGAAATCCTCCTCGCGCAGCCGGTCCGCGGGCAGGGGGATCGCCAGGCGCCGGGCCTCGGCGAGGATCACGGGGGCCGCCTTTTCGAGGCACCCCTTGAGGAACTGGAGCGCCTGGACCCCTTCGGCTTCGAATTCGCTGCTCTCCGGCAGATCGTAGTGCAGGATGCGGTTGGAGATGTGCTTCTGGAAGTTTGAGGCGAGCCCGATGTGCCGCATCGTGGCGACGAGCTCGCGGAAGAAATACCAGTTCTTGTTGTTCTTGGCCCCGTGGTAGTCGAGAAAATCCTCGAGCAGCGTGGAGGCGGAGGCGAGCGTCGAGTAGAATTTCTGGGTGTAGGCCTGGCCTTTGCCGCCGGTTTCGGCGATGAACAGGGTGCAGCGCAAAAAGTCGTGCGCAAAAACGCCGATGCGGTTTTGAAAGAGCTCCGCTCCGGGGAGTTCGCAGGGATCGCTCATGGCCGAGGGTTTCATGTCCGGTTGCGCGGCGGTCAATGGGATCGGCGAGGGATCGGCGGCGGCGCGGGGGGGAAGAGGAGGCGATGCCGGCCGGAGCAGTCCATAAGCCGAATTCTGTTCCCCCTTGCGGGGGCGGCGGTCATTCCTCTAGGATGCCGGTTGCCCGGCACCTCCAGCGACCTACCCGGGGGCTCGGACGGGCCGCCCTCAAACGCCCCCCTATTTGGTCTTGCACCGGGTGGGGTTTGCCGAGCCCCCCGGTCACCCGGGGGACTGGTGCGCTCTTACCGCACCTTTTCACCCTTACCGCGGGGGCGAGGCGCCGTCGGCGCCGCCTCCGCGGCGGTATGCTTTCTGTTGCACTTTCCTTCGTGTCGCCACGACTCCACGTTATGGAGCACCCTGCCCTGCGGTGTTCGGACTTTCCTCCCGTCCTGAACGGACCGGCGACCGCCTGGACTACTCCGGCCGGTCATCGTCCTCTTTCCAGTAGACGATCCTCTCACAATTCGGGCAGTTCTGCAAGCGGTCCCTGCGTTGCAGCTCGTTGTACATCTGGGGGGGGATGTTCACGTTGCAGCCGCGGCAGACCGCCCCGGTCACCGGCGCAACGGCCACCCCGTCCTTCTTGGCGCCCTGGACGCGGCGGAAGCGCCCCAGGACCGCTTCCGGGGCTTGGGCGGCGAGTTCCCGCGAGCGCCCCTCGAGCTCTTGCAGGCGGAGCCGGGAGCGTTCCGCCTCTTCCAGCACGACGGCCTTTTCGGCCTCGATTTCCGCGGTGCGGGATTTCAGGGTCGCTTCCCGTTCGCGCAGATCGCGCTGGGCGGCCTCGGCCTCCTCCATGAGGGCGAGCATCTCGTCCTCGACGCGCGCCGTCATCGCGGTCAGGTCCTCGATCTCCTTGAGCCCGGATTGGTACTCCTTGTTCGTCTTGACCCCTCGGAGCTTTTCGCGGCTGTGCTCGATCTTGGCCTGGAAGTCCTTGAGGTCGGACTCGAGGGAGCGGTTCCTGGCGCCGATCTGCTGCAGCCGCTCGCGCACCGCCTCGAGGGCGGCACGCTCCCCGTGGAGGCCCGCCTCCAGGGCAGCCACCCGTTGATCCACGCCGGCCAGCTCGTGGCGCAGCTTGCGGATTTCCAGCTCGGTTTCCTGCAGCCTGACCAGCAAGGCGATGGTCGGCCGGATGTCGCCCCCGCGGGGTTGGTCTTTCGCGTTCAAGCGGCCTCACAGAGTTTGAAAAGGTTCCTTTTCATCGCCGCGGGCGTCCACGGCGGCCGGCAGGCGCCTCCGGCGCAGGAGCCGCCCGAGTCTCTCGGCCACCGCTTCGGCCATCCAGCGCTCGGAGGGAAGGTGGCCGATGTCGATCGCCGCTTTGCCGGCGGCCTCGATCTCCCGCGCGTCGTGATAGCGCAGATCGCCGGTGATGAACACCTCGGCCGCGGAGGAGAGAAACTCCGCCACGAGCCCCGAGCCCGAGCCCGTGCAGACCGCGGCACGCCGGACGGCCCGGGAAGCGTCGCCGACGAGGCGCACGGCCGAGGCCCCGAAATCGTGTTTCAGACGGGCCGCCAGCGCTCCCAGGCGGCGGGGCCGCGGAAACGAGCCCAGCCGACCGAGACCGGCTCCCGCCCCGCCGCGGGCGGAAAGCGGCCGGAGGCGCCCCCCGAGGCCGACGCGCCGGGCGAGCAGATCGTTGAGCCCCCCGGGGGCCGCGTCGAGGTTGGTGTGCATGGCGTAGACGCACATGCCGTTTCCGAGGACGAGGGCCAGCATGCGCCCGAGGGGGGAGGCCGTGTCGATGCGCGGCAGGGGCCGGAAGAGCAGCGGGTGGTGGATGACCAGCAGGTCGACCCCGTCCCGGCAGGCTGCGGCGAGGGCGTCCTCACCCGCTTCGAGCAGCACCCGGATCCGCCGGATGGGCCGTCCGGGGTCCCCGATCTCGAGACCGACGCGGTCCCAGCTCTCGGCAAGACCGCCTGGGGCGATCTCTTCAAGCAGGGGGAGGATCTCCCCCAGCCGGACGGCCATCTCCTGAACCCCCCGCGTTTCCGGCGCTCCTTAAGCCCAGACCGGGTGCGCCTCCAAAAATAAGGCGGCGGGCCGCATCCCCGACTGCCGGGGACCGCCTCCCGCCCGTCTCCCGTTCGCCTTGGGGTGGCTGGTGGGCCCACCTGGGATCGAACCAGGGACCGACCGGTTATGAGCCGGTGGCTCTGCCAGCTGAGCTATGGGCCCGCCCGCCGAGGACCCTAATGGGCCGGTCTTCTTTTGTCAAGAATCGCGCGCCCCCCGCCCGGGGCCCCTTCGGTTGCAGGGCCCCGGGGGTCCCCCCGGCCGCTCAGGTCTCGATGAACTGCTTGAGTTTCCGGCTGCGCGTGGGGTGCCGGAGCTTGCGCAGGGCCTTGGCCTCGATCTGGCGGATGCGCTCCCGGGTGACGGCGAAGTCCTGGCCGACCTCCTCGAGGGTGTGATCGGCCTTTTCGCCGATCCCGAAGCGCATGCGCAGGACCTTTTCCTCGCGCGGGGTGAGGGTGGCCAGCACCTTGCGGGTCTGCTCCGCGAGGTTCATGCTCACCGCGGCCTCGGAGGGCAGCATGAATTTCTTGTCCTCGATGAAATCCCCGAGGTGGCTGTCCTCCTCCTCGCCGATCGGGGTCTCGAGCGAAATGGGCTCCCGAGCGATCTTGAGCACCTTGCGGACTTTTTCCAGGGGGATCTCCATCTTTTCGGCGATCTCCTCGGGGGTCGGCTCCCGGCCCTGCTCCTGGACCAGGTAGCGCGAGGTGCGGATCAGCTTGTTGATGGTCTCGATCATGTGCACCGGGATGCGGATGGTGCGCGCCTGGTCGGCGATGGCCCGGGTGATCGCCTGCCGGATCCACCAGGTGGCGTAGGTGCTGAATTTGTACCCCCGGCGGTACTCGAACTTGTCGACCGCCTTCATCAGGCCGATGTTTCCTTCCTGGATCAGGTCCAGGAACTGCAGCCCGCGGTTGGTGTACTTCTTGGCGATGCTCACGACCAGCCGCAGGTTGGCCTTCGTCAGCTCGCTCTTGGCGAGTTTCGCCGTCTGGCGTCCCTGCTGCACGTTGGCCATGGTCCGCTTGAGCATTCGGCTGTTGGCGCACAGCTCGGTTTCCCGCGAGGCGATCTTCTCCTGCAGGGCCTTGAGCTCCGCAAACCAGCCGGGCAGCTCCTCGCGCCGCCCCTTGGCCTTGCCCTCCGCCCAGCGCAGGAACGCGGTGCGGCTCTTCAGGTTTTCCCTGAGCTCCTTGACCGAGGTGCCCAGCCGCTCCGCGTAGCGGGACATCTTCTTCGCCGCGCCGTCGAAGGCGTCGATCTCGTTTTGGATCTTGGCTTCGATGTCGTCGATGACCGAGGACTCCAGGCGCCAGTCCTTGAGCAGCTCGAAGATCTCGTCCAGGTGGCGCTCGAGATCGCGCCTGGCCTTGCGGTGTTTTTCCGACTCGGGATCGGCCTGGAAGACCTGGTCGCGCAGGGGCCTGCTTTTCTGGTGCAGCGCGCGGATGCGGCGGATCGTCTCGAGGAACTTCTGGGTCTGTTCGACCTCGTCGCTGTAGGTGTCCCCCTCGTCGATGTCGCGCAGGACGTGCTTGGCGCGCAGCGCGCCGCTTTCGATCTTTTCGCCCAGTTCGAGGATCGCCTCGACACCGATCGTCGTCTCGAGAAGCGCCCGCAGGACTTCCTGCTCGCCGGCCTCGATGCGCTTGGCGATTTCGACCTCGCCTTCCCGGCTGAGCAGGGTGACCATGCCCATCTCGCGCAGATACATCTTCACCGGGTCGGTGACCGACCCGTAGTCGATGCCGTCGATGTCCTCGACCGGCGCGCGGGTCTCGGCCGGCACGGCGGCCTTCACCAGCTTGCGGTTGTGCTTTTCGTCGAGGACCTCGATGCCGTTGTCGTCAAAGAGCATGAGGGTCTCATCGATCTGCTCGGGGGTGAGCATCTCGTCGGGGAGCACCTGGTTGATCTCGTCGTAGGTGAGGAAGCCCTGGCGCCTGCCCCGGCTGAGGAGCTCCTGGATGGCCTTCCGGCTGACCTTCTTGTCTTTCTCCCTCTCCTTTTCTCCCCGGTCCCGGCCGTTCTGCGGCGCCTGCCGGGGGGGTTCCGCGGCGGGTCGGGCGGCGGAAGCCTTCTTCGCCGTCTCCGGGGCCGGGCGGGGTTTCGCCTTCCGGGATTCCCCCTTGCCGGCAGCGGGCTTTACGGTTCGGGGTTTGACCTGGGCAGCCACTCCTTTTTTTGTCATGGATGGGGACCTCCGATATTTCACGCCTCGGTCGATTTTCCGTGCAGCAACGCGCGGCTCTCCTGCCTCCGGCGCCGGGCGAGATGCTGTTTTTCGAGCAACAGGCGCTGGAGTTCGGCGTCGTTTCGCTCGCGCTCCGCTTTTTCGATCGCTTTCTGCAGTTCGTTCGCCTCGTCCTGGCGGCGGCGGATCTCGAGAAACCGCGCGACGAGGTTCAGGCAGCCCTTGCGCGTCCAGGATTCCTCGGCGAGAGCGAGGGCGGCGAGGCGCCGGCGGACCGGCCCCTCCTCGAGACGGCCGAGCAGCTCGGCGAGCCGATCCGGGCGCTCGAGACCGAAATCGAGGATCGCCCGGCCCGCCGCGCCGAGCTCGGGGTCGCGGAACTCCGCGAGGACCGCCTCGGGGTCAATCTCGGAGAGGATTTCCGGGAACTGCACCATCATGGCGACGATCCGCTCTTCCATCCGGTCGACCGCCGAGGGGGCGGCGGCCGGGGCCTCGACCGCGGGCCGGCTCGCCGCGGGTGCAGGCGCCTTCAGGCGCTCGAGAATCACGGTCTCCGCGAGGCCGATCCGCTCGGCGAGCTTCTGCACGTAGAGCGCCCGCGCGACGGGGTCGTCGATCTCCCGCAGGCTCGGGGTCAGCTCGTGGACGATGCGGATCTTCCCCTCCGTGTCAAGCCCGTGGGTGCGCACCGCGTGTTCGATCAGAAACGCCACCAGGCTCATCGCCCGGCTGCGGGCGAGCTCGAGAAACGCCTCGGCGCCGTGGCGGCCGACAAAGGAATCCGGGTCGTGGCCCTCCGGCAGGACCAGGATCTGCGTGTCGGCCTCTTCCTCCCGGAAGACGTCGCCGCGCCGGAAGTCGGCATGCGCCTTCCAGAAGAGATCGATGCAGCGCCTGGCCGAGCGGAGCCCCGCCTCGTCGGAGTCGTAGACCAGCACCAGGCGCCCCGCGAACCGCGCGAGGCGGTGGATCTGCTCCAGGCTGAGCGCGGTGCCCAGGGTGGCGACCGCGTTTTCGATCCCCCGCTGGTGGAGGGCGATCAGGTCGAGGTACCCCTCCACGATGAAGGCCGCGCCGCGGGCGCGGCAGGCCTCCCGCGCCCGGTCGAACCCGTAGAGCACCTCGCGCTTGCGATATACGGGCGTTTCGGGGGAGTTGAGGTACTTGGGGGTCGAGGCGTCTAGCACCCGGCCGCCGAAGGCGACCACCCGCGACTGCTCGTCGCGGATGGGAAAGACGATCCGGTTGCGGAAGCGGTCGTAGAACCCGCTGCCGTCCTTGCGCGGCACGACCAGGCCGGCCTTCTCGAGGACGGCGGTCCCGATGCCGCGACGGGTCATGTGGGCGATGAGCGCATCCCAGGAGGCCGGGGCATAGCCCAGCTGGAAGTGGGCAATCGCGGTGTCCGAGACCCCGCGCCGCGCGAGGTATTCCCGGGCGGCCGCGGCGGACGGCTCCCGGCACAGGCGTTCATGGTAGAACTCGGCCGCCATGCGGTTTGCCCGGTGGAGAAGCTCGGCCTCGCCCTCGCGGCGGGCCGTTTTCGGGGGCAGCCCCTCCGGCACTTCGATGCCGGCGCGCCGCGCGAGCAGGCGCACCGCTTCGCGGAAGGAAAGGCCGTCCCGCCGCATGAGAAAGCTGAAGACGTTTCCCCCGGCGCCGCAGCCGAAGCAGTGGAAAATCTGCTTGTCGGGGCTTACGGTGAACGAGGGGGTTTTCTCGGCGTGGAACGGGCAAAGCCCGAGGAGGTTTTTTCCCGCCTTCCTCAGGGTCACCGTCTCGGCGACGACCTCGGCGAGGTCGACGGCGCGGCGGATGGCGGCGATTTTGTCTTCGGGGATCAAGGTCGCCCGCTTCTCCATCGGCCCGCAGCCGCCACGGACTCCCGGCTTCTCCCTGCCCGGGCCCGTCGCTTCCGCCCTCTGCGGGGCATCTTCGCCGGCCGGGGCGCCCGCCGGCCGCGCTGCAAGGGCAGTGGTTTCCAACGTATTGAATTTTGGGAAACTAAGGTTCACGGCCGCGGCTGTCAAGCAACGCCCGCCGCCCCACGCTCCCGCCCTTCGAGGAGGGCGAGCGCCTCCCTGAAATCGATCGCCCCGCTGTAGAGGGCTTGGCCGCAGATGACCCCGGTCACCCCCACCTCTTCCAGGGAAAGGAGCGCCCGCAGGTGATCGAGGGTCCCGATCCCCCCGGAGGCGATGACGGCGATGCCCACCGCCTCGGCCAGCCGGCGGGTTTCGGGGAGGTTCGGCCCGGCCTGGGTCCCGTCGCGGCCGATGTCGGTGAAGACGATGCCGGCGGCGCCGCACGCCTCGGCCCGACGCGCCAGCTCGACGGCGGGCGTTTCCGTCTGGCGCCTCCACCCCTCCACGGCCACCCGTCCGCCGCGGGCATCGATGCCGACCAGGATGCGCCCGGGGTGCTCGCGGCAGAGGTCGGCGAGCAGCTTCTCGTCGCCCGCCGCGGCCGTTCCCAGGATCACCCGCGCGGCCCCCTCCTCCAGCATGCGGCGGACGCTCTCCCGGTCCCGCAGGCCGCCCCCCACCTGGACGGGGATCCCCGACGCGGCGAGGATGCGGCGGACGGCCTCGCGGTTTCCGGTGCGCTCCCCGGCGGCGCCGTCGAGGTCCACGACATGAAGCAGCCGGGCGCCCGCCTCCGCCCAGCGGCGCGCGGTGCCCTCGGGGTCCTGCGAGTAGACGGTTTCCCGGTCGAAGCGTCCCTGAAACAGGCGCACGCAGCGTCCGTTGCGCAGGTCGATCGCGGGGATGAGCAACATGGGCGAAGCCTTCCTCCTTGCGGCGCGGCGGGGGTCCGCGAGCGGGGTCTCAGAGGACGCCCTTGGAAGACCGCACGCCCTGAACGCGGGGATCCGGCTCGACCGCCTGCCGCAAGGCGCGGCCGAAGGATTTGAAGACCGCCTCGAGAATGTGGTGCCCGTTGCGGCCGTAGGGCACGTCGATGTGCAGGTTCATCCCCGCGCGGTGCACGAGCGCGCGGAAAAATTCCTCAACCGGAAGCGTACGCGGGTCTTCCCAGGCGGGGGTCCCCTCGGGGAGCCGCAACACGAGGTAGGGCCGGCGGGAGAGATCGATCGCCGCCGCGGCGAGCGCTTCGTCCATGGGGGTGACGGCGTAGCCGTAGCGGCGGATGCCCTGGCGTTCCCCGAGGGCCCGGTCGATCGCTTCGCCGAGCACGATCCCCACGTCCTCCACTGTGTGATGCCGGTCGACGTCGAGATCCCCGCGCGCCCTGAGGGTCAGGTTGAAAAACCCGTGAACCGCGGCGAGGGTGAGCATGTGGTCGAAAAACGGGATGCCCGTGTCGATCTCGGCCCGGCCTTCCCCGTCGAGGGCAAGGGCGGCGGAGACGGCGGTTTCGCGTGTCTTGCGCTCGGTTTCCGCTTTGCGTTCCATGGCGCCGCCCCTCCCCCGGCCCCCTCGCGGAAAAAACTCGGGTGGCCGCCTACGGGCGGCCACCCGCGATTCGGGTCTTCGTTCCGGCTCGGTCGCGCGGCGTCGGCGGCCCGAAAATCATCTTTCCCGCTGCAGACGATTGTGGTAGTGTCGCCGACTCTGGCGGATGCGACCGCGGATCGGGAAACCCCGAGAAGCGTGGTGGAGATGAGGGGGATCGAACCCCTGACCTCGGCGTTGCGAACGCCGCGCTCTCCCAGCTGAGCTACATCCCCACATGAACCTTTTTTTCATATCAGGGTTTTGCCGAATGGTCAACGAAAAATTTCTCCCGCAACGGCGTGAAGAAAGGGCTTCCATGCACCCCATCGTCCTCCACGATGCCTTCAAGACCCACCACGGGGACCAGGACAAGCTCATCGCCCCGGCCGAGACGCTTGCGCGCTTCCGCGAACGGGTGCAACGCGCCGGGATCGAGCTGCTCGAGGAAACCCGGCGCATCGATCGCGGCCGGCTCGGCATCCCGGTGTTCATCAGCCGCTGCGGGAGCGACGCCCGTGCGGTCATCGGCACGCTCAAGCAGATGGGGAAAGGGGCGACCCCGGAGCAGGCCGAGGCGAGCGCCGTGATGGAGCTCGCCGAGCGCTATAGTTTTTTCAGCTTCGCCACCAACCCGCACGCCTTCCGGGTCGGCACCCGCGCCGCTATCGGGCCGGAGGCCCTGGAGTTCTCCTACATCGCCCGCTCCGTGCACGACGATTCCGACGACCTTGAGGCCGGGCGCCGGTTGTTCGAGGCCCTGCCCCTGCGCTGGACGCCGGCGACCGACCTGGCCCGGGGGCGTCTCGTCTACATCCCCTTCGACTGGTTTTTCGCGATCAACGAATTCAACGGCCCCTCCGCGGGCAACTGCCTCGAAGAGGCTCTCCTGCAGGGGCTCTGCGAGATCGTGGAACGCCACGTCTGCTCCCGGGTCTGCCACGAACGGCTTGCCGTGCCGGGCATCCGGCCGGAGTCGGTGCGGGATCCGGTCGTTCGCGGGCTGCTCGAGCGGTTCGCCGCCTGCGGCGTCGAGCTCCGGCTTTCGAACTTCACGCTCGATACGGGCATCCCGACGGTCGGGGTGCTCGCCTGGGACCCTTCCACCTTCCCGCGGCGAAGCGAAATCGTCTGGACCGCCGGCACGACCCCCAGCCCCGCGAAGGCTCTCGCCCGAGCGCTCACCGAGACGGCCCAGCTCGCCGGGGACTTCGACACCGCCGGCCGCTACGTGGCGAGCGGCCTGCCGAAACCCTCGGCCCTGGAAGAGGTCCGCTGGATCCTCGAGCCCGCAGCCCGGGTCGATCTCGACGCCCTGCCGGACCTTTCCCACCCCAACCTGAAGACCGAAATCGAGCGTTGCCTCGAGGCGCTCGGACGCGCGGGTCTCGAGGCCTTCGCGGTGGACACGACCCATCCGCGGCTTCGCATCCCGGCCTGCTACGTGATCGTGCCGGGGGCCCACTTCCGGGAGCGCTCACGCTCGACGAGCGTCGCCCTCTTCGCCGCCCGGCACGCCGCCAACCACCTCGCGCCGGAGGCCGCGCTGGCGCTCCTCGACGATCTCGAGCGCCGGCTGCCGGGCCGTTACTACGTCTCCTTCTACCGCGGGCTCGCCTTTCTGCGCGCCGGGCGGCCCGAGGAGGCCGCCGCCGGGTTCCGGGAGGCGCTGGAGCGCGACCCGCACCCGACGGAAACGGCCGGGATCTACAGCCATCTCGGCTCCGCCCTCAAGGAATGCGGCCGCTACGCCGAAGCGATCTCCTGCCTCAGCAAGGGGCTTGCGCTCGACGCCGAACGGACCGACCTGCTGAACCTGCTCGGCTTCTGCCACTACAAGCGCGGGGAGTACGAGGAGGCCGCGGCGGCCTTCCGCCGGGCAATCGAGCTCGACCCGGGATCGGCGATCGACCATGCCAACCTCGGCGTGAACCTCGCCGAGCTGGGCCGGAGCCTCGAGGCGATCGCCGCGTTGCAGACGGCGCTCGCCCTGGACCCGGAAATCGAGTTCGCCAGAAACCGGCTGGAAACGCTGCTTTCCTCCCGCGGCGCCCCCGGGGCCGCCCCCGCCGGCTGAGCGGCTTTTCGCCGGCTTCGCCTCTCAGGCGGGCCGGGCGGAGACGGCGAGGCGGAGCTCCTCCAGGGGGGGGATCAGCTCGCGGCAGCGCTCGTGCAGGCGGGTGAGCCGTTGGCGGGTTTCTTCCTTCCGGCCGCCGACGGCTGCTATGCGCTCGACGATCCCGCCGAAATCCGCCGCATAAAACCCGAGCCGTTCCTCGAAACAGTGCACGAGCAGGCGGGCCGCCTCGTCGGTCACCCGGAAGAGGTGGGCGAACTTGAGGTTTTCGCGAAAATCCGTGAACTGAAACCGCAGGGCCTCCCGGGTTTCGCGCCGGAGGCGGGCCATGGCCTCGCGGAAGGCCCGAAGATCGGCGGCGCCCTCCTGCTCCGGCTTCTTGAGGACCTTCTTCACCTTCCCCACCACGCGGTAGACCCCCAGCCGCAGGAGCGCCTCGGAGCGCATCTTCGCGGGGTAGCCGATCCCGGCCGACAGGGCCGGCATGCGGGCATGGGCCGCCTCCAGGAAACCGGCGATCGAGGGCAGCGGGTCCGGCGGCGGGCAGTCGAAGGCGAGGCCGAGCCCCTCGAGCTCGCGCTGCATCGCCTCGCAGGCCTCCTCGATCCAACCCCGGTAAGGGGCGGCGACGGCGGCGAGGCGGGCCTCGATCTTGCGCTCTGCGGCGTTGACGAAGCGCACGATGTCCGGCGTCACCTGCTCGGCGATGAACCGGTCGAGGGCCTGCTTGAATTCCCGGTAGGCCAGGTAGAGGGCCTGCGAAAACCCCGGCTTGCCCGGGGAGGGCGAGCTCGGCGCATCCGGGAAGCGGTAGCCGTCGATGAAGGCCGAAAGCGCGGCCATCACCTCCCCCGACTGCGGGTCGAGGAAGCGTTGCACATCCGCCTTCAGCTCCTCGCGCAGCTGGGGGATCGCCCCGGCGAGGGCGGCCTGAAGGAGCCCGCCGAGGTCCGCGAAGCGCTCCCGGCGGCGCCGGAGGCGTTCGTGGAGCCGGCGCACCTCCTCGGCGTCGCGCCCGAGCAGCTCGCCTCCCACGGCGGCCCAACGCGACAGGCCCGCGGCAATCCCCCGCAGCTGCTCGACGGGGTTCTGCCAGAAAAGGCGCCCGGCCTGGCGCTCGAGCAGCCGATCGAACTCCTCCTGGAAGCGGCGCATCTCCCGCTCGGACCAAGCGGCCATGTCGGCGTCGGCCTGCCATCCTTCGAAGAGCTTGCGCTCCTTCGGCGAAAGGCGCTCCCCGAGCCGGGAGAACAGGTGGTAGAGCGCCGAGAAGGCGTAGAGTGCGGGCTCGGCGACCTGGAGCGAGAGCTCCTCGCGCACCCGTTCGAGCAGCCGCAGAAGCTCTGGCAGCGTGGGGTGCTCGTTGAAGTCGACGTTGACCACGAAGAGAACGTTTTCGAGAATCCCCATGCGGCGCAGCATGGAGAGGAACTGCACGTCGGCGCGCCTGAGGCCGGTGCGGCTGCTGATGACGTAGAGCAACAGGTGGGCACGGTGCAGGTAGTCCTGGATCATCGCCAGGTGGAGCGGGTTGGGCGAATCGCTGCCCTGGCAGTCGGCGATTTCGAGGTTGGCCGACGGCACACCCGCCACCGCGAGCTGGATGTCCTTCAGGTAGACGGCGTGGGCCTCGTCTCCCGAGAAGGTCCAGTGCTCGAGAAAACGCTCCCCCGCGAAGCGCTGCTCGGCGGGTTGCTCGGAGAGAACGGAGCGGACCGTTTCGTAGCCCCGGAGATAGTCCGAGAGCAACACGAGGTTCCGGTCGAGGGCGTCCTCGGAGAGGCGCTGCTCGACGGCGAGCGCCGAGAGCGCCCGGCCAAGGGCGAGGCGGTCGCGCTCGCGGCGCAGGTCGAAGCCGCCGTCGGCGGGCCTCTCCGCCTGCCCCGGCAAGAGGATCATCGCCTGCCGGATCTCCTCGTTCACCTCGGACCAGGTTTTGAAGAGGAGATGCGCCTCCCGCCGCTCACCCCGCCGGATGCGGGTGATGATGGAGGTGACCACGCCGGCGCCGCGCTTGAGGATTTCCTCTCCCAACAGGCAGTTGAGGAAGGTGCTCTTGCCCGACTTGATCGGGCCGACCACCGCCGCCCGCAGGACCCCCTCCTCCAACCGGCCGGGCAGCTCGCGCAAGAGGGCCTTCCAGTGCTCCAGCGACCGCTCCCCGGCTCCGCCGAGGTCCTCGGCTTCGCGCACCAAGGCTTCGAGCCCGCGGCAGGCCTCGAGCACCCTTCCCCGGGTTTCCGTTTCCGTGGCGACGATCATGGCCGTTTCGTTTCCCCTCGCGTGCGCCGGTCTTGGCGGACGCCTTGCCGTTTTGCACGGGTCGTGCTATGAGCCGCACCGGCGGCCGGGCCCTCCCGCCGCGCCCGCCCCTTCCCGCAGAGTCCCCAGGATGAAGGAAACCGGCCCATGACCGTGAAACATCCCGATTGCCCGCTGCAAAACCCCCTCAACTGCAAGGAACACAACAACCCCCATCTGTGCGCCTTCGTGCGCGCGGACAAGACCTGCCGCAAGAAAAGAAAAACCAGAAATCGGGAATCCGCCGCAGGGAGGAGTTCCGCTCAGGCATGACCGGCGGTCCCCGAGAGAACCGCCGGGTCCACCCCCATCTTGCGCAACGCCGCGGACCAGCGCTCGTCGATGGGCAGATGGAACAGGTTTTCCTCATACGCCGGCTGCGTCAGCCAGGCGTTCTCCCGGAGTTCCGACTCGAGCTGCCCCGGCCCCCAGCCGGCGCATCCAAGGCTGATCAGAACCCGGGTGGGCCCCTCGCCGCGGGCGATCGCCTCGAGGATGTCCCGCGAGTTGCTCAAGGCGATGCCCTCCGTGACCTGCAGGGTGGACTGCCAGGAGAGGGGCGGCCCGTGCAGCACGAAGAGTTCCCCGCCGTGGACCGGGCCACCCAGGTGCACGGGCCGGTCGGCTTCGGAGGGGACGTAGCGGATGTCGAGCTCCTCGTAGATGTCCTTCATCCGCAGCCCTTCGATCAGGCGGTTCACCACGATGCCCATGGCGCCCTCTTCCGTGTGCTCGCAAATGCAGGTCACGGTTTGCGAGAAATTCGGGTCCAGCAACCCGGGCATGGCCATGAGGAAATGGCCTTTCAGGGACCCCGGATAGCTGGCGGGCGTCTCGGCGCTCATCGGTTCTTCCCCGGCCGTGGCCCGGGCGGCCCCGGTTTCGGCCGTCTGAGGCGGCGGCGTCTCCGCCGGCTTCTAAAGGGATCCCCAGTCTTTGTCAAGCCAGGCAGAGGGAGGCGGACGCCTCGTCGCCCGGATCGAGGAGCTCGTAGACGATGACGTGCCCCAGCACCCGGCGCAGGCCGGCGGGCACCTCGAGCGGCCTCACCGCGAAAGGAAGCCTTGCGGCCTCGAGCGTCGCCGGCCCGAGCAGGATGCCGTCGGGGATCGCCCGCAGGAGGCGCTGCAGGCGGAAAACGGCGTTGACCGGCTCGCCGATCACGGCCGTGTCCCGGCGGCCCCCGGCCCCGATCTCGCCGCTGGCGATCTCCCCGGTCTCGATGCCGCAGCCGGTGCGCAACCGGACCCCGTGTTCGGCCTGGAAAACCCGGTTCAGCTTCTCCAGGCGGCGGCGCATGTCCAGCGCGGCGAGCGCGGCCCGGTCGGCGGGGGGGTACGCCCCGGGAACGTCCTCGAAGAGGGCAAGCATCCCGTCGCCCAGGATCTTGTCCACCCGCCCATTGCGGCGCACCACCGCCTCGCCCATCACGGCGAAAAAACGCTCGAGCAGGCCGAAGGCCTTGAGGGGCCCCTGCCGCCGCAGGATCGCCGAAAAGCCGCGGATGTCGAGCCCAAGGACCGTCGCCCGGCGCAGGCCGCGGGGGGCCGCACCCGGCTGGGGCCGGCCGCCCGCCGCTTGCGGCTTCGAGCGCTCGAGGATCGGTTCCGTTCTCATGCCGTGAAGGCCCTCCGGGGAGCGGGCTTGCGTTTTTCCAGCACTGAGGATATCGGCCCTGCCCGGCCTTTTCTTTACGAAGGGTCGGGGAGCGGCTGCGATCGTCGAACCCGGGGAATCGGAAGGAGGCGCCATGCGGGCCGTCGTGCAGCGGGTCAGCGAGGCCGGCGTTCAGGTGGGAGACGAGTGGGTCGCCCGGATCGGTGCCGGGCTCCTCGTCCTGCTCGGGGTCGAGCGCGGGGACACCGGCCGGCAGGCCGACCAGCTCGCGGAAAAGGTCGCCCACCTCAGGATCTTCGAGGACGAGGCGGGCCGGTTCAACCGCTCGCTGCTCGAGACCGGCGGGGAGGCGCTCGTGGTCTCCCAGTTCACCCTGGCGGCCGACTGCCGCGGCGGCCGCCGGCCCTCCTTCACCCGGGCGGCCCCGGCCGAGGAGGCCCGCAGGCTCTACGGGGAGTTTCTCGCCCGGTTGGCCGCGCGCGGCGTGAACGCCCATGCGGGGCGGTTTCAGGCCCGCATGAAGGTCCACCTCGTGAACGACGGGCCGGTGACCCTGGTCTTGGACCTGCCGTAGCCGGCCGCCGCCCGCCGCGGCTTGCCGCTTCGCCCCTCACCCCGAGGTGATGTGGGCGTAGGCGCTGTGGTTGTGGATGGACTCGAAGTTTTCGGCGCTCACCGAAAACCAGGTGATGTTGGGGTCGGACACCAGGCGGCGGGCGATGTCGCGCACGATGTCCTCGACGAACTTGGGGTTCTGGTAGCCGCGCTCCGTGATGCACTTCTCGTCGACCCGTTTGAGCACGGAGTAGACTTCGCTCGAGGCGCTCGCCTCCACCAGCTCGATCATGTCCTCCAGCCAGATGAAGCGCTTGAAGCGCAGGGCGAGCCGGACCTCCCCGCGCTGGTTGTGGGCGCCGAAACGGCTGATCTGCCGGGAACAGGGGCAGACCGAGGAGATGGGCACGACGACCTCGGAGAGCAGGTCCACCTTGCCCGAGGCGTCGCTCGACCCGGCGATGCGGCAGGAGTAATCCATGAGCCCCGCGGCCAGGCTGATCGGCGCTTTCTTCTCGATGAAGTAGGGGAAACACATCTCCAGGTGGGCCGAGGCCGCCTGCAGGTGCCGTTTCATCGTTTCGAGGATGACCGCGAATTTCTTGAGCGAGACCTCGGGTTTGAGCGCATGGAGCATTTCCACGAAACGGCTCATGTGCGTGCCCTTGGTCTCGTGCGGCAGGTCCACATACATGTTGATCGTGGCGACCGTGTGTTGGAAGCCGTCGCGGCGGTCGCGCACCGTGATCGGGTAGCGCAGGTTCTTGATCCCGACCTGGTTGATCGGGAGATTGCGGAAATCGCGCTCGCTCTGGACATCGGGGATGGTCATGGCAGGAGATACTCGCGGCGGACGTTCCGCAGGGCGTGGAAGAGATTGCCCCGCACCTTGGGGTTGGTCCGGTAGAGCTCGTGCAACAGGCGCCGGATCGCGGAGCGGCGCGAACGCCCTGCAGACGGGCAGGGGTTTTCCGCGACCGGCAGACCCTGCCTCCGGGCGAAGCGGCGGATGAGGGCGGCCGGCGCGTAGGCGAAAGGCCGGATGATGCGGAAGCGGCCCGCAAACAGCTCCTGGAGCGGCTTGAGCGTGCCGATCTCGCCCGCATAGCACATGTTCAGCAGCAGCGTCTCGATCACGTCGTCCTGGTTGTGCCCGAGGGCGAGTGTCCGGCACCCCCAGCCGTCGGCGATTTCGAAGAGCCGCTTGCGCCGGAGGCGGGAGCAGAGAAAACAGGGGTTTTCCCGGTTCTCGGCGCTGTGGCCCCGGATCCCGAAGTCGGTCCGCTCGAACACGAAGGGCACCTCCAGGCGCGCGCAGAACGCGGCGAGGTCCCCCTCCGTGCCCCCGCCGAAGCCCGGGTCGAGATGGACCGCCCGCAGCGTGTAGCGGACCGGCACCCGGCGCCTGCGCTCGGCCAGCATCCACAACAGCGAAAGGCTGTCGGCCCCCCCCGAGAGGCCGACCAGGATGCGGTCGCCCTCCCGGATCATCTCGTAGTCGTGGAGCGCTTTCCCCAGGGCGCGGTTGAGGGACTTGTATTCCGGCCCCGCCGCCCTCAAGTCTCCTGCTCTTCCAGGGCCGGGGTCGGTTCCTTGAGCCGGATGCGTCCGGCCGCCACCTCGCGCAGCGAAATCACGATGTCCTCGTTTTTGGGGGCGGTGACGAGGTAATCCGACCCTTCCCGGATCTGGCGCACGCGCTTGGCGACCAGGTTGACGAGCAGAAACCGGTTGTTCACTTTTCGCAAACAGTCTTCGACGGTGATTCTGGCCATGCCTCACGTCCTCCCGCAACGATGCCGCCGGCCGCGTCCCCGGGCACGAGAACCCCGGGAAGCCGGGGCTCAGAGGATTTCGACCAACTCGTAGCGGCGCCGGCCGCCGGGGACATCGACGGTCACTTCGTCGCCGGGTTTTTTGCCGAGCAGCGCCCGGCCGATCGGCGAGGTCACCGAGAGGCGACCCCGTTCCACGTCGGACTCGTCGGGCCCGACCAGCCGGTATTCGACCTCCTGTCCGGTCTCGAGGTTCTCCAGGCGGACCCGGCAGCCGAAGGCCACGCGGTCCCGGGCCACGTCCTCGGGCCGGATCACCTCCAGGTGGGCCAGCTTGTGCTCGAGCTCGCTGATGCGTCCTTCGATGAACCCCTGGCGGTCCTTGGCCGCCGCGTATTCGGCGTTCTCGCTCAGGTCGCCGTGAGCCCGGGCGGCCTCGATGGCTCGGATGTTTTCAGGCCGGACGACCCGTTTCAGGTTTTCCAATTCGCGCCGGATGGCTTCGTAGCCCTCCGGGGTGACCGGAATGCGTTCCACGGCAATGCTCTCCTGTTTCCTGATCCTCTAAGGTGGTCCCGAAAAGAAACGCCCCTCCCCGCCGGCCGCGGGAGGTCCCTTTCCCGGAAGACGCCTTGCTTCAGAGATGGTCGCGGGCGAGGAGCTGGGCGATCTGCACGGCGTTCGTCGCCGCCCCCTTGCGGATGTTGTCGGCGACGATCCAGAGGTTGAGGCCGTTTTGCACCGACTCGTCCCGCCGGATCCGGCCGACCCAGGTCAGGTCCTGGCCCGCGGCGTCGATCGGCATCGGGTAGCGCCCTGCCCCGGGGTCATCGACCACAAGAACCCCCGGCGAACGCGCCAGAAGCTCGCGCACCTCCTCCGGCGGGCAGGGCTTGCGGGTCTCCACGTTCACCGCCTCCGAGTGGCCGTAGAACACGGGCACCCGCACGGTGGTCGCCGTGACGCCGATCGTCTCGTCCTCGAGGATCTTGCGGGTCTCGTTCACCATCTTCATTTCTTCCTTGGTGTACCCGTTGTCGAGGAAGCGGTCGATCTGCGGCAGGCAGTTGAAGGCGATCCGGTGGGGGTAGACCGATCGCGGCACCGGCAGGAAATTGAGCAGCGCCCGGGTCTGGTCGTGGAGTTCCTCGATCGCCTTCTTCCCCGTCCCGGAGACGGACTGGTAGGTCGAGACGACGACGCGGCGGATGCCGTAGCGGCGGTGAATGGGGTTCAGCACCACGACCATCTGGATGGTCGAGCAATTGGGGTTGGCGATGATCCCTTTGCGCCGGTAGCCGGCCACCGCGTGCGGGTTCACCTCGGGCACCACCAGGGGGACCTCGGGGTCCATCCGCCAGGCGCTGGAGTTGTCGACGACGACGCAGCCGGCAGCGGCGGCCAGCGGGGCGAATTTCTCGCTCACGCTGCCGCCCGCGGAAAAAAGCGCGATGTCGATGCCGCGAAAGGAGTCCTCCCGCAGCTCCTCGACCGGGAGGGTCTCCCCCTTGAAGCGCAGGGTGCGCCCGGCGGAGCGGGCCGAGGCGAAAAGCCGAAGCGAGCGCACGGGAAACCCCGCTTCTTCCAGGCAGGCGATCATTTGGTTGCCGACGGCGCCGGTCGCCCCGGCGACGGCGACGTGAAAGCTCTTCTCAGCCATGGGCGGCCTCCTGGGGAAAGGTGGCCAGCACCGAGGTGCCGGCCTGCACCCGGTCGCCAACCGCGACGGCGGGGCGGACCGAGCGCGGCAGGTAGACGTCGAGCCGGGATCCGAAGCAGATCATGCCGCAGCGCTGGCCGCGTTTCACCGCCTCGCCCTCCTGCAGGGTGCAGAGAATGCGCCGGGCGATCAACCCGGCCACCTGGACGAAGCAGATCCGCTCACCCGCGGGCGTTTCGATCCACACGGCGTTGTGCTCGTTTCTGCTCGAGGCCTCGCCGCGGTCCGCGGGGATGAAGCGGCCCGGCCGGTAGCGCGTTCCGGCCACGCGGCCCTCGTGGGGCACGCGGTTCACGTGGACGTCGAACACCGACATGAAGATGCTGATCTTGTACGCCGGCCCGTCGAGAAAGGGGCAAGAGGCGACGACATCGGCGACGATGACCCGGCCGTCGGCCGGCGAGACGATCTGCCCGGGCCGCTGGGGGACGATGCGGTCGGGGTCGCGAAAAAACCCGGCGATCGCCAAGGAGGTGAGCAGGCCGAGCAGCGCCGGTGCGGTGAGCTGAAGCAGAGCGAACACCAAGGTGGCGAAGGCGGCGGCGGCGATCAGCGGGTAGCCCGCCTGTGCCACGGGAAAAGCCGTCCGCCGCGGGGGCTCCGCCCACGAGTAGTCTTCCTGCATGGCCTCGATTCCCTGACCCGATCGAATTTCGCGAAATTATCTTAACGAGTTATCCTTGTCAATCGGCTTTCGGGATGCTTTCGCCGACCCTCTCCGCGCCGGAGGGCGCCCTCCTGGGCGCCTCCGCGTCCGCACCCCGGAGGTAGCGCGGCCGGAGGGTGAAACCCCGGTCGCCCGCGTCCTGCGGCAGAAGCCCGCGGGCGAGCCGCCCGATCACGGCCGCCCGGGGGGCGTGCTGCCCCCAAGGCGCAAAGCGCGCCTCCTCCCCGAGGGCGGCGCGGATGTCCGCGGCATGAAGCAGGGCCCCGTCGCCGATGAAGAGGTGCGGGCCCTCGAGCCCGGCGAGGAGCCTCGCAATCGGGATCGCCCGCTCCGGGAGCACGGGGATGAGGTGCTCGCCCTGCGCCCGGTACACGGCCGCGTAGAGCTCGCCGCGCCGGGCGTCGATCAGGGCGCAGAGGGTTTCGTCCCGCGGCAGAAGCGAGGCGGCGAGGGCCTCGAGGCTCCCCACCCCGACGCAGGGGATCCCGGCCGCGTAGGCGATCCCCTTGGCGGTCGCGATCCCGATCCGAAGCCCCGTGAACGACCCCGGCCCGACGCCGACGGCAAGGCCCTCGAGCCGCCCGGGATTCCAGCCCGCAAACCGGAGCGCCTGCTCCACCATCGCGAGGAGGTGCGCGGAGTGGGTTTTGGCGACGCAAACCGCAGTCTCCACGATCACCTCCTCCCCCTCGAGGAGTGCGACGGAGCAGCTGCGCGTCGAGGTATCCAGGGCGAGGATGCGCATCGTCTCGGCCGTGCGCCGTCAGGCGCTCCGCAGGGTGCGCCGGTCGCCCCGCCGGCGCGGTTCGACCAGGGCCTGCCGCAACACCTCCTCCATGGTCTCCACCGGAATGAAATTGAGCCGGCGGCGGATGTTCGCCGGGATTTCCTCGAGGTCCTTCACGTTCTTGCGGGGGAAGAGCACGGTCTTGATGCCCGCGCGCAGGGCGCCCAAGGCCTTTTCCTTGAGGCCCCCGATCGGCAACACCCGCCCGCGCAGGGTGACCTCGCCGGTCATGGCGAGATCCCCGCGCACCGGCCGGCCGGTCAGGACGGAAACGAGCGCGGTCGCCATGGCGATCCCCGCCGAGGGGCCGTCCTTGGGGATGGCCCCGGCGGGGACATGGATGTGGACGTCGCGGGCATCCAGCCGCAGCCGGCGCTCGAGGGCGCCGTTCAGCGTGGACCGCGCGTAGGTGACGGCGGCCCGCGCCGACTCCTGCATCACCTCGCCGATCTGCCCGGTGACGATCAGCTCGCCCTTGCCTTTCATGATGGAGGCCTCGATGTAGAGCACCTCGCCCCCCGCCGAGGTCCAAGCGAGGCCCGTGGCGAGGCCGACTTGGCTCTCCTCCGGGTCCATCTCCGGAATGAACTTCGCCGGGCCGAGGAAGCGCGGCAGGTTGCGGCCGGTGATCACGACCGGGTCCTTCTTGCCCTCGGCGACACGGCGGGCGACCTTGCGGCACAGCGAGGCGATCTCGCGCTCGAGGTTCCGCAGCCCGGCCTCGGAAGTGTAGAGGCGGATGATGCGGCGCAGGGCCTCGTCGGTGATCTCGAGCTGGCGGGCCTTGAGGCCGCTTTCCCGCAGCTGGCGCGGGATGAGGTGCCGCCGCGCGATGGCCGTTTTTTCCTCCTCGGTGTAGCCCGAGAGGGAAATCAGCTCCATGCGGTCGAGAAGCGCCGAGGGGATCGTGTCCGGGATGTTCGCGGTGAGCAGAAACAGGACCTGCGAGAGGTCGAAGGGCAGGTTGAGGTAATGGTCGCTGAAGGCGGCGTTCTGCTCGGGATCGAGCGCCTCGAGCAGCGCAGCCGAGGGGTCGCCGCGGAAGTCCAGACCCAGCTTGTCGATCTCGTCCAGCATGAAGACCGGGTTTCGGACCCCGGCCTGCTTGAGGCCCTGGAGGATCCTGCCCGGCATGGCCCCGATGTAGGTGCGGCGGTGGCCGCGGATTTCGGCCTCGTCGCGCAGGCCGCCCAGCGAGACGCGCACGAACTTCCGCTTCAGGGCCCGGGCGATCGCCTTGCCGAGCGAGGTCTTCCCGACGCCGGGCGGGCCCACGAAGCACAGGATGGGACCCCGGCTGCGGGGATTGAGCTTGCGGATGCTCAGGTGTTCGATGATGCGGTCTTTCACGCTCGCCAGGCCGTAGTGCTCGCGCTCGAGCACGGCCTTCGCCCGCGGGATGTCGATCCGCTCCGGGGTGCTGCGGTTCCAGGGCAGGTCCACGAGCCAGTCGAGGTAGGTGCGGACGACGGTCGACTCGGCCGAATCCGGATGCATCTGCTCGAGCCGCTTGAGCTGCCGCAGGGCCTCCTCCTGCGCCTCCCGGCTCATGCGGGCCCTCTTGATGCGGCGGCGGTAGTCTTCGAGCTCGGCGAGCCGTTCGTCCTGCTCGCCGAGCTCGCGGTAGATCGCGCGCACCTGCTCTCGCAGGAAGTGGTCGCGCTGGCTCTTGGAGATCTCGTCCTTCACGTCGGACTGGATCTTGGCCTGGACCGCGGAGAGCTCCAGTTCGCGCTTGAGGAGATCGTTCACCTTGCGCAGGCGCTCGAGCGGGTCGAGGATTTCGAGCAGCGCCTGGGATTCCTCGATTTTCAGCCGGATGTTCGAGGCGATGAGGTCGGCGAGCTTTCCGGGCTCCTCGACGTTCTGGAGGACGGCGGTGATGTCGGTGTTCAACTCGCCCCGGAGCGAGAGGATCTTCTCCGTCTGCTCGCGGACGTTCCGCATCAGGGCCTCGGATTCGAGCGAGGCCTCCGGCGGGGTCTCTTCCGGCAACAGCGCGATCCGCACGCGGAAAGAGGGCCGGCGGCGCGTGAAGCGCTCGATTTTGCCCTTGGCCACCCCCTGGACGAGCAGCTTCAGGCGGCCGTCGGGCAGCTTGAGCACGCGCAGCACCCGGCCCACGGTCCCCACGCGGTAGAGGTCATCCTCCCGCGGCGCCTCCAGGGCGGCGTCCTTCTGGGTGCAAAGGAAGATGAACCCCTTGCCGGCCACGGCCTCCTCGACGGCGCGGACCGAGCTTTCCCGGCCGACGAGAAGCGGCAGCAGCATGTCGGTGAAGATCACGACATCGCGCACCGGCAACAGCGGCAGGGAGTCCGGGATGTCGGCGAGGGGGGTCTCCTCCTCGAGGACGGTGATCAGGTCGTCGCGATCGACTTCAGCCATGCAGGGTCCTTGCCCGTTTCTTCCAGAACAAAAGCCGGTTGCGGCCCCTCGCGGCAAGCGCAACCGGAGAAAACGGTAGGCAATCGGGTGAAAACCGTCTATATTGTAAAACAAACCGCCGGCGTTGCAACCGAAAATGCGCGCCCGCGCCCCCGGCGGCCGAAACGCCGCCCCCCCCGCCGGCGGCCGCGGCGGCGGAAGACTCTTCCGGGAACGGTCATGGTATGGAATGGATCGGGTTCGTCGTCGGGCTCATCGTGGGCAGTTTCCTCAATGTCTGCATCCACCGCCTCCCGCAGTCGATGTCCATCGTCCGGCCGGGTTCGCGCTGCCCGCAGTGCGGCCGTCCGATCAGGCCCCGCGACAACATCCCCCTCGTGAGCTACCTTCTCCTCCGAGGCCGCTGCCGGGACTGCGGCGGCCGCATCCCCTGGCGCTACCCCCTGGTCGAGGTCCTGACCGGCGCCTTCGGCGCGCTCTCGGTCATGCGCTTCGGCTTCGGCGCGACGGCCCTCGTGGTCTTCGTGCTGGTCTGTGCCCTGCTCGTCGTCACCTTCATCGACCTCGACCACCGCATCATCCCCGATGCGATCTCGCTGCCCGGGATCCTGCTCGGCCTGGCCGTGAGCTTCGGCCCAGGCCTCATCTCCCCGCTTGAGTCCCTGGGGGGCGCGCTGCTCGGCGGCGGGGTCCTCTTTCTCGTCGCCTGGGGCTACCAGCGGCTCGCCGGCCGCGAAGGCATGGGCGGCGGCGACATCAAGCTGCTCGCGATGATCGGGGCCTTTCTCGGCTGGAAAGGGGTCGCCGTCACCCTCTTCATCGCCTCGCTGTCCGGGACGATCGCGGGGCTGGCGGTCATGCTGCGGCGCACCGAGGGCATGAGGGCCGCCGTCCCCTTCGGGCCCTTCCTGGCAATCGGGGCGATCGCCTACCTCTTCCGGGGTCCCGAGCTCGTGCGCTGGTACCTCGGGACGATGGGGTGAACGGAGCCCCGGCGGCGAGGATGCGGATCGCCCTGCTCTCGGACATCCACGGCAACCTGGACGCCTTCGAGGCCGTGCTGCGCGATCTTAAGGCCCGGGGTGTCGATTGGGCCTACAGCGTAGGCGACAACATCGGCTACGGCGCCCAGCCCGAGGAGGTCGTGCGGCTGCTGCGCGAGCGGGGGATCCCCTCCGTCCTCGGCAACCACGAGCTTGCGGCGAAGCAGCCCGAGACCCTCGCCTGGTTCAACCCCGCGGCCCGCCGCTCGCTTGCGCTCACCCTGGGGTGGCTGGCGCCGGAAGACCGGGCCTTCCTCGCCGCGCTCCCCCCCTTTCTCTCCGTGCACGGCGTGCGCCTCGTCCACGGCGTTCCGCCCGACTCACCGACCACCTACCTCTTCGAGATTCCCCTCGACGAGCTCGGCGATCGTTTTGCGTCCTTTCCGGAGCGGATCTGCTTCGTGGGGCACACCCATCTTCTCGGCCTCCATCGCCTGGAAGGCGGGGCGGCCCGCGAGGAGGAGCTCGGGCCGGGGGAGCATCCCCTCGATCCGCAGGGGCGCTACCTCGTCAACGTAGGCAGTGTCGGCCAGCCCCGCGACGGCGACCCGCGCGCCAAGTACGCCATATGGGACGCGGGGCGAGGGGTTCTTGAAATTCGCTGCGTGCCCTACGACGCCGCCGCCGCGGCGGCGAAGATCCTCGACCGCGGACTGCCCGCCGAACACGCGCGGAGGCTAGTCCGATGAGGCGGATCGGCCGCTACCTCGTCCGGGGCCTGCTCGGCCGGGGCGGCATGAGCCGGGTCTACCTGGTGGAGCTGGCGCCGATCGGCCGGATGGCCGCCCTCAAGCGCCTCGAGCCCGACCCCCTGCTCGTCCGGCTGCTCGGGGAGGAGGTGCTGCGGGAGATGTTTCTGGCCGAGGCCGTGAAGATGGCGCGTCTCAGCCACCCCCATCTCGCGGCGGTCCAGGACTACGACGAGGCCGACGGCCGCCCTTTCGCCGTGATGGATTACCATTTCCTGAACGTCGGTGTGCTGATCGGCGAGCGCCGCCGGGCCGAGCTTCCCTCGCGCATCCTGCGCCTCGACCGCGCGCTCGCCATCGCCCGCGAGACCCTCGAGGGGCTCGCCTGCCTCCACCACCGCGGCATCGTCCACCTCGACATCAAGCCCTTCAACCTGCTGCTCGACGAACGCGGCGCGGTCCGCATCGCCGACTTCGGGCTCTCGCGGCTGCGCGGCGAGAGGGTGAAGCGGCCCTCCCACCTGAACGTCGGCTCCCCCTGGTATGCGGCCCCCGAGCAGGAGCGGGACCCCGAGTCGGCCGACGAGCGGGCCGATCTCTACGCCTTCGGCGTGACCTGCTACCGCCTGCTGACGGGGAGGCTCCCCGGACCGGATCCGGAGGCGCCCAGCCGGCTGAACCCCGACCTGGACGAGGGCTGGGACGAGTGGTTCCACGGCCTGCTCGACCCGGATCCCGCGCGCCGTTTCGCCTCGGCCGCCGCGGCAAGCGCGGCGCTTGAGGCCCTCGAGGCGGACTGGAGGAGGCGCCAGGAGCGGATCTGCGCCCTCGAGACCCCGCCCCCGCCGGGTCGGCCGGCCGCCGCCTCCCCGCCCCGCGCCGCGGCCATAAAAGTCGCCCCCGCCGAGGCCGCCTCCCGCTTCGGTCTGGATGAGCTCCGGCGCCCGGCGGCCTATGCCCGCCATGCCTTCGCGCCGGAGGGCGCGGAGATCCTCCGCGACACCGCAAACGGCCTTCTCTGGCAGCGCGGCGGATCCCCCTGCCCGCTCGACTGGCGGGAGGCGCGCGCCTACGTCGAGGAGCTCAACCGGCGCGGGGCGGCCGGCATCCGCTCCTGGCGGCTGCCCACGGTCGAGGAGCTGCTCACGCTGCTTGCGCCGACGCCGCACGGGGCGGATTTCTGCACCGAAGCCCCCTTCGATCGCCTCCAGCGGAGGCTCTGGAGCTGCGACCGGCGCTCCTTCACGGCGGCGTGGTTCGTGGATCTCGAGGCGGGGTTTGTTTCGTGGCTCGACTTCCGGGCCCGGCTGTTCGCCCGCGCCGTGTCCGGGGGCGGATGACGGCTAGACCCGCGCGCTCTCGCCGAGCCGCATGCCCAGTTCGAGCGCCTTGCGGTTCATCTCGAGAAAATCGGCCGGGACCCGGCTTTCGAGCACCTTGAGGATCGACTCCGGCCGGACGAGATCGGTCAGGGACAGAAGCGCTCCGAGCATGCAGATGTTGAAGACGATCGGCTTTCCGATCGTCTCCATGACCGAGCGATACATGGGCAGCTCGCGCTGCAGGGCGTCCACCTTGCGCTGGGTCTTGACGTAGCGGCTGTCGGTGAGAAGCAGGCCGCCGGGCCGGATGATCCCGGAAAACTTGTTGTAGGCCTCCTGGGTAAGGCAGACGAGCACGTTCGGCTGCAGCACCTTCGGGTAGTAGATGGGCGTGTCGGCGATGATCACATCCGAGCGGGTCGCCCCGCCCCGGGCCTCCGCGCCGTAGGACTGCGACTGCACGGCGTTCAATCCCTCGTGCAGCACCGCCGCCTCGGCCAGGATGATGGCCGCCGTGATGACCCCCTGACCCCCGGAGCCGGAAAAGACGAGCCTGCAGCGTTCCATCACCGGCGTCCTCCCATCGCGCGCTCGACCATCCGGCCGTATTCCTCGCAGTACTCCGGGGCCTCGATGTCGACAAAGACGCCGCGCTCGATCAGCTCCGGGTTTTCCTGTTTCGCCTTGGACCCGACCGGGGTGGTGTGGTCCTTGAGCCACTTGACCATCTCGGGGGCGTCCCCGATGCGGTTCTTGCGGCCGAAGTAGGTCGGGCACTGGGTGAGGACCTCGACGACCGAGAACCCCTTGTGCCGGATCGCCTTCTCGATCACCTCGCTCAGGTGCTGGGCGTGGTAGGTGGTCGAGCGGGCGACGAACGTGGCGCCGGCCGCCCGCGAGAGCTCGACGATGTCGAAACTCTTGTCGATCGTCCGGAAGGGGGCGGTGGTGGCGCTCACGTTGACGCCCGAAAGCGGCGAGAACTGCCCCCCCGTCATGCCGTAGATGCGGTTGTTCATCACGATCGCCGTGATGTCGATGTTGCGCCGCGCGGCGTGAATGAAGTGGTTGCCGCCGATCGCGAGGGCGTCGCCGTCGCCCATGGGCACGATCAGGGTCAGCTCGGGCCGCGCGAGCTTCACCCCCGTCGCGAAGGCGAGCGCGCGGCCGTGGATGGTGTGCATGGTGTGAAAATCGACGTAGCCCACGATCCGCGAGGAGCAGCCGATGCCGGAAACCATGACGATGTCGTTTTTCCTCAAGCCCAGCCGCTCGATCGCCCGGATGAGCCCGCCGAGCACCTCGCCGTGCCCGCAGCCCGGGCACCAAAGGTGGGGGAAGAAGCGCTCGCGCAAATAGTCCTTGACGGCCATCGTCAGACCCCTTTGCCCTGGATGATGCGCAGGATGTTGTGAATGTCGGCCGGCGTGATGAAAACGCCGTCGATGCGGTTGGCGAGAAAGACCCGGTCGGGGCGCTCCACGGCGAGCTTCACCGAGGGCAGCAGCTGCCCCATGTTCATCTCGACCACCACCACCGCGCGCGCCCGGGAGCAACGCGTGCGCACGACGTCTGCCGGAAGCGGCCAGAGCGTCTGCAGCTCGAGCAGCCCGAGCCGCTCCCCGCGCCGCCGCCGCTCCTCGACCAGGTGGAGGGCCGAGCGGGCCGAGGAGCCGTAGGAGATGAGCACGATGTCGGCATCGTCGAGGTGAAACTCCTTGAAGCGGGCGAGCTCGTGGGCGCGGTTTTCGATCTTGTCCACGAGGTGGCGGAGCAGCCCGTGCACCACGCGGGGCTCGGTCGAGGGAAAGCCCCACATGTCGTGGACGAGGCCGGTCACGTTGTAGCGGTGGACCCCGCCGAAGTCGGACATGGGGAGCCGCCCGTCCTCGCGCGGCAGGTAGGGGTGGTAGTCGACCCCTTCCTTGACCGCGGTCTTGAGGCGCTCGACCGTGTGCAGCTCCCCGGGCTCGGGGAGGACCAGCTTCTCCCGCATGTGGGCCACGACTTCGTCGAACAGCAGGATCACCGGCGTGCGGTAGGTTTCCGAGAGGTTGAAGGCCTCCACGGTGATGGCGAAGACGTCCTGGTGGTTGGAGGCGGTGAGCGTGATGATGGCGTGGTCGCCGTGGGTCCCCCAGCGGGCCTGGTTCACGTCGCCCTGGCTCACGTGGGTGGGGATGCCGGTCGAGGGGCCGCCGCGCTGCACGTCGACGATGACGCAGGGGATCTCGGCCATGACGGCGTAGCCCAGGGCCTCCTGCATCAGCGAAAACCCCGGCCCGCTGGTCGCCGTCATCACCTTGCAGCCGGTGAGCGAGGCGCCGATGATCGCGCACAGCGAGGCGATCTCGTCCTCCATCTGGATGAACTTGCCCCCCCGCTGGGGAAGCTTGAGGGAAAGCAGCTCGGCGATCTCCGTGGAGGGCGTGATCGGGTAGCCGGCGTAGAAGTTGAGCCCCGCGTAGAGGGCCCCCTCGACGCAGGCTTCGTTGCCCTGAACGAACCTCACGGTCTTGCCCATGGCCGACTCATTCCTCCGTTTCCACCTCGATCGCGAAATCCGGGCAGCGCAGCTCGCACAGCCGGCAGCAGATGCAATCCTGCGGCCGCACGACCGTGACCTTGTCCTGCTCGTCGAGCTCGAGCACGTGCTTGGGGCAAAGCTCGACGCAGATCCCGCAACCCTTGCACCAGTCGCGGTTGATGAGATGCCGTTTCAGTTTCGGCTTGGCCATCGCCGGGTCCTTCGAAGAGGGGTCCCCCCCGCGCCGGGAAGGGGTGAGGCGAAAGTAAAGAGTGGCAATATTAGTTCGCGGGTTTTCTTCCTGTCAACAGGTGTTTTCAACCCGGCTTTGACAGCCGGGCGCGAATCCGTTTAGGCTGAATGCCCCCGCGGACGCGCTTTCCGCGGGAGTGCCAAGCGGAGCTTTTTGAGCCTACACCCGTGAATCGCAAACGCCTCCTTGCGGCCGGGATCGCGGCCCTCCCGCTCCTTGCGCTGGGCTTCCTCGCGCTCGCCTGGGTCGACCTGCAACGCCATGCCCGGACCCCGGCCGGGGAGGCGGCGGTGGAGGAGCCCTTTGTCGTGGGGCCGGGGGAGCCGCTTTCCGCCGTCGCGCGGCGCCTCGAGGAGCGCGGCCTGATCCGCAGCGCCCTGCGCTTCCGGCTGCTCGCCCGTCTCGAAGGGGTCGATCGACGCCTTCAGGCCGGCGAGTACGCCCTGTCGGCCGCCCTCTCCCCGGGCGAGATCCTTTCGCGCTTCGAGCGCGGGCTCGTTCGCCTGCATCGCCTCACGGTCCCGGAGGGCTTAACGCTCGCCCAGGTGGCCGCCCTTGTCGAAAAGGCGGGGCTCGTCCCCGCCGCCGAGTTCGAGGCCCGGGCGCGTGAACCGGGTTTCGTCCGCGCCCTCGGCGTCCCCGCCGACACCCTCGAGGGGTACCTCTTCCCGGAGACCTATTTTTTCCCCCGCAGCGCAGGCGCCGAGGCGATCCTGCGCGCGATGGTCGATCGCTTCCGCGCGGCCTTCCCCCCGGAATGGGACGAGCGCGCCGCGACGCTGGGGATGAGCCGGCACGAGGTGGTGACGCTCGCCTCGATCATCGAAAAAGAGACGGGCGACCCCGCCGAGCGGCCCCTCATTTCCTCCGTCTTCCACAACCGCCTGAAACGGGGCATGCGCCTGGAGACCGACCCCTCGGTCATCTACGGCATCCGCGATTTCGACGGGAACCTCACGCGCCGCCACCTCGAAACCCCCACCCCCTACAACACCTACCTCATCCGGGGCCTGCCGCCGGGGCCGATCGCCAACCCCGGCAAGGCCTCGCTCCAAGCGGCGCTCTTCCCCGCCGAGAGCCCCTACCTCTACTTCGTCTCCCGCAAGGACGGCACCCACCACTTTTCGCGCACCTACGACGAACACCAGCGCGCGGTGCGCTTCTACCAGTTGGGCGAGGGGAAGGCACCGGAGGCGTCAAAATTTTGACCCGCCTCCCGCCCGATGCCGGACGGCGAAAAGACGCCTTTTTCCCCACCCCCCTGGAATTCCTACATTTCTTTTTTTCTTCAATTCTGGCACGCGGATTGCTTTCTCTCCAGGACAAATGGCTTCTCGGGTGTGCGTGCATCTTTTCTGGAGGGCTTCCACCCACAGGGTACGCGAAGACACCCCACGAGAATAACGGCATCCGGGGAAGCCGGGAGAAAAAGACAGGGCATTGCGGCTCTGTCTTTTTTTTTGGCGAAACGCCCATGCCGGGGGGATCCGGTTTCCGGAGACGCCTTGAAAAACGGCTCAAGCCCGGCACGGCGGCGGCCGATATCCGGAAAACAGAAAGCACATGTCCCCGCATTCCCGGAGGTCCATGGAATCGGACGCTCCCAAACCCTTGCGCCTGCTCGATCGCATCGGGCTGTTGATCATCGGCTCGGGGGCGGCGCTCTTCTATTTTTACGTCGATTACTCGCTGAGGGGGGCCCAGCCCTCCTCGCTTCTCACCGTGGCCGTGATCCTCTTCATCAGCGGCTGCACGCAGATCCTCGTTCACAGCGTCAACACCTCCAACCGCAAGCTCCAGGAGGCGAACCAGACGCTCGAGCAGAAGGTCCGCGAACGCACCGCGGAACTGCGCTGCTCCGAGATGAAGTATCGCACGATCTTCGAAAACACGGGCGCGGCGACGATCATCGTCGAGGAGGATCATCGCATCTCGCTTGCCAACTCGCGCTTCCTCGCCATGTCGGGCTGCCGGCCGCGCGAAATCCTGGAGCGGAAAACCTGGCTCGATTTCATCGACGAGGCCAGCCGCCGCCGGATCGAGGAATCCGGCCTGGAGGGCAAGGCGACGCCGGATGAGCTCTTCGGCCGGCAGTTCGGCTGTCAGTTCCTGGGCCGGGACCGCAGCGCGCGCGACGTGCTCGTGACACTCGCCCCGATCCCCGAAAGCCGCGCCAGCGTCGCCACCTTCGCCGACGTGACCGAGCTCAAGGAGGCCGAGCGCCGCATCCGGTTCCATGCGTTCCACGACAGCCTGACCCGCCTGCCGAACCGCGCCCTCTTCCTCGAGCATCTCGCGATGGCGATCAAGCGCGCCAAGCGCAAGCCCGGCTACCGCTTCGCCGTGCTCTACCTCGACATCGACCGCTTCAAGCTGATCAACGACAGCCTGGGTCACAGCGCGGGCGACGAGCTCCTCGTCGCCTTCGCCGAACGGATCCGCGGCGGCCTGCGGGAAACCGACGTGCTGGCCCGCCTGGGCGGCGACGAGTTCGTGGTGCTGCTCGACGACCTCGACCGGCCCGAGGTCGCCGTGGAGATCGCCGAACGGCTGCAGGCGCTCCTGCGCGAGCCCTTCCCGCTTCGCGGCCGCGAGGTCTTCGCCCCGGCGAGCTTCGGCATGCTCCTGGATACGGCCTCCTACGACCAGCCCGACGCCGTCATCCGCGACGCCGACGCCGCCATGTACCACGCCAAGGAACGGGGCCGCGGCCGCATCCAGCTCTTCGACCGCAGCATCCACGAGAAGGCGCGCCGCCAGCTCCAGCAGGAGACCGACCTGCGCAAGGCGATCGACCGCAGCCAGTTCTGCTACCACTACCAGCCGATCGTCCGCCTGCAGACGGGGGCCATCGGCGGCTTCGAGGCGCTCGTGCGCTGGTCCCACCCGGAGCGGGGGCTCATCCCCCCCGGACAGTTCATCGCCGTGGCCGAGGAGACCGGCCTGATCCTCCCGCTCACGAAGCAGATCGTGGAGGAGGCCTGCCGCGACGCCTGCGCGTGGCGCAGCCTGCTGGAGGCCGGGGGGCTCAGCGTGAGCGTCAACATCTCGAGCCGCCACTTCCTGCAGCCCGGCCTGCTCGACGAGCTCGAGGAGACGCTCGCCGCCACGGGGCTTCCCGCACGGCTGTTGCGCCTGGAGATCACCGAGTCGGCCCTCATGGAGGACTCCGAGGAGGCCGTGCGCCTCGCCCAGCGCCTGCGGGATCACGGCATCCGGCTGGCGATCGACGATTTCGGGACCGGCTATTCGTCGCTCAGCTACCTGCAGCGCCTGCCGCTCGACATCCTCAAGATCGACCGGAGCTTCATTGCGCGCATCCATCTCGAGCCGGCCGACAACCGCAACATCGTGGAGGCGATCGTCTCGCTCGCCCACAAGCTCAACCTCACGGTGGTCGCCGAGGGGATCGAGACCCCCGAGCAGCACCGCATCCTGCGCGAAATCGGCTGCGACTTCGGCCAGGGCTACTACTACTCCCCGCCGGTCCCGGCCCGGGAGGCCCTCACGCTCCTGCGCGAGGGGGGCTTCCCCGAGGAGCCCCGCCTCCGGTCGCTCCTCCCCGCCGCGGCCGGGGCCGCCGCCTGACCCGCGGCGCCGACCGCCCGTTTGCCGCCCCGGGCCGCCCCGTGCTATGGCATTCCCGCCATGGACCCGGGAGGCTGGGACACCGAAAGGCTCGCCGGCCAGCGGTTGATCGTCGGCTTCGAGGGCCTGCTCTTCGACGACGCCCTGGCGGGCCTGCTCGCACGCTGCAAGCCCGCGGGGGTCATCCTGTTTCGCCGCAACGTTTCCTCCCCGGAGCAGCTCCGCGCGCTCACCGCCGCCCTGCAGGGCTTCGCCGTCTCGATCGGCCTCCCCCCGCTGATCGTCGCCGTCGATCAGGAGGGCGGGCGGGTCGCCCGCCTCGGCCCGCCGTTCACCCAGTTCCCGAAGACCCCGCCGGTCGCCACCCTCGCGGAAGCCGAACGCTTCGCCGCGATCACCGCCGCCGAGCTCGCCGCGGCGGGCATCAACACCAACCTCGCGCCGGTGCTCGACATCGCCCCCCCCGGCTTCGGCAGCGTGATGGAGGGGCGCGCCCTGGGAGGCGACCCGCAGACGGTGACCCGGCTGGGGATCGCCATCGTTTCCGGGCTCCAGTCGCGGGGCATCCTCAGCGTGGCAAAGCACTTCCCCGGGTTGGGCCGCACCCGCCTCGACTCCCACGAGGACCTGCCCGTTCTGGATGAGGACCCCGCCGCGCTCGAGGCCTTCGATCTCCTCCCCTTCCGCGCGGCCGTGTCCGCCGGGGTCGACGGCATCCTGCTCGCCCACCTCCTCTGCCCCCGGCTCGACCCGGAGCGGCCGGCGAGCCTCTCCCGCGCCGCGGCGGTCGACCTGTTGCGGGGCCGCCTGGGCTACGCGGGGCTTTCCCTCACCGATGACCTGAACATGGGGGCCGTCGCCAAGACCCTCCCCTTCGAAGAGGCGGTGCGCAGCGCCTTCCGCGCCGGGGTCGATCTGCTCCTCGTCTGCCGCGACCCCGAGCGCGCCGCCCGCGCGCATGACGTGCTCGTCGAGGAGCTGCAGACGGCCGGGGCCGCGGCACGGAGGGAGGCCCTGCGCTCCCTGGCGCGCATCCTTCAGGCCAAACGTCGTTTTGCTTGAGGATTCAGCCCCTGCGGCGAGTTCGGGGCGTTTGGGGCCGGGGGAAACCGGGCGGGGGAGCTTTTTTCCCGCCGCCGATCAGCCGTTGCGGGTGAAGACGTCGGCCTCCGGTCCGCAGAACCGGCCCGCCCGGGCAAGATACAGGCCGGCCGCCGCGACCATCGCCGCGTTGTCCCCGCACCAGCGCGGGGGCGGCAGGGAGGCCTCGAGCCCGCGGGCCTCGGCCTCGGCCGCGAGCCGCTGCCGGAGTCGGCCGTTCGCCGCCACCCCGCCCACCACCGCCACCCGCGGGCAGTGCTTCGCCTCGGCCGCACGGAGCAGCTTTTCCACGAGCACCTCGACCACGGCCTCCTGGAACGAAGCCGCGAGGTCCGCCACGGCCTCTTCCGCCGCGGGGAGCTCCCGGGCGATCCGCCGGACGACCGCGGTCTTGATGCCGCTGAAGCTGAAATCGAAACCGGCCCCTTCCAGGGCGGGCCGCGGAAAGGGGTGGCGGCGGGGGTCGCCGTTGCGGGCGAGCCGTTCGATCACCGGCCCGCCGGGGTAGCCGAGGCCGAGCATCTTCGCCACCTTGTCGAAGGCTTCGCCGGCGGCGTCGTCCCGGGTCTGGCCGAGCAGATCCATGCCGTACGGCGAGGTGACGAGGTAGAGCGCCGTGTGGCCGCCGGAGGCGAGCAGCGCGACGAAGGGGTAGGCGGGCGGCGGGCCCTCCAGGAAGAGGGCGTGCACGTGGGCCTCGAGGTGATTCACGCCGATGAGCGGCAGGCCGCGCGCGAGGGCGAAGCCCTTGGCGAAGGAGAAGCCGACGAGGAGGGAGCCCACGAGACCCGGGCCGCGGGTGGCCGCGACCGCCGCGACCTCCTCGAGACGTAGGCCGGCCCTCTCCAGGGCCTCGTGCACGACGAAGGAGACGGCCTCGATGTGCCGCCGCGAGGCGAGTTCGGGGACGACCCCGCCGTAGGCGCGGTGGGTTTCGACCTGCGAGGCGACGACGGAGGAGAGGACCCGGGGCCCCTCGCCGACGACGGCCGCCGCCGTGTCATCGCAGGAGGATTCGATGCCGAGGACGAACATGGCCGCGGCCGGCCCTCAGCCCCAGAGCAGACGCGCGGCGCCCTCGCGGCGCTCGACGATTTCGCCGATCGTCCAGGCCTTCTCGTTCATCGCGCGCAGGCGGTCGATCGTCTCCGCCTCCGCCTCCGGCGGGACCACGGCCACGAGGCCGATCCCGTTGTTGAAGGTCCTGAGCATCTCGAGCTCGGGCACCTGGCCCGCCTCCTGCAGAAAGGAAAAGACCGGCGGGATAGGCCAGCTGCCCTTGCGGATCAGAACGCCGAAAGCCTGGGGCACGATGCGCACGACGTTGTCCACGAGGCCGCCGCCGGTGATGTGGGCGAGGCCGTGCAGGGGCAGATCCTTCTGCAACGCGGAGACGATGTCGACGTAGATCCGCGTGGGCCGCAGCAGCTCCTCGCCGAGCGGGGACTGCAGCTCCGGGATGTAGGCGTCGGGGGAGAGTTTCAAGCGCTCGAAGCAGATCTTGCGCACCAGCGAGTAGCCGTTGCTGTGCAGCCCGCTTGAGGCGATCCCGATCAGGCGGTGGCCGGCGCGGATGGCGGTCCCGTCGATGATCTCGCTGTTGTCGACGATCCCCACGACGAACCCCGCGAGATCGTACTCGCCGGGGGCGTACATCCCCGGCATCTCCGCCGTCTCCCCGCCGATCAGGGCGCAACGCGCCTGCCGGCAGCCCTCGGCGATGCCGCGAATCACGGCCTCGATGCGTGCCGGGTCGATCCGTCCCGTGGCGAGGTAGTCGAGCAGGAACAGGGGCTTCGCCCCTTGAACGAGAATGTCGTTCACGCACATGGCGACGAGATCGATGCCGATCGTGTCGTGCCGGTCCAGGAGGAAAGCGATCTTGAGCTTGGTGCCGACCCCGTCGGTCGAGCTCACGAGCACGGGGTGTTTCATGCGCGAGACCAGGTGCTCGATCGAGAAGAGGCCGGCGAAGCCGCCGATGTCGCTCATCACCCCCGGCCGCCGGGTCTGCTGGATGATCCGGGCGATGGAGGAAACCAGGGCGTTCGCCTTCTCGATGTCGACCCCCGCCTCGGCGTACGTCAGCGGTTTGTCCATGCGTTCTCCTTGTCGTCCCGAAAACTCTTGAAAATTACCGGACCGCGGCATAAAAGTCAAAATTTATCTGCCTCAGCAGAGGCCCCGGGAGCCCACAGCATGCGCAACCGCTTCGCGAGACTCGACCGGCTGCCGCCCTACGTGTTCGCCACCGTCAACCAGATCAAGATGGAGGCGCGCCGGGCCGGAAAGGACATCGTCGATCTCGGCATGGGGAACCCCGATCTGCCCACCCCGCCGCACATCGTGAACAAGCTGGTCGAAGCCGCGCGCAAGCCCCAGAACCACCGCTATTCCGCCTCCATGGGGATCACCAAGCTGCGCCATGCGATCTCGGCCTGGTACAAGCGCCGCTTCGACGTGGACATCGACCCCGAAACCGAGGCCATCGTCACGATCGGGGTGAAGGAGGGGCTCTCCCACCTCGTGCTCGTCGCCGTGGGGCCGGGGGACGTCGTCTTCACCCCCAACCCGACCTACCCCATCCACCCCTATTCCGCCATCATCGCCGGGGGCGAGGTGCGCGGGATCCCTCTGGGGCCGGGGGAGGACTTTTTCGCAAACCTCCTCCAGGCCACCAAGCAAACCTGGCCGCGGCCGAAGCTGCTCATCCTCAGCTACCCGCACAACCCCACCACCGAGGTCGTCACGCTCGACTTTTTCGAGAAGGTGGTCGCCTTCGCGCGCGATCACGGCATCCTCGTGATCCACGATTTCGCCTACGCGGACCTCGTTTTCGACGGCTACACGGCGCCCAGCTTTCTGCAGGCGCGGGGGGCGAAGGAGGTGGGGGTCGAGTTTTTCTCGCTCTCCAAGAGCTACAGCATGGCCGGCTGGCGCCTGGGCTTCTGCTGCGGCAACCCCGAAACCGTGGCCGCCCTGAAGCGCATCAAGAGCTACCTCGACTACGGGGTGTTCCAGCCGATCCAGATCGCGGCGATCATCGCCCTGAACGGCCCGGAGGACTGCGTGCAGGAGATCCGCGAGACCTACCGCGAGCGCCGCGACGCCCTGATCCGGGGCCTCAACCGCGCGGGCTGGAAGATCCCCAAGCCGCGCGGCACGATGTTCGTCTGGGGCCGCATCCCGGAGAAGTACCGGGCCATGGGCTCGGTGGAATTTTCGAAGTTTCTGATCCGCGAGGCCGGGGTGGCCGTCTCGCCGGGCCTGGGCTTCGGGGAATACGGCGATGAGTTCGTGCGCTTTGCGCTGATCGAAAACCCCATGCGCATCAACCAGGCGGTCCGCGGCATCCGGCGGATCCTTTAAGACAAGGAACCGCGGGCGGCGAAAGAACGCGCCTTTCGCCGCCGGGCGGCCGCCCAAGGAAAAACGAGAGGGAGCATGCGTCGCATCCAGGTCGGTCTTCTCGGCTGCGGCACCGTGGGTACCGGTGTCGCGAAACTCCTGCTCGAGCGCCCTGAGGTGATCTCGGCACGGCTGGGGGCCGAGCTCGTCCTGCGGCGGGTCGCCGACATCGACACCGCGCGCGACCGCGGTCTGCGCTTCCCCGAGGGGGTTTTGGTCGCCGAGGCCCGCCAGGTCCTCGACGACCCGGAAATCGCAATCGTGGTCGAGATGATCGGGGGGACCGGGATCGCCCGGGAGTTCATCCTCGAGGCGATCGCGCGCGGCAAGCACGTCGTCACGGCAAACAAAGCGCTCATCGCGTCGTGCGGCAACGAGCTCTTCGAGGCCGCCGCGCGCCGGGGGGTCGATCTCTACTACGAGGCGAGTGTCGGCGGCTGCATGCCGATCATCAAGACCCTGCGCGAGTCGCTGGTCGGAAACCGCATCGCCTCGATCGTCGGCATCCTGAACGGCACCTGCAACTACATCCTCTCCCGCATCACCGACGAGGGCATCGACTTCGCGGCCGCCCTCGCCGCGGCCCAGCGCGAGGGCTACGCGGAGGCCGACCCCACGCTCGACATCGAGGGGCACGACACGGCGCACAAGATCGCGATCCTGAGCGCCCTCGCCTACGGCATGCGCATCAACCTCGAGGACGTCTTCATCGAGGGCATCGCCCACATCACGCCGCTCGACATCGATTTCGCCGGCCAGTTCGGCTACCGCATCAAGCTGCTCGCCATCAGCAAGCGGCGGGGGGATGCGGTGGAAATCCGCGTGCACCCGACGATGATCCCCTTCGCAAACCTCCTCTCCAACGTGAACGGCACCCTGAACGCGGTCACGGTCGCGGGGGACGCAAGCGGCGACATTCTCCTCTACGGCCGGGGGGCGGGCATGATGCCGACGGCGAGCGCGGTGGTCTCCGACCTCGTCGACCTCGCCCGCAACCTCCTGCACGGCTCACCCGGCCGGGTGCCGGCGCTCGCCTTCGCCCCCGGGTGCATCCGGGAGATCCCGGTCGTCCCGATCGCGGAGATCAGCTCCCATTACTACTTCCGCTTCTCGGCGATCGACCGTCCCGGCGTCCTCTCCACGATCTCGGGGATTCTCGGGCGGCACGGCATCAGCATCCAGTCCGTGCAGCAGAAGGGCCGCCGCAGCGGCGGGGCCGTGCCGGTCGTCATGCTGTCCCACCGCGCGCGCGAGGCCGACGTGCGCTGCGCGCTCGCGGAGATCGCGCGCCTGGAGGTCTCGGCCGCCCCCCCCGTGCTCATCCGCATCGAAGACGACACGCTCGAATCCTGAAGGAGACGCCGCGGCATGCACCTCGCCTGTTTCGACCTCGAGGGGGTCTTCGTCCCCGAGATCTGGATCCGGTTCGCGGAGGAAACCGGCATCCCCGAGCTCCGCCTGACGACGCGCGACGTCCCCGACTACGACCTCCTGATGCGCCGCCGGATCGAGATCCTTAATCGCAAGGGGCTGCGGCTCCCCGACATCCAGGCCGTGATCGCCCGCATGGAGCCGCTTCCCGGGGCGCGCGAGTTTCTCGACGGGCTGCGCCGCCGCATTCCCGTGCTCATCGTTTCGGACACCTTTTCCCAGTTCGCCGGCCCCCTGATCGCCAAGCTGAACTACCCGACACTGCTGTGCAACCGCCTCGAGATCGACCCGGACGGGAAGGTCCGCGGCTACCGCCTGCGGCAGCCGGACGGCAAGCGCCGCGTGGCCCTCGCCATGCAGGGGCTCAACTACCGCGTGATCGCGGTCGGCGATTCCTACAACGACCTCGGCATGCTGACGGCGGCCGACCACGGCATTCTCTTCCGGCCGCCCGACCCCGTGCGCCGCGAACACCCCGCGCTGCCCGTGGCCGAAGACTACGCCCAGCTCGAGGGGCTCATCGCCGCTCTGCTCGCCCCGGAGGAACGATGACCCACCGCACCGAAACCCGGGTGATCTACGGCGACACCGACCGCATGGGCCAGGCCTACTACGGCAACTACTTCCGCTGGTTCGAGATCGGCCGCTCCGAGTTCTTCCGCGCCCTGGGCCTGACCTACCGCGAAATCGAGGAGCGGGGCTTCTTTCTCCCGGTCGCCGAGTGCGGGGCGCGCTACCACGCCCCCGCGCGCTACGACGAGGTGCTGATCATCGAGACCGACCTCGACGAGACGGTCCGCGGCGGCATCCGGTTCCGCTACCGCATCCTGCGCAAGGAAAGCCTCGAGCTGCTGGCCGAGGGCTTCACCCACCACGCCTTCGTCGACGCCTCCGGCCGCGTGGTCCGGCCGCCGGCCTTCATCCGCGGGCTCCTTGCCGGGATCCCCGCCCCCTCCCCGACCGAGCCGCGGCCATGAACCTCGACCTCTCCGCCTTCGAGCACCGCCGCATCCTCGTCGTGGGCGACCTCATGCTCGACGAGTACCTCCGGGGCCGCGTCGAGCGGATCTCCCCCGAGGCGCCGGTTCCCGTGGTCCGCCTGGAAGAGACCGAGGTCCGCCCCGGCGGGGCGGCGAACGCCGCCCGCAACCTCGCCGCCCTGGGGGCGGAGGTCGCGGTCGCCGGGGTCGTCGGCGCGGACGAGGAGGGGCGAAGGCTCCTCTCCGCGCTCGACGCCCTGGGGATCGAGCGCAGCGCCGTGCTTGTCGACCCCGGCCGCCCCACCGTGCGCAAGACCCGGGTCCTCGCCGGGGCGCAGCAGCTGTTGCGCATCGACCGCGAGGAGCCCCAGGGGCTCCCCCCCCTCTTGGCGCGATCTCTTCTGGAGGGCGCCAAGGCCCGGATCGACCGCGCCGACGCCGTTCTCCTTTCGGATTACGGCAAGGGGGTCGCCGCAGCCTCCCTCTGCGCCGAACTCGCCCGGCTCGCCCGGGAACGGGGCCAGCCCTGTGTCGCGGACCCCAAGGGCCGGGACTTCGCCAAGTACGCGGGGTTCACGGTCATCACCCCCAACCGCGCCGAGGCCTCGCTCGCCTCGGGGATCGAGGCCCAGGACGAGCAGGGCCTCCTCGCGGCGGGCGCCCGGCTGCTCGACGCCGCGGGCGTGGACCACGTGCTCGTCACCTGCGGCGCAGACGGGATGGTGCTCTTCTCGCGCGGCTTCGCACCCCGGCGATTTCCCACCCGCGGCCGGCCGGTCTTCGACGTCACGGGCGCGGGGGACACGGCCGCCGCCGCCCTGACGCTCGCGCTCGCCGCAGGCTTTTCTCTTCCTCTAGCCGTCGAGATCGCCAACGCCGCGGCCGGGATCGTGGTCGGCAAGGTCGGCGCGGCAGCCGTCACCCGCGAGGAGCTCGCCCTCGAGCTCGGGGAGAAAGCCGACCCGGGGGCCCGCAAGAGAAAGAGCCTCCAGGCGCTATCGGCGATCTGCGGCGAGCTGCGGCGGCAGGGAAAGCGCGTGGTCTTCACGAACGGCTGCTTCGACCTCCTGCATGCCGGGCACGTGCGCCTGCTTTCCGCCTCGCGCGCCCTGGGCGACGTGCTCGTGGTCGCCGTGGACGACGACGCCTCCGTGCGCGCCCTCAAGGGCCCCGGCCGGCCGGTGATCGGCGCGGAGCAGCGGGTGCGCATGATCGCCGCCCTGGACAGCGTCGATTATGTGCTTGTCTTCGCCACCGGCGAGCTCGAAGCGGTCATCTCGGCCCTCCGGCCCGAGGTCCTGACCAAGGGCGGCGACTACGCGGAAAAGCCGGTGGTCGGCCGCTCCCTCGTCGAGTCCTGGGGCGGCCGCGTCGTCCTTGTCCCCCTCGAGGGCGAGCTCTCCTCGACGCGCCTCATCGAGAAGATCAGAAACCCCTGAACGGCTCCGGCCGACCCGATGCTCTTCTACCGCATCGCAGCCGAGGCCCTGACCGTAACCCTCCACGTGCAGCCCGGGGCCTCCCGCAACCTCGCCTCCGGCCTGCACGGCGCGGCGCTCAAAGTCCGCGTGACCGCCCGCGCCGCGGCGGGCAAAGCGAACCACGCCGTGATCCGCATGCTGGCAAGCGAGCTCGGGGTCCCGCCGTCGGCCGTGACGATCCTCGCCGGGGCCTCCTCGCGCACCAAACGAATCCGCATCCAATGCCCGCCGGGGAAGGCCCAGGAGCTCGCGGCAAGCCTGGAACGGCTTGCGCGATCCTGAAGAAAAAGAGGTCTTGACGCGGGCTTCCGCCGTCGATATATTGTCCAGGTTTGATGCGGGGTGGAGCAGCCTGGTAGCTCGTCGGGCTCATAACCCGAAGGTCGGAGGTTCAAATCCTCCCCCCGCTACCAACCGCGAATCAAAGCCTTGGAAGCGATTCCAAGGCTTTTTCTTTGGGAAGGCCTCATAGATCGCAATCCGAAAAGGAAGTGCCCACCGCCCCCTTTTTCCTTCCTCCTCGAAAACTCCTACCCTGAGGGCCCGCTCCACCGCCGGTCGGACCCTTTTCAGCGCCTCACGGCAGCCGTCGCTTGACGGCCTTGGGGCGGATCGCCGTCTCACGCCCCCACGCGCAACACCGCGGCATGCCCCCGGCTCTTTTCCCGGGCAACCGGGCAGGCACATCGCTTGCAAGATCAGCGCGTGTCCACCGCGCGGTCCTGGCGGAGAAAACCAAATTTCAAAAGGATATCAGGAGGGAAGCATGCGCAAACGTGTCATCAAGATGGTAGGGGTAGCCGTTCTGCTGTTGGCTCTCATGACGCTCGGTTGCGGCGGCGGGGGAGGCTCATCGACGACCTCGTCCACCCCGCCACCGAGCGGAACCGGCACCGTCTCTGCAAGCGTGAACTAAACGAGCTCTTCTCTTTCGCACATGGAGGCCCAAGCGATGAAACGAGCGATCAAGCTCCTGATTCTGGGAATGGTTGTTACCGGTTTTTGGGCCGCGACGGCCGCGGCCGCCGCGCTCGACCCGGGGGCGACCTATACGGTCGAGGTCTACCCCATCACCTCAAGCGGCACCGTCGGCGCCCGCTCGTCCTCCGACCAGGCGAAAGCCGACGACGCCGGGAAATTGACGTTCCAGTTTACCAACCTGCCAAATTTCCCCGCATACAATTTTCTTTTGATCCGCATCAAAGACGGCTCCGGCACCATCGTGCGCCAGGGGATCGCCCCGGCCCCAAAGGCGGGCGAGCAGACCCTCCTCGGCATCTCCCCCGCATCGGTCAGCCAGACTAAGGCCATGCTCAAGGCAATGGAGGATGCCGGAAGCGATGACCCGGTGATGGTGCTCTTCGGGTTCACCCTGATCCGCACCGGCGCCCTGGAAGATCCGGATATAGAGGCGATGGGCGTTCTCGCCCGCGAAGCCGTCCTGAACGGCTTCAACGCCTACCTGGAAGGCAAGATCGGCGCAACGAAGATGCAGGCCTTCCGCAACGCCGTCCAGAACCGGCTCGGGGCCTACACGGCGAAAATCAAGGAGCTGATCGACAGCGCCGATGCCGGCCAGAAGCAGAACTTCCGCGGCGAGGCCGGGGCCATGCTCTCGGCCTTTCTCGTGGAAGCCGCAGCCGCAGCCGGGTTCGACCCGGCCCTGATCCCGCCGGCGATGAAGGCCATGTCCGACCGGGCGGAGACCCATGCCCCCTTCCTGTCCGATGGGATGACGGCCTGCATGGACGTGGTCATGGCCTCGACCTATCTCAAGGTCATGGCCGAGGTGGTGAAGCAAAAATATTCCTCCGGTCTTGGCGTGCTCGGGGCCTCCGCGGATCAGATCAGCCGCATGAATCTGGCGATCAACGGCTTCAGCAACGCCCTTGTCGGCATCTTCGCCGACTTCGAAAGCCTCTTCGAAAACGAGGAAGAGATGCCCACGGTCGAGGCTCTGGAAAACAAGCGGGAAGCCATGCAAGACGCATTCATGGTGGCGTTCAACACCTTCATGACGGCGAGCGCCTCGACGGTCGAGGAACTCGACGCGATGGTCGCCTCCCTCAAGAACGGCCTCTGTCCCAACATGCCAAACCGGGCAAACTGCGAAGAAGGAATCGATGACCTAAAAGGGGAGAGTGATGATTACCTGGGCCTGGGGGGGTTCTTCCAGGTTCGAAATCTCTTGGGGCAGCCGCTGCGCTGGCCGATCCCCATGGTCGTCGCCGTGAAGTGGGTCGTGGACCATTACCCGACCGAATTTCATTACACCCGCGACGATCTGGAGCCCGCCCCCCAGCACTGGCTGAATGATCGTAGTGATTATGACCCATCATCCGACATGCCCTCGGTTCTCGCTGACATCCTTGGGCTCCGCGAGGACATCGAGATCGTCTACGGCCGGCGCATGGCGGGCGAGATCGCGGCAAGCTGCGACATCACGCAGGCGGCCTGGGACGCCTTGTCTGAGATTGATCAATTACAAGCTAATTTCAACTTTGGTGATAGGCTGACGATCCGCGAAGGGGATAACACGGCGAACCAGGACGATCAGGAAGGCCTGAACACGGCCCTCGTACCCAACTTCAACCACTGCGACGACATGGCACCTTTCCTAAACGGCTATGAACTTCAGGGTCTGGAGGACCTCCTTCTTGAGCGCCTGGAGACGCTCAAGGAGAATATCGGCCCCGAGGCTGTCACCGAGGCCCAGCGCCAGGCCCTGATCGACGTGCTGAGCGCCCCGCGCTTCCGTTAAGCGCATCGCAAAAGCCCCACCCTCTCGCCGGGTGATTCGGGCGGAAACGATAAGGACCCGGCCCGAATCACCCTTTTTTTTCTTCGCCCCTTTTCCATTCCCGCAATTGGCAAGCGCCGGGCTGCGTGGTAGAAGGTTCCCCTTCCGGCGGCCGACCCCATGACGGGCTGCTCGGCGCCGGGTTCCGCCGAAGCGGCGGCGAACGGATGTTCAGCGCGCCCGGAGGGTTCTGCGATGGACGATGCGTTTTCCTTTCCCCGCAACCCCTATCTTTTGCTCACCCCGGGGCCGCTCACCACCACGGCCACGGTCAAGGCGGCGATGCTCCGCGACTTATGCACCTGGGACGAGGACTACAACCGGCTGGTCGAGGAGATCCGCCGCGAGGTCACGGCCCTGGCCACGGCGGATCCCGGCTACACGAGCGTCCTCCTCCAGGGGAGCGGGACCTTCGGCGTCGAGGCCGTCGTCACGACCGCCGTTTCCGAGGATGGCGAGCTCCTCGTGGTCGCAAACGGGGCCTACGGCCGCCGCATTCACGAGATCGCCCGCCGCGGCCGCATCCCCTGCAGCCTGATCGATTGCGGGGAGCTTGCCGCGCCCGATCCGGGGCGGGTCGCCGCCGAGCTCGAAAGCCGGCCCGGGGTCACCCATGTCGCCCTCGTCCACTGCGAGACGACCACCGGGATGCTCAACCCCGCCGCCGCGATCGGCCGTGTCGTCAAGGAGGCCGGCCGCGTCTTCATCCTCGATGCCATGAGCAGCCTGGGGGGCATTCCCTTCGATGCGGCGGCGCTCGGCGCCGATTTCCTCGTGAGCAGCGCCAACAAGTGCATCCAGGGGGTGCCCGGCTTTTCCCTCGTCGTCGCCCGGCGCTCGGAGCTCGAAAAGACCCGCGGCCGCGCCCGCTCCCTCAGCCTCGATCTCTACGACCAGTGGGAGACGATGGAGCGGCAGGGCGGCAAGTGGCGCTTCACCTCGCCCACCCACGTCGTGCGCGCCTTCCGCCAGGCGCTCGTGGAACTGAAGGCCGAAGGCGGTGTGGCGGCGCGATATGCGCGCTACCGCGAAAACCACCGCCTCCTCGTCGAAGGCATGGAAGCGCTGGGGTTCCGGCCGCTGCTCCCCCATGCCCTTCGCTCCCCGATCATCACCGCCTTTCACCGCCCGGAGCAGGAGCGCTACGAGTTTTCCCGCTTCTACCGCCTGCTCAAGGAGAAGGGCTTCGTCATCTACCCCGGGAAAGTGACCGAGCTCGAGACCTTCCGCATCGGGCACATCGGCGACGTGCACCCGGAAGACATGAGAAGACTGCTTGCCGCGGTCGAGGAGTCGATGTTCTGGGTGTGAGCGGGCTGGGGAGCCCGCAACATCCCCGCCTGCGGCCTCAGTTTTCGAGGCGGACGGGCTGGCTGTAGAAGGCGGCGTTCGGCCCGAGGTCGGTTGCGGCGTCCTCGATCAGGCGGTTCACCCCGCAGCCGAGCTTCATCCACCCGCCCCGGCGAACCACCACCGCTTCCGGGTGAAGCCCTTGCAGCGGCGCAACCGCCACGGCGAGCCTTCCCTGGGGCGAGGCGAGAAAGACGGGTTTCCGGGGGTCGAAGTCGGCCCACGCCGGGCTCTCCGGCGCAAGAAAGGCCCGGCAGGGGCCGCGCTGCTCCTCGGGCAGGATCTGGGAGTGGGTCGCCTCCTTGCGCACGAGGCTGAGCAGGGTGAGCGGGTAGCCGGGGGGAGGCGGCGGGTCGGCCTGGGGCCCCTCGGCCGGGAACCGGTATTTCCCGTCGGGGTGGGCGAAGCGAAACCCCTCCCAGGCCACCTGCGGCCGCCGCACCTCGATGAACCCCCTTTCGCGGAGCTCCGACAGGCGTTCCGGGCCGCCGGGGAGGCTCAGGCGTATCGCCTCCTCGATCGAGGGCACCTCGACCGGCGGGGATAGGCGCCTTCCCACCTCGGCCGCGATCCAGGCGTCGGTGCGCACCCCCTCGGGGGCGGGGAAGACCGGCCGGGCGTAATTCAGGACATCGTGGAAAAAGGAGGGCACGAGGGTTTCCTGCTCGAGGTTCAGCGCGCAGGGAAGCACGAGGTCGGCCAGCTCGGCCGTGTCCGTGAGGAAAGCGTCGACGACGACCTTGAAGGGGACCTGCCGGAGGGCCCGCGCCACCCCTTCCGCATCCGGGGACTGGTTGACGGGGTTGCTCCCGTTCACCCACACCAGAGCGACCGGCGGGTCGGCGGTTAGGAGGTCGCGGCCGATCGTCGGCTTGAAAAAACGGCCCGGCAGGCCGGCGGCGAGCGGGGCTTTCCAGCTTAGATCGAGAAAGCGCGTCGTGGAAACGATATAGTACACCCCGGCGCCGGGCCGGCCGACCTGCCCCGCGGCGACGGCGAGCGCATCGATGAAGCGCACGTTCTCGCCGCCATGCCGGTAGCGCTGCAGCCCCCAGCCGACCAGGGTCGACACCGGTTGCGCGGCATCGCCGTAAATCGCCGCCAGGCGGCGGACGTCCTGCGGGGCAAAGCCGCCTTGCCGCTCCCAGAAGGCGGGGTCCCCCCCGCGGAGCAGCGCGCCGAGCCGCTCCCAGCCCACCGCGCGATCGAGGAGGGCGGGCGATACCCGGCCAGCGGCGTCTATCGCGTGCAGGACGGCGGCGGCGAGAAAGCGGTCCTGGCCGGGGCGGATGCGGATGGTCTCGTCGCTCCAGGCCTCGCTCCCGTCGCCCCCGGGCGAGACGGTCATGACCCGGGCGCCCCGTTTCCTCGCCTGCTGCACCAGGGCGAGCTGGTGGATCGAGGTGCGGGCGAGGTCCCGGCCCCAGTCGACGATCCACTTCGCGTTCAGGAGGTCCTCGGGCCGGTTGTGGTCGAGGGCCCCGAAATCGGCGATCGCGGCCTGCTTGCCGGCCTCGGCGCAGAGGCTTCCGCCGGCGCGGCAGGCGCCGAGACGATTGAAGAAATGCTGGACGACGTGAAGCGCGATCCCGCAGTTGCCCGAGCTGTCGAGATGGAGGATCGCGCCCGGCCGGTCACGCAGGGCCTGGATCTTCTCCGCGGCGACGGCGAGCGCTTCCTCCCAGCCGATGGGGCGGAAGCCGCCGCGGGTCCGCCGCAGCGGGCTCGTGATGCGCGACGGGCTCCGCAAGCGCCGTTCCCAGGCCTTGAGCTTTGCGCAGCAGAAGCCCCTCGTGAAGGGGTGGTCGGGGTTGCCGCGGATCCGCGCCCGGCCCTCCCCCGTTCGCTCCACGACAAGCGAGCACGCATCCGGGCAGTCCTGCGAGCAGGCCGTGACGATGCTCATGGTTCACCGGGCGGGGGGAAGGGCGGATTTCTCCTCGCCCGCGTAGATCCTTCCCCCCCAGAGGGTCGAGAGAAAATCGGAGAAGGCGACCGATTCCTGCTTCACGAAGCCGCCGGCGAGGCGGCCGCGGGCGTAGAGCTCGAGCACGGCGACAAGGCCGGCCGCCGTCGAGAGCTGGATCGCGGAGTAGCGCCGGCCGTCGATGGTGTCGCCGTAGATTTTCTTGGCGAAGCTTCGCTGCCGCACGCCCTCCGCGTCCTGGCCGACGACGTTCACGTAAAGGATCACGACGTCGGTCTCGGTGACGGGCACCTCCTGGTCGAAGATCTCGGTCAGGAGCTTGCGGTTTTCGATGAGGTTGAGGTCGTAGAGCAGGAACTTCATCAGGTCGCGGTGACCGGGGTAGCGGATGGTCTTGTAGTTCAGCTCGCGCACCCGGCCCGCGTAGGTCTCGCAGAGGGTCCCCACCCCGCCCGAGGTGTAGAAGGCTTCGTACTCGGTGCCGTCCAGGGTCAGCCGCTCGTAGCCGTCGAGCGCCTCGACCAGGAGATGCCGGCCGCCGCAGATCACCTCGCAGAGGTTGCAGTATTCGTTGATCAGCCCGGCCGTGTTCCAGCTCAGGTAGTATTTCATCGCGTTGCTGGCGTACAGGGGAAGCGCCCCGACACGAAGCTCAAGGCTGCGAAGCGCGGGCAGCTCGCGGGCGAGGCTCGCCCCGATGATGTTGATCGCACCGGGGGCGAGCCCGCATTGCGGCATGAAGGGGACCCGCGCCCCCTCGGCGAGCCGCCGCACCACGGCCGTGGTCTCGACGTCCTCGGTCAGGTCAAAGTAGGCGACCCCCGCCTGGGCGCAGGCCCCGGCGATCTCGCGGTTGAGGTAGAAGGGGGCGGCGCTCACGACCGCGTCCTTGCCGGCGATGAAGGCCTTGAGGCGCTTTATGTCCGCGACATCGAAGGATTCGAACTGCGCCTTGGACAGCGGCAACGGCGCCGCCGGCGGGCGGCTGTCGGCGAGGTAGACCGCCTCGCAGAAAGCGCAGGACTCGAGCATGGCGCCGATCGTCGTTCCGACCTTTCCCGCCCCAAGGACGCAGACCTTCATCGTCTTTTCCTCCCTGTTCGCAGAAGCTCGCCCGAGGGCTTCTACCCCACCTGCCCCCCGGGTTCCAGGGGAAAATGACGCCCTCCGTCCCGAGCTTCAGGCGTTCCAGCCGCCGTCCACGTTGAGGGTCGCCCCGGTGATGTAGGTCGCATCCGGCCCGGCGAGAAAGGCGACGGCCCCGGCCACCTCCTCGGTGCGGCCGTAGCGGCC
>Ga0101944_10000889_pt1 | contig 75717 bp, 52 predicted proteins | sample DewCreD2012metaG_FD_75245 | JGI IMG/M metagenome (GOLD analysis project Ga0101944, IMG submission 75245) | Hot spring sediment bacterial and archeal communities from British Columbia, Canada, to study Microbial Dark Matter (Phase II) - Dewar... ... | reverse complement strand
TGTTTTAATTGTAAATCATAATACTGTCGAAGTATAAAAACAGATCGTTCAGGAGTTGTAAGTTGATGAAGTGCATATTCAATATGTTCCTTCATTATAGATGATTCTGCAAGTCGATCTATTGAAGGGGGATTATTTTTTGTAACAGAATTTTCAATCATTTTAATATTTTCGATGTTTTCATAATATGTTGCTTGTTTCTTTAAATTAGTTGTGTGGAAATCATTGCACGTATTCACTGTAATTCTGTATAGCCAGGAACTAAATTTTGCTTCAAAACGGAATCCAGACAACGACCTGAATGCCTTAATGAAAACTTCCTGTAGAACATCTTCGGCATCATGTCGGTTGCCTGTGAGGTCATATGCAAGACGATAGACGTTTTCTTTATTCTTCTCAACGAGTTCACGAAATGCATACTTATCACCTTTCTGAGCGCGTTCGATTAGCAAACGCTCTTCTGTCATAAGCGCCCTTTCATCTACCTTTAAGACGATTGCTTATATCAATAAGTTGACAAATATTCATATAAACACTTATTGTAGAATTATAAAGGAGAACCTGTCGCCGTTGGTGTGTAAATCTGGAGAAAAACATAGAATATTATCTCTGTTTATTCGACACATTTATTAATCTCCAATGATACTAACACAGATCTTTCTCGTTCTTGGTCGATTATCAAAATCTATAACCACTATCTGCTGCCATGTACCTAATTGGAGTTCCCCATCAATCAGCGGGATTATTAAATCAGGACCAATAAAGGAAGCCCGTACATGAGCAAAGCCATTCCCGTCACCCCATCTTGCGTCATGATTGTAATGTATATCTTTTGGTATCAGACGGTCAATGGCTTTCTTCAGGTCCTCCACAACACCGGGTTCGTATTCAATTGTAGTGATACCAGCGGTAGAACCAGGCACAAAAACGGTGACGATTCCATTATTTATTTTTGCTGAAGAAATTATTGAATTTACATTTGTTGTAATATCATGTACATCGTTCCACCCTTTCGTGGAGATATTAAATACAGATGAATAAACTGCCATAGTTGATTCCTTTGAAATATTTTTTATATTCTATTTCTTTATGGTAAAAAGTAATCTATTTATAACAAAATAACAATCATATGAAAATACTTACGGTTACTGATATTCACGGTGCTTATCAAAAAGTTGTTGAAATGGTTGATAAAGAAAAGCCTGATCTTCTTATCATCGGGGGGGATCTTACTACATATGGTTCTGTAGCTGATGTACAAAAGGCACTAGATTTATTTAAACAGGTCTCTGATAATCTTTACTGCATTTCGGGAAATATGGATGCTAAAGAGCATGATGACTATTATAAACAATCTGGCATCTCTATAAACGGAATAGGTAAGGTTATTGAAGATGTTGGTATTTTTGGAGTATCTGCAGCGCCGATCTCTCCACTTCGGACCCCATACGAAATTTCGGAAGAATTGATAGAGTCAATTCTACAGTCAGGGTTCCGTGATGTATTATCGGCTCGAGTTAAGATTCTCATAGCACACGCTCCACCTTATGATACCGCAGTTGATATAGTACGCTCGGGCAAGCATGTAGGAAGCAATGCAGTACGTAAATTTATTGAGAAAGAAAAACCGGATGTTGTTGTTTGCGGGCATATTCATGAAGCGCGTGGCAAGGATAAATTGGGACCAACTACGATAATCAACTGCGGAGAGGGAAGCCGGGGTTATTATGGAATTATTACCATTGAAGATAAAACTATAAATGTGGAGAACATGAGTTTATGAATAAACGGAGGATTACGAATGAATCTTAAAAATTACAGCTTGGACAGAATATTAATTTTTCAGAAATCAGTAGGCAGGATTAAGGGGAGTCATGTGTCCAGTACTTTTCTAACACTTCTAAGTATTTGATTAGGATCGTATGGTTTCTGAATAAATTCTTTTATACCTGCAAGGGTTTTTTCAGATTTAATTTTTGGATCCAAATAACCACTGTAAATAATAACCTTTACATCATCTTTTTCTTTTTTCATCTCGGTAAATACATCCCAGCCGCTCATTTTTGGCAGACCTATATCCATTATAACCAGATCTATCTCATTTTTCATTTTCTTAAAAGTCTCAACAGCCTCAAATCCGTCGGTAGCAGTAATTACCTTATAACCTTGAGCGGTAATCATTCCTGAGATTGCCTGTAAGACGATAGTCTCATCCTCTACAAACAATATTGTCTCAGTTCCTTTTGGAAGGTCGCTGAGTAGTTCGGCAGGGAGGTCAATTGTTTTTTGTGTATCTACAGCCACAGGGAAATAAAGATAGAATGTTGTTCCAAGTCCGACATCACTTTTTACATCTATGAATCCTTTATGGTTTGTTATTATTCCATGAACGACCGAAAGACCGAGGCCTGTTCCTTTTCCCTGTTCTTTGGTTGTGAAAAATGGTTCGAATATTCTTCTGCGAGTTTCTTCATTCATACCGTGTCCTGTATCAGTGACGCTTATGCAGATATATCGGTCCTCTTTTGCTGACGGGAATCGTTTTTGAAGTTCCCATCCCATGATGGTCGTACCTTTAAAAGAAAGAGCCCCATTGCCATCCATAGCATCACGTGCATTCACGCAAAGGTTCATGAAAACCTGATTGATTTGATTTGCATCTCCGAGTATTTGCGGTAACTGGTGGTCCAGTTCGGTTATGAAACGGATGTTTTTAGGGAAAGTCTGTGATAAAAATTTTATCAGATCATCAATTAATACCGTTAGATCAAGTGGTGCAAATTGTGGTTCGCTTTTTCGAGCGAACATCAATATTTGCTGGACAAGTTTCGAACCTCGTTTAATTGCGCTCGTATTAATATCTATTATCTGAGATATTTTTTGGTCTCCGCTTGCCATTCTTTTCAGACTTGATGTATTTACCATCATAATCTGGAGGATATTATTAAAGTCGTGTGCAATTCCACCGGCAAGTGTTCCGATACTTTCCATTTTTTGTGCCTGACGTAATTCTTCCTCTAATTGTTTCCGCTCAGTCATATCTCTGCCTATACTCACAAAACCGGCAATTTCGTCCTGTACAATAAGAGGGCTGACTGAAAAATTTAAAGGTAGTTTGGATCCGTTTTTGCATTTAAAATCGGCATCAAAGCTTGATTCACGCATTTTTTTCTTTTGAACAAATGATTTGTATTCATCTAGATATTCTTCAGGGGTGATGAATTTATTCAGTGGTTCTCCCACCATTTCTTTTTCATTGTAGCCAAGTTTTTTAGTGACAGCCTTTCCGCGAATCATTTCTATTTTAAATCCTTCATCCATCATAATAAATATATCGCTCATTACATTGAGTGCCGCCTTAAACGACTCATACAAAGGATTACTGATGATTTTATGACGAAAGATAAAATAGACAGCCAGTAATAGTGCAAAAGTGCATAGATAAAAGTACCATTCGATGCTTAACTTAAGAACACCGAAGAAAATTGAATCTGTAAAAGGACCAGGTAAGATTAACAACAGAAAAATAAAAGAACCGAGTATAAAATCTGCTTTCCATAAGCGTTGACGGAAATCCCGGGAAATATCAAATAGTAGCGCAATACCTATACTGAAGAGAATAGACATCCAGGTAACATAAAAAATGTACCCGCTCTGGGAAATTGTCATTTCCTCGGATATTGGCTTTGGAATATAGCCGAGTAAAAGAACGATGTATGAGATAAGACCAACGGTGTAAATTGCAATATATAATTTTGTTGAGTTTAATAATTCCTGCTTGCGTACAAAAAGTGTTATAAAATGAATAAAGAAAAAAGGGAAAAGCGCATAAAGGAAAAGACTTATATTTTCTAAAGTTTGTGTTATTCGTCCATCAGGTGATTTTGTAATTACAAAAAGTAGGGCACCAAATGCAATCAGACAGTTTACCAGAAAGAAGTAAAATTGTGCAATCTGGTATTTCCTGGTTTTTGAGATTATTATTAAACTAAGTAGAAAATTGGCTATGGAATAAGCGATAGATACGGAAAAATAGGAGAGGTTGAATATCATTTAATTCCCTGATAGGTTTCTATAACGTTTTAATTTTCCCTCTACTACAGCAAGTAATAAATCAGAATCAAGAGGTTTTGTGAGATAATCGTCAACACCCAACTGTACACCCGATCTGATAATTACCCCGTCTGAGAGAGAGCTCATAAAAATAAATGGTACATTTTTCAGATGAAGCTGTTCCTGTACAATATTAAAAAATTTAAATCCATCAAGTTCCCCCACCGGGAATTTGATATCGCTCAGGATTAAATCAACATGCGTATTTTTAAGTTTTTCTACAGCCGATTCAATGCTGAGTGCGGTAAATACCTGATATCCTGCTTCTGTCAGTATCTGCTCAAGTGTTTTAACCAGGACCTCATCGTCATCAACTACAAATATTCGACCCTTCGTAGCCAATCGTTGATAGCAGGAGAGGATATAAGGTTCGAGCATTTGTGCTTCCTCGGTTGTAATGTTGAATTTTTGCTTGAGGTTGTCTAATTCCTTACGGTTCTTGACATTAAATTCTCCTGACATGATTTTCTTTTCAACCGCTTTGGCGTACAGTTCGAGGCGTACATCCGTTTCTACCATCAAATGCTCATCAAATGTTAGTTCTAAAAGTTCTTTAAGTTGCATCAACATTCGTGCATCTTCGACGGTAGGCTGTCCTTTTTCATAACTTGCGAGCATCTTTGATTTATATAAATTTTTTCGGCCTTCAGGTGTGTCAGGTATCTTTGCGCCGAGTAATTCCATCTTATGATCAAACTCATGTGCAATTTTTTCGAGCCGTGCGAGCAAGGTCTGTTCCATCTCATTTCGGAGTTCGTGGCGTATTTTCTGAATTTTGCTGTTTTGCTTTTGCATCAATTGAGAATACTCTTCCTCAAGTCTTTTCCGTTCTGCCTCAATTTTTGCTTCCGCTTCCTTTTCAAGGCGTTGTTTTTCTTCTGCAGCCTGCTCTTCATATTTTGTGCGAAACTCCCGCTCAAGTTCCTGTCGAAGGGCTGCACGCTTCTGCTCCAGTTTTTCTTCTTCGCTTTTCTTAAGTGCTTCTGCCTGCTCTCGCTGGTGGCGCTCGACCTCCGCCATCAGTTCATCGCGTTTTTGCCTGTATGACTGCTCCAATTTTTCACGTTCAAGGTCAAATTGTTTAGAAAGCTGTTCACGCTCCTTTTGTAATTTTTGTTCAAGTTCTTTTGACAGTTCCTCAATTAATCGTTCTCTTTCTATTTTTTGTTCTTTCAGACTTTGTTCTCTAATAACAGACTCTGTCTTCCTGATTCCCTCAAGAAGTTTCCTGTTAAATTGTTCCTTAAGAAGTTTTTCACGTTCTTCAAAAGATTTCCTTTCTGCTGCAAGTATTGACTCCCGCTCCCTTTTCGCTGATTCCTGCAATTCGTTCATCTCTTCTTCGTACTGTTTACGCAATTGATTTCTAATTTGTGCCTCAATTTTTGCAAGTTCAGCCTGGTGCTGTTTAGCAAGACGCTCTTCCGCAGAAGCAATTTCTTCTTCTAATATTTTCTTTTGATCTCCCGCAAGATCAACAGCGGCGGTTTTAAGTCGTTTTTTCTCTTCAGAAAGTTCCTTCTCGAATTTTTTTGCATATTCTGCTTCAAGTTCCTGACGGAGAGCAACCCGTTTCTGTTCATATTTTTCAGATTCGACTTTGTGGATTTCTTCAAGTTTTTTCTGAAGCCGGCGCTCAACCTCCTCATTTAATTGCTGCTCTTTCTGATTCTGCATGGCGTCAACTTTAGTACGAAGTTCATCATACTTCGATCTAAGTGCATCACGTTCGAGGGCAATTTTTTCGTCATGCTCTTTGGTAAGTTCCTCTACCAATCGTTCCTGCTCCGCCTGCGTCAGACCACCATCCTGATTACCCGATGATGTCTCAAGTTTTCTTACCGCTTCAATCAGTTTTTCATTAAACTGAGTTTTTAACAATTTCTCTTTTTCGTCATACGATTTGCGTTCTTTTTCCAGTAATTCCTGCTGTTCGGCTTTTAACTGCTCACGCAGTTTCGCCATTTCAGTTTCATATTGCTGGGTGAGCTGGGATTTCATCTCATTTTCGAGAAATGCCAGCTCCGCTCTGTGCTGGTCTTCTAACCTTGCTTCCGCATTTAATATTTCCTCATCAAGTCTTTTCTGAAATTCTTTCTCTGCCTGTAGTTTTACCTCTTCCAGTTTCTTTTCGTATGATTCACGTAATAATTCGTTTTGTTTCTCAAACTTTTTACGTTCTTCTTCTAAAACCTTTGCGGTACGCTCTTCAGCTTTTCTTAATTCCTGAGTGTAACGGTTGCGGTATTCGGCTTCGATCTGATTACGCAGGTTTTGTTCCAGCATTTCCTTGCTGATATCTTTTTCAACCGGTAGAGTCTCAGTCGGCAGAGGCTCAGTCAGCTCTTCAATTTCTTCTTCCTCTTTAACCGGCTCTTCAACGGGCTTACCTTTTTTGGGGGTTGGTTTTTTTTCGAAAAGCGAAATTCTCTCTTCAAAGGCAATAATAAATGGATTGCGTGAATCTAATTTTTTTGCCTCAATAAGTTGCTGTTTTGCGAGGTCAAATTTTCCTTCAAGTATAAATTTATCCGCCTGGCGTAAACATTGCCGGAAAGCTTCACGAATTGCATCAGGGTTTAAAGGTTGAGCATCTTTAGCCACAGTGACCTCTATCTAAAGGACACTAATATAAAAAAATGATACAAAATGTCAAATATTATGTGATTGTGGCAATATCTTCAGGATTTAATTTAGAAAAATTTGACAATTGTGGAAAAAAACAGTAACTTCCCCCGAATTATAAGGCCTTAAATAATAAGGAATAAGAAATGGAAAATAAATTGCGATGGGTTGTAAATTCGCTTTTGTTTGTGTTTTTTTGCGGAAATACCGCTTATCCGCAATTGCATGAAAGAAAAATCTTCGAGTATGTCAGGATGGTGTCAGAAGGAAAAAGTGAGGAGGTGGCATCGAAACTTCCTGATTTAAAAACAAAATTTCCGCATGCGGCAGGTATGATATATATAGAGGGACTCGTTGCTTCGAATGGTGAAGAAGCAGTGAAGTGCTTCCGGGTTATTACCGACAGTTTCCCAGGCAGTGAATGGGCAGATGATGCACTGGCACGATTGTTTGAATATCATATAAGAGTCGGTGATCCGCGTGAAGCAGAGTCAAATTTTCAACGACTTAAAAAAGAATTTCCTCAATCACCCTATCTTACTACTGGATATCTCCAGCAGGAAAAGTTGTCATCAGATACATTTGCATTTACTCCCAAAAATCAAGGAGAAATATGGGCAATTCAAATGGGAGCATTTGCAATCAAAAAAAATGCTGAAAATCTGAGAGATAAAATTGCCGCAGATGGATATCTTGTAAATGTTTATGAAAATCTCCTGGATGGAAAAAATCTGCTTTATCTTGTTTGGGTTGGAATGTTTGCTACACCAGAGGAAGCAAAAGGACTGCTAAAAGAATTAAAAGAGCGTTATAATATTGACGGTGTACTCCGAGTACGCCAATCCTGGAAAAAGTGGTAAACATTTTTTTGTTCATACTTGACATAGAAATAACTAATATCTTTGCCGTAAAGGATTCACAAACAGAATGGTGGTCTGAAAAATAATATCGTAATTCCTCGTTGAGAAAATTATCATATTTACCGCAAAGATTCCTCTGTATTATCTTTAATATCACATTGAATCATTTATATATTTTGATTATTGAGAGAAATCATTTACTTTTTAAATCAAATTATTTGAGGCTTTTATGAAAATTAATTTGTTAAAATATTTCGCATACAGTTTTTTATTTTTAACATTTATTTCCAGTGCTTCATTGCTGTACTCTCAGAGTAAAAGACCTCTGGAAATTGATGATCTGTTCCGCATAAGACGTGTGAGTGATCCGCAACTCTCACCTGACGGGAAATGGATTGCATTTGTTATTACTGATGTAAATAAAGAGAACAATTCTTTCAGCAGAGATATATATTTAATCCCTTCCGTGGGAGGAGAGTTGAGAAGATTAACCACTCATCCTGCTAATGATGTGCACCCACGCTGGTCACCCAATGGTAAAACAATCGCATTTGAATCCGATCGTACAGGTGAATCACAGATCTGGCTTATAGATGTAGACGGTGGAGAGGCGAAACAACTTACAGATGTTACAACCGGCGCATCAAATCCGGTCTGGTTGTTAAACGGAAAAGCAATTGCTTTTATTTCTTCGGTTTATCCTGAATATTCCACTAAACCATTCAATGAGAGCAATGAACTTAATAAAAAGAAAGATGAACAAAAGGCAAAAAGTAAGGTAAAAGCACGCATTATGAAAAAATTACTTTATCGCCACTGGAATGTATGGACGGACGAGAAACGGCAACATATATTTGTAACTCCATTATCTGGAGGTGAACCCCGAGATTATACTCCGGGTGACAGAGATGCAGTCCCGACATCATCAACATTTTCCGCAGGTGATGATTTTGATTCCTCTCCCGATGGAAGTGAAATTGCTTATACAAGTCCACCCGCCGAAAATGAGGCATGGAATACAAACCACGATATTTATATTGTATCTTCGGATGGAAAAGTAACCCAACTCACAACAAATCCTGCCGCAGATGGTTTTCCGAGATATTCGTCAGATGGAAAATATATCGCATACCGCGCTCAGAGACGCCCCGGTTTTGAGGCAGATAAATGGGAATTGATGCTGTATGACCGTAAATCAAAGACGCATGTTAGTCTGACTGAAAAATTTGATGCTTCTGTCGGACCTTTTGTATGGGATTCAAAAAATACAAAAATATTCTTTACATCAGAAGAGAACGCTAACCAGCAAATATTTTCTATTAACATAAAAGATAAGAAAATAACTAAGATTATTGAAGGAGGTACAAATGGCGAAGTCAATATCTCTTCTGATGGTAAAATGGTTTACTTTAGCAGACATACATTAAACCGTCCGAACGAAATATTTTCTGCTACTGCTGATGGTAAAAATGTAAAAGCTTTAACCCATATAAATGATAGTTTGTTCCAGAATATCATCATGAATGAACCCAAAAGCATTATTTATACCGGAGCAGAAGGTACTCCAATTCAAGCATGGCTTATTACACCTCCTGGATTTTCTCCTGCTAATAAGTATCCTTTGGTTTTATTGGTTCACGGTGGTCCTCAAGGAGCATGGGAGAACGGCTGGCATTTCAGATGGAACGCCCAAATCTGGGCTGCTCAGGGATATGTGATTCTCGCTCCAAATCCCCGCGGCTCTACTGGCTTTGGTCAAAAGTTCGTTGATGAAATAAGCGGCGACTGGGGAGGAAAGGTTTATGAAGATTTAATGAAGGGTGTTGCTTATGCTGAAACACTTCCGTATGTGGATAATAAAAGAATGGCTTCAGCGGGTGCTTCCTATGGTGGATATATGGCCAACTGGCTAGCTACTCATACCGATAAGTTTCGAACAATCATTACGCATGCCGGCGTCTACAATTTTTATTCAATGTACGGAACAACAGACGAGGTCTGGTTTGATGAATGGGAACATGGAGGGACACCGTGGGATGCAAAAGAGGAATATGAAAAGTTTTCCCCTCACGCCCATGCAAAAAATTTATTAAAATTCCGTACTCCAATGCTGATAATACATAATGAATACGATTACAGAGTACCAGTTACCGAAGCAATGCAACTTTTTACAACACTCCAGCGTATGGGTATTGAATCAAATTTTCTTTATTTCCCCGATGAGGGTCATGGAGTTTTAAAACCTCAAAACAGCGAATTCTGGCATAAAACCGTATTTGAATGGTTGAAAAAATATATAGGATCGTGATTGATAAAAAGTAACATCAGAAGTTTATGGAAACAAAATAAAATATCGTAAAGTATTTTCAGAATGAAATAAGAAAATATATGAAGTTTATTGAGAAAGTTGTAAATATTCAGGAAAAAAATAAATCGCTTCTTTGTATTGGTCTTGATACAGATATTACCAGAATACCTGATTGTCTGAAGGGATTCAAAAATCCTCAATTTGAATTTAATAAGCGAATCATTGAATCAACTGCAGATCTGGTTTGTGCCTATAAATTAAACCTTGCATTCTATGAATCAAATGGTTCACACGGATATGAAACCATTCAGCAAACACTCGAGATAATTCCACCTGAGATTCTAACTATTGGTGATGGGAAAAGGGGAGACATAGGAAATACTGCGGAGCATTATGCAAAGACACTTTTTGAGAATTGGAAATTCGATGCAGCAACAGTAAATCCATATATGGGAAAAGATTCTGTCGAACCTTTTCTGAAAAATGATGACCGTGGTGTGTTCCTGTTAGCCCTTACCTCAAATCCGGGGTCTAAAGATTTCCAGTATTTAATATGTAAGGGGAAACCATTGTATGAACAGGTAGCGATTAGAGCAAAAAAATGGAATGTTAAGAAAAATCTGGGTCTGGTTGTTGGCGCCACGCATCCGACAGAATTAAAGAGAATCAGATCAATTGTGAAAGAAATGCCAATCCTTGTCCCGGGGATTGGGGCACAAAGCGGTGATCTGGAAAAAAGTGTCCGTTTTGGTTGTACAAAGAATGGAAACCTTGCAGTTATTAATATAAGCAGGGGGATTATTTACGCATCATCAGATAAGGATTTTGACAAAAAGAGTAGATTGGCGGCAAAGTTGTTCCTTGATGACATTAACAAAATAAGAGAGAAATATTTCTGATTAATTATGGTTAATTAGTTTTTTGAATTAAATTCATAAATCAGAGGGGAGGTTAAAATGGGGAGTAAAAAATTTCATTTCACAGAAAGCATGCTTCGCTCCGTATGGGCGAACAGGGAATTAACAAAATTTAAACTTACCACAGAGGATAAAAAACAGATTGAAATTCTTAATCCAGGTACTCTTAATGAAGATGGCGGCCCTGATTTTAAGGAGGCGATGCTGCGGATAGGTGGGAAAATCTTAAAGGGAGATGTTGAACTCCACAGGCGTAATAAAGAATGGTACGAACACAAACATCACCAGGATGTTAAATACAATTCAGTAATTCTTCATGTCGTTTTTTCCAATGATCTTAAAAATAATTTTCCTGTCACAGAGAGCGGGAGAATCATACCTGTTTTAATACTTGACCGATTTCTGGAACAAAATGACACAATGGTTAACAACTTGACACGGGATAAGGATGATAAAAAATCTTTTGATGATATTTTGCATTGTTTAAAAAATGCAAAAACAGATCCGATAGTAATAAAAGAATGGATTTCCAGACTTGGAATGAACCGAATTGAACTGAAAGTTCAGAGATTTCATGAACGTTTGCATGAATTAATTGAAGAAGATCGACGTAACGTGAAGGAACCGCGTCAGCGGTATGGAATTATTAGTTTCGGTATTAACCCTGAAGATTTGCCTGTACCGGTATTAAATTATTCGTTAAAAGATGCAAGGAAGATTGAACACTGGCAGCAACTTCTGTATGAAGGTTTTATGGAGGCACTTGGTTATAGTAAGAATCAAAAACCTTTTCTTCATCTGTCAAGGAATTTACCACTTAATTTAATTATAAAAAAATGTGCTGAGGGTAGTTATTTAGAAAGAATAGATAAACTCGAATCTCTTTTATTTGGATCTGCGCAGCTGCTTGATTCAAAAAAGTCCGGCATGGATAAGGATAGCAGGAAGAGAATACGCTATCTCCGTAAAAATTATAAAGAAATTATGGGTAAAAATCATCGGGGTATTATTCATAAATCCGAATGGCAGTTTTTTCGTCTGCGTCCGGAGAACTTTCCAACAATAAGATTAGCAGGTGCTGTTCAAATATGTCTGAAGATAAAACAGGAAGATTATTTTCAAAAAATAATCTGGTGTACTAAAGACCAAAATCAGGTTACGCGGGATAAATTTTTATCTCTTGTTTCAATGTTTATTGTGCCCGCAGAAGGGTTCTGGAAAAATCATTACCGATTTGGAGAATTATCACGTAAAAATATAAATAATTTGATAGGGAAAAGTCGGGCAATTGAGATTGTTATAAATGCTGTAATTCCGATTGCTCTCCTTTACGCGCGGATATTCAAAGATCGTTGTGTAAGAGAAAATGTTTTATCTATATTACAATTGGGGATGAATAAAAGTATCAATCCCTCTTTTCGTCTTATCGGAATGATTTTAAATGCTGAAGGAAAAGAAATGACATATCAAGAATACCAGGGTATTTTACATCTTTATAAATTCTTTTGCCTTGAAGGAAAATGTGCCCGGTGCGAGGTCTTCGTAAAAAATTCCCCTTTTCACATTTGAAACGACCAGTTGCAAGGATGAGAAAAATCCAATTCGTATTTCTTGTTTTTTAATCAGAAAAGGGATACTTTCTGGCACATAATAGGTTTGCTCTTTTCTAATTAGTCAATCAGGTAAATCACAACCAAACAGAAAAGGAACAATACATGGCACTCATCAATTCCAAATCCGGCAAGGTCATAAAAGACTATAATATCGATGAATTGAAAGAGCAGGCAAACCTCATGAGAGGATACAACCTAGTTGCTCTTTGTGCCGCTGGCTCAGGTCACGCCGGCGGAACATTGTCAATCATGGATATCACTGCAGCACTCTATTTAAAAGTTGCTGACCTGGATCCAGAAAATCCAAACTGGGACGGGAGAGATCGTATTATCTGGTCTACCGGCCATAAAGCTCCAAGTCTTTATCTCGGATTGGCCTTTGCAGGATTCTGTAAAAAAGAAGATGTTATGTATCTGAGAAAATTGTATTCGCCTTTTCAGGGCCATCCTCATTGGCTTAAACTCCCGGGTGTCGAAGTTTCCAGCGGTTCACTTGGTCAGGGACTCAGTGTAAGCGTCGGTATTGCACTTGCGGGGAAACTTGATAACAAAAAATTTACAACCTTCTGTATCATGGGCGATGGTGAACAACAGGAAGGCAACATCTGGGAAGCCGTGATGGAAGCGGGACATTATAAACTTGATAACCTTGTCGGCATTATCGATTATAATCGTCTTCAGATAGATGGGTGGGTGAGAGAAGTGATGAATGTGGATCCCCTAGAGGATAAATATAGAAGTTTTGGATGGGAGGTTATGCGAATTAATGGTCATGATATGAAAGAGGTCGTTGATGCCCTGACCAGAAGTAAAAAAGGTGTCGGCAAACCGCTCGTCATAATTGCTGACACGGTAAAAGGAAAGGGTGTAAGTTTCATGGAAGATATTGCCGGCTGGCATGGCAAATCACCAAATTATGATGAAATGTTGAAAGGATTAACAGAACTCGGGCTTAAAGATAAAATCCCTTATGAAAAATTACTCGCTCATGCTAAAGAATATCAGAAAGAAGTGGAAAAGAAACTTGATGCGAAGATGCCAAAGTTCAAAAAGGATTATTGGTGGAATTCGGGTGAGTCGATGAAGGTAAAGATGGAACCAACCCGAAAAGGATTTGGACTCTCACTTGCAGAAAATGGCGACGATCCAAGAGTAGTTGCACTGGGACTTGATATCTCCGGATCTATAACCATAAGCGATTTTTATCAGGGTAAACCGGAGAGAAAAAAAAGATGGATAAGCATGGGTATTGCTGAACAATCTGCCACCGCCGCGGCTGCAGGACTGGCAAAAGAGGGAAAACTTCCTGTGCTCGGCACATATGGGACATTTGCTGCAGCTCGAAATCTTGACCAGATTCGCGTTTCTGTATGCTATGGTAACTTTAATGTTCTAATCGCAGGTGCTCATGGCGGAGTTTCAGTCGGACCGGACGGCGCAACACATCAGGCACTTGAAGATTTATTTGCCATGTGCGGTTTGCCTAATATGTCTGTTGTTGTTCCCTGCGATATCAACGAGACGAAAAAAGCAACAGATTATCTGCTCTTAAAACATGCAGGACCAAAATTTATCCGTTTTGCGAGAGAAGCAACACCAATCGTAACAACAGATAAAACTCCATTTATCTTTGGGAAAGCAAATGTTTTCCGGCTCAGAAAAGAACAACCTGATTTTATTGAAGCGTTTGAATCAGTGCTGGCGGAAAAATATGTAAATGAAAATGAAAATCTTTCTATTGTTGCATGTGGACCTATGGTCCCGGAAGCCATGCGGGCAGCATATATCCTCAAAAAGGAATTCGGATGGGAAACAAGAATCGTGAATATGCATACAATGAAACCAATGGATAAAATGGCCGTCATCAGGGCAGCGAGGGAAACAGGCGTGGTTATTACTGCTGAGGAGCATCAAATTGGCGCACTTGCATGGCAGGTCAGTTCTATTATCACCGAATGTCCCGATATTTTTGGCAAACCCGTTATTACAGGTGCTATTGGTGTAAAAGACCGCTTTGGTGACTCTGGCGCTCCATGGGAATTGGTGAAAGAATTTGAAGTCAGCGCAGAGCATATCGCACAGAAAGCCGTTGAATTGATGAAAATTAAAGGAAAAGGTGAATTGTTGAGCCATTAAGATAAATCAAAATTTCCCGACTCCTGCAGAAAACTGGATCCATTTCTAATTTCTGCAGGAGTTTTTTATTTTATATAAGAAATAAGTTTACTCCTGTTTAGCTGACTGAAAAGAATTGTTTTTTCCATCATTTCTTTGTAAGATTGAACTACAAAATTTGAATAAAGACCTTGTATTTTTATTTAAATTAATATTTGGGATGGCATCTGTTTAATCATTACATTTGCTCTGGATATAGAATTAAAGAACTTAAAAAATGATCAAAGAATTAAAAAAATTGTTGTTTAATCATGATTTCAATTTAAACTGAATAATTTAAGGTGCTAAAAATGCGGAAATTCATGTCAATTGTGTTGATATTTATTATTGCCTTAGCGGGTTGCAGTAGAAAGAGTGAAGAAAAAGGAAATAAAATTATCGGAGTTTCACTGCTTACCCGTGGTCACGTTTTTTATAAGGATCTTGAAGAAGGACTGAGAAAGGAAGCGGAAAAAAATAAGTACGAACTTATCATTACATCAGGTGATTTTGATCTGGGTAAGCAGAGTGCCCAGGTTGAAGATTTTATAACAAGAAAAGTGGACGCAATAATTGTATGCCCGGTGGATTCGCGCGGTGTTGGACCTGCGATAAAAAAAGCAAATCAATCTGGAATTCCGGTTTTTACTGCTGATGTCGCATCGCAGGAAGGAGAAATCGTTTGTCACGTTGCGTCTGATAACGTTGCGGGGGGTCGACTTGCAGGTGAATATCTTGCGAAAAAATTGAATGGCAAAGGAAAAGTTGCCATTATCGGTCAACCGACAATAACGTCCGTTCTTGATCGTACGCAGGGATTTAAAGAAAGTATTGCCAGATACCCCGGTATCACGATTGTAGCGGATGTTAACGGTGAGGGAGTTCGAGATAAGGCAATGCAGGTAACTTCTGACATTCTTCAAGCAAATATAGATTTAAATGGTATTTTTGGAATCAATGATGATTCAGCCCTTGGAGCTCTCGATGCTGTGCAACAATTTAAGCGCATGAATATAATTATCGTTGGCTACGATGCAACTCCTCCCGCAGTTGATGCTATTTTAAAAGATACACCATTGAAAGCGGATGTTATTCAATACCCGGGCAAAATCGGAGAAACGACTATCTCGGCTATTCATAAATACTTCAATGGTGAACAAATACCAAAAGTTATTCCGGTGGATGTAGGAATAGTTGATAAAGAAAGTCTACAAACAGAAAAGTAGAAGGTAATATGCAGCCAATTCTAGAAATGCGCGGCATAACCAAGCAATACCCTGGTGTTCTTGCATTATCAAATGTTGATTTTACACTCAATGCAGGCGAGGTTCATTGTTTACTCGGAGAAAATGGCGCGGGCAAATCAACTTTAATGAAAATTCTTTCAGGTGCAACACCAAAAAACAGCGGTTCAATCTTTATTAACGGGAAAGAAGTCTTTTTCCATTCTCCTGCTGATTCTCAAAAACATGCTATTGGTATTATATATCAGGAATTTAAACTGGTCCCGGAATTATCAGTAGCTGAAAACATACTTTTAGGAAGCGAACCCACATTAGGAAATACCCCCTTTGTTGATTATCCAGCGATGCACAAAATTGCACGATCAGCACTTCAACAACTGGGTGAAAATATACCCACTGATGTTGCGGTTAATTCACTCAGTGTCGCGCAAAGACAGATAGTCGAAATTGCAAAGGCAATTTCAAAAAAAGTTAAAATTCTCGCTATGGACGAACCATCAGCAGCACTTACGGAAAATGAATTGAGAAATCTTTTTACGGTGATACGCAAACTTAAATCTGAAGGTGTTGGTATAATATATATCTCACACCGACTTGAAGAAATTTTTGAGATTGGAGACCGACTTACAGTTCTGCGGGACGGGAAACATATTCACAGCTGTTCGGTTAAAGAGGCGGATAGAAAACGATTGGTGGGCTGGATGGTTGGACGTGAACTGGATCAGGAATTTCCCAGAGTAGAACTTCAAAGAGGTCCTGAAATCCTGAGACTTGAAAATGTCAGAGGTGGTATTCTTTCAAATATTTCCTTTAACGTCCATAAAGGTGAAATTTTCGGGTTTGCTGGTCTGGTCGGTGCCGGTAGAAGTGAAATTGCAAGAATTATTTTTGGAGCAGATAAAAAAGAAGAGGGAAAAATATTTTTTGAAGGACGGGAAATCAATCCACGATCTCCACGAGATGCGATTAACTTAGGCATTGGTCTTCTGACTGAAGATCGGAACAGATATGGACTGATAATGCAAATGAATGTCAGGGAAAATATTTCCCTGTCAAATCTTCGGGATGTTGCAAATGGAATTTTTATAAATAGAAAAATAGAAGATAAAATTGCCAGAAAATATAGCGATAGTTTGAGAATTAAAACGCCCTCAATGGAACAAATGGTGGAAAATTTAAGCGGTGGGAACCGTCAGAAGGTTGTACTCGCACGCTGGCTTTTTACAAAATCGAAATTGCTTATATTCGATGAACCTACACTCGGAATAGATGTTGGTGTAAAATATGAGATATATGAAATAATAAATAATCTCGCTAAAGAAGGTATCGGAGTTATTGTGATTTCTTCTGATCTGCCTGAATTGATCGGTATATGCGATCGAATTGCTGTAATGTGGGAAGGGAAACTAACAGGTATTTTAAAAAGAGAAGAAGTAACGCAGGAGAAGGTAATGACACTGGCTACAGGAGGTACAATAGATGCGTACAGGAACTGAATCCAAAAAATTAAAATCTATTATTGGCGAATTCGGAATAATTATTGCCCTTTTGCTGGAAATTATTCTTTTTTCTTCTCTCTCCCCATTTTTTTTTACTACCGATAACCTGCTCAATGTTACCCTGCAAACTTCAATAACCGCAATCATTGCGGCTGGTATGACATTTGTAATTTTGACCGCAGGAATAGATCTATCCGTGGGGGCAATGGTGGCTTTCAGCGGTGTCATTGCAACAAGCCTGCTTAAACTTAATCTGCCTTTTTCCCTTTCGTTCCCATTAGCGATTCTTGCAGGTGTCGCGGTTGGAGCATTATCAGGTGCCTTCGCTGGATTGTTCGTAACCCGCTTTAATATAACGCCGTTTATTGTCACCCTTGCTTTAATGACAATATGGAGAGGATCTGCATATATTTATACGGATGGCAGACCGATATGGGGACTGCCCGAGGCATTTGGCATACTTGGAAGCGGTAGACTATTCGGTATCCCCGTTCCTACAATTGTAATGGTAATAGTATATGTTATTGCTTATGTTTTATTGACGCGTACTAAATTTGGTCGATACGTTTATGCAGTGGGAGGTAATAAAGAAGCCGCAAGATTGGCAGGTATAAATACTAATAAAGTCATCCTTCTTGTGTATGTAATTAGCGGTTCGCTTGCAGCAATAAGCGGTGTTATATTAGCATCGCGAATGAACTCAGGACAGCCAAATGCGGGTTTAATGTATGAAATGGATGTCATTGCAGCGGTCGTCGTCGGTGGAACAAGCCTTTTCGGAGGGCGAGGATCAATTATCGGAACGTTCCTTGGCGCTATGCTGATAGGTATATTGAGAAACGGACTCAATCTCCTTAATGTAGGATCGTATGTACAGATGGTTGTCCTTGGAATCGTGATTCTTCTTGCTGTGCTTCTTGACCAGATGAGAATAAAGTAATATAAATAGAAAGGGACCTTATGAAAAAATTAGCATTGATTATGGTTATTATAATTACTAATATTTTTTATTCAAATCTTTATGCGCAGGATTCACCGTTTATATTTACTGCCTACGGCGGGCTCTTTTTCAGTTCCAACTTACGATTTACTCAAGTTTCAGAGTCAAAATCTGATATCATATGGGGAGCAGGAATAGCACTCCCAGTTGCACCTTCTCTCTATGTTAGCGGTGATTGGTCAAACTTTAACTCCAAAGCAATGGTAAACCCAGCTATCGACAGCAGTATTACTCTTGAGCAAAACTTTTTTCACATAGGCGTTACAAATAAACGCAAACTTTTTGAGATGATGCTATTAAGGATTTCTGGCGGTGTAAGCTATTCCATAATAAAAGAAAAATTTTCAAGCACAAGAACAGAAGGACGTACTCTCGAAGGGGATAAAAAATTAGGATACTTTGCCGGTATAGGATTCGAACAACCTCTCGATGTGGAAAATCATCTCTCACTTTTTTGCGATGTGATTTATGATTATCGGCGGTCGGAACGAAAAGAATTGTTCGGAGATTTCGGCGGACTGCGTGTCGTGATTGGTATGCATCTTTACGTTTTCTAAATTTTATAATGAATATTTCGGACTTAAAAAAACAAGACAACCGTGTTGCGTTATTTATTGCAACCTCTGCTGTTATTTCTGTCATCATTCAAATAATCGGAATTTTCTTACCCTATCCTGCAAGCTGGGGTTTTCATTTTCTTGCCTTCCTCCCTCTTACTTTTAAAATATGTATCCCCCTTTTAATGATAATGTTCTTAATACCCGGGTTTCAGTTATTTATATTAAAAAAAATTACAATACTTATCGATTTTTTTAAAAGTAAAAAAAAGGGAATTAAAGTACTGCTACTTCTTTCGTTTTTTATTTTAACAGCTTTGATTTTATGGGAGTTAAGAGAGAAATTTTTTCTAATAGGCGACGGGAGTTTAATAATCAGAATAGTTGATAGCCAGCAATTGGGCAATATTGATATATCTTTTTTTCTAAAAGAACCTCTCTCTGGGTATATTATAATAGTGTTATCTAAACTTATTTCAGGTGCCATAGGTAATATACCAATAGAAAATGCTATCCAGATCGGTATAATATTAATTGTTCCAATTTATATTTCTTTATCGTGGAAACTGGTATCTATCTTAATCGAAACACCTGTTGAGAGAGTATTACTCCTGGGGATTATTGTTTCTTCTGGAACATTCCCTATGCTCTTTGGATACATTGAGACTTATATAATCCTTTATCTAGGAATTCTTCTCTATATATATTCTTCAATAAAATATCTGAAAGGAAATTTATCCCTCATTGTTCCATTCGCGATGTTCGGAATTATTTTTTGTTTGCATTTCGGGACAATTATTTTTTTACCAACTATCGGCTATTTTATTTATCATAACATGCACAAGTTTAGAGGAAAAGAAATCCCATCCTCAATCTTTGTTATGATTCTTACTGTTGTGCTAATTTTATGGTACCTTAATTACCCGTTCACTAAATTCATAGAACTTTTTTCAGGTATCGGAAAGCGTATACTCATATCTGATGTTTCAGAAAATGAAGGTTATGGATTTTTCTCTTTTTACCACCTGGTTAATATATTAAACTTTTTTATTTTGATGGGCTTATTTTGTTTCGAGGGTATTATCTTTTTTAAAAGCTTTTATCGCAGGGAAAATGTCAGTAAACCAATGGTTTTATTCCTGCTCATTTTTAGTTTGATGAGTTTAATATTTGTCATTTTATTCAGAAGCGAGATTGGAATAAGTCGTGATTGGGATGTTCTGGCAATATTTTTTACAGGTTTTACTATTGCAAATTTGTGGTTTTTAGTAATGTATATTAATGATCCTCTGAGGCGGCAAAAATTAATGGTCATAATATTTGGAATAACAATCCTGCAAAGCTCATCGTTTGTAATTTTAAACTCGCATGAAATTTCTGCGCGGACCAGATTTGAGACATTGATTGACAACCGCTGGTGGCCTAAAAGCGGTCTGATATCTGCATACGAGGAATTGTCGATTTATCACCGCGGCCGAAAAGAACTTGATCCTGCAATTAAATATCTTAAACAAATATGGGACATTGATTCAACTAATCCCCGTATTGCTCACAGCATAGCACATATTTATTCTTTGATGAAAGATCAGGAAAATGTAATTTATTATCTAAAGCGAGCACTTGCAATGTCTCCAGATGATTGGGAAATATATGTTGAATTAGCCTCTGCTTATGGTTCGCTGGGAAAACATGAAGAAGCAATTTACCATTTGCAAAAAGCACAGATTCTGAAACCACAATCTGCGGAAGTTAATTATGGAATGGGTGTGGCATTGTTGAATTTAACTAAGGATTGTGCTCAGGCGTCAAAATATTTTACTCATGCTATTGAACTTGATCCATATTATGCAGATGCATATGCAGGATTGGCTTATTGTTGTGCACGCCAGAATGACATGGCAGGTGCGCGGCGGTATAAGAAAAAGTATTTTCAATTAAAAAAACAGAGTGAACTGATACCCGAAATCGCAGTGTTATTGGAAAGTATCCAATAACAGCCGACTTTACCGATATTATAATTCCTGTATGAAAGGGGAAAGTATGAAAACTTTTATCGTTTTTATTTGCTTGATAACATTATTCGGTTTTGTTAATGCACAGACAGATGTTGATCGACTTTTAACAGAAATCAATAAAATTACAACTTATGCTTACGATAACTGGAAGATAAGTCCTGATTTGAAACATACTTCCGCTGTTGTTGGTGATCCTTCCATAGTAACTTACGATGATTCAAAATGGGAAATCCTTAAACTTGATCAGCACGTATATCTGGATTCGTGCTGGTTGAGAAAGGAAATCATTCTCCCCAATAAAATCATGGGGCGGGAAGTGAAAGGTACAATTAAATTTGTTGTTTCAGTAGATGATTATGGTTACCTCTGGATAAATGGTGAGGGAAAAGGACATTTTCCATGGGATGGAGAATATGTTCTTACAGATAATGCAAAACCAGGTCAGAAGTTTTTAATTGCAATAAAGGCGATAAATACAGGGGGACCACTCCGACTGATTCGCGCTCAATTAGAGATCGAAAGTGCTAAAAATGATATTAAAAATATCCGCAATTTTGGATTAAGTTTAAAAGTCGCGCAAAAGCTTCTTAGTTTTGATACATATCAGACAAACGCAAGGCAGAAAATTGATCCCGGTATCGATAAATCAAAAGTTAACAGGGATGAAAAAAATAAACTTAATTCCTTACTGCAATCAATTGCAAGAAACATTGATGTTCAGTCACTTACTAAAGAAAAATTTGATAATTTTATAAAATCGATTGAAAGTGCACGCGAAAAAATCAAGCCAATAAGAGAATTTGTAAAAAGATTTACCCTGGTTTTTAATGCCAATGCTCATATTGATGCTGCATGGTTGTGGCGCGAAAGAGAAACTGTTGAAGTTTGTAAAAATACATTTACCTCCGTGCTCAATATGATGGATACACGTCCTGACTTTACATATACACAAAGTTCGGCGGCTTATTATGATTGGATGGAAAATCTTTATCCCGATATCGCAAAAAGAATTCATCAGCGCGTAAAGGAAGGAAGATGGGAAATAACAGGCGGAATGTGGATTGAACCGGATTGTAATCTTATTAGCGGTGAGTCATGGATGCGGCATTTGCTTTATGCGAAAAAATATTTTCGTGAAAAATATGGAATTGATGTTAAAATCGGATGGAATCCAGATTCTTTTGGTTACAACTGGAATATGCCGCAGTTTTATATTCAGGCAGGAATTGATGCATTTGTAACACAGAAAATTGGATGGAACGAATATAATGTTTTTCCCTATCGGTGCTTCTGGTGGGAAGCTCCCGATGGTTCAAAAATTTTAAGCTATTTTCCATTTGATTATGTGAATACTGTTGATGACCCGTATCGTCTGGTTGACTGGCTCAGGCAATTTGAGGCCAATACCGGCTTTACGAAGATGATGATACTGTTTGGTGTGGGTGATCATGGCGGTGGCCCTTCAAACGAAATGCTTGATCGAATAGAAAATCTGAAAAGTTTGGATATTTACCCTCAAATTGAGTACGGAACAACAGCCACTTACATCGATTGGCTACGTAAACAGGATTTGTCTGATCTTCCTGTCTGGAATAATGAATTGTACCTTGAATACCATCAGGGAACCTTCACCACCCAGGCCAGGATGAAAGAATGGAATAGAAAAAGTGAAACGTTGCTGGCAAACCTCGAAAAGTTTTCTACCTTCTCATATCAGATGGGTGGAAATTATGAGGAGGAAAATATTAAAGAAGCATGGAAAAATGTTTTGTTTCATCAATTCCATGATATATTGCCTGGATCAAGTATACGAGAGGTTTATATTGACGCGGCCGAACATTTTGATGAGGTAAGTACCATCGGGAATTTTGAACTTTCCAACACACTTGCTTACCTGAGTAAACTTATAAAAACTGATAACATTAAAGATGGTATGCCAGTGGTTCTTTTCAATTCTCTCAACTGGGAAAGAAGGGATATTGCAATTGTTAGTTTACCGCCGGGGCTGAAAGATGATTTTGCAGTTTTTGATCTGAACGGAAAAGAAGTACCTTCGCAAACAATACAGAAGGGTAAATATAATAAAGAGGTGATTTTTATTACCCATGAGGTTCCACCACTTGGTTATAAAGTATATCAGTTAAGAAAGAGGAAAGCATCAAGTACCACAGAAAAATTAATTATTACCAGTGAAAAAATTGAAAATGAGTTTCTCACTGTCGTTTTAGACACCCGAACCGGCTGGTTGAAAAGCATAATCGATAAAAGAACCGGTAAAGAGATATTATCAGGTGCAGGTAATCAGCTAAAAATCCTGGAAGATAAGCCATCTGCATGGGATGCATGGAATGTCGGACTCACGGGCGTGGAGTTTCCATCCACTTTCCGTGGTATTGAAATAGTTGAAAAAGGTCCTGTCCGTGCAACTCTCCGAATTCGGCATGATTATTTAAAACCCGGCGTAGTTAAAGAAGCTCCGACTCAAACTTATCCAAGTTCGTTCTTTGTTCAGGATGTAACTTTGTATTCAGGGATTGATCAGGTTTTTTTCACTTCAGAGATTGATTGGTGGGAAGAAAAAACAATGCTGAAGGTTGCTTTTCCCCTCACCGTTCAAGCCCAAAAGGCTACTTATGAAATTCCTAATGGTGCAATCGAGAGATCAACTGAATGGAAAGATAGATGGGACAGCGCTAAGGTTGAGGTACCAGCGCTCCGCTGGGCAGATCTTTCAGATGAATCGTACGGTGTGAGCCTTTTGAATCGTTCTAAATATGGATATGATATTAAAAACAATATTATCCGTTTGTCTCTGCTTCGGTCTCCAAAATGGCCTGACCCAACTGCTGACAGGGGTAAACATAAAATAGATTATTCATTGTATCCCCATAGCAACGACTGGAAAAGTGCAGGCACTGTAAATCGCGGATATGAATATAACAACCCGCTGATAGCTGTCATTACTGATTCACATAAAGGTAAACTTGCACAGGAATATTCGTTTGCTGATTTAACACCTGAAAATCTAATTCTCACAACAATAAAAAAAGCCGAAAATGATAATGCAATAATTTACCAATGGTACGATGCAGAAGGAATTGAATCAATTGCTAATCTGAAACTGTATGGATCACCCAAGAAGGTTTTTTTATCAAATATACTGGAAGAAGATGGAAAGCAACTGGAGTTAAAAGGTAATGTTGTAACTATTCCTACAAAAAAATATTCAACAGTTACTGTAAAAGTATATTATTAAATACGTGGAATGAAAAATAGTTATAATTTCTTTAAGTAAACATGTAGTTAATCAAAGGCGCAAAGATCACACAAGCTAATTTTAAATTCTCTGCGCCTCTCTATTTAAAAAAATCCATCCTCTTTACGCAATTAGATGGGGAAATTTAAAGTTCATTAATTTGTTTTATTTGATTTTTTAAAAAGAGCGGTAAATATCTTCTAATTTGTTTATATGAGTTTTCTCATCGAAGTTTGTAAGCACTCGCTTTCTCCCTTCAATACCCATTTTTTTACAAAGGTCAGGATTTTGAATTAATTTATCGATTGCACGGGCTAATTCCTCGGGTTTACGGGGATTTACAAAAATCCCTGTAACACCGTCGATTACTATATCCAGAACACCGTCACAGTTTGTTGAAACAACAGGGCGTTCCATTGCCATTGCCTCTACCAGTGCCGCACCAAACGCCTCAGCGTGTGATGGGAACACAAAGAGATCAAAAGCATGCATCACGTCGGGAATATCATTCCGGAATCCGATAAATCTTACTATATTGTTTAAATGTAAATCATTTGTGAGTGTCCGTATTTTTTTTTCATATAACTCTTCACCACGACTTGCTTCTCCAACGATTAAAGCTTTGATGTAAGGATATTTAATTTTTAAAATCGAAAGAGCATTTAAAAAATCCTCATGTCCTTTACCCGGGGAGTAGCGCCCAACAAATCCTATTACAAAATCATTATTAGTAAAATTGCATTCTGTTCTTATTTTCTCTCTGTTAGTTGTTGAGGGATTAAATTTTTCTACATCAACGGGCTCATGTAAAACAGTTACATTTTCCGGTTTAATTGGTGTTGTTTCAATTACATTTTTTCGGATTACTTCTGATATAGCCAGGACAGAACTTACATATTTAAATGTAAAACGGTGGAACAAATCCTTTTTTGATATATATGAACCCATCCTTTTGCTTAAAATAATTGGTATTTTCCTTCTTGATAAAAGCATCGCCGGCACAACAGATGCGATATCCCTGGATAACTGGCTATGAATAATTGATATTTTATTTTTTATTAAAAAACTGGCTAATTTTTTTATCAACAGGGGATGAAAATACCCTGTGATATTAAGTTTGAAAGTTTTAAATCCCAATATTTCCGCTTCAGCGGCCAGTCGACTTTCAGGTAAGCATGCTAAATAAACCTCGTGTCCTCGTTTGTGTAACCGCGAAACAGCACGAAGCGTGTGTATCTCAAGTCCACCCCAGGATTGTGAAAAGCATGTCTGCAGAATCTTTAACGGTTCATCAGCCATAAGGAAATTTTATTGAAAAAAAGATAAAAGAGCAAACTTGAACATGAAATGAAATTTTCAACTTACTATACGCAACCGTTTTAACACATGGTATGTTGCAACAATAACCAATTCGACAAGTTTTTCTGGTGCTTCATCAGGATGAAGCTGTAAATTATGGAGAGCGCACAATGTTTGTAGAGTTCGCAGGTACCTCTTGACATCACGGCGGTCGGCACGTGCAATCCATGTTACTAACTCTTCTTCCAGGTATTTCCCGTAATGCTGGATAAATAAATCTGCACGGATTGTTTTTCTTCTTGATAATTTCTTTTCTGAAAAGATTGAGCGGAGATCCTCAGTATATTCCTTCACCCTGGGATCGATTTTTCTTTCAATTTCAAAATATTCGGCAACAGTGGTTTCAATATTCTGATAATTATTTACTTCCTCATATCTGACTTTAAGGGGGCGCCGTGCTGCAATTTTATCCCGCTTAAATAATCTATCAACATATTGTAATTTTGTAAGTGCACCTTTCCATTTTCGATAATTCCATTTCCATTTTGACAGCGGGTCCAGCCAGACAGCAAATGTTTCTGAAAAATCTTCATCGGGGTGCTTCTGGGCATAATGGGGATGGCCAACATAATGCAAATACCGTACATAATCTTTGCTCAGAGGATCGTAATTGTAAAATTCATGATATCTTTTTTTAATTTTGCCGAACACTTTTTTCCAATCGTCGCGAATCCAGAGTTTATAAGCATAATTTATTGCATGACCGGTCTCGTGTCGAAGAATCATCATCATTTCTTCTTTTGAGTATGCAATGTAATACTTCTCTGCGATCCGTTTAAGGAATTTGTTTGCAAGATAAAAGGGAATTTCTATTGAACCGGTTCTATCGATACATCCCCACGGTTCCTCACCAAGGTAGAAATGAGGGAAGAAACTGATATGACGGTTTTTTAATTCATGTCTTAATTGAATTAAACACTCCCTTAAGACACCTTCAGGCCGAAGATCTAAATCTTTTATCGGAGTATTCAGTAGTGCTTGAAATGATAGTTCCCGTATTCTGGGATTTTTATGTGGTTTTAGCATTATTGAAAAATGGTGTACTTATTGCCACCGGAAGTATTACTTATTTACCAGGAATAATTGATTCAGGAAGTGCTTGTGTCACTTTCTTCTGTTTCAGATTCTTCAGGTTCATTTACCTGTTCTTTTGTTTTGCTCCCCTCTATAAACTTTAATGTTTCGGTTTTTGGGTTCAGTTTTACACGAATTAAACTTCCCTGACCAAATTTATTTTTTAATATCTCTTCTGCAATTGGATCTTCTATGTACTTTTGTAATGCACGTTTTAGTGGGCGTGCTCCGAAAGCGGGATCGTAGCCTTTATCAACAAGAAATTCCCTTGCCTGCTTGGATAATTGAATGGTTATTTCGAGGTTTGCCATTCTTTTTACCAGTTCACGCATCTGAATATCAATAATTTTGTCAATATGTTCGCGATCAAGACTATGAAATACTATAGTATCATCAATTCTATTCAGAAATTCGGGATTAAATACTCTCTTAACTGCGTCTTCTATTGTACTTTTCATTGTTTTATAATTATCTTTTGTGCTCTCAACACCAAATCCGAACCCTCCTGATGTTTTTATATCCCGTGCTCCTATGTTTGAAGTCATGATTAAGATTGTGTTTTTAAAATCGACGCGTCTGCCTAGACTATCTGTAAGCGTACCATCGTCCAGTACCTGTAATAAAATATTAAAAACGTCGGGATGGGCTTTTTCTATTTCGTCAAGCAGGACAACAGAATATGGTTTCCGTCTTACTTTTTCTGTTAACTGACCCCCTTCTTCGTATCCAACGTAACCCGGAGGAGCTCCGACAAGTCGAGATACACTGAATTTCTCCATGTACTCGCTCATGTCGATCCGAATAAGCGCTTCCTCAGAATCAAACAGATATTTTGCAAGCGCTTTAGCCATTTCTGTTTTTCCCACACCGGTAGGACCGAGGAATATAAATGAACCTATCGGACGCTTTGGATCCTTCAGTCCTGCACGCGTCCGTCTGATTGCTTTACTTAACTTTTCGATGGCTTCATCCTGCCCCACTATTACTTCTTTTAACGACTGTTCCATTTTCAGCAATTTTTCAGACTCTGATTGTGCTATTCTGTTGACTGGGATGCCGGTCATCATTGAAACCACATCGGCAATTATATCCTCATTAACTTCGTGAATTATCTGGTGAGTTTTCCGCTCCCATTCTTTTTTAGCGTTCTCAAGATCTGCGAGGAATTTCTTTTCCAGGTCTCGTAACCTTGCGGCTTCCTCAAAGTTTTGATTTTTCACCACCTGATTTTTTGATTGACGAATTTTTTCCACTTCCGCTTCTAAATCGAGTATTTCTTTTGGAACATGAATATTGGAAAGATGTACACGTGATCCGGCCTCATCCATCACATCTATTGCTTTGTCGGGTAAATATCGATCGGTAATATATCTGTCGCTTAACCGTACCGCTGCTTCAAGTGCTTTGTCTGTATATCGGACATAATGATGTTCCTCATATTTGTGTTTAATGTTCTTGAGGATAAGGATTGTTTCCTCGACAGAAGTAGGATCTACCATAATTTTCTGAAAGCGGCGGTCAAGCGCGCCATCTTTTTCAATATATTGTCTGTATTCATCGAGAGTTGTTGCTCCGATGCATTGCAGTTCCCCCCGCGATAGGGCGGGCTTAAACATATTTGACGCATCCAGTGAACCCGAAGCTCCGCCGGCACCCACAATAGTATGAAGTTCATCGATGAATAGAATTACGTCCTTTGCTTTTTCAAGTTCATTCATCACAGCCTTCATTCGTTCTTCAAACTGTCCGCGGTATTTTGTACCTGCTACAAGAGCAGCCAGGTCAAGAGTTACTACGCGTTTGTCATGCAAAACTCTCGATACAGTTTTTTGTACTATTCTAATTGCCAGTCCTTCTGCAATTGCAGTTTTTCCAACCCCCGGTTCTCCAATTAAGACAGGATTATTCTTTTTTCTCCGGCTCAAAACCTGTGCAACGCGTTCAATTTCTTTCTCCCGACCTATAATCGGGTCCAGTTTATCCTCAATTGCTAATTTTGTTAAATCTCTTCCAAAGTTGTCTAGGACAGGAGTTTTGGATTTTTCAGGTCGTCTCTCTATTGCGGGAACAGGAGTTGGGCCTGATGGTTTGCCGCTGATTATATTGTCTAATTCGTTTCTGACAATATCATAGTGTACATTAAATTGATGCAGAATTTGTGCGGCAATGTTGTCATCGTCTCTGAGTAATGAGAGAAGTAAATGTTCTGTTCCAATAACATCCGATTTATAAAGTTTCGCTTCGAGGTAAGTTATTTTTAATACCTTCTCTGCTTGTTTTGTCAGAGGTATGTTTCCAATTGTAAGTGTTCCACCCGAACTACGCACCGTGTCTTCTATTGCTTTCTTTAATTTGTATAAATCCACGCCAAGGTTGCGCAGAATCTTGATAGCAATTCCTTCACCTTCGCGGATGACACCTAATAATAAATGCTCTGTTCCAATATAATCGTGTCCCAGGCGTAAAGCTTCCTCGCGGCTGAGACGGATAACATCCTGTACTCTATTTGAAAAATTACCTTCCATTTAAACTCCATTTAGTCCTATATTTATTAACAAAATCCTGTTAAAATATGCTCCATACCTTATTCAATATAGTCAAATGTACCCGATTAAGCAAGATTCAAAAAATGTCGTTTATGAGTCAATTTTCTAGTTTTATTGTCCCAACTAAATAGCGCTTGCCGGTAGGCGTTTCCGCCCCCCCTTTTTTCTCAAGTGTGATGAGGAGTTCTGTTTCGCCTCCACTTTTGACGGATTTCGGCATATTTATGATGTAAAAGTTTTCGGGTTGCAATTGAGATTTTACATTAAAAGTTCCGCAGGAGATATATGTCCCATTTACAAGAGCCCATAGGTTATATTCCTGGTTGTCCGGTATGGTAGGAAGTTGGGAAGTCTGAAGAACAGCGATTGTATCATCAGGATTGTAAAAAAGTTTTCCTTTTCCTGGCAATTGACTTTGATATGGCTGGAAAGGAATGATTTTAAGGTTCGTTGAACTGAGGATGTTCAGTACATCATTTTTTCTCTCGACCATCTCGCTCAAACGTTCTATAAATAAACTCTGCTCATAAGTTGGAGTGTGCTTGTCCAGGATTTCATGCAATTTTATTATGTATAAAATTGATGCAATCAAACAAATGCATAATGTTACTATGATTGAAAATACAATCCAGAATTTGCGCGTTGGTTTATATTGTTTCTTTTCTACCGCAATCTCTGGTTTTGTAGTAAGTTTTATATTTTCCTGTTTCTCTTCCTTGTTTACCTTTACAACTTCCGATAGTCGTACTGCAAACATCACTCTTTGTTTAAGTTCTGGTGAAAGTGTAAGATGAGGTAAACCGAGAGGCAGATATGAAATTATTTCTTTGTTTTTTATTATTTCATTATTGCATATCTCGCATCCTTTTTTCAGGTGATTGTTAAAATCCTCTGCTTCACGCACTTCCGGAAGATCAAGTGCACGCATGGCACAATATTCAAGAAATTTGGTTTCGTGCGTTGATGGATCAGATTTGTCGTTAAGAATAGATCCCCGCATGGTCATCAGACTTTTTCTCATTGCCCAGGATATTGTACTTGCGGGGAGGTTAAGTCGGAGCGATATTTCCGTAAGCGTCAGTCCGTCATAATATGCGAGTGATAAAATATTTTGTTCATCTTTATCAAGATTTTTGAGTATGGAGAGAATCTTAGCAGGCGAAAGGTGTTCAGGGATCCCATCAATTACGTTTAATGAAGCTGATTCTGAAAAAAGAGGGAGTATTACAGATTCATGGTGGGTAGATTGTTTAATCGTACCACGCGAATGAATTCGATTGATGCTCCTTTTACGTCCCTCAGCTATAATGTTCTGTAACGATAATCCTGAAGATGTTTGATAAACTTTGGGATTGGTAAAGATATTGGTAAATAATTCCTGCATTATCTCTTCAGCATCATCAACGGATTTAAGCATCCGCATAAGAAGACTGTATATAATAGAGGAATAGCGGTCGTAAAGCGTTGCAAGTGCGTTTTCATCTCTCTGCTCAATTTTTTTTAGCAGGATATTATCGGTTTCATAGGATTCACTATTTTTTAATGGATCATTCATGTGAAAGGTTCCAAGGGATTGAGTATGCTGATTTCTCCATGTAGTGTAAGTAAAAGTAATTAGACTTTTTTCAAAATGCAAGAATGATGTTGCATATTACGGATAAATTGAAAAAAGGGTAAAATTTCATTAAATTGATTCTGAAAATATAACTAAACCAACAATTTTTTATGGATAATTAATATGAAGATTGGAATATTAACAGGCGGTGGGGATGTGCCGGGACTAAATCCCTGCATTAAAGCGGCAGTTTACAAAGCAACTGATGAGGGAAATGAAATGCTCGGAATTCGGTGCGGATGGGCAGGATTGCTTTATTTTAATCCGGATGATCCGACTACCTATAATGAAAATATAATTCAACTTACAAAGGCAAACACAAGAACCATTGACCGGACAGGCGGTACCTATTTACACACTTCAAGAACAAATCCTGCAAAAGTAAAACCAAAAGAAATCCCTCCATTTTTGCAGTCTTCGTTTCAGGTTGCTGAAACAGAAAAAACGGTAGATTGCACGAAACATATTCTTCGTGTTCTTGAACATCTGAAGATAGATGCATTGATCGCAATAGGTGGTGATGATACACTCAGTTATGCAGTCCGTTTGCATAAAGAAAATTTTCCGATTGTCTGTATACCCAAAACAATGGATAATGATGTTCATGGAACCGATTATTGCATTGGATTTTCAACTGCTGTTACAAGGAGTGTCGAATTTATACATGCACTTCGAACTCCAACGGGTTCACATGAACGTATCGCAGTTGTTGAATTATTTGGAAGATATTCCGGTGAAACTTCTCTCATCTCAGCGTATCTTGCAGGCGTTGATCGCGCAATAATTTCGGAAGTCGATTTTGATGTTGATAAACTTGTTCGATTTCTGGTTGAAGATAGAAATCATAATCCAAGTAAGTATGCAATTATGACAATTTCAGAGGGGGCAAAACCTATAGGGGGCGAAATGATTATGAGCGGAGAAGCAGATGCATACGGTCATAAGAAGCTTGGCGGTATAGGTGATTATGTAGTGCGTGAAATCGAAAAAAGATCAAGCGTTCGTACCGTTTACCAGCAACTTGCTTACCTGATGCGCAGCGGTGCGCCTGATGCGCTCGACCTGATGGTCTCAACAAGTTACGGTTACCTTGCAACCGATCTAATTCTAAAAAAGCAATCGGGAAGGATGGTCGCTTTAAGGGACGGTAAATATACGACAGTATCAGCAAATACAATCACGGAAGGGAAAAAGCGCGTGGATGTGGATGAATTGTACGATGTGGATCAATACCGCCCGAAAGTTGCTCACCTCCTCGGTAAACCTATGTTTTTGTATTAATAATATTTTAAGGAGGTTTTAAGCCGATTGAGTTTTGTTCAATCGGCTTTGTTGTTAAAATTTTTTCTCTATTAAATTGTATAATAATTGTAACTTTAAGTTAAACTCTTTCACTTGTATCTATGTCAACTCCTCTCATGCGGCAGTATCAGCAGGTTAAAGCGAAGTATCCCGATGCGATACTTCTCTTCAGGATGGGAGATTTTTTCGAGACGTTTGAGGAGGATGCAAAGATCACCTCAAGAGTTTTAAATATTACGCTGACCCGTCGTGGTAATGGCGCGGCGGGCGACGTTCCGCTGGCAGGCTTTCCACATCATGCACTTGAAGTTTACCTGCCAAAACTTCTCCAGGCGGGGTATCGTGTCGCAATTTGTGAACAAATGGAAGATCCAAAATATGCGAAAGGGATTGTAAAAAGGGACGTTATTGAGGTTGTCACGCCGGGTGTGGCGTTTTCAGAAAAAGTAATTAATCAAAAACAAAACAACTTCCTCGCAGCAATAGCACTCCCAACACCGATTGCAACCGGCACAGATACAATTGGAATGTCATTTATTGATGTCACAACCGCAGAATTTTATGTCAGTGAATTTCCGTTTAAAAATCTTTCAGACCAGATTGCTTCAATTTCACCTTCTGAAATCCTTGTTCAAAAAAGGGATCGCGATGTTTTACAGCAAATATTAAGCGATCGTTATAAGGGTATATATACCAAAATCGAAGACTGGATTTTCAATCGTGATTATGGCTACGAACTCCTTATTAACCATTTTAAGACACAGACGCTGAAAGGCTTTGGTATTGAGGAGATGACAGTTGGAGTCGTTGCGGCAGGAGTTGTCATGCATTACATGCAGGAGACTCAAAAAGAAAATGTACTTCACATAAAAAAAGTTGTTCCGCACAGCATCGGTGAATATATAAATCTGGATCCTTCTACCAGACGCAATCTGGAAATAACCGCTTCACTTGGAGGACGTGTGGAAGGAACCCTTTTATGGGTTCTCGATAAAACCCGAACACCAATGGGCGGGAGATTGCTAAGACGATGGGTAAACTATCCGCTTAAAAATGCTGATGCTATACAGAATAGACTTGATGCAATCGAAGAAATTAGTAATAACAAAAAGGTCCGGGAAAATTTAAGTTCCGAACTTTCACAAATTGGCGATCTGGAACGGATGATTGCAAAAATATGCACTAATCGCGCCAATCCTCGCGAATTAGTTGCGTTAAAAATGATGCTTCAGAAAGTTGAGGCATTAAAAAATTTAATGAAAGATGTACAATCAACTGAATTAATAAGAATTAGGGATGGACTGATTCCCCTCCCTTCAATTACCTTGATAATTGGTAAAGCAATTTCAGATGATCCGCCAATTGTGATTGCGGACGGAGGAGTTATCCGCGAAGGATATAATAAAGAATTAGATGAAATACGACACATAGCATTGCATGGAAAATCTTGGATTGCAAATCTTCAAAAAATAGAAAGAGAAAGAACGGGAATTTCATCACTCAAGGTAGGTTATAATAATATTTTCGGTTACTATATCGAAGTTACTAACACACACAAAGAAAAGGTACCCGCAAATTACATCAGGAAACAGACACTCGCAAATGCAGAACGTTTCATTACTCCTGAACTGAAAGAATATGAAGAGAAGATACTTAATGCAGAGGAAAAAATAATAGAACTGGAAACAAAATTATTCAATGATATCAGATCAATGATTGCAGGTGAGGTGGAAGCGATACAGAATAATTCTTTTAATATTGCAGTTCTCGATTGCCTTGTTTCACTTGCAGAGGTTGCAATTGAGAATAAATATGTGAAACCTGAAGTAAACGAAACAACAAAAATTGAGATTCGTGGAGGTCGTCATCCCGTAATTGAAAAACTTCTTCCGCCCGGTGAGGAATATACACCCAATGATACAATTATTGATAATGATCAGAACCAGATTCTCATCATAACAGGTCCGAATATGAGTGGAAAGTCGAGTTACCTGAGGCAGGTTGGTTTAATAGTACTTCTTGCGCAGATGGGGAGTTTTGTTCCTGCACGATCGGCAAAAATTGGACTTGTTGATAAAATTTATACACGTGTTGGTGCGAGTGATAACATTGCATCCGGTGAAAGTACATTTCTAGTTGAAATGCATGAAGCGGCAAATATAGTAAATACAGCAACAGAAAAGAGTTTAATTTTGCTTGATGAGGTGGGGCGCGGGACAAGTACATTTGATGGAATAAGTATAGCATGGGCATTGACTGAATACATACACAACAAAATTGGTGCAAAGACATTATTTGCGACACACTATCATGAGTTAAATGAACTTGCAGATTTGTATGAACGTATAAAAAATCTGAAGGTAGAGGTACGCGAATATGGGGATAAAGTGATTTTTCTTCACAAGGTTGTACCAGGTTTTGCGGATCATTCGTACGGCATACAGGTAGCACAGATGGCGGGCCTGCCAGAAGAGGTTACTGAGAGGGCAAAAAGTATACTGAGCAACCTTGAAGGGTCGGAATTGACACTGCATGATGAGTCGGAGGGTGCAAAGAAAAAAACAAAAGGAAGAATTGTGCCCAATGAAGTACAACTTACCTTATTTGAAATGAGGGATGATCCTTTACGAGAAGAAATCAAGAAAATTGAGATAGAAAAAATGACGCCGTTGGAAGCATTACAAAAATTAGCTGCTTTGAAGAAAAAAATGGAATAGTAGATACGATTAGATGCTAAGGGGAGAAATAATAGAATTGGTTGGAGGAGGGGAAAGATTGACTTTCCACGAGTATTTTAATATATTTATATAAGAAATTGATTGTTTGCCTGATATTTTTAGAGGTAAACGAAATATTCCGCAGTAGCTCAATGGTGGAGCATCCGGCTGTTAACCGGAGGGTTGCAAGTTCGAGTCTTGCCTGCGGAGCTTGTATTTGTGAGCATCCGGCTGTTATCCCGTTCCGATGACAAACGGAACGGGATGCAAGTTCGAGTCTTGCCTGCGGATCTTCAATCCCAACATATTAGTTGGGTTTCGTTTTTTATGGGGTACTTTCTTTATATATTGCAATCAAAATATTTTGATCATTACTACATCGGGCAATCTGAAAATCCCGAAAGGCGTTTGGAGTTTCATAATTCTTTGGAAAAAGGATATACTTCACGTTATCGACCCTGGGAGCTTGTGTATAAGAAAGAATGCAAAACGCGGGTTGAAGCAATTCATCTCGAGAAATTAGTGAAAGGCTGGAAGAGTAAAAAGAAGAATTGGAAAAACTGAATAAAGAAGTAAAAGAGTTAGAAACACAAATATTAGAAAACATTACAAAGATTTTAGAGTTAAAATGAATAAAGATATTATAAAATCAAAAGATTACAAAAACTTCTTTAGTAAATTAAAACAGGATATTGTTACTGCGCGACAGCTTGCATACCAGAGAGTTAACAAACAATTGGTTGAATTATACTTTCAGATAGGCAAAAGCATTTATGAAAAAATAGAAATATCAAAATGGGGTGAAGGAATTATTGAGAAATTGTCCAATGATTTGCAGGGAGAATTCCCTGATATGAAAGGGTTTTCCGCCCAGAATCTATGGAGAATGAAACAACTTTACGAAACATATAAAGACAATGAAAAACTCTCAACACTGTTGAGAGAATTACCGTGGTCTCACAATATTCTTATTTTACATCATACAAATACAATAGAAGAAAAGGAATTTTATATAAAAACTTGTGTGAGCGAAAAATGGAGTTATAGAGAATTAGAAAGACAAATTGAATCTTCTTTATATGAACGTTTTATGCTCTCAAAAAAAACAGGTAAATTAGTGCCTCATACTAAGGATAAAAATATTTTGGCACATTTTAAAGATGAATATGTGCTGGATTTTCTTGGGCTGAAAGATGAATATTCGGAAGAAAATTTAAGAAAGGCAATCATCAGAAACTTAAAACAATTCATTCTTGAAGTTGGCAGATACTTTACTTTTGTTGGTGAAGAATATAAGGTTAGTGTCGGCAATGAGGATTATAAAGTTGATTTACTTTTCTTTCACCGTCTTTTGAGATGTTTGGTAGCAGTTGAGTTAAAGATAGGTAAATTTAAACCTGAATATCTTGGTAAGATGCAGTTTTATCTTACCGCTCTTGATGAGAAAGAAAAATCAGACGAAGAAAACCCATCAGTAGGTCTAATACTCTGCAAATCAAAAAATGAAGAAGTTGTGCGTATAGCAATTAGTAAATCCATTGCACCTGTGAAAATAGCAACTTACAGAACAAAGATAATTGATAGAAAATTATTAAAACAGAAACTTCATTCTTTGCCTTTACCTAAAAGTTACGAAAAGGAAAATAATGAGTAATAAAGAACTGGAAGTTTTAAATACAGAAGTAAAAGAAAATAAATATGGATGATTGACCTGCCCCCCTTAAATTTATTCAAAATTGGGGGTTCATATTTTGTGGGAGAACCGTAAGTTAATCCTGACTCGCAAAGCATGCAGGTAGAGAAGTCTTACCTACGGAGCTTATACTTTGTGGCAAGACGAGAAGAGAGCATTCCCCGAAAAAATGGACAATGGATTAAGTCAGAATGAAATATCATACCTGGTGTTACCTGCCGTCGTTTTAATACCCGATTAAATGTCGATAATGATAATATCCGATGATTGATATATCCAATACCTTCCACCACGAACCAGAATGCTTCTCGTTAAAATCCTTATCGTATTGCCTTCTATGCTTGTACTTTTCCATTTTGGATTTCTTCCTTTATAAATATACTATCTTTTCTCTTTGTCCAAAGTATTGGGGAAAGATTAATCCCTCACAATCCAAATAATCGCCTGTATTCTGTCTTGATTATTTCTTCCATCCACCTGTAGAATTTATCCCGTTCAGAACCGACTTTTCCGTCCTTCCTCCACTGCTGTTGATGCCTCTCCGCTTCCTCAAATATTTTGTCATCAAGAGGTTTTAATTGCTGAAGTATTCCCGTTCCTGCTGAGTTAATTAATGCCGCTAAATTAATATATCGCTCACCATAACTGCGCTTTATCGGGAAAAGGTGCTTCTTTAATGTCATAGCTCTGTCACACATTGGTGCTACTCCGGCTGAGGAAACTTTAAGTATTGACGGGATTTCAGATCCGCCGCCAAACCATACCGGCGTGACAACCGACGTAAAAGGATGCCCCAGGATTGTCCATAATACCATCAAGTCGGTTGATTCTTCAGGGCGTACTCCCTGAATTACTACCGATGCGGAGGTTGAATATCGGGGTATGAAATCTTCAAAAGGAACAAATCGTGTGTCGCCGTCGATCGTAACTCCGATTTCCTCAAGATCAGTTTCTGTAAGAGAGTGCTTTAAACACCGACTTGCTGATTGTAGTATGAATCGTGGAGTTATATTTTGCGTTTCATATGCTTTGTGAAATAATGCCTCTACAGTTGCAAACCTGATGTGCCCTGCACCCCGGTTGGGATCTCCAGTGTAGGAAAAATTCGTATGCACCAGATAACCGAACGGTGCAATAGCAGGATCGTTGACATCAAGTTTCCGATATTTGAAATTGTCAACTTCATAAATCGCAGCACCTCCTTGTGCATCAATAACTCCAAAATTTGCTTCAACACCGAGAGGCTTTGGAAGTTGCTCAAGTAGTTTCTCGAAATCCCCCAGCGTTTCACACTGCTGAAGAGCAAGTTTCATAACTATCCCTTCCCGATCTTTTAGCTCTACAGTGTCGGTTGCAATCAAATTGTATGATGCAGAGTTCATAATCGCAAAACCCGATTTGTTACATCCAATCCATACATTCTCTAAAAGTGAATCGTCAGAATTAATCAGTCCGATGTACGGATACTTTCCGTCTCTGAAATACATCAATGCATTTTGTAGATTGTCGGTGTCCCTGTGTTTCCATAACAACGGGCGCCCGTCAGGTGTACATTTACCCGAAACGACAGCAATTGTGCATGCCTGGATGGGGAAAATCCATATTGCCGACAATAATAAAAAAACCATGATTATTATATTAAATTTCATAAAATGCCTCTATCGTGTTGAATAAAAATATAATTTGAAATTAATGAAATATTTGGTTTATCCTGAATTGTAACTTCACTCTATTATATATATATTTAGTATCGAACAAGGAAAATAACATCTTTTTTTCAACGATTCAAGGAAAATAAAATGGCAATTACCCTGCGTGAGGTGATGACACCTAAAGATGAAAAGATTTTTCTTTATTTACCTGAAAAACTTCACAAGGATCACCATAACTGGGTTCCGCCGATTTATGCGGATGAAAAAAGGGTATTCGATCCGAAAAAAAACCGGGCGTTTGCTTATTGCGATTTTATCCGTGTTCTTGCTGAAAAAGACGGGGAAGTTGTCGGAAGGATTGCAGTCATATTAAACCGAAGATACAATGAAGAATGGAAGTGCAAAGTGGTCCGGTTTGGATACCTTGAATGTCCGAATGATCTGGAAATCGCTAAAGCACTTCTCGTATTCGCAGAGGATTGGGGCAGGAAAAGAGGGATGGAGAAAATTGTGGGTCCTAACGGTTTCACAGAGGAAGATCCGCAGGGATTTCTTGTGGAGGGGTTTGAACAAATACCGAATCTTGCAACTTACTGTAATTGGCCATACATACCTCAATTAATGGAATCAGCCGGTTATGCCAAGGAAGTCGATTATGTTGTTTACAAAGTTGATATCGCCAATGCTGTTACCGACTTCTATAAATGGGCATATGAGAGAGCGAGCAGGAATAAACAGTTTACGCTGATGGAGTTTAAATCAAGGAAAGAAATCAAGCCGCACATACATGCAATATTTAATCTGATGAACGACAGTTTTAAGGAGCTGTACGGCTATTCAACTCTTGATGAAGGTGAGATGGATCAACTTGCGAAGCGGTATTTGCCAGTAATTGATCCACGATTTGTTAAAGCTGTAAAAACCACTGACGGCGAGATAGTTGGTTTTATTGTAGGAATCCCGAGTATTGCAGAAGGAATACGTGCCGCGCGAGGAAGATTGTGGCCATTCGGTTTTTTGAAAATTCTAAGTGCCAGTAAAAAATCCCGCAAGCTCGATCTTTATTTAGGCGGGATCAAATCCGAACACCGTGGAAAAGGTCTTGATGTTCTGATGGGATACAGCATGCTTGAGTCGGCGCGTAAGGCTGGATTCGAGTATATAGACAGTCATCACGAGCTGGAGACAAATGTAAAAATGCGTGCGGAGATGGAACGCACAGGTGGCAAAGTATATAAACGGTTCCGGATTTATTCTAAGATGTTAAAGTGATAAATATTTGAAGTACACATATTTATACCCAAATGAGTGGCATGTATTTATTATGACCTTCCATATTTTAGAATGAAAAAATATCCTCAAGGTAAGTTCAATAAATTTGAACCTGATCAACTACGACTGAAAGAAGGGGGCGGGTGTTTGTCATTATTCGGACTTCCTTTCTTTTTTGCAGGAATTTTTGTTGCGCTGATCGGTCTTGGAGTGATCCCTGTCGAAAATGCATCAGAATTAACTTACTGGCTACGTTTTATTATTCTTATAATGGGATTAATATTTACCTGCGTCGGCGGTATCTTGGTCTTTGGACGCAGGTGGATTATCATTGACATCAGCAAAGGCGTAATCTTAAAGCAGTGGGGGTTAGTCGTTCCAATGAAACAAAAGGAAATAAACCTCTATATGTACGATGCCGTTCTGATAAAACTCAAAACCGGAGATTCAGATTCTGCTGATACGTACAGCGTCGAACTGCGAGCTAAAGACGGAAGTAAGCCATTTGATCTATATAATTCAGCAAATTATGGAGACTCACATGAACAGGCAATGATTGTTGCAGAGTTCCTGAAACTACCAGTCAACGATAATTCTACTGAACATGAGGTAGTTATTGATTCGCATCTGCCGGAAAAATTATCCATTGATCGTAGTTTCGAACGGCAGGAGGACCCTGTTTCAGTACCCCAACCTCCGGTCATGCAATCCATGGTTGAAGAAACAGCGAATGAAACCTCTATCACAATTCCAGAAAAACGTTTTGGATTATTTAAAATCATAAAATATTTTCCGCCGGTGTTGGTGTTGATATTTATCCTACCACAGGTTGCATCTTTTTTCCACGATACTGATACTCCAGACATTGTGAAATATATATTCATTGGTATAGGAATTCTGATCTTTGGATTAATACCATTTTTTGGATTCATGATATCGATAATTCGTGCAGGAAAAAGTAGTAAGGTCATGATAGTAAAAGCTGATGGTATCCAGTTTGAATATCGAGGAATTTTTAATACTAAAAGAAAAATTGTATCGATCACAGATGTACTCGGACTCGATTACAGCACCACTGATACTATTATGGAGTCTGTAAGGAAGAAACCATTGGAAACAGCGAGAGGTGATTTAAATATTGATTATAGTTCAATTGGATACGACGGTAAAACACCTAAATGGGTTCAAATAATTAAAAAATTTGTAAAGTCCAGAGGAATTATAATTAAATCAAGAGAAGGAATTATAACGTTCGGGGAAGGATTGCCGGATGAGGAGGTGGTTTATTTGTATAACATAGTAAAAAAGAGAGTTAAGGGTAAAGCATAACACATAGAGATAGAGTGTAAAAGGGGATATAGAGATAAAAAATAAGATGTAAAAAATAAATATCGGTGATTTATAATCAGATACAAAATCTGATATATTAAAAACTTTATATGGGGTCATTATGGAAAAAAAAGATTTCAAACGAAGGGACTTTATTAAAACTCTCATCGGTGGATTTGCGGTTGGTGCTATAGACTGGTCAATTTTTCCCCTTGGTAGCCAGTTGCAAAAGGAAACAAATTCATTTGATGTAATAATTATTGGAGCCGGTCTTGGCGGCTTAAGTTGTGGTGCAGCTTTTGCCCGGCAGGGATTTAAACCTCTGGTTCTAGAACAACATTCCAAACCTGGAGGTTATGCAACAACATTTAACCGCAGTGGTTTTACTTTTGATGTTTCACTGCATTCTACATCAGCAGGTGAAAGAAACGGCCTCCGGAATCTCATCGAAGGATTTCCCGAAATTTCCGATATTGAGTTTCTACCCCACCCCAATTTATTCAGGGTTATCTATCCCGAGCATGATATCCGTGTTCCTCAGAGGAATATAAATGAATTCATCTCAATTTTAAAAAAATATTTTCCCGAAGAGGATAAGGGGATTGAAGGCATATTTGAAGACATGCAGGGACTTTCAAAAGATATATCAAAATTATCAGGATTAACAAGCCAGCCTGACATGAATACATTTCCAATCGAGTTTCCCTATTTGTTCAAGAGTGTTGGAAAAACATGGGGGGATATGGTGAATGCCTATATTAATAATCAGAAACTTAAAACTCTCATTTCATCCCTATGGGGTTACTATGGTTTACCACCATCTAAACTTTCCTCATTTTATTATGCAATGCCGACATATGGATACCTGGTTGGTGGAGGATATTATCCGATCGGGAGATCACAAAAAATTAGTAATGCATTGGCTCAAATAATCAGTAATAAAGGTGGTACAGTAAAATTAAACGCAAAGGTAAAGGAAATAATGATTAAAGATAACACTGCTGTCGGCGTAAAAACCGAAAATGGGGAAATATTTACCTCACGGTTTGTAATTTCCAATGCAAGCGCCCATAGCACATTTTTAAATATGATACCTGAAAATAATTTTCTTAAAGAATATATTGAAAAAATGAATACGTATAGTGTGAGTTTATCAAGTTTCCAGGTGTTTCTCGGATTAAAATCTAATTTGATTAAGAAAATAGGAATCAATGACACGGAAATATTTTATAATGTCGGTTACGACATTGAATCTGATTATGAAGCATGTCGTACTACTGATATGAATAATCCTGGCTACGGACTAACTCTTTATGACAATCTTTATGACGGTTATTCTCCTGAAGGAAAAAACACTCTGAATATTATGCTACTCCAGGGGTATGAACACTGGGAAAAATATGAGAACGATTATTTCAAAGGTAAAAAAGAATTATATAATAAAGAAAAAAAGCGTATTGCAGATATTTTAATAGATAAGGTTGAGAAAACTCTGCTACCGGGTTTAAGGAAAGAAATTGAAGTTATTGAAATTGGAACTCCTCTGACTAATGTCAGATACACGGGTAATTACCGAGGGGCGATTTACGGTTGGGATCAAACTTTGAATAATTCAGGCAACACGAGAGTGGGTCATAAAACACCAATTAAAAATTTGTACCTCGCCGGTGCCTGGAGTAAACCTGGTCATGGTTACAGTGCGGTGATACCAAGTGGCCTGGAGTGCTTTGCTGAAATAATGAGGGAGTGGTAGAGTAGCGGAGAGTATAGAGAGATAGGGTGACTTGTAACTCTTCGCTCTAGGCTAATAATAAAAAACCCTGATGGCTACCTTGTAACCATCAGGGCTTTTCCAGAGAAAAGGTAACACTCCCCATTACCTTTTAACCTCTTAACCCTAATCCACGCAAACGGAGAAATGCTTATATAATAATCATTACATTTTACTCTATCTGCGGAAAATATTTTAGAAAATGGTGAAAATTTAAAGATTTGCAGGATTTTTTCTTTTATAAGTAAGTTATTTTCTTTTATTAATTTCCTGTCGGAGAAATTTCCCTGTATAGGAATTTGAATTACGGGCTATATCCTCAGGTGTACCCTGCGCCACAATTTCCCCCCCCTCATCTCCACCCTCTGGCCCTAAATCTATTATCCAGTCTGCGGTTTTTATAACATCCATGTTATGCTCTATGACGATAACTGTATTTCCCTTATCGACAAGTTTTGACAGAACCGAAAGCAACATTCTTGTGTCTTCAAAATGCAGACCTGTTGTAGGTTCGTCAAGAATGTATAAAGTTTTTCCCGTTCCGATCTTCGAAAGTTCTGTTGATAGTTTTACCCTCTGTGCTTCACCCCCCGAGAGCGTCGTTGCCTGCTGGCCAAGCCGAATATATCCAAGTCCTACTTCATGCAGAGTATCAAGTTTGCGCCTTATTTTTGGGATGTCTTTAAATAATTCAATTGCTTCGTCCACTGTCATGGCCAGAGCATCCGCGATAGATTTGCCTTTATAAAGGATTTCTAAAGTTTCTCGATTATACCGTTTTCCTTTACAGACATCACATGTGACATAAACATCGGGCAGAAAATTCATTTCAATTTTTCTTACGCCATCTCCCTCACACTCATCGCACCTTCCCCCTTTTACATTGAAACTGAATCTGCCTACCTTGTAACCCCTGATTTTTGCTTCAGGCAGTTTAGCATATAAATCTCGGATATGTGAAAAAATCCCAGTATAAGTTGCAGGATTAGATCGTGGCGTCCGACCTATTGGAGATTGATCCACATCTATCACTTTATCTAAGTATTCTAGACCCTCTATGGATTTATATTGTAAAGGAATTTCTTTTGAACCGTAGAATTTATTGGAGAGAATTCTATACAATGTATCCGTAATTAAAGTGGATTTTCCTGAACCGCTAACACCCGTTATGCAAATTAATGTCCCGAGTGGAAATTCAACGTTTATCGATTTTAAATTATTTCCACTGCAACCCTTTAATCTAAGTTTCAGTCCTATTCCTTTTCTCCGCGATGCCGGAATTTCAATGCTCTTCCTTTCACATAGGTATAAACCTGTCAAAGATTGTGAGGAATCATTATTTTCATTCTCTTTTATTATACTCTGAGGCTTTCCTGTTGCAATAACATGACCTCCCTGCTCACCTGCTCCCGGTCCCAGATCTACTATAAAATCTGCATTTTTAATCATCGCCTTATCATGTTCAACTACGATCACAGTGTTCCCTAAGTCCCTGAGGTTCTGTAAGCTCCGAATAAGTTTAAGGTTATCCCGCTGATGTAATCCGATACTTGGTTCATCGAGAACATATAACACGCCAACCAGTTGTGAGCCAATCTGCGTGGCAAGGCGTATCCTCTGGGCTTCACCCCCTGATAATGTCCGTGCTGATCGATCAAGAGTCAAGTAATCAAGTCCGACATTTAAAAGAAATTGAAGACGTTGTTTTATTTCTTTAATTATTTGTTGTGATATTTTTTCCTGTTTTTGGGTAAGTTTTAAAGAATTAAAAAATGATAGAGCCTCTTGAATAGAAAATTTTACAATCGTATCAATGTTAGTGGCAACAGAACGCTCTGCATCATAAATGTGAACAGCCAGACTTTCTTTCCTTAATCTTCCCCCATTACATTCCCTGCATTTTGTTGTGCTCATATATGATTCAATCCACTGCCGCATACCCTCCGATGTGGTCTCGTCATAATAATGTTTTAGAGTGTTAATGAGTCCGCTATATCTCTGCCTGTATGTTACAATTCTTCCTGTTGGATACCTGTATTGAATTTCAAATTTTTCATCACCTCCTCCGTATAATAAGATCTCTTTGTGCTTCTTTGAAATTTTACTGATGGGTTGGTCAAGGTCTATTTTATATGACCTCGCCACAGCACGAACCTGACTCCATAACCATGTATCACGTGGTTTGCCCAATGGGGCAATTCCTTCCTGATTAATAGACAGATCAGGATTTGGTATAATTAATCGCGTATCGAATTCCTTCATTTCGCCCAGTCCGTTGCAGAAAGGACAAGCACCATAAGGGGAATTAAAGGAAAAGGAATTTGGAGCAGGATCATCATAACTAATGTTGCATTCTGTACAGGCGAGATGTTGACTATAAAGATGATCCATATCATTGTAATTTATGATAACAACACCCGAACCCATTTGAAGTGCAGTCTCTACTGATTCGGCAATTCGTCCTCTCATGGTGGGTTGAATAATTACTCTATCGATAACAACTTCAATGTTGTGGATTTTGTATCTATTTACCTGCATCCCCTTTTTTATTTCCTTTATTTCTCCGTCAACTCGAACCCTGAGAAATCCATCACGAATTATTTTTTCAAATAATTCACGGTAATGCCCTTTTCTTCCCCGGATCAGCGGTGCAAGTATGAGAATTGGAGTGCCGGCGGGATAAGCCATAATTGTATCTATAATTTGATCAACCGATTGTTTCCTGACAGGCTTTCCACAATTGTAGCAATGTTGAATACCTATCCGCGCAAAAAGAAGACGAAGATAATCGTAAATTTCAGTTACAGTCCCGACAGTAGATCTCGGATTATGAGATATGGATTTTTGCTCAATTGAAATAGCAGGACTGAGCCCTTCGATGTAATCAACATCAGGCCTTTCCATAACTCCTAAAAATTGACGCGCATAGGCAGAAAGACTTTCAACATACCTTCTTTGGCTCTCTGCATAGATTGTATCAAATGCAAGACTTGATTTACCCGAACCAGAGAGTCCAGTGATCACAATTAATTGGTCACGAGGCAGTTCTACATCTATATTTTTCAGATTATGGACGCGAGCGCCCCTGACAATAAGTTTATCCTGTTGCACAGTGTAAAATATGCCGGTATGATTTGTTCGTTATTAAATAATTAAATTATTAAATGATTAATCGAAATGCAAAAAAAGAAACAACTATTTTTGAAAACTTTGTTACATGCTGTCAGGTAGTAGTTTTAGTGATTTATGGTGCTGTGCTGAAAGTGAAAGTATAGGCTTCACCAAGCTGAGTCCCGCCTTGTGAGCGTAAATTTCTTGATATGCTGGCAATATAAATCGTATTTGGTGGTAATGGTGTATTTATGGGGTAATAGTAGAAATAATTTGCATTTTCAATAATTTCAAAACGTCCAGGAATTCCTGGAATATTGAATGATTGCCGAATAGTGCTTGTATCAAGAAGGGAATTAAAATATGCTTCAATTCTAAAAAGGAATCGCGTAACCAGACGTTGATCATGGTATGGCGATGTAAGTATTGTCCGGAATTTGTCTGTTCTAAATGTAAATTCCTGAGGGGAGGATAACTTTTCCCCGAGTTTGGATCGAATTGTGGTATCTATTCTAATTATATATTGAGTGTCTGCAAGTAATTCCGGGATAGGTGTATATGTAAAGCCGGTAAATTTTTCAAAAAAATCAAATTTTCCAGGAGTCTCGGGTAAAATGATGACAGCTGATCGGATTGTTCCCGTATCCAGTTGGGATGTGAGAAAAATGCTTATTGGTCTGTAAAGATGAATGCTTGTACTACCATCTGTAGGGCTCACCTTTTTTATTTCAAATGACCCTGTGGTAAAAGACCAGGAATAATTCTCTCCTAATTGATAGCCGTCAAGATCCATTGTTAAGCCATTAATTGTGACAGTATAATTTGTATTGGTAGAGAAGGTTGTTGTGGGCTGAAAATGAATTGATGTTTTGTTCCCTGTAAGATCATCAAGATACCAGGTGCCACCAACTGAAGGAACAATATGTGTGTTATTGCCGATATAAAGTCCAATCTGACTATTAAAAATTATCCTAATTATTGTATCTGAAGGTACATTTACTGCTCCGTTTGGTGGAAGTACAGATACAACCCGGAATTTTGGTTCAGGCATGAATGTGAACATATAGATTGTTGAAAGATGATTACCATTTATATCTCTGGCATTGGTATCTATGTATACTGTATCCCGTTCTCTGATTTTCCATAAGGTTACAGGCATATTGAGAGCATCAAGTGGATGAAATGTAAAAAGGTCTCCCCCCACGGAATGTACATCATTTGTATCAATTTTAATTACCCTCCTGTTTGAACCGATTCTTAAGGCACGTATAACAGAGGCGCGATCCATAATTTTATTAAACCTGATTTGAACCTGATTGTTGCTAAAATCAGCATAAGGTCCTTCGCTGTTCGCAGGAGGGTAAGTTGCTATAACTGAGGGCATAATTGAAGGATCGGTCAATGCATCTAGATTCGGACCAGGATCTCCCTTTGGACCCTGCGGACCCTCCGGTCCGCGGCAGGTTAAGTTTATTAATGAATATATCACTAATAGTGGAAGAAGATGATTGTATTTCATCTTATGATGTCCTTAAATATTTTTAAAAACTCTATATCAGAAGGGGAATATTTATTCAACAAATATAATATTTTAATTTAAATATGGTAATCACGTTATCCGACTCTCCGACGTTTGTGTAAGTATTCAAAAAGTGCTGTATCGAAGGGTGTGGAGGTATCGAGAAGTACATAATCAATTCTATGTTCCCTGCATTCCTTTTTGTAAACATCCAGAAATTTCCTCATACCTTCCTGGTATGCTTTTTGAATATGCCAGGGGCGGGTGGTCATCTCTTCTGTCGTTTCTAAATCTTTGAATACTGCGTCTTTACCAAAGGCAAAACTCCTTTCCATCGGATCAAGTATCTGCATTACAATTACTTCATTTTTTTTATGACGGAAATGCCGCAACGCTGCCATTACCTCGTCAGGATTATCAAAAAGATCACTGAGAATAATTACAAGTCCACGCCTTTTAATCCGCTCAGCGATGGTATGAAGTGCGTTTGCCGTTGAAGTTTTATTGGCAGGTTTGATTAATTCCAGTTGCCTCAGGATTTCTTTTAAATATTGTTTTGTCGCATGAGGAGGCATGTACAATCTTATAGATTCATCAAATATTGTAAAACCCACTGCATCACGTTGTTGTACCATAAGATGAGCAAGCGCCGCAGTAATATAAGACGCATATTCAAGTTTAGATATACGGTTGTCGGAAGCGTAACCCATTGAACTACTAGCATCAAGAATAATGTATGCTTTAAGGTTTGTTTCTTCCTCGAACTGTTTTATATAATAGCGGTCGGTTTTTCCATAAATTTTCCAATCGATATGTTTTATCTCATCCCCCGGCATGTACTGCCGATGTTCTGCAAATTCTACACTGAAGCCGTGATACGGACTCTTATGCAAGCCGGTGATGAAGCCCTCAACAACAAGGCGCGCCACCAATTCCATGTTTGTAAGTTTGGCAACTACTTCAGGTTGAAGATATTTTCGGTACTCTTGGTTGTTTTGATTCAATTTTTTACTGCTTTCTTGGTTTTTTCAGTCACCGACTTCTTTTCGGGTTCGGCCGGCTTCGGAATAAGTTCATCAGGATTTTTTCCGAGATTAGCTAATTCAAATTTTGCAGATTCTGCAAGTTCATGATCAGGATATTTTTCAAGGAAAAGTTCATATCTTTTTTTGGCACTGTCAAGTATTTTTAGTTCATTACCGTAAATAAATGCTGTCAGAAATAACATCGTGGGTGCCTGCTTGCTCGTCGGGAATAGTTCATAAAATTTTTTGTAAGCAGCAAGCGCCTTTTGTGAATCTTTTATATCATTGTTGTACATATAAGCAAGCCGGCTCAAGGAGCTTTCTGCGTAAGAACTTGATTGAAATTTGTTAATTATTTCTTCGTATAATTCAACAGCGGATTGGAAATCTTTTCGTTTTTCTGCTTCAAGTGCTTCTGTATAAAGCTGTGAATCAGATTTCCGCGTGCAGCCGCTTATAAATAAAAGAATTAAAAATATAATAATTATTGGATGCCTCATTTTTGATTCCCCTTTATAAATGTCTATATAAATCTAATAATTGCTGGGTGAAGATGCAATTCAGCAAATTTTTTTCATAACAGCAATGAAAAAACCGTCAGTATGATAACGATGCGGATAAAGTATCAACCATGGATCAAGCGAGGTCAGATTGTATTGCGTTAGTCGTTCATTTATAGAGCATAGTTCAAAGTTTTGATTTTTTTCCAGAAATGTTTTCACAACAATCTCGTTTTCAATACTGAATAGAGAACATGTTGCATAAATTAAAAAGCCGTCATTTTTGACAAAATGTTTACTCTCCTCGAGAATTTTGATCTGGCGTTCTGAATAAGATTTTATTAACGTCGGGGTTAGATTCCATTTTAATCTTGGATTTCGACGTATAGTGCCGCTGCCACTGCATGGCGCGTCTACTAAAACAAGATCTGCCCTATTCCGCAATATTTCATTATTTTCTGGTTTATTTATTTGTGGTCTGATGATGTCAATATGTCCCCGTTTCGCTCTTTTTGATAATTCTTCCAATCGCCGGGCATCAATGTCAAGCGCAATAATCTCACCTCTGTTTTTCATAAGTTCAGCCATATGTAGAGATTTTCCACCTGCACCTGCGCAAGCATCGATTACAATGCTTCCTTCCTGCGGTTGACTAATCAAAGAAATTAATTGACTTCCTTCATCTTGAATTTCAAACCAGCCGTCTTTATAAGAATTCAAGGCTTGACTGTTGAATCTTTTATTTGCAATCAAACCAACAGGTGAGATTTTTGAATAAGTGGTTTCAATTCCCTCGCTGCGCAAACGTGCTTGGCATTCCTCTCTGGTTGTAATTAAAATGTTAACACGTAATGTCGTAGGCGCCTGTGTGTTTAGTGCATCAAGCAACATTTCAATTTCATTCCCGATTTGTTTTTGAAAAATATCAACCATCCAATCAGGGAATGAATACTTTACACCAGTTTGTAATAATTGATCTTTGCCCAGAAATTCGAGTGAGGAATTATCTTTTATCCAGTTAATGTAGCTGGTGATTTCAATTTCTGGTAGGTGAGTTTTCCATAACGATGATGGAATTTTTATACCTGTGTCTATAATTTCGCAGTATGCTTCCAGTAGTGGAAGATTGTAAATGAATCTTTCTTTCGGGATCTCGATTTTTGGATTTTGTTTTAAGTATTCTTCAAAAAGTGTTTCCAGAAACCTCCGGTGCCGGATTAATCCGAATACTGTGTTTGCAATCGCACGGCGGTCGTGTGAGCCAAGATATCTTCTCGATCTGAAATATTCTTTTGTTATTTGGTTTGTTGGAGATTTACTGGTATTGAAAATGTAGAAAAGTTCTAATATGTGTCCTGCTAATGACGAAGATATCATACAGCCACGAAGGGTTCTGTCATTGTTTCAGTGATGTAAGCACGTGCCATTCGTGGTGTATTAAAAGCGATTCCCACTTTACCATCCTTATTCATCGCGATTACACCTCCATATCCATCCACCTTTCGTTTCAAAATACTGATTGCTTTTTCAGTAGCGAGTTCAGGTTGAAATTGGTTTGCTTCCATAATGTCTATTACTGTTTTTGCCATAACAATTTTTATCATAGATTCACCCCAGCCGGTTGTTGATACGCCGCCAATATCATTGTCAGCATATGTTCCGCATCCGATAAGAGGAGAATCTCCAACTCTCCCTAAGTATTTATTTAATGTGCCACCGGTAGATGTACCGGCACAGATTAATCCATCAGCGTCTTTTGCTACCGCTCCAACCGTACCGCCTGCAGTAGGACCCTTTTTGCGAAAAGCATCTCTTGTTGTGTATTCTTTACGTTTTTTTAACTCGTTCCAACGTTGTTGTTCTCGTTTACTAATCAGACTTTTAGGATCGCACATATTTATGCCATGCTCTAATGCGAATCTTTCTGCACCCTCACTAACCAGTAAAATATGCTCGCTTTCATCCATTATTTTTCGGGCTAAGGATATAGGATTTTTTATTTTATGAACTGCAGCAACTGCTCCGCAGCGTAGTGATGAACCGATCATTATGCTTGCATCCAGTTCTACAATTCCGATTTGATTAAGGTGAGAGCCAAAACCTGCATCGAAAGTTTCATCATCTTCCATGATTCGTATAGATTGCTCCACTGCATCTACAGCGCTTCCTCCCGATTTTAATATATTCCAACCTGTCTTTAGCGCTGTCAGAATTCCCTTTCGATGGGATTCTACTTCAGTTTCGGGGATATTCCATGCCCCGCCATGAATAATTAAAGATAGCATTGGTTTTGTTCAGTTATATAGAAAGTTAGTAAAAATGAAATGATTTTACAATAGAAGTGTTAGTATCGTGGGGACAGTGTATTTGTAACGGAGGCGATTCTTCTACCTGTCCCCACAATACATAAAATTTATTTTACAATCTCAGCGTCTGCCATTTTTACGAACTGAATAAGCCCGCGTTTATCCAGCGAAACTTCAACCGCATCGCCTTCCTCAATGGTTCCTGCGAGAAGTTCCTCTGAGATTTTGTTTACAATATATTTTTGAATAACCCGTTTAAGTGGACGTGCTCCTAATGTTGGATCATAACCGAGTTTGATAAGCCAGTCCTTGGCTTCATCGGTGAATTCAATTTTAATATTTTTCTTTTGGAGTAATTTACTAACGCGTTTTAACTGCAGTTCTACAATGGCTTTCAGATTATCTTTGCTTAGTAGTTTGAATAATATAATTTCATCAATTCGGTTAAGAAATTCAGGGCGAATTGATTGGCGCAGCATTTCAAATAAAACTCTCCGTAATTCACTGTAAATTGCATCAAGTTCTGAATTTGATATAAGTTCACCTCCCAGACGCTCCTGAATCATTTGCGATCCAAGATTGGAGGTCATTATTATTATTGTGTTTTTGAAATTTACTGTTCGTCCCTTGCTATCAGTAAGTCTGCCTTCATCCAGAACCTGCAGCAGAAGATTAAATACCTCGGGATGAGCCTTTTCAATTTCGTCCAGCAATACAACGGAATAAGGTTTTCTTCTAACAGCTTCGGTGAGTTGACCGCCTTCTTCGTATCCGACATAACCTGGGGGTGCACCTATTAGTCTGGATACTGAAAATTTTTCCATGTACTCACTCATATCGATGCGTATGAGGGCATTCTCGTCATTAAACAGAAACTCTGCAAGGGCACGTGCAAGTTCCGTTTTCCCTACACCCGTTGATCCAAGGAAAATAAATGATCCTATTGGTCGATTCTCGTCCTGCAAGCCTGCCCGACTTCTTCTTATTGCATCAGCAACTGCATGTACCGCCTCGTCCTGATTTACGAGTCGTTCATGCAATCGGTCTTCGAGATGCAGTAGTTTTGTTCTTTCACTTTCAAGCATACGGCTTACCGGGATGCCAGTCCAGCGAGATACAATTTCTGCAATATCCTCTGCGTCAACTTCTTCTTTAAGCATCTTTTTGTTTTTTTGAATCTCGGCAAGTTTTCCGCTCGCTTCTTTTAGTTGTTTTTCGAGAGAGGTTATGATTCCGTATCGGAGTTCTGCGACTTTGGCAAAATTTCCCTTCCGTTCTTCCTGATCCGCTTCGGTTTTGGCTTTTTCAATATCTTCTTTCATTTTTCTTATGGATTGAATTAATTCCTTTTCTGTCTGCCAGTGTGCCCGCAGTTCGGATCTGGTTTGATTAAGTTCCGCAAGTTCTCTCGATATTGTTTCCAGTCTCGATTTGGTCGCTTCATCCGTATCGCGCTTTACAGCCTCACGTTCAATTTCTAACTGTTTAATGCGTCTCTCAATTTCATCCAGTTCTTCAGGCAGGGAATCAATTTCTATCCTCAATTTTGATGCAGCTTCATCAACAAGATCTATGGCTTTGTCGGGAAGAAATCTATCGCTTATATATCTATGACTCAATTCCGCGGCTGCAACGATAGCGCTGTCCAGAATTCTAACTCCGTGGTGAATTTCATATCGTTCCTTCAAGCCGCGTAAGATCGAGACGGTATCCTCTACTGAAGGTTCATCTATCAGGACAGGTTGAAATCGTCTTTCTAAGGCGGGATCTTTTTCAATATATTTTCGGTACTCATCTATTGTAGTTGCACCAATGGCGCGCAGTTCTCCTTTTGCAAGAGCGGGTTTTAGCATGTTGGCTGCATCGACAGAGCCCTGTGCTGCACCTGCACCGACAAGCGTATGAAGTTCGTCAATAAAAAGAATTATTTCACCCTCAGATTCAGTTATTTCTTTCAGTATCGCTTTTAACCGCTCTTCAAATTGTCCGCGAAAACTTGTACCTGCAACAAGCGACCCCATGTCGAGAGCAATGATACGTTTTGATTTTAAGTTTTCAGGTACATCACCCTGGATAATGCGATGCGCAATGCCCTCTGCTATTGCAGTTTTACCCACACCAGGTTCACCTATCAGCACGGGATTATTTTTAGTCCGACGGGATAAAACCTGCAAAACTCGGCGTATCTCTTCATCACGGCCTATTACGGGATCTAATTTCCCTTTTCTCGCAAGTTCATTTAAGTCCCTTCCGAACCTCTGTAATGCTTGATATTTTTCTTCCGGAGTCTGGTCCGTTACACGCTGGGTGCCCCGAATATCTTTAAGGGCTTTGTATATTTGATCTTTTGTTACGCCCTGGCCGGCAAGAAGTTGAGATGCCTGCGATTTTGACGAAGCCAGCGCGAGCAAAATATGTTCGGTACTTACAAATTCATCCTTCAGTGAGTTAGCTTCTTTTAGTGCATTATCCAGTACCTGTATAAGATGCTGACTCAGGTACTGGTTACCGATGCTGGCGCCTGAAACTTTCGGCAATTTTTCTATAATTTCATTGATTTTAATTTTTATATAATTTACGTTAGCGCCGATTTTTTGCAGAATAGGAACAATTATCCCTTCACTGTCCTGAATAAGTGCAGCGAGAAGATGCTCAGGTTCAATTGATTGATTACCGTAATTTGCAGCAATCTCCTGAGCGTTTTGAATTGATTCCTGTGATTTAATTGTAAACTTCTGTAAATTCATTTTTCTTTCTTTTCTTTTCCGGTTTCCTGTTCTTCCATTTTTTTATGGGCTTTCTGTTCTATTACTATTTCAATTGCCCGTTGTTTATCCTTTGGTTGAAAATCGTGGAATGCTGTTATACTTGCAATACCTCGTCCGCCTTTCCACGAAATCCATCTTTTTTTGTAGCGATTATAAGAAATACACTGACTAAAAGAATTATAACAACAGGTATTATGTAGCCCGACACATTAACTTACATAGTCGATTTTAGAAATAGTTATTTATCCTTATCATCCACTACCTCGAAGGAAGCGTCTTCAACTGCTTTGTCATCCTTTTTAGTACCACTATCTGTTGGTCCACCTGGTGGTGGTTGTGGACCGCCCTGAGCATTGGTCTGGGCAGTTGTTTGCTGGTACATTGCGGAAGATGCTTCGTTCCAGGCAGTATTAAGTTCTTCCATTTTTGCTTTAATATCTGCGATATTTCCCGATTTTATCGCGTTATCGAGAGCATCTGCAGCAGATTCCACTTTTGCCTTCAGGTTTGACGGCATTTTATCGCCGAAATCTTTTAGTTGCTTACGTGTTTGAAATACCAGATTGTCTGCCTGATTTTTCGTGTCAACTTCCTCGCGTCGTTTTTTATCCTCAGCCTGATGTTCCTGTGCATCTTTCTTCATTCTTTCTATTTCTTCCTTCGATAAACCGCTGGAAGATGTGATTCTGATACTCTGCTCTTTATTTGTTGCCTTATCTTTTGCAGTGACATGCAGCATTCCATTTGCGTCAATGTCGAAGGTAACTTCGATTTGCGGAACGCCTCTTGGTGCCGGCGGAATTCCGTCGAGATGGAATCGACCCAATGTCCGGTTATCAATTGCCATCGGGCGCTCACCTTGAAGGATATGAATTTCCACCGAAGGTTGATTATCAGATGCAGTGGAGAATATTTCACTTTTTCTCGTAGGGATTGTAGTGTTTGCAGGAATCATCGGTGTCATTACTCCACCTAAAGTCTCAATGCCGAGCGTTAATGGTGTGACATCAAGTAACAGTACGTCAGTAACCTCGCCTGTAAGCACTCCACCCTGAATTGCGGCTCCTACGGCAACAACCTCATCCGGATTAACTCCTTTGTGTCCTTCTTTTCCGAAAATTTCTTTTACCAATTGTTGTACTCTTGGAACTCTTGTCATACCTCCGACAAGTATTACTTCGTCGATCTGGTTCGGATTGAGACCTGCATCTCGTAATGCTTTTTCAACGGGCGGCACACACCGCTGTACAAGATCTTCCACCAGTTGTTCAAATTTAGCACGGGTGATTGTCAGATTAAGATGCTTTGGTCCCTCTTGTGTTGCGGTTATAAAAGGTAGATTTACTTCTGTTTGTAAGAGTTGTGATAATTCCATTTTTGCTTTTTCAGCAGCTTCACGGAGTCTTTGTAAAGCCATCGGGTCTTTTCGTAGATCAATACCTTCCTGCTTTTTGAACTCATCGGCAATGTAATCAACAAGTCGTTGGTCAAAATTATCTCCTCCTAAGTGAGTATCTCCGTTTGTTGATTTTACTTCGAAAACTCCGTCTCCGAGTTCAAGCACAGAAATATCAAACGTTCCACCGCCAAGATCAAAGACCGCTACTTTTATATCTTTCTGCTTTTTATCCAGACCATAGGCGAGTGCTGCAGCGGTAGGTTCGTTAATAATTCGTCTCACGTTGAATCCAGCAATTTCACCTGCCTCTTTTGTTGCTTGTCGTTGAGCATCATTGAAGTAGGCAGGGACAGTAATCACTGCTTCGGTAATTTTTGTACCGAGGTAGTCCTCGGCTGTCTGTTTCATTTTTTGAAGGATCATTGCACTGATTTCAGGAGGTGAATATATTCGATCTCCAACCTGAACACGTGCGGTATTGTTTTCACCTTGAATTACTTTATACGGGACAAGTTTCATTTCTTCAGTTACTTCATTATAGAACCTTCCCATAAAACGCTTTATTGAGAAAATTGTGTTTTGAGAATTTGTCACCGCCTGCCGTTTTGCTGCCTGTCCGACAAGCCGTTCACCGCTTTTTGTAAATGCAACCACCGATGGTGTGGTACGAGAACCTTCAGCATTGGCTATGACGGTCGGATCTTTCCCTTCCATTACAGCGACAACTGAATTTGTTGTTCCTAAATCTATACCTATAATTTTCCCAGCCATATTGTACTCCTGATTTTATAAATCTTTGATTAAAATTGTGTGAATAATTAACCTTACTATATAACACCAATTCTTATGCCAGGAAAAATATTAAAAAATAAGCAAAATTTGACTATATAAATATTTCCTGCCTTTAAAATACTGCCAATATGACAGTATTTGTCATATTCTGTCAGAAGAATATATTTTTTTTATATTTAGGAAGAGGTCTTGACTTTTGAATCTATTTTTACTATATCAGAGCGCTATGAGAGGGTTAAATGTATCTGGTGGTTTAAGGTCTGGAGTATTCGGCAGGAAGATTTTTCATCACGATGTTGTAGATTCAACGAACAGTCGTGCATTAGATCTGATAAGGAAAGGCGCGGAGGAGGGGACAGTAATTATTGCAGAAGAGCAGATTGCGGGTCGTGGTCGTCAGGGTAGAACATGGTATTCTGAAAAAGGAAAGAATCTACTTTTTTCTGTTATTATAAGGTCAATATCTTCTGAAGAAATGAATGGCCTGTTATCATTGACTTCAGCCCTTTCTGTCGCGAGTGCCGTAAGGAATTTATACGCGATTTCGGTTGAATGCAAATGGCCGAATGATTTAAATATTAACGGTAAAAAATTTTGTGGTATTCTATTAGAATCGGTTCGAGAATCCAATCAATTTCTAGGTATCAGTGTAGGGGTGGGTATAAATGTAAACCAGATGAAATTTCCTCCTGAAATTGCAACAAAAGCAGTATCATTATCAATGTCAGTTGGAAAAAATTTAGATCGGCATGAAATACTGGAAGAAGTATTAATGGAGATGGAACGTAATTTTTCCAGACTTAAAAAAGGTTTTGGTAAGGATATTTTAAAAGAATGGAAGGTTTTATCTCCACATATCGGTCATAATATATCATTAAAAATGGGTAAAGATATTTTGATTGGAATTATGGAGGATATTGCTGAGGATGGCGCTTTAGTAATGAGACAGGGGAACAAAAAAATTAAATTATATTCAGGAGACATCTCGTATGTTGATTGTATTTGATATTGGGAATACTCATATTGTTGTAGGTGTTTTTCAAAAAGGAAAGTTGGTTCTGAATAAAAGAATGGAAAGTAATTCGCAAAGAACAGAAGATGAAACATGGATAATCATAAAAGGTTTTCTTGAGAATGAAAACATTTCTCAAAATTCAATCCAGGGGGCTTCGATTGTTTCAGTTGTTCCTGCAATAACTGATATTTTTGTTCGTTTGACCGAAAAATATTTGTCTTTAAAACCTCTCGTAATAAATGGTACGCTTGATCCTGGCTTTAACATTCCCTACAAGGAGCCGTCTCAGCTGGGTGCCGACAGAATTTGTGCGGTTGCTGCAGCCCGTAAAAAATTTGGCGGACCTGCTATTATAGTCGATTTTGGGACCGCAACAACGTATGACGTTATTAATAGTAAAGGAGAATATCTTGGAGGTGCGATTGCTCCGGGTGTGCATGTAGCTGGAATAAATCTAATTGAAAATACTGCACTTTTACAGAAGGTGCCATTTCAATTTCCAGCTCAAGCCGTAGGAAAAAATACAAAAGAAGCATTACAATCGGGTATTATGTATTATGCTCTGGATGGATTTGAAGGAATGGTTCGCAGGTTGAGGCGGGTGGCGGGTAAATACACCCAGGTTGTTGCAACAGGCGGGTTGGCACCGGTCATAATGGAAATGACAAACGAAATTAAATACCTTGAACCCAATCTGGTACTTGAAGGTGCACGCCTTATTTTTGAAAATTTAACTAAAAAAGGTAAAAAATAGTATTCTACTGTCTAAAATAATCTTATTCCTTTGGGTTAATTTTATTCTTCCCGTTTCTGACTTTCCAATACTTCTCTTGATTCTAATATAGTGTTTTGTTATTATAGTTCCATGAATCTCCAGCCGGAATTAAGCAATTATTATCAATTAAAATACAATAATTATAAAGATTTAATCGAGGATCAGATTAAGGGACTCGGATTTCCAAAAACTCCTGAGGTCGTATACAAGCCGATCCGATATGCATTATCGTCCGGGGGAAAACGTTTGAGGGGGGTTCTCCTCCTTCTTGCGTGTACGGCTGTTGGTGGAAATATAAAAAGTGCTATCAATGCTGCGGTGGCAATGGAAGTGTTGCATAATTTCACACTAGTGCACGATGATATAATGGATAATGCAAAATTGCGACGCGGTCAGAAAACCGTTTATTACAAATGGGATGCTAACGTAGCAATTCTTGCTGGAGATGAAATGATAGCACAGGCATATAAACTTATCCTCGAAGTACCAGTAAGGAAAATTGAGATCCTGAAGGTTTATACTGATGCTCTTGTTCAGGTGTGTGAAGGTCAGGGTTTTGATAAAGAATTCGAATGCCGCAAAAGGGTAACTATAAGTGAATATTTCAAAATGATTTTAAAGAAGACAGGGGCAGTAATGAGTGCCTCAACAGAAATAGGAGCGCTTATTGGTTCAGGATCAACTAAAGATAGAATTGCATTACGTTCCTACGGATTATACCTTGGGCGGGCGTTCCAGATTATGGATGATTATCTTGATGTGATGGGAAATGAAAAAGAATTTGGGAAACAGATTGGAGGCGATATCAGGGAGGGGAAAAAAACCTATCTTCTTCTTAAAGCAATGGAGTTAGGTAAAAATAAAGACCTGAAAATGTTAAAATCGGTAGTTTCTGGAAACCGGTTATCCACGGGGGATATAAAAAAAGTTATAAATATCTATATCGATACCGGGGCAATTGAAGCGGCAAGGAGGGAAATTTTACGGTGTACTAAAATTGCGAAAAATTCTTTGAATGGTGTGGATAACAACAAATCTAAGGAATTACTGGTCTGGCTTGCTGATAAATTGTGTGAACGTACTTCATGATTGAGCGCGAAGTTACCATCTTGAACAGGAGCGGCTTGCACACAAGACCCGCAGCGGTGCTTGTAAAAACTGCAGCAAAGTTTGAGTCGGATTTTTTTATTTATAAAGACGGAATGGAAATAAACGGGAAAAGTATAATCGGTGTGATGACGCTTGCCGCTGAACAGGGGGCAAAACTGTTGCTAAGATTTTCGGGACCGGATGAAGAAGAAGCAGCAAAGACTGTTGTAGAATTATTTAATCGCGGTTTTGATGAATAAAATATGACTGACTCAACTATTACAAAAAAAGAAATTATACTCAAAGGGATACCTGCTTCGCCAGGTATTGCCATCGGACCGGTTTATCTTTTTGTTAAAGATATACCTGTTGTTGAACAAAGGTCTATTGATGAAAAAGAAATTGAAATTGAAAAACTTCGGTTACAAAGTGCTATAGATAAATCAAAAAAAGAATTGCACAAAATTACCCTGTTCGCACAGGAAAAAATTGGAGATGCAAAAGCGAAAATACTGGAAGCACAAATGATGGTACTTGAAGATGAAATCTTACTCGGTGCGATACGAGGCCGAATAGAAAAAGAGAAGAAAAATGCTGAGTTTATAGTAAGCGATGAAATAGGAAAATATGCTGCTATCATGCTTAAAGCACATGACGAGTATATGCATGAGAGAGCTCATGACATGGAAGACCTTAAACATCGGATCATCAGAAATATGATGCATGAAAGACTAGTTTCAAAACTTGAGGGCTCGATTATAATTGTCGCGCATACGCTTACTCCTGCTGATACCATGATTTTGAGCAGAAACCATGTTCTTGGGTATGCTACCGATTTAGGCGGAATAACATCGCACGCCGCTCTGTTCTCAAGATCGCTTAAAATTCCTGCTGTTGTCGGACTGGGTGATGTAAGTAGATCGGCAACTTCGGGGGATACAATTATTCTTGATGGTTATACAGGGAATGTTATCATTAATCCTGTTCCAGAACATATCCATGAATATGAAAAAAAACGTGCAAGGATGCTCCAGTTTGAGGAAAAACTTGCAAATCTCAGAAACCTCCCGGCCGAGACAAAAGATGGCCATCGCATTGAACTTTCAGCAAATATCGAACTTACGGATGAGCTGGAATATGTCGTTGTGCAGGGTTCAGAAGGTGTTGGTTTGTACAGAACTGAAAGTCTGTTGCTTGATAGAGATGATTTCCCAACCGAAGAAGAACAATATAATGAGTATAAAAAAATCGTTGAGAGAGTATATCCAAACCGGGTGATAATGAGAACCTTTGATATAGGTGGTGATAAAGTTGCACCTGAAATGGCTGAAGAAGCCAATCCTTTTCTAGGATGGCGTGGTATACGAGTTGGTCTTGATCGTCCTGAACTTTTATTGAATCAATTACGAGCAATGCTTCGGGCAAGCACCAAAAAAAATCTGTGTATAATGTTTCCAATGGTTACTAATGTCGAGGAGGTCAAAAAAGCCAAAGCGTATATCCGTACCGCAAAGGCAGATTTACGGGCACGTGGTATCAAGTTCAACGAAAGAATACCTGTAGGTGTAATGATTGAAGTTCCTGCTGCAGCATTGATGGTCGATAAAATAAGCAAGGAAGCAGATTTTCTCAGCATCGGATCAAATGACCTGACTCAATATATGTTAGCTGTTGATAGAGGTAATCCACTGGTAGCAAAATTGTATAATGAGTTTGATCCCAGTATTTTAATTACACTCAAACATGTTATTGATGGTGGTCACAAATATGGTAAGTGGGTAGGAATATGTGGGGAGATGGCAGGATATCCGCTTGCTACTCCATTGCTCGTTGGGCTCGGTATGGATGAATTGAGCGTGGTTCCTGCAATCTTACCTCAAATAAAGAAAATTGTACGATCACTTAATTACAGCGAAATGCAAACACTGGCATCCAATGCACTTGAATGTGAAACAAGTAAAGATGTCGCATTACTTGTAAGAAAATTTTTCAAGAAGCATTTGCCTGATATACCTATCGAAATAGAGTAATTAGATTAATTAACCTCATTCACATTAAGAATTAATAAATATAAGGTCACTATGAATATCCAGAACATTAAACGTTATGATCAGAATGATATGTATTCCCTGCTGAAAAATTTCCCGCAGCAGGTTGAAGATGCAGTTCAGATTGGGAAAAAATTCCCAGTCCCGTATAAAATGAAGGAAATTGATTCAATCGTTGTCACAGGCCTGGGTGGATCTGCCATTGGCGGAGATCTTCTCCGATCATATTTGCAGGATGAAATCAAGATTCCTTTCATCGTAAATCGTAACTATCTGCTCCCCGCTTTTGTTAATGAACGAACACTGGTAATCGTCTCGAGTTACTCGGGCAACACAGAAGAGACTATCTCAGCCTATAATGATGCACGGAAAAAGAATGCAAAAGTTATTTGCATAACATCGGGCGGTAAAATTGCAAAAATGGCAAAAAATTATGGCCATCCTCAAATTGTTATTCCCGCAGGATTCCCTCCGCGCGTTGCGCTCGGATATTCTTTCTTTCCCTTACTTAAGGTTATCTGCAAAATGGGATTTGTCAGGGAAAAAGAGAAGGAAATCAGAGAAACAATAATATTACTCAAAAGAAAGTCAAAATTATATTCTGACGTTAAAAAAGAAAATGTACCCATGATGCTGGCTAAACAAATTTATACAAAATGTCCTATTATATATTCCGCCACCGATCGATTCGATGTTGTTAATCTTAGATGGAGAGGCCAGATTGCTGAAAATGCTAAATCGTTGGCGTTTGGTAATGTTATTCCCGAAATGAACCACAATGAACTGGTTGGATGGAAAGTACTTAGAAGAATGATGGAAGAGGATTTTGCGGTTGTTTTTCTTCTCAATTCAAATGACCATCCAAGAGTAAAAGTTAGAATGGAAATTACTAAAAATATTGTCGAACAGTATACCCAGAGAGTAATAGAAGTTAAAAGTGAAGGAAAATCATTTTTGGCAAAAATGTTCTCGCTAATTTACGTTGGAGATTGGATGAGTTTTTATCTTGCCATACTTAATGGAATCGATCCAACACAGGTTCGCGTTATTGATTATCTAAAAAATGAACTTGCAAAGGTAAAGTGAAAATATATTTTATGTATTTATTAATGTTTGCATTAACTTGCTCTGCTCAGTAATCTAAAAAGCAATTAATCTCGGTTGTTCATGATTCGAAAAGTATTTTCATATTTTCTGCTTTTATTTTTCTGCACCTCTTCAGTATGGCCACAGTTTTTCGGTTTCGGACGTAATAAAGTTCAGTATACAAATTTTGACTGGCATGTTTTGAAAACTGAACATTTTGATATTTACTACTATCCTGAAATGGAAGAACTTGCAAAGTATGGAGGATTTTTAGCAGAACAAAGTTACATCGAACTTAGCAGAAAATTCATTCATGTCATAAACGATAGAATTCCGCTCATATTTTACAGTTCACATCTGCATTTCCAGCAAACAAATACAACACCGGGAATCATCCCGGAGGGTGTCGGTGGATTCTTTGAATTTTTTAAAGGAAGGGTTGTCATACCATATACGGGTTCAATACATCAGTTCCGCCATGTCATAAAACATGAACTGGTGCATGTGTTTATGTATAGTAAAATGAATCGTATACTCGCCGACCATCGAATGCTTCAGGGACGGACACCACCGCTATGGTTTGTAGAAGGACTTGCCGAATATTGGTCATCTGACTGGGATGTCCAGGCCGAAATGGTCATGCGCGATGCTGTATTGAGAAATTATGTTGTACCCGTCAGCCAAATCGAACAGATATACGGTAACTTTTTAATGTACAAAGAAGGGCAGAAAATTCTTAAATACATAGACGATCAATTTGGTGAAGAAAAAATTGTGATGATGATAGATAATATCTGGAAATCAACAGATTTTGAGAAATTATTTGAAGAGGCGATCGGTCTGAATTACTTAAAATTTGATGAAAAATGGCTCTATGCCCTGAAGAAAGAATACTATCCTTTGCTAATTTCAAGCGATCAGCCGAGCGGAATCACCAATCTAATTGTGAAAGAAGGCTTTAATATAAAACCAAAATTCTTTAAAAGGGGAGAATGCAGGGAAATTTACTTCATTGGAAATCATTCGGGATATACAAGTATATATAAAATTAATCTGGACAGTAATTTAACAAATCCGCTAATAAAGCCAACACTGGTTATTCAGGGTGAAAAATCAAATGAATTAGAAGCGTTTCATATATTCCAGAATAATATAGATATCTCCCGCGACGGCATAATGGCGTTCGTTACCAAAAGTGGCGAAACCGATGTGATTCATTTCTATAATATTGAATCAGAAAAAATAATACGAACACTTCATTTCCGTGATCTGGTTGCTATCGGACCTGTTTCCTGGTCTCCTGATGGAAAAAAAATCGCATTCACAGCCGTAGATAAATCGGGTAAGAATGACCTGTATATCTGGAACATGAAGGATGAAATTTTACGCAGACTAACAAATGATTTTTATGATGAAAAAGAATTAACATGGTTCACAAATGGAGATAGTATAGTTTTTAACTCAGATAGAACTCCTTTTGGAGCGAATGGTTCCTATAATCTTTTTACTTACAACCTCCTGGACAATACCATAAGATACCTTACTTATGGTGCTGAAAGTTATTTCACTCCTGAATTTTCACCTGATGGTCATAAATTAATATTTACATCCGATATCGACGGTGCACGCAATATCTGGATGATGGATAGCAAAGGTCAAAATGCATTCAGAGAAATGAGAAAGATAACAAATTTCACAACAGCTGCATTTGATCCGATCTGGGCGGAAAATGAACTTGTGTTTATCTCATTTGAAAACTTTCAATTTCAAATAAGAATTCTTCCAAATCCTGACGATATTTATGATTCATCAACAGTAAGGCATCCGTTGGATTTTATTGTTACCGATTCTCCATGGGAACCTGTACCGATTGCTGGAATTACACAGGAAGAGTTATATCGGTATAAAAAAGAATATAGTCTGGATTTTGCACAAAGCCAGGTAACAACAGATCCTGTTTTTGGTACCGCAGGTGGCGCATATTTTTCCATGAGTGATTTATTGGGAAATGAAAATTATAATTTTCTAATTTATAATACTGCCCAGACAACTGACGAAATACTTTCCAGCTTTAATATCGCAGTCTCACGTGTCTCTCTCCAGAAAAGGACACATTACGCTTATGGCGTTTATCGTTTCAGTGGTAGGAGATATGACCTGACTGATCCCGATGAGTTTTTTTTCGAAAAGGTTTTTGGAGCATATGGCGCAATCCGGTATCCAATTTCAATTTTTCAACGGTTTACACTGAATGTCAGCATCAGCAACTCTGAAAAGGATGTAGAGAGAGGATGGCTTTCTTCATCTTCCGATCGTGATAATGTTGATAATTCCAGAAAAGCCCTGTTTTTGTCAAATTCATTATCATTTACACATGATAATTCACTCTGGGGTTCCACGGGCCCTCTCGACGGAAGCAGGTTGAATATAACATTAGCATATACTACTGATATTCAATACTCACACGCAAACTATTACTCTGTGATATTTGACTATCGTTATTATTTTCGCCTTGCTCAACGGTCGGCTTACGCAGTGAGGTTCTGGCTATTTTATAACGATGGCCAGGAAGCACGAAGATTTTTCATGGGGGGAAGCTGGGACCTTCGTGGCTTTCCCAGATGGTCCCTCAGAGGTAATAAATTATGGCTGATATCAAATGAATTACGTTTTCCATTCCTGGATCAAATCTCTTTAAAGTTCCCGATTATGGGGATAACATTTTTTGATGTTCGTGGTGCACTGTATTTTGATGCAGGGAGTGTATGGGATAATGAATATAAAAATACATTCGGAAGTATAGGAACAGGAGTCAGGGTTGGTATAGCCGGTTTTTTAGTATTGAGATATGATATAGGTAAAAGGATAGAGAAGAATTTTAAAATTTTACAAAAGAATGTTTTGCACCAGTTTTTCTTTGGATGGGATTTTTAAAAAGTGAGTAAAAATTTATTTTGGATTTTTGTTTTTTTTGTATTTACACTGCAGGGATGCAATAGTCTCTATCTCGAAAAAATCCCGATACGGGGTGAAAAGGATATCCCGATGTATGCAGATAGGTCCAATTGTTTAAAATCTTTTTCTTCCTGCCAACCTCCACTTGATTCGTTATGGAATTACGATATAGGTGCAGGAGTCGGTCCTTATCCGCCATCTTTTGTAGGTGATATGCTTTTCACCGGAAACCTGCGCGGTGAAATATTGATCATGGATGTTAAAGAAGGTAAATTACTCGCAAAGAAAAAGATCGGTTCCTCTATAATGGGTACACCTATAATTGATGGGGAAATAATTTACATAGCACTGACTAATTCTGTTAAAAGTGTTGTTGCATATAATTTTCGACACAATAAGGAATTATGGAATGTTAAAATTGGGGATATCGAATCTTCGCCCCTTCTTCTTAATTCGAAAATTTATGTAACAGAACTAACAGGCAACCTGTACTGCATTGACGCCAAATCAGGGAAAATAGAGTGGAAATATTCAGTATCAAATTCTAAAAAATCTCTTTTCCGCTCTTCCCCAGCAACCGATGGAAATACATTGTTCGCCTGCAGCGATGATGGTAAGCTATTTTGCATAAGTCAAAGTAAGGAAATCATATGGGAAAACAAGATAGAAAGCAGTATTATTACTTCACCAATCGTATGCGGTGAGGATTTATATCTAAATTCAACAGACAGCAGTGTTTATTGCTTGGGCAAAAATGATGGATATATCAGATGGGGAAAAAAGGTTTCTGCAAAAATGTATGGCCCCCCGGTTTTGAATGAAAATTTTTTACTTGTCGGATGTGTCGATGGCAATGTGTGGTGTCTGGATCGTAAAAATGGAACCGTGATCTGGACAAAATTTCTCGGTGGTGTGTTTAAAAGTTCTCCAGCTATTGCGGGATCAATTGTTTATGCAGCAAATTTAAATAATAAACTTTATGCGCTTTCTCTGGATGATGGTAAAATTATGTATGAGTATAAACTTCACGGCTCAATAAAATCAGATCCAGTTGTATATAAAAACTTACTTTTTCTTTTTGTTCAAGGTAGGTCACTTATGGCATTTCAGGGAAGCATAGAATGATGAAATTTTTTAGAAGTATGTTGATTTGTCTTCTGTTTACTACAGGTCAAAGTTTATTTTGCAGCAGTTCTCTGCTCCCGGACACAACCGGCATTGAGGAATCAGAAACAAAACAGGCTAGTATAAGTATTAAATCAAATTTAAACGGCCTTCTTGTATATATAGATACCTGTTATATTGGTACTGTTCCGATTGATAGTGTTCAGGTCGCAACGGGTTATCATATCATAAAATTCATACATCCGGAAAATCGTAATTGGTCATTTCAAACTGTTGCCGAAACATTAAGTTTGAAAGAATCAGAACATATTCATTATAATATTCAATATCCATATTTATACAGGATTTCAACGATTCCTTACAATGCAACTGTAGTGGTGGGTGATTCAATTTATGGTACTACACCATTGATAATTCGTGCATCATCCGATTCTATAAATATATCTATCTTTAAAGAAGGATATAGAAAAATCACGCTGAATCCGATATCAGATATAATTAAATCTGATTTTATTTTAGAACAGGAAAAAAATTCTCCTCAATTAAGGGGATCTGAATATCTTTTAAATATTGAGTCAAAAAGTTACACTCCCATTTATTTATCCACTTTTATGACTGTAAGTGCAGGGGCAGTTTCAGCTTATTGTAAGATAAAAGCTGACAAATATTATAACGATTATCAAAGGACGGGCAGTGAGGCTTCTCTTAGGGATGTTCATAGATTTGACCGTATGTCAGCAATATCTCTTATAGTAGCGGAAATTGGCTTTTTCATGCTATCTTACCTACTTTTTTCTCAATAATGTGATGTAAAACGCTAAAAACACTTGACTTTCAGCGGTATCTCAAGTATATTAAGTTCACATTCTATAATATGAGTATTGAAATTTAAGATAACAAAAAAGGTGGTAAACGTATGAATTTTCCGACAGTACCCCAGCAACCCCTCACGCCCGATCTTGGCGAAGCAATGGAATTTATACGCAATGTCCCGGTTTTTGCTGACATAGATGTCTCTGAACTGGCTAAAATCGTCCGTGTTGGTGTAAGGAAAAAATATAAAAAGGGGAGTATCATTCTTCTGGAGGAGGAAACAGGAGCCGCTCTTTTTGTTATTATTTCAGGAAAAGTAAAAATTGTTCGAACGGATGATGATGGACGTGAAGTAATTTTATCAATACTCGGTGAGAATGACTTTTTTGGTGAAATGTCAATACTTGATGGACTCTCCCGATCTGCCAGCGTTGTGGCAATTACGAAAACCGAACTCTTTATGATTCACCGGCGCGACTTTTTAAAATTGATGCAGGATGTCCCTTCTGTTGCGATTTCACTCTTGAAAGAATTAACGATGCGTTTACGTAAGGCTGATTCTCAGATCAAGAGTTTATCTTTGAAAGACGCAGCGGGCAGAGTTGCTAATGTTATTGTTCAGTTAGCAGACGATATAGGAACAATACGTAAAGGGAGAGTCGAAATTGACGAGTTACCATTACAGCAGGATCTTGCGAATATGGCGGGAACATCACGCGAGACCATCTCAAGGGTAATTCACAGTTTTATTAAAAAAGGGCATCTCGAATTGAGGGGTAATAAATTAATAATCAACGATTACGAAAAATTTAAAAGTTTGTTCGTATAACCCTGGGCTAACCCGGGAGGGGAAATGAACGAAAAAGCGGATTTACACATACACTCCCTGTATTCGGACGGTGTATTGTCTCCGATTGAAATAGTAACACGGGCAAAGCAAGCCGATTTAAAAGTCATAAGCATAACCGATCATGACAGCGTAGGTGCGATTGAATCTGCAATAGAAGCGGGAAGAGATATTGGTGTTGAAGTCGTACCAGGAATTGAACTTAGTGCCCGTTATGAAAATGTTGAAGTCCATATACTTGGCTACTTCATTGATTATAAAAATAAGGATTTGGTCTCATCCCTTGCAGGTTTTAGAGGGGAAAGATTGAAACGAGCTCAGCGGATTGTTGATAAATTGAATGAATTAAAAATCCCTATTACAATTAATTCTGTACTCGATCATGTAAAAGGTGATTCAGTTGGAAGACCTCATATTGCAAATACACTTGTTGATTCGGGGCACGCAGAATCATATCACGATGCTTTTGATAAATACATTGGTGATGGAAGACCTGCTTACGAGGAAAAATGGATTTTTTCACCTGAAGAAACAGTAAAACTAATTTCTAACGCGGGTGGTTTATCATTTCTGGCACACCCGGGTAAATATATAACAGAGGAAATGATACTTAAATTAATTAAGGCAGGTCTTGATGGCATCGAAACAGTTCATCCCTGCCATACTCCAGATTTAGTTTATTATTACAGAGGCATTGTTAATCAATACTGTCTTCTGGAATGCGGTGGATCAGATTTCCATGGTGGTGAACGTGGTGATGATCATACATTCGGTCAATATACAATACCAACTTCGACCGTTAATCTGATGCGTAAAAGTTTATTTTAAAGTAATTTACTAAAATTCTCAACTTCTAAACATCTCACTTATTATGGCTAATATAATTGAAGGAAAACTCATTGCAACACCATACCGGTTCAGTATAATTGTGAGCCGATTTAATGAATTCATTACTCGAAGATTACTTGATTCAGCGCTCGATTGTTTACAGCGGCATGGCGTTTCAGAAAAAGGCGTGGATATTGTTTTTTGTCCAGGTGCCTATGAAATTCCACAGGTTGCTCAAAAGATTGCATTAACTGGTAATCACGATGCAATTATCTGCCTTGGCTGCATTATTCAAGGCGATACACCACATTTTGAATACATTGCAAATACTGTTAGTGTGGGAATTAACCGTGTCGCGCTCGAAACAAATGTTCCGATAGTATTCGGCGTCCTTACTACCGACACACTGGAACAGGCAATTGAACGAGCCGGTACAAAAGCAGGAAATAAAGGATGGGATGCTGCAATGTCCGCCATTGAACTTGCAGACCTTTCAAAAAAGATTTCCACAAAAAAGAAATAGGTCATAAAGAAAGTTGATGCGTGCTGTGAGAACGTGTTGCCTGATTATTGTCTCGTTGTGTCTGAATCTATCCGCTTTTGGGGGAGTTGGTGAGTGGAAAAGTTACACAACAAAAAGAACAGTCCGCGATATCTGCCGCGATCGCAATAATAACGAGATTTACTGGATAAATACAAGCGGCGGTTTTCTAAAATTTAATACTGCCACAAATACATTTAATGAATTTACAACCTCCGAGGGTTTGCTTACAAATAATCTTACAGCAATCACCAGCGGCTTTAATGGAGAAATATGGATTGGAAGCCAGAACGGAATTGTTCATAAATATATTCCATCATTGGATAAGTGGGAATATTTTACACAAATTGCTGATGACAAGGACCATGGTCCTGGAAAAACCATAAATGATCTGACAGTTTCAGGAGATACGCTTTTTGTCCTTTCAGACATTGGGGTTTCTCTTATTTCAATCTCAGATGGTATTTTTATAGATAATTATCTTCACTCGTTGGTTGATAATGCTAATTCGCTTGTCCTGCATAATGGAAAAATTTACGTTGGTACAAATGAGGGCATTGCTTACACATCGATGTTAAATCCAAATCCGGGTGCACCTGATCTTTGGAATCGATTTACAGTTTCGTCAGGACTTCCATCAAATCATATCAATTCTTTAATAATTTTCCAGGACACGCTTCTTGCATGTACGGATAACGGAATTGCTTTGTTGAATGATTCTACCTGGATCATGTTGCCAAATTCATCAGGTTTAAATGTAATAGATATAATAACAGATTTATCAAATGTGTATTTTATTGATGATTATAGGTTGTATCATTATAGTCTGGGTGAAACGGTAAGTTTAATCCAGTCATTTTCTATGCAATTAAGTGCGATCGGAAGTACCTCTTTGCTGGGAACGGAAAAAAACGGATTGTTTTTATACGACAATGATCAATGGAAGAACATTATTACACCGGGTCCACCATCGAACAAATTTGTTGGAATTGCAATTGATGAAAAAGGAATTGTCTGGGCCGGTACCGGAGCAAGGAACGGAGAAGGATTCATGAGTTTTGATGGTAAGGAGTGGCGTCATTATACATTAAGCGAATTTCCGGAATTCCGGTACAATGAATTTTATAAAGTAAGTATTGGCTTAGAAAACATTAAATGGATTAGCGGTTGGGGGAGTGGTATTGTTAAAGTTGATGATGAAGGGGTTGTTAGAGCGGTATACAACACCTCCAACGGCATACCTCCCTGTATTCCTACCGATCTTTCATATGCAGTCGTGGGAGGAGTTGCAGAGGACCGATCAGGGACTACATGGATTACGAGTCGTACACCGCCGGGAGACACAATTTTGACATTGTATAATAAGGACGGTTCCTTTGAATATTTGATCGGCACCATCTTTGGTAAGACAATGCGCAATCCGTATAATGTTTTTACTGATGTTTTAATCGACTATAATGGAACAAAATGGTTTGCTAATTTTTCGCGGTTTGAACCTGAGACTCCAAGCGGTTTTTATTTTTATAATGAGAAGGAAAATTTACCTGGCACAATATCAGGGTGGGGAAAATTGACAACTGCAGATGGTTTAACAAGCAACAAGGTATGGTCGCTGGCACTTGACAAGGAAGGGGGCATCTGGATCGGTTCTGACCAGGGTATTACCATAATTTTTAATCCCCGAAATCCCGCAGCCAGCATTGCTCCCTATCATCCTTTGCGTGATCAAATTGTTCAAGCAATTGTAACTGATGAATGTGATAATAAATGGATTGCCACCAAGCGAGGAGTCTTTGTGCTTTCACCAGATGGAACATCAATCCTGGAACACTATACAGTTGCTTCCACAGGGGGTAAACTTCTGGACGATGATGTGAACTCAATTGCAATTAACAACAAAACAGGTGTTGTTTATATGGGCACAGAAAATGGTCTTTCAACACTGACCACGAATGCAATTACCCCTCTTGTCAGATACGGAGAAATTTTAATATCACCAAATCCTTTTTATATCCCGGAGTCTAATACCCTGACAATAGATGGCATGGTTCAATCTTCGTCCATTAAGATATTAACTATTAGTGGAAAAGTTGTAAAGGAATTCCAATGTCCTTGCAGCAGGATTGGATTCTGGGATGGGAAAGACCAGGATGGTAATTATGTATCCAGCGGTATCTATATTTTAGTAGTGTATGCAGAAAATGGTAATGCGGTTGCCACAGGAAAATTAGCAGTCATAAGAAAATAATTATTATCAGAGGAACTAACTTTTGAAAGAGTATACATGGAATCTGTAGAAGTAAAATCGGAGAATATATATTCTCAACGTGTACGTGCAGGTAAACGCACATATTTTTTTGATGTAAAATCCACCCGTTCAACGAGTGATCATTATATAATTATTACTGAAAGTCGACGCATGGGAGAAGATAAATACGAGAAACATAAAATCTTTTTATACAAAGAAGATTTTAAGAAATTTCTGGATGCATTGACTGAGACAGTTGAGCATGTTGAAAAGGAACTATTGCCGAAATCTCAAAAGGCGGTATCATCCTGAATTTGAAAAGAATTTGTTCCCTTGACTATCGAACTATAATTTTCTATATTATTTCTGTTTTTTCCTGAGTAGTCACAAATTTTACGAATTTGAGTAAAAGATAATCCGATGAAAAAAATAAACGATGCAATCGGTGGGATTCAGATTCGTATCTCAGGGCTTTCAAATGGTATGCATGAATATCATTTTTCGATTGCATCTGAGGAATTGATGCTAGGGAATAATTTCAATAACGGAATTGAAATTGATTCTCAATTAGAAAAATCGTCAAGACAACTTTTACTTAAAACGGTTATACATACAAGTGCGGTTTTTCAATGTGATAGATGTTTAAAAGATTTTAATAAGAAGTTAGACGCACAATATCTAATGTTTTACGTCTATCATCAAGACGAAGCATGCAAATACGAAACTGACGAGGTATCAGTTATTTCACCTGACACAGTTTTTATTGATATAACGGAAGATGTTCGACAGATGATAATGCTGTCTGTCCCGTTGAAACTGCTATGTGACGAAGATTGCAAGGGATTATGCCCTGGCTGCGGTAATGATCTAAATGTCAGTGTGTGCACCTGTGTACAGGAAAGCGCTGCTGATCCGCGCTGGCAGGGATTAAAAAAATTGTTAAACAAAAGATAAAAAGGAAAATTAAACATGCCAAATCCAAAAAGAAGACATTCTAAAAGTCGTGGTGCCAAACGTCGAACACACTATAAAGCAACGAAACCTTCCACTGCTGAGTGTCCGAATTGCCACGAGCAAAAATTAATGCATAGAGCGTGCCCAAACTGCGGATATTATAACGGTCGATCCATAATCATACCAAAAGAATAAAAGGATGCGTTTAACATTTCTCTACAATCATTGCATGTAAAAGTAATGATTAGAAGAGAAATTCCTTATAGAAGAAAATTATATCATATACGATATTGTGAGTTCTGAACAAATAGATATTCGAATCGCAGTTGATGCAATGGGCGGAGACTACGCCCCTCAGAATGTTATTGCGGGTGCAATTGAAACACTGAGAGAGCAGCCCCGCAGATTTACCATTTTGCTCGTAGGTCCTGAAAATATTTTACAGAATGAATTAAAAAAATATCCTGACGTAAAAGATAAAATTGAAGTAATTGATGCATCACAGGTCATTGAAATGCATGATGAGGCGGTTGCAGGAGTAAAGCAAAAACGTGATTCATCAATAAGCGTCGGAATCACTATTCATAAGGAAGGGAAAGCAGACGCCTTTGTAAGCGCAGGACATTCCGGTGCGGTTATGTCGACCGCTACACTAATACTTGGAAGAATCGGAAATATCAGTCGGCCCACCATCGGTGCTTTTTTCCCGACAGATAAAAAATTTTGCCTTCTGCTTGATGCAGGAGCAAATGTAGATTGTAAACCACAGCATCTCTATGAATTTGCAGTTATGGGAAGTATCTATAGCCGGGAGATGTTTAACATATCAAGACCAACAATCGGTCTGGTAAGTATTGGCGAGGAAGAATCAAAAGGGAATGATCTTACAAGAGGTGCTCATGAATTGCTTAAAAAAAGTAAATTAAATTTTATTGGAAACATTGAAGGAAGAGACATACTGGCGGGAAAAGCAGATGTGGTAGTCTGTGACGGGTTCCTTGGCAATGTACTCCTGAAGTTTGGTGAAAGCATACCAAATTTTTTTAAAAATCGCCTAAAACAATCAGCAAAATCCAGTATAACACTTAGTATCCTTGGTCTGTTTATTAAAAAAGCACTGCGTCAGGTAATGAAGAGTATGGATTATGAAGAATATGGTGGCGTTCCGATACTTGGAATTAAAGGTGTCGTGATAATAGGACATGGCAAATCCTCAGCAAAGGCAATAAAGAATATGATATTACGCGCTGAGGAGTCTGTAAGAAAAAATATTAACGTTCGTATTCAAGAAGCATTAAGTTTAATACAATAAGGAAAACTGTAAAAATGTTAAAGAGAGCAGCAGTTACTGCGATAGGTCACTATGTTCCTGAAAAAGTTCTCACGAATAAAGATCTGGAAAAAATTGTTGATACCACCGATGAATGGATAGTAACAAGAACGGGAATTAAAGAAAGACGAATTCTTGAAAATGGTGCTACATCTGATCTGGCAACAAAAGCCATTCAGGCAATGCTAAAAAATCGTGGAATTCCGGCAGAAGAAATAGAAGTGATTATCGTTGCAACAGTTACTCCCGATATGTTTTTTCCCCCAACCGCCTGCCTTGTACAACATAATATAGGTGCCAGGAATGCCTGGGGATTTGATCTTTCTGCTGCCTGTTCCGGTTTTGTGTTTGCATTTGTTGTCGGAGCTGAATTAATTGAAAGTGGTGCATATTCAAAAGTCGTTGTTGTAGGTGCAGATAAAATGAGCTCAATTACGGATTATACAGATCGCAATACCTGCATACTTTTTGGTGATGCTGCTGCGGCAGTTTTACTTGAACCAAGCGACGATCCGGAATTAGGGATGATTGATAAAAGATTGTACTGTGATGGTTCGGGAGCCCCATACTTGCATATGAAGGGCGGAGGAAGCCTGAATCCTCCCACACATGAAACTGTTGATAAAAAATGGCATTACATATATCAGGACGGCAAAGCGGTTTTTAAAGTAGCGGTTGTCGGTATGGCCGATGTAGCAGTTGAATTAATGAAAAGGAACAATCTCACATCGAACGATGTTGATTACTTAGTTCCACACCAGGCAAATTTGCGAATAGTGGAAGCTACGCGTGAAAGAATGGGACTACCATTGGAAAAGGTTATGATCAATATTCAAAAATATGGAAACACAACCGCGGCAACAATTCCAATGTGTATGTCTGAATGGTGGCAGGCGGGAAAATTAAAAAGGGGCAGCAACCTCATTTTGGCCAGTTTTGGTGCGGGATATACTTGGGGCGGAATTTACCTTCGCTGGTCACTGGATCCGCCAAAAGGTGCGTAGCAAATGTCACGGATTGCATATATATTTCCAGGGCAGGGATCCCAGTATGTTGGAATGGGTAAAGATCTGTATGAAAAAAGCGATATTGCCCGATCATTATTTGAAAAAGCCGATGCCATTCTCGGTTTTTCACTTAGTAAAATTTGCTTTGATGGTCCTGAAGAATTATTGCGCCAGACAGAAAATACACAACCGGCTATTTTTTTACATAGTGTGATTTTGACAATGCTAATAAATCAAAAAAAGGGCCAAATGACTGCCGGTCATTCACTTGGCGAATATTCAGCACTGGTCTATGCAGGTTCATTAACTTTCGAAGAGGGACTTCGCCTGGTGCGATTACGAGGAGAATTAATGAAGGAAGCAGGTAAAAAAGAAAGGGGAACCATGGCAGCGGTGGTAGGCTTAGATCCCGCAACCCTCGAAGGAATATGTCGTGAAGCGTCTGATGTTGGTGTTGTTCAATGTGCTAATTTTAATTCTCCAGGACAAATTGTGATCAGCGGTTCTGTAGAAGGTGTCCGTAAAGCAGGTGAGATTGCTAAAACCCGCGGTGCTAAAATGGTGAAAGAACTTGTTGTAAGCGGTGCTTTTCATTCTCCATTAATGCAAAGTGCTCGTGATGGTTTGAGAATCGGGCTTTCAAAAACAAATATCAAAAATGCACAAATACCTGTATACACAAATGTTACAGGTAAAGGCATTCAAAAGGTAGAAGAAATACGGGCTATGTTAGAACAACAATTAACAAGCCCTGTCCGATGGGAAGAATCAGTAAAAAATATGATAGCTGACGGTGCAACTCAATTTGTAGAAATTGGGCCCGGTAAGGTTCTTCAAGGACTTGTAAAACGGATTGATTCATCAGTGGATGTGATAGGTATTGAAAAGTATGAGGATATTTTTTCTTAATTAGAGGAATTCAAGAATGAAATTTAATAATAGAGTTGCATTAATTACTGGCGCTGCACAGGGAATTGGAAAAGCAATAACTTTAAGATTTGCAGGCGAAGGGGCTGATGTAATTATAGTGGATTCAAAACTTGATGGCGCGCAAGCAGTGGCAAAAGAAGTGGAAAAATTGGGACGCAAAGCGCTCCCCATAAAATGCGATGTTTCAAATGCCGGTGAAGTAGATTCACTTGTAA
>Ga0101944_10000888_pt1 | contig 75781 bp, 77 predicted proteins | sample DewCreD2012metaG_FD_75245 | JGI IMG/M metagenome (GOLD analysis project Ga0101944, IMG submission 75245) | Hot spring sediment bacterial and archeal communities from British Columbia, Canada, to study Microbial Dark Matter (Phase II) - Dewar... ... | reverse complement strand
TATCCCTGCGCCTCGCCACCGCGCCGTCCAGCACCTCCTCCCATGCGGGAAGTCCGGCGCGGTAGAGGAAATACTGCTGGTAGATGACGTAAGAGTTCTCCCCCGCCGGAGCGTCCAGTTCCAACGAGTACCGCAGGGAATCCTCGTCGGGCAGCGCAGCGCGGGTCGTGAGTTCGACGGCGACCACCACGACGCCCTCATCCCCGCTTCGCCGCGGCGCGGATGTCGCGGTCGTCAGATTCCGGGTCAGGTAGATTCCCGGCAGGCTTTGCCGGGTCGCGCGCAACACCGACATCCCCTCGTCGTCGCCCCAGTTCCGATGTTTCGGGTCTGGAATCAACCCCTGCGACATGATGGACCGCAGGTTGCGGGGGGACGTGCCGTGATACCAGACGCTCCTCGACTTCGCGCTCCCGCCGTAACGTTCGTTCGTCGGCTCAGGCATGACCCTTCCTTCCGACCCGCGCCGGCGCGATCACGTCGTCGTAGTAGGTGCTCAGCCTGTTGACGAACCGACGATAGTTCTGTGTGGCCGCCAGCGCGCGGAGGTACCACGCTGAACCAGGATTGTTCCTCAGGAAATCCAAGGCCCACCGAACGAACACAGCGCGACTCTTGCGCGCCGAGGCCGGGGCGTTTCTCCGAAGGTTCTCCGCGTGCTGGTGGAAGTAGGCATTGAGTTCAACGCCCGACGAAACATACGCCCTCCCTGACGTGTGGTAGCGGGCCATGACAGACGGATGGAACGCTCCGTGAATCCGATTGTAGTCGAGATAGTGAACGTACTCGTGATAGAAGGACAGCCGCACCTGTCGAATGAGACGCGGCAGGAAATCAGAAATGTCGTCCAGCGTCGGGGACGGAGGGAGAAATCCGGCTAACGAAGGCGGAGTGAAAAGGACAATCCGATGCCGGGAGAATGAACCCCGCAGCGGAGCGAAATACCCCCCTACTCCCGGCAGGATGACCAGGGACATCAACCACTCCAGGTCTCCCGGCGGAACGCGGGAGACGATCTTATGCAAATCCGTACACCCGACAGCGGGTAGTTCCTTACCTTGAAAGACAAACTTCGACAGACAAACCTTACCGCTGCCGTCGGCCTTGAGCCTCGGACGAACCGTAGCGAAGTATCGCACCAGGTCGTCGGAAACCTTCCGCGCCTCCTCCGCAATCGCAGGATCGGAAGCGCGCTCGGAAACGATGGGGGTATCGAGGTGCGACGAGAGCATCGGGCCGCATTATAACCGGAGAGACCTCCGGTTGGGGGCCAGCGTAACGCCGTTTTCCCGACAGGCGAGCCGCACTGTCTGCTCGGAAACCCCGTAGTCGATTGCGATGTCGGTGACGGACCTGCCGCTCAGCACGGCCATCGCCATCCTCCTGCGGCGGACCGCCCGCCAGCGGTGAGTCAGCCTCCCGGCCGGGATTTCCAGGTCCACGGCGTCGTCCAGACGCGCCAATCCGATTTTCCTGAACTCAGCGGCGTCGGACGGCGAGAACCACTGGACCGTAGCGGAGCCGGAAACGCGGAAGGCCGCGATGCACCGGCCCTTCCAGACCACCTGAACCACGTCGTTAGCCGAACAATCCAGCGAGTTCATGGAACCCTCCCCGCCATCACCTGCCGGCACTTCCGCCAGTAGGGGAGTGTGGCGGCCCGACGCCACCCGTTCGGCCCCCCATTGTGAATCCGACATAGGGCCTGCACGTTGCGAGTCCTGACCCACCTCGCCCCGTACCCCCGCAGGTACGCCTCGACGACGCGACGGGCGTAGGCGTAGTCGCGGCAATCCTCGTACCGACCCCCGATGGACGGGTCGAATCGGAGCGCGTCGGTCCAGTACGCCCTGTGAATCTGAAACGGGCCGATGGCCCGCCCGTTGTCGCCGTCGGGCACGCCGCGCGTTGCCCCGCCGGATTCGACGTGGTGGATCACGTCGATCACGACGTTCAGAACGTCCGCGCGGGCCGACGCGGAAAGCAGGAGGAGCGCCGCAATGAACAGGGTGTTTCGCATGTTCGCTTCATCGGCTGGCCAGACCCGAAAACATGAGAGAAAATCGAAGCCGACGGCACAGCGGCGACAACCGCCATCACGGCCGCCCCCGCCGCCGCACCACCGAATCCACCCACGCCGACAGTCCCGACACCCACCCCAGCGTATCGGTCGTGCAGGAGTAGGCGTACACACCACAGTTGATGATGACCTCAAAGACGTGAAGCCCGCCGGACTGGACGGTATAGACCAGATGGACCGACGGGGACAGTCCCGCGTCCTGCAACCTGCGCACTTCCGACATGACTCGATTCGCTACACTTGTGTCCACCATGACAACATGTTATCGCCGCCATTATCCGTTGTAAAGGGTAAACACGGATTTACGCTGCGAAAAAAGACCCGCCGGATGCGAGCACCCGGCGGGGTAGCGGGAGGGGGGTATGAGAGCATCATCCGGTCATCAGGGAATCGCCGTCAAGCACTAGGTCGAAATCGCGTTGGTAGGCGTTCGCCTTTTCCTCATCCACGACCTCCAGACGTTGCGGCGCGTCGCCGTCAACCCATCGTCCGTCGCCCGCGTACCGCTCCCACCGTTGGCTGTCCTCGGACCGCCAGAGCAATCCGTCGTGCATCACGTAGGTCATCGTTCTCTCCTTTGCCCACCCGCCATCACTCAATGAGGCACGTTACTTCGGGTCGGGCGGGGCGAGCGGCCCGACGCCACGACCTACCTTGAACGACTCGACTTGCACCCTCAAACTTCGGGTTTCCTGCACCAGCGTCTCCACCATCGCCAGCAGTTTGTCAACCTGTCGATCCCGCTCCCGCATCTGCACTTCCAGCGTGTTGAGTTGCAGCAGGATGGGCTGTAGTTGCATCGCCGTCATCGCCTTCTTCTGCTCAGGCGTCTGATGCAGGTCGCTGTTGGCGATGTGATTCTCCACCGCCCGCTGTAGAGACTCGAAAGAGTTTCGCAACACCTCCATAACCCGGTTGAACTTCTCCAGTTCGCCGACGCGCCCCTCGACCAGAGTGGCCTTCGCCTCCTGCGCCGTCTGCGCCGTCTCCACGGCATTGATGCGGTAATGACCGACGAACATCTGACCGATGAACGACGCAATCGCTACCAGACCGACCAGGATCGTCACCCACGACTGCAACCGTACGACTCCGCCCGACGATTGACGCGCACCTTCGTCCATAAACCACCTTTTCCACCGCCCGTACACTGGATCGCACCACAACATGCGCATTGTACCCTACCCCACCGCAGGTTGCAGCCGCCGAGATGCGGGGTCGGGTCCGAGTTGTCCTTCCAGCCACGCGCGACCGACGGGGTTCTCGACCGGACCAGCGGCAAGTTTGACGGCGATGCGGTGCAGGGCCGGACTGACCTCCCGCCGCATTTCCTCGTCGCTATACGTCTTTTCGGGCTTGAACTCGTAGAACCTGTCTCCGAACACGGAACGGTAGGTGGGAATGGCCTGCTGGACCCTGTTCCAGTCGTCCGTAATCACCTCAACAGGAACCCGCCGATTCCGTTTGGCGTTCTGCTCCAGGGCGCGGGCGAGCGGCACGTTGACGAAGAACATCGCCGTATCGTAGCCCAACTCCTCCAGTTCCTTGCGAAGTTTCAGCACCTTCTCCGGCTTCGCCGCCGTCCCGTCGATGAGGACGCCCATCCTCGAATCAAGGTAGAGACGCTGCCTCACGGCGGTCATCCCCTTCGCCCTGTCCCGCAACGCCTGCACTTCCGGCGAAGCCATGACTTCAGGCCGCGACAGGTCGTAGCCCCTCTGACGGGCGAGGAACTCGAAGGCGTCGTCCGGGTTGATGACGCGGAATCCCATCCCGCCGAACGCTTTTCCAGACAGGTAGGACTTGCCGGAGCCGCCCGCCCCGCACACGAAAACCGCCTTCAGCACAGCCCGGTCAAAGATGCCTTCGTCCACGCTCTCAATGCTGATGTCCTTCCGCGAGATTCCCGCCTCGCGGCCGAACTGATCCATCACCTTGAGCAGTTCGCGCGCCGGAAGGTCGATGCGGTACGCCCGCTGCTCCACGTCGGGGTTGAGCGCCTTGGCAGCGAACCAGCGGTGGTGCCCGTCCATGACGTAGTTGTCGCGCGAGATGGTGATGGGGTATGCCGCCAGCACGTCCGCACCGCCGACCGTCGCCGCCGTAATGGTCGCCACGTTCTTCAGGCTGATTTCCGACTGGGATGCCTTGAGACTCTTGGCAGGAACGGAGACAAGGCGGTAGTCGATGCCCCGCTGCTTCAGCCAGTCCAGGAACAGCGGGTACTTCTCCCGCTTGATCTGCGGCATGTCGGCCCGCTTGATGCCCAGACTGTCGGGCGGCGTTACGACTGTGCCCTTCGACACCGACCCGCGCTCTTCAAGGGCGTCGCACACCTCCACCAGACCGAGCACGGCCGGCTCCAGCACCAGCACGGCCTCCCCCAGCGGCGCGGCTACGCCATCCCGAATCATCTGCTGGACGAACGCACTCTGTTCGGGGTCCACGTCGTCCTTCCCCCGCCCAGGCTCCCGAACTTCGATGCGGTAGTCCTTCCGATAAGGGACGAGCGACAGGATGAACCTCGGCTCGACGCCGACTTCCGCCGCGACATCCTCGACCGCGTGGACGTTCTTCGGCCACCAGTACGTCCGCCCGTCCTCCGTTTCGATGCCGGTCATTGGCGACTTCGACTCCCCCGCAGCCGCCAGTAGAACCGAAACGGACGGGTCGGCAAGCACACCATCGGGCACGCGATTTACGCTGCGTAAATCGGAGCCTGCGCCGTCGAAGTCGGGGTCGCCAGAGCCTAGTTCGTCGGGATCGGGGTCGTCGCCCTCATGCACGGCTCGCCACAGGGCAGCGTGCCACTCCCTGCGCTCCTGCACCATTCGCGGGGCGTACAGCAAGTAGATTCCCTCGCCCACAGCAGGCGCACGGGACTGGCCCGTCACCTGCTGCGCCGCCCTCTTCGCAGCCCGTCCGACGCTGAACACGCGGTTGCGCCACTTGGAGTAGTAGATTCCGATGCTTTCCTTGTTGGTCAGCAAGTCGTTGCCGAGTTCGGATTCCTTCCCGTCAGCATCCTTCAGCACCACCCGCCCATCCGTGTAGCCGATGAGGATGGAAGTCTGCCGGTACTTCTGAAACGCCAGCCGCTCCAGCGCGGGCAGTTTGTCCCCCGCGTTGAAGATGAACAGGCTTTCCTCGCCGTCGATGCGCCGCTCCTCCCCGTCCACGACCTCGATACTTCCGCCGATGACCTTGACATAGCCGAGACCGAGCCGCTTCACGTCCTGCTCCAGTTGGTAGTTCAGGGCGCGGTTGGTCGCCTTGTCGTTCTCCGAACGGTACGCCGTCAGACAGGCCAGCCCTTTACCCGCCTGAAGATGGCGGTAAATCCGAGACAGAGACATCTCGGTCAACAGCCGGGCGGGAAGCCGGTCGGCCAGTTCTTCGACCGGGGTAGCGAAGGGGGAATCACTCTCTTCGGGCCAGTCGTAATGATAGACCAGGCCCAGCAAGAGGGCCGCGCCGGAAGGAACCCCGGCGTCCTCCAGAACAGACTCGGCGGCCGCGCGACGCCTCTCGTACTCGTCCGGGGTGATGTAGTAGCGGATGCCCTTCGTCTGCTTCTCCGGCTTCTTTCGCGGCTTCGCGCCTCGCTTATACATGGCCCACGCGAGTCGCATGGCTTTGGACTTGTCCATGCCATGCTTGTCGATCATCGCGCGGACAGTCCCGCTGAATCCGGGCGGGGATACTTCGTCCAACGGCTCACCGTCGTAGTCGTCGTCCCCGTCGTCTTCCTTCAGGCTCACCGTGCTGATGCCGTCGTAGTCGATCTTGCCCTTCTTCTTCAGGGCGGAGGCTCCCGACTGGATGCTCTTGAAGTGAACGCCCCGCAGGTCGGGGTGCCGCGACAGGTCGGACAGTTGGTACTCGCCTTTGGGCTTGGCCTTGAGCGCGACCATGATGCCGTCCTGCGCCTTGGCCTCGTGAATCGCCGGGTCCGTGGACTCGCCAACCGTCCCGTTATGATACGCGCTCTTCACCTTATCCCAATCCACCTGCCCGCTGTCGCTCAACGCCCCCAGCCTCTTCATCCCGGCAATCGCGGTCGCGTTCAACAGCGGCGGATACTTGTTCTCTCCCGCAAGGAATGTCACAAACGCCCAGCGGGTGTAGTCATTCACCTGCATCTCAGGAAACGCCTTTTCAAGCCACGCGTTCTCCTTGCTCCCATTCACCCGCTCTTGTTCCTTGCTTACACGATCCGCATGCGCGTCTTCCCGGCCCTTCTTGACGGCATCGCGCTTCTCGGCTTTCAAGCCCGCCGCGCCGTACTCCCCCAAACTGGCAATCGGCTCCAAGTCCGTTCGCAACAAACTCACCTTCCCATCCCTAAACGTAGCATGGTCTGCAATCTTGTTCTCTCTCGCCCACGCGATCAGTTGCTCCGCTTCTTCGCTGCTGATCCGCTTCCCTACGCGGTTATGGACGATCACCACCGCGTTCTGACTGCGCGACGCGATGCGCCACTCCCTGAATGGTGGGTTGGGATACTTGGCTTCGTCCAGCGACTCACCCCACTTCACTTCCGGCACGGTGAACTTCTCCGTCGCGTCCAGTGCCTTTTGGAACATCGCCGCATCGCTGCCCTGCAACCCGCCCAACAGCACAGCAATAGCAGCGTCCACATCCGCCCCAGCGCCGAGGTAGTCGCCATTCAGTCCTAACGCCACCGACCACCCGCCCGTTTGAGCCGGGCGCAGCGTACCGACCAGCAGCGCCGACTTTCCGGCAGGGATATACACCTTCCACCCCCCCGCGCGCGTTCCCTGAATCGCCACGCCGGGATGCTTCTTCTGCCAGTCGCGCAGTTCTCTAATCACGCCCCCGGCTTCGTCCAACGACTCATGCGCCGTTCGCGGGATATGCGTCCGCCGGTAACTACGGGGGTTCCGCTGTTTCCATGATCGCCCCTCGACCGCCAGCAGACGCAACCGGCAAGCCCGCACAATCTCATCGTCGCGCTCGACGAGAGGATCGCCCACGACGGCCGACTCCCAACCGCTGCCCGTGCGGCGCAGACCGTAGGAGCGCAGGACGCTATACCGCAACCGGCTGGCCGCGTTGCGTTTCCGTCTTAGCGCGTAGTCCTTCATCACCGAGGACACGACATCCTGCACTTCGGCCGGAAACTGGTCCTTGTCGTACCCCTCCGGCCCGTCGCGCCCGACCGAAAACGTATAGTCGTAAGGCTCGGCAGGCCCGTGCAACGTCAGCGTCCGCCGGTTGGGGTCGAACTCGATGCGCCACTCGCCTACTTCCCGCCTGACAACCTGCATCGCCTCGTGCATGGCTACTCCAACGAAACCCCACGGTCCTCGCAGTAGTCCTCCAGAATGGCTTGCACCATCGCGTCGTGCTCAGGCGAACCCTCCTCGTACACCTTGCCAACGCTCTGCAACAGCCGTTCCGCATCCTCAGGGCTATCGACAATCTCCCACGTCCCAATCGGAGTGCGCACCCTGGAACCTCTCTTTTCTCGCTTGACGGACCACGACCCGAAACCCGACTCGACGCCCTCACTGGTTCGGCGGACAGGACGGTTTCGACCACGGGGCAACTTGTGCGAAAACTGCCCGCCGCAGTTCCGACAGCGGTAATGCTTGACGTAGCCGAGCACACCCAGCGCGGAATCCTCGCCCTGCGGCTGGCTGCACAGCGGGCAGACGACGGTGCTGTCGCCGTCGTCCTCCACGTCGGACGTTCGACCGGGGCGAACCAGCCCGCTGCGAACGCCGCGCAGCGTAGCGGCGGTGGACTCGGACGAGTTGCGAAGGTCATCAATGAGTTCCCGTGCCAGTTCCCGCAGGTCCTCATCGTCCATGCTCGCAGTCAACACGCCGGTTCCCCACGCACCTCGACGGTCGTTGTCGCCGGGTGCGTCTCCGACGTGCAGCGTCCAACGACCGTCCACCACCTGAAGCCGCACGTCCACGTCGCTCTGATCGTCGCGCTCGCGCCGCCCCGACTGCGGACGCAGATCGGCCTGCGCGTCCTTCAGTTCGTCCACCAGTTTGCGGATCGACGGCGTGCCGCGCGGGGGGCGCGACTCGTACACGGACTCATCCTTGCCACCGAAGCACTTGACGTGAACCGCCTTCTTACCCGGCTTGTTGGTCGGGACGATGTAGATGGGCGCGCCAATCTTGATCGGCTTGCCGCACTTGGACGGCATCCCCGACCGAATCTTGCGGGGCTTCTTGGAGTCGTACTCCTCCGACAGCCCTTCCACACGGCTCTCCGTCATCAACTCCACGGTGCGATTGTCATAGTCGGGCTTCCAGCCCATCGACTCGCAGCCGTACCACGGCACGCCGTTGGCGTCGCGGTACTCCATCAACTCCGTTCCGGTATCGTCGGGGGCGTCTGGAAACAAGCGCTTGAACGCACCGTGCGTCAAGCCTCCTTCGTTGGCGACTTTTCGGTATTCCTGGGAAGTAATCGGGGCAACAACCGCTCGAATCGACATGGGTGGGTTCTCCCGTAGAGCATCCGCCGCCTTGATCGCGCTTTCCTTCGGCTTGCAGCGGAGAATCGTCAGGTCTGAAATCTCATCGTGGGTCGCCTGCCCGGCGGACAGAAGAATATCGACATCGCAGAAATCGCGCACCCCTTCCGCCAGCCGGTCAAACTCATCCGGCTGGATCATCCCCTCGAAAACGGCGAGGAAATCGTCGTGGTCGCCGTCCGCCTGCGTCTCTACAAAACGCTCGAACAGTTCCCGCTGCCGCTCAATCAGGTACGCCTCGAACAACAGCGCGCCAGCCCCCTGCTTGGTCGCCGTCAGTGCTGGGGAGCGGACCGCAAAGTATGCGGCGACCTCCCGCGCATTCTCGGCGAGCGATGCAACGACACCGACGTAGGCGTCCGAATGGCGAACACCGTCGCTCAACCCGCCCGACTCCGCGAGGCGGCGCAAACCGTCCAGCACGGACGGAACTGGCTCCGCCAGAATCCGACCGCGCCGGTCCGGTGAGATGGGGTCAATGAGGACGGCCATGACTCGATTCTACCGATTCGCCCCCTATTTACGCAGCGTAAATCCACTACTTCTTCAATCGCATCGCCTGTGCCGCGACCGAACGGGCCGCAGCCACCGTCGCTGGCTGAATGAGTTGCCGGGCCGCCTGCCGTTTGGCGTGCTCCATCACCTGCTGCTCGATGACGGGCTTGTGGACGGCGTGTGCGTCGTCCAGACGCGCGAAAGCCTGACGAATCGTAGAGGCGTTGATGGGAAACTGATACTGAACCTCCAGCGGGGGACCGTGGGGCATCTTGACCGAGCACTCGCCGCGCCCCTTGAACACACACCGCCCGCCCTGGAGCGGCTCTCCGGTCCTGTCCGGGTCCACCTGCCGGTAGAGATACACGGTTCGCCCCGTCCCGACCTCGACGTACTCCTCGACATGCACCACCGCGTCAGGAGGAATGTCCTCGACCGCGAGGTGATCCACCACGTCCGCCGTCGTCGGCGGCGCGATGACCTGCTGCTGCGGCTGGTCGGGGGGAAGGTCCACCATGATCTCATGCTTCGCCATCGCAATCTCCTTCGTCGCTCGGCACCTCTTCCGGTCGCGCGTAGCCGTCGAAGACATAGCGGGCATCGCACAGACGCGCGTACGCCAATGCCCGTCTGCACCGTCCGGTCATCACGCCTAGCACGACCACATCAGGGGTCCGTCCGTCCCGAACCCCGACCTGCACTTCCAGCCCGTCCAGCGGACCACCCAGCAGTTCCGCCTTCAGTCCAGCGCTCATGCGAGCATTGTACCGAAAGACGGCGCATGTAGCGGGCAACCCTGAACGAACCAACACGATTCGCCTCGTCCAATGTCGTCGGCTGGTCGTACCCGTCAGGGTACATCAGTTCGTCCGCCGTCAGGCGGTTCGCCAACCGCCTCATCGCCGCCACGTCGTCGGCGACGACGGCGCGGGCGATGCTCTGCCGGTCGGCTACCCTCAACCACGGCGGCATCAACGTCGGCCCCATCGCCGCCGAACGGTTGTGCTGAGGGAGCCTCAACGACGGTTTCCTGCACGACGGACTCCGATACTTCTGGCGCTGAGGCGGGCGCATTCTCATCCTGGTTCAGAATCACCAAGGCTTCGCGGTACGTCGCCGCCCGCACTAGCCTGCCCGTCTCCGGCTCGTAGCAAACGCAAGCCCCGTCCGCGTCGCGCGACGCGAGGACGCTGCGGGGTTTCCCCCCGCGCACACTCGTCAACAGCATATTCACCTCGCTTCGGGCGGGGGTTATCCCCGACCCCATAAGCGATATAGGCTACCCGACTCTCCCGCTTTCCGACATCCCGCAACGGAGGCCGGATCGACTCCCCCCGCCGATAGCAGCGCGACTGTGCGCGCGAGCACAGGCCCGCCATCGCCTCGCACCACAACCCAGCACAGGACTCGCACAGCACATAGACGGTCTGAGACCGTCCCGACCCGCGCCGCACGTCCAGGCGGTACTCGTCGGGCACCTCCCCGCACACATCGCACGGACGGCGAAATCGAGGCCCTACGCGCATGATTTCGGCCGCTGTCAGCCCGAAGATGAGTAGAGGTTTCCGGTACATAAATAAGCCCCCGCCGGAACAACGTCCGACGGGGGCCGGGGGTCAGATAGCCTAGCCCACCACCCGATATCGGCCCCCACCGATAGCGATGGCCTGAATCGACTCAATGGCGTAGTCCCGCAGGACAATCTCGCGCTCGACGCCCTGATGTTCGGCGTTGGACCGCTTCTCTGACAAGAACGGTGCGACGCGCTCGTACTCGACGGGCTGACCGGCGGCATCGACGTACACATGCCCCAGCGTCCGCTCGACCTTGAGTTCGAGGTAGAGCGCGCCTTTGTGCTCGACAAAGGGCGTACCCGCGACGCGCACACCCCACTTGCGCGGCTGAGCCTCGAACGTGCCGTCGCCGCCCTCACGGACCTGCTGACGATTGACCGCCGCCTCGTAGTGCCAGTTGACGACGCCGTTGACGCGACTGATCTTACGCGCGCCGCGCAGGTCGTCGGGCAGCCCGGTCTTGCGCAAGCGCGGGTCGGTCGCCGCCGTAATCGTCACCGGAGCGGCCCCGCGAATCGTGGACAGAAGCGTGATGAGGTCGCCGCGCGTAATCTCGCGGTCATAGACCTCGCCCAACAACACTACCGCGCTAGTTACCTGTGCCTGTGTCATCGTAACCTCCTGATGCTCAAAGCATGATAACACGGCAAAACGGCGTTGTCAAGAGAATAATCAGATTTAGTCCTTCCCGCGCTGGCGACTGGCCTCGCGGGGGTCGGTCGGGATGGTGGACTCATCGGCTCGCCCATCGACCGTTTTCGGACGGACCACAGGCGCGCCCGTTTTCACGTCCTTGCCACCAACAACGGTAGCATCTTCGACCAGCAAGCCTGGCTTTCCGGCTCCCTCGCGCTCTTCTGGCAGCATAGCATCCTCCTCGTCGATGAGGCGAAGCAAACGGTCGATATGCTCCGACCACAACTGATCGGCCACATCGCCGAGATATCCCGCCGTCGTCGCCCGTTTCAGCCCAGGCGACATCGACCTGACCTCGACCACTAGGCTACGCAGGTGGTCCAGACACCGCAACAGATGTTCCGCCGCATCGTCGATTCGATTGACCATGCCGTAATGATAGCATGGATAAATCCCGTTGTCTAGTGCTTTCCCCTGCGCTTTATCCGCCGCAGGTGACGGATGTGCTGGTCGCGCGTGTAACGAGCCGCCGACTCCACCGCGCGCACCTCGTCCTCGACCGCCCGCCGGATGAACAGTTTATCCCGGCAGTTCGACAGGCACGGCGTCAACCCGGCACGGGGGGTCGTCGGAAGGTTGAACTTGGTGTAGGGCGAATGGTCGAACAGATACTTGCACCCCGGACACGTCCGGTCGTCATTCGGACCCGTCCAGTGAATGACGACGCCTTCGGGGAGCGCGATGACACGGGCGGACTCGTAGAAGGACGAAAGGGTATCGACGTACATCTGCGCCCTCCGCTCCAGCGGCATCCGCCACGTCCCTTCCACAATCGCTTGGATAAACTTGTTCAGAAACCGCATCTCATGCGCCACGGCGGTCTTGAACCAGTAGTCATCCCCCACGTCTATCTCCACCAGCGTCTTGCCGGGGCCGGCCCCCTCCCCTGGATGCCCACCAGCCCGAACGCCGGCGAGAAAGACGTTCCTCCACGCCGAGCGCATCGTATTCGTCATGCGCTCCCGCAACCGCTTCTCGTCGATGCGCCCCCGCTGGTAGTCGTTGATGATTCCGATGAGCGAGTCCCGCGTCCGGTCCTGCACCTCCAGCAGTTTCCGCCGCCCCACCGTCTGCCCGACCTTTCGAGCATGAGACAGCACGTTCGGGTGATAGGCTCGATTCGTGTAGAAGTCCTTGAGCATCAGAAGTTCGGACTTCCGGGCCGTTCCAACGGCTTTGCCCTCCTCGATGGGAAGCAGCATCGACGGCGCGAGAATGAAGATGTCATCATCGTCCGTCATGCGATATCCCTATTCATCGACTTGAGGGTTTGCAACGACAGGGCGAACGTCTTGCGTAGAGTCGTCGGCTCGCAACCGGCGCGCGGCTGCGCCCATCGGTGGTTCTTCCGATGCCTACGCACCCCGCTGATAGCAACCGGCGAACTGACGGACACACCGTACCGCACCTCGTTCCGAAAGGCGCGCGCCCCCGAAAATGCAGGATAGACTCGCTTCCTCCTGGAATCTACCTGCGGACTGAACAGCCCGAAGCCGGGAACCAGAACCTTCCGGCCCGCTGCGACCCGCAGGGCGATCTGCTCGAACGTGCGCAGGACCGCATCGGCCAGAACGTAGGGATTCTGGCCGCAGTCCCGCGCGACGGATTCGATTGCCTCGGCGAAGGCGTCCGCGCTGGGGAAGAGTTTACGGCTTGGAAACTTCAGACGCACGCAACGACTCCATGTGTTCGACCAGCAGACGGGCTTCCTCGTCGTCCTCGTAGGTATCGCGCAGTTCGATGACCGCATCCCTGCTCTCGTCCCAGTATCTTGGGGCGACGGTGCTGGGGTCCACCTGGCTCGCTCCGTAGTCCTCAGTCAGCGCGACGATGTTCCGCAGGGATTGGCGCAGTTGCGGATTCACATCGACCGCGCGCCGAATCATCTCCTTCTCGGCGTCCGTCAACTCCGTGTAACCCGCCGTCCCAAGCGAACCCGTGATGGACCCCTTCGGAACGCCCAGCCTCGCTTCGAGTTCGGCCAACTGCTTCTCGCGGGCCTTGGCGCGGAGTAGCACGCTCTCCGCACCGGGGATTTCCTCGTTGCCGCCGACCGCAGACACCGGAACCGGCGGCTTCTGCACCAGCCGAAAAACCAACTCCTCCGGCAGGTGGGCGTAGTTGAGCAACAGATAGGTCGCCCAGACGCGCACGTCAATCTGAAGGGACTGACCCCACTCCGCCAGCGACGAAATGAGCGACGCCCTCGCCTGCATCAGTTCCACCCGCTCCAGTTCGTCGAGGAACACCGGAACCGGCAGCATCACGCGAAACTCGTCCCCGGACGTAAACCCGCCTTCACTCTCCGACAGAAGGGCGTAGTTCAACTCCAGCACCGAACGCAACCCGTAAATCAGCGCCCGCTGAATCCGCTTGACCGTCCGGGCAAACCGGATGTCCTGGTGCACCAGCGTCGCGCGCGCGTTGATCTCCCCCTCGAACCCCGCAAACGCCTTCGGCACTCGAAACGCGCCGAAGAACTTGTTGCGGAAGTAGTCGAGGTCAAACAACTGGTCCATGTTCCCCGCCCCGGACAGCGTTTCGATGCGGGTCTGATTATCGCTGTCCACCGGCAGGAAGATGTCCTCGTTCGCCGTAATGGGATTGTATTGATTGCGGTAGGACGCGGCGGCGGGGTCCACGAACTCGCTCTTGCGCAGCCGCTTGCGCAGCGCGTTGAGATACGCCGCCCGCTCCACCGGGTCCATGCCAGCCACGTCCGCGAGAATCAGGTTGCGGTCGGGGGCGCGCTTCAGTCGGTACATCAGCACCGCCGTCTCCGCGAGCAACAACTGCCGCCACGGACGGACTGCGGGGTAGCACAGGCTGGTCCCGTACTGCGTCCAGTCGTCCCGCCCCAGCAGGCGGAAGTGGATGTAGTCCCAGGGCCACGACACCGGATGGTCTCGCGGCGGTCGGAACTTCTTTCCGTCCTGCGTGAAACCGATGAGACGGTCGTACTTATCGTCTCGCCTCTTCACGAGGTCCGGCGGGGCGTATTTCCACCCCACGACGCCCTTTCCGGTCTGGTAGATAAGCCGCTGGAATCGGTCCCCGAACAGGCACATCGAGCGCGCGATGGAGAAAATCCTGTCCTCGACCTGAAGGTTGCGCAAGCACTCGTCCCCCGCACGGACAAGTTTCTCGTTCTTCGACTCAACCCACACCGTCCGCTGCGTGCTCGCGTCCTTCTGCGCCGCCTCCTCCGCGTAGAGGTCCAGAATCGACGAAACCATGTCGAACTGGTCCATCTCGCTGTAAATCATGTACCTGTGGCGTCGGTCCTGACCCAGGACGTAGCGGGACGTAACCAGGGACCGCGCGAGGTCGTCGAAATCGTCCTCGACGGGCAGCAGAGGCCGCCGGTCCCGACGGAACAGGCTCAGGAGTCGCGTGAACAGCCCCGCCTTGTGGGGTCCGATAGACAGAGGCTTATCCGTGTCCATGCCTGAATCCTACCTTCTTCCCAGATTGCTCACCAAGCGGTCCCAGTCAATGCGACGCCCTGCCGGAGTTACCGTCGTCGATGCGGGCACGGAAGGCTCCGGTCCCCCTCCCCGATTTACGCTGCGTAAATCCTCCCCACCGTCGAGCAGGGGCACGACCTCGCGCCATGCCGCCTCGTCCTCCATGCAGTCCCACACAGCGCCGCACAGACCGTCGGCTACGTCCTTGCTTCCCTTACCGCCTTTGGACGCCCGCTCAGGATGGTCCACCTTGGACGAGCGCACGTCCCGCTGGAGGTCCAGCAGTTCGTCAATCAACGGCTCATAGGCGTACATCGCCATCCGACGCTCGTAGAACGCCGACCGCAGGCCCAGGTACGCCTTGTCGTCCCTGTCCACCGACGTAACCTTCGCATCGAACCCCGCCTTCCTCAATATCTGAATCGAGTGGCGCGACTGATACTCGTCGAACGATACGACACGGATGGGAAAGATGCTGCGGAGGTACTCGACGAACGCGGTCGCCTTCGAGATGTCGATTTCCCCCGACACTGGGGGACGGACCCGTAGCACAAAATCGACTTCGATGAGCGGCATGGCCCTGACCATCACCGTCCCGTCGCTCCGCGCCGTCTCCACCCTGCGCCACCCGGCCGGATGAACCATGCCGATACCGAGGCAGTCCCCCGTCAATGCCAGGTCCAGATGAACGTAGCGAAACGACCCAGGATGACGCTTCGGAACCCACGCGCCGCCGTGGACCTTGGCGACCTTGCGCAACAGGAAATAGTCGGGGAGCGTTGTGGCTTCATCCGTCGAAAGCGTAATCTCGGTTTTCGTGAACGGATGCGACAGCCTGCGGTCAACGGCATCGTGAACCACGCGGGGGTCGCGGATAAACGGCGACACGTTGACGGTGGCGACGCCCGCGATGTCCCGAAGGTGCTGGTCCACGTCCTCGACAAACCTGGAGTAGAAGTCCATCGGAACCTGCACCGTCTGCGCGCCCGGGCGCGGCGTATCCGAGTCCCCCAGGATGCGCGACGGGAACACGCGGTCCCCCACCTCGACCGTGAAATACCGGCGGGAGTAACGGTGGGACCGAATCTCCCACAGTGCGTAGTGCGAAACGTAAAGATGCTCCGTGACCTGACCGCGCTGACCGGGCCGGTACTGGTTCTTCGACGCGGACGCGAGGTAGTTCGCCAGAAAGTCGGTCTGAGACTGCTCGGACGACATGAGCAGCATCAGCCCCGGAATGACCCCGCCGGGCCGCATGAACCGCGACATGATTCTCGCGCTGGTGGCGTTGAACAACTCGTAGGCTTGCCCGATGGTCTTTCCGGTTTCCTTGTCCACGCGATGCGACATGAAGTTCGCCTCGTCCATCGCCACGCTGAACAAGTCCAGTCCGAGGACGTGCAACTGCCTTGAACCGGGAACCACCTGCACCCGCTGCCGCTGAAAGACAATCTTCGTTTCTAGTTTCTGATCGCGGGGGTAGTGGTCCTGGAAGTACCGGCTGTTGTCGATGTATTCCCTCAGTTTCCAGTAACCGGCGTCGGCAACCTGCCGCTTCGTGATCGAGTAGATTCCGAACACGATGAGCGAGTTCGCCAACAGCCCGTAATACCTCGCCGGGTCGCGCAGACACGACATCCTGTAAATCGTGTACGCGATGGCGGCCATGGCCACGACGGTCTTTCCGATGCCGATGGCCCCCCGCATCACCCAGACGTAGATGGAACTGCCTGGGGCGAATACGGCCTGAAGGTCGCGCACCCATTGGGCATCGAACTGGGCGCAAGTCCGACCCAGATAATCGTCAGAACGGATGAACTCCTCGATCCCCACCGGACGGCGAACGTAATCCAACTCCCACAGAACGCTGGAAATGCTGTTGTCCAGCCTCCCGTCCGCAAGGACTTCCGCCATGTAGTCGATGACCAGTTTCCGCTCGGCCGGCCGGAGCGAATCGAACAGGTCGCGGTGGCCGTGAACCAACTCCTCGGCCACACGGTCGAACAAACGCTGATACTCTTCGGTAGCGTTACGCTTTCCTCGGTTTGCGGCCATGTCGCCTTCTCACAACCCGCCGGTCAATCTCCCGATGCGCCTCCAGCAGAGGGGCGGCAAGGCGCATAATCGCGTTGCGGACGCGCTCCCGCGACATGGCCTTCTCCTCGTCGCTTCTGGCGTCCTCCGGGTAGGTTATCTGAATCGGCATCGAAACCCGATGCTCAAGCACGACCTGCCCCACATCGTCTTTTCCGCCGATTCCGGCGTCGGACAGAACAAACTTCGCGGCGTCCACCTGGACCTTCGTCGGCATCGGCTCGCGGACGATGAAGTTTCCGTTCTGGTCGAGCATCAGATTTCCGTGCGAATCCCTGACGTACTCGTTCCCGCGCAGCGCATCGGAAATGACCTGCACCGCCTGCGGAACCATCCGCCCGACGGCGCGCCTGGCGAAGTAGCGACGGCGGGCCTCGGCAGCGGAAGCGTCGGCCAGCAAGTCCTCCAGCCTCTTCCGCTCGTCCCGCACATCAGGACGGGAAAGGAACGCATCGACATCCGGCGCGGACATCCCCCTGTCCTCGACCAGCGCGTACGGCCCATACGCCATCGCGTAGTGCAGAAGTTCCCGCTCCTCCCGCGTCATCCCAACTCCTTCAGGGTCGTCCTCAGTTTGGACGACACGACAAACCGGGTGCGGTATCGCGGGGGGGACTGATACACCTCGCCCGTGTGCAGGTCGCGCCTGCGTATGGGCGGACGCCGGTAAACCACGATGGACCCCACACCGGGAAGGGCGACTCCGTAACCCCTGAGAAGCGCGTTTCGGACTACCGCGAACAGGGCGGTGCAAGCATCCCGCACGGCATCCTCCGAAATGGGATGCGCAAACTGACCGGAGAGCGCGACAACGTTCTCGACGATTCCAGCCGGGGTCAACTTGCGGGTTCGCTTCGAGACGCCTTTGATTTCAGCACTCTCGAAAACAGACGGAACGGAATCTTCGCCAGCGAATCTACCGGAACGACGAGCAGCGTGTGCGGTTGCGCTCTTAGCAGCCTTGCGTGTGGTTGCAGCAGACATTGGGAAAACACCTCAGATAAGACGACCAACGGAACGCGACGGCTGCGCAGCGCGAAAAGCATCGGCTCCAGACCCGCCTCGTCCGCTTGCCTTTCCGCCTGGCTCCACCACCGCAGCAACCTCCATGCAGGATCAAACATCCCGTCGAGAGACCACCCCTCGACAGCCTTGACTTCTACGCAGAACGGAAACTCCACGGACGGGGACCAGCATACGTCTCCGGCTCCGTCCCATCCGGTCATTGTCGCCGTAGTCAACCTCCGTCGAAACGGCAACAACCGGACGGGCGTTCCGGCTGGAGTTCCGCAGACCCACGACGACAAAAACCGGCACACCTCGTTTTCGGCAGCGTTGCCCTTGATACGACCGTTCCCTGCCTTCATGGTCCGACGAATAATACGCAATAAGTCGGTATCATGCAACTACTTTCGCCGTAGTCCCGTCGTGAATCACTCGAATCGTCCTGTCTCCGGCACTCCGCAGCGCGTCGTCGTGAGTGACCAGCACAACGGGAATCTGCTTCGACATATCGGAAAGCAGGTCAACCACGGCTTCGCAACCGGCGCGGTCCAGCCCGTCGAACGCCTCGTCCAGAAACAACTGATCGAAGCACGCGGGAGTCCTGCGGACGACGTAATCCCGCAACGCCAGCAACAGAGCGATGTCGAACCGCTTTTTCTGACCCTTGCTCGCGCCGTAGTAGGTGTCCGTGCAGTTCGGAATATGGGCGGCAACGCTGATGCGTTCCGCCGCCCCGCTCCTCGTTTTCAGGTCGGTCGTGGGCCGCAACTGAACGTAGGCTCCCGCCCCCGCAAGACGCTGAACATATCGCGTCGCGTCCTCGTTTATTCCAGCCATCGCAGACTCAATGATGTGGCTCCTGACGCCCTTCGCCCCGAAACCAGCCACCCAGAAGTCCGCGACTGCGAGGGCACTCGTAGCGGCGGCCTCGTCCCGCTCGGCCTCCCCCAGCATGTCCAGACGGCTCTCCAACTCACGACGCGCCGCTTCGAGACGCCCGACCGCAGCATCCAGACGAGCCTGAGCCGTCCGTAGCGCGTCGGCCGCCTCGGCGCGAACCCGCTCGGCACGCACCCGCTCAGCCTGTGCCGCATTTACGCGCTGTAAATACGCCTGAACGTTGGACACCGGCCTGGCGGGGGGGCGCAGCGCATCCCGTTCCGCCTCCGCCGCCTTCAGCGCAGCCTCCGCCCGATGCTCCGCTTCCGTCGCCAACTTCAGTTCCCGCCGCAACGCCGCTACGGACGACTCCCGATGCTCCCCGCGAATCGGCTGTCCGCACTTGTCGCACACCGCCCCCATCGACTCCGCCGCCTTCAGGCGGGACCGCACCGACTCGACGTTGGCTCTGGCCACATCCCTCTCGCCCCGCAAGCGCGCGTAGATTTCGGACAGCCGGGCCTGTTCGCGCTGAAACCGTTTCGCCGCCTCCTCGTAACGGCACACAGACTCCTGCTCATCCTGGACGCAACGCTGCATCGCGTCGCGCGCTTCCTTTTCATCGGCCGTAGCCCTGGCGACAGCCTTTTCCGCCTTCCTGGCGGTCTCCTCAAGCAGGTCGGTTCCAGATGCCCGTAGCGTTTCGACCGACTCCTCGGCCTGCTGGACCGCCTGCCGCGCCAGCCCGACGGCCTCTCGACAGCGGAGAACCGACGCCGCCAACAGCGTTTTCCGCTCACGAACCTTGTTCCGCTCCTCGATAGCCGCACCCTCGGCGCGCACCCACACATCCAGCCCCAGCAGCGAATCGAGCAGTTCCTTCCGCTGCGAATCCGTAGCGGAGAAGAACCCCCTCACGTCCTCCCGCGCCCCGAACGCGGTCGTATTGCAGAACCCGATGTAATCCATCCCGACGACGCTCTGGACCAGCATCGCATCCGTTTCCGCCGCCGTCCCGCGGGACACGTCCTTCCCGCCCACCAGAACCCGCGTTGTGTTGCCGCCCCTGCCCCCCCGTGTTCTGGAAACCACGACATCACCGGACGGAGTTTTCAGAACCACGTCCACCCTCGCCCCATCCGCACCGTGACGCACTACGTCATCCCCGGCATACCGCTCGCGCAGACACCGACCGAACAAGGCCCATGCAACGCCGTCCAGCAGAAAAGACTTGCCCGACCCGTTCGACGATGCGCCGGTCCGGCCTCGCATCACCCCCTCGATGACGGTCAGACCGGGACGGTCGAAATCGACCGTAGCAGACTCGAACGGACCGAAGTTGCGATACTCCACCTTACCTATGCGCATAGTCCGCCTTTCTGGACCGCTCGATACGGTCCACAATACCGCCTAGTTCCGACGCGGACGCACGGACGACCTGCACCCCTCCGTACCGCATCACCACCCGCAACTCATACACCTTGTCGCCACGACCGCGTAGCACGTCGGCCGCCTTCCGGTCCAGCCGAACCGCGCAATCGTCGTGCATGGCGATACCGAGGATGACGACCTGACGCGGCCTATCGAACGGGTCGCCGGGAATCGGGGCTTTGCGAATCACGACGGGCTGGCGCGCCTGCTTCGCTACGTCGGCGTACACGGTTCGGCGCAACAGCGCGTCCAGTTTCGCCTCCGCCCTCAACTCGACTTTCCGCTTGGCGGTGCTGAGAAGTTTCCTCACCTTGTCCTGCCACATCCGAAACCTCCATGCCGTTCCCGCGAGCAAACAAAGCCACGCCCGCTTCGACAAGCCTCTCCCTGTCCGCTTCGTTCGCCACAGCCTCGACGTAGGACCGAATCACGGCCAGAGGAGACGACGCAGCCGTCACCCCCAAACGCGACGGAGCCATCGACGGAGGCGGGTCGATGCGCTCCACGACCACGCCGGGCTTGCCGACAAACTCCGCCCCGCCCAAAACCCGAACGTAGGTCGCCATCGACCGATTCGCCGCCTCCGCCGTCCCGCGATCCTTGACGACGGCAAACTTCGGGGACACAACGTTCGAGACGAACTCCACTTTGTCCTTCTTCGTGTCGTAAACGACAAACCCCCTGCGGCCTCCCGCGTCCCCGTAGTCGTACTGCATGGGCGCGCCGACATACTGAACCCGCCCGTCCCCCGTTACATCCTGCGGCTCATGCACATCGCCGAGGAACACGCGCCGAAACTTCCCGCAGGGTTCCAGCGCCGACAGAGGGATTCCCTTACCGGGCACCGCCGATTCCAGCAGAGCGTGCGTCATCAGCACCGCCGAATCCATCGACTTCATTCCGGCCGAACCAATCTCATTCGTGTAGTCCTCGACCCGCTCCTGCCACGGAACCAGCAGGGCGGTTACGCCGTCCAGTTCCATGCGCACGCTGGAGGTCACGACCTGACACGTCCCGACCAGGGCGCGCAGCGACGTAATGCGGGCGTTTCGCAGGTAACTGTCGTGATTCCCAGGAAGGACCACAATCCTTCGAAACGACCCCGCGATACCGGCAAACGCCGAGCAGACGGCATCTAGCACCCCGACATCCACGGCACTACGGTTGTCGAAGATATCGCCCAGAACGAACAGATACGGGCACCCCCGCTCGACGGCCTCCTGCGCAACCCATCGCAGGCAGTCGATGCGGTGGTTCAGCCGGTCTGTCAACCCGTCCGGCTGAACCACCCCTACAGACGCCTGCATGTCCATCTGAAGGTCCGCTGTAATGGCAATCTTCATGCTAAGCCTTTCCTCGCAGGCGGCGCACGAGTTCCAGGACGCCCTTGTCGTCCACCGGCGACAACAACTCCTCGCGCGAGATGCGCACGGACGACGGCGCGCCGACCGACACGGAGATACAGTTACTTCCCTTCGCCCGAAACACGATGACGACCGCAATCAGGTCGTTCGTCCGCGAGTCCACCAACACCACCGACTGCCCGCTGTTCCGTGTCACCGTCAGCATGGCAAACCCTCCTCCAGCGGAATCGAAACCGTAGCCGCCCGAACGAACGGCTCCAGATAAACCGACGCCTCATCCAGAAAACGAAAGAATCGGTACTTCCGACAGGCCGACTCGTACCCGCTTCGGGCTGGCTTCGACGACGACAGGACCAGACGGCGCAGTGAAACGTAGTCCGAAAACGAACCGGACAGGTCGATGCCGACAATAACCTTATTCAACCGCGCCTCGTCGTCGATAACAGCCTGCTGCCACTCCAAACGTGGATTTACGCTGCGTAAATGCTTGACGATGCGGGAAAGCATCACAGACGGCAAACCATGTGTGCCGGCCGCCTCCTGGACCAGACCGACGGCCCGCTTGGGGCCTACACCGCGAACCCCCCGGATTGAATCCGACGAGTCGCCCACGAGGGCACGGTAAACGACATACTGGTTCGGCAGCACCCCGACCAAAGACTTGAAGGACACGGCATCCACCAGCCGGCGCGCGGCCACGTCCCACATCGACGCGCCCATATTGACCGTCTGATACAGGTCGCGGTCCCCGCTGACCACAATCGGACGACACCCCATCGACACCGTAAGCCGGACCATCGCCGCCACCGCATCGTCGGCCTCGTAATCCCCGTAGGCGGCACACTGGACGCCCAGCGTCTCCCAGAACTTTCGGGTCTCGCCCACCTGCGCCATCGCCTTTTCATGCTGGTCCTCCGTCAGCAAGCGACGCCGCTCCTCGCGGCCCGACTTGTAGCCCGGTATCGCCGCCTTCCTGTGCGGCGGGATACCCCCGTCGAACATGGCCACCACGGGACCGGCCGTGCATCGCGGGGGAGGCACATGCGACAGCACGCTCGCAAGCATAGCCGTAGCCCCGTAAATACCCCCCGTCCATATCCCGGCGCGAAAGTCGTCCATAACGGACGCGAATATGGCCCGCTTGATGACGCTGGGAGCGTCCACAATCACCGGACACGGCGACATCGTTCATCCTCCATGACAATAGACCAGACGCTCCGACGCCCGCGTAGCGGCGGTGTAAACCCACCTGCGGGCATCCCAACTTGAGGAAATCTCCTCCAGCACCGCAACGGAATCCCACTCGGACCCCTGCGCCTTGTGGCACGTTACGACATACCCGTAATCCCAATACGTCATCCCAGGCTGCGGGGTATCGGGAACCTCCCCCCCGAACGCGCAGAGAGCCATCGGCAGCCGCGACCGCTCTACGCCATCGTCCCCCAATACGGACGCGACCACCATATCACGATACACGTCGCCCACACCCGTAATCCGACCCATCATTCCGTTGAACAATCCGAGTTTCCGGTTGTTCCGCAGGCAGATGACCTTATCCCCGACGTTCAAGACGTTTCGGTATCCGTAATGGTCCCGAAAAGCGGAGTTGAATCGGTGGCGCGTAGCGTTGTATCCGCAAACGCACTGGTCCACGTCCAGCATCGCGTCGATGAAATCGCCTCGACGACCCACCAGCAACTCAGGCGGGCAACTGCGGGGAAGGCGACTCCCCCGACGCGCCGCCGTAGCAAACCTGATGATGGGAGAGGACTCCGCCTGCCGGTGGACCTGTTCGAGCCGCCACGTCGGTTTCGCCAACAGTTTGGGATTGTCGCCTATCGGCTCCAACTGGCCGATATCGCCGACCAGGAGAATCGGTTTGCGAAACGAAAGAAGGTCAGACCACAACTGGGCGCTGACCATCGACGCCTCATCCACGATGATGCAGTCATAGGGGATGTCGGCCTTCAAAACGAAGGAAACGCGACCGCGAGGGTCGGGCGTTGGAACGTAGATGAGCGAATGAATCGTTCCGGCCGAAACCCCCTTCTTCCTCAAGACACTCGCCGCCTTCCCCGTGAAGGCACAGACAGCGGTTGCCAGACCCGCCTCCCCCGTCCTGCGGCAAACATCGGAAATCACCGTAGTCTTTCCAGTTCCCGCGTAACCTCCGATGGAGCGGAACCCAGCCGCGCGGGACATCAGGAAATCAACGGCTCCGTCGGCCGCGACCTGCTGTTCTGGAGTCAGCGTTACGCTACTCATCACTCACCGGCCCCGACGCGTCCGAACGAGTAACCAACGAACCCGAAACGTTCCGCACGGGACCGCGCCGAACGCGCTCGCGGGCCGACTTCGCTGCGTCCGGGGAAATCTCGCTCCCGCAGGCGCGCCGACCCAACGCCTCGGCGACCACCAGCGTAGTCCCGCTCCCGACGAACGGGTCGTACACCACGTCGCCGGAGTTCGACAGCGCGCGGGCGATGCGAGCCAGATACATCTCCGGCAGTTGGTTGGGATGGGCCTTGCAACGCTCCGCGCTGTTACCCTGCACCCGTCCGAGATACGGGCCGTACCACACGTCGAGAAAAGGCCGCATCCCCCCGTAGCGGCTCTCCGAAACGCGCTTGTCGCCGCTGAGCAGGCGGGCCGACGGCTCCAATACCTCCTCCACGTTGAAGGTGCGCTTCCCGCCTGGCTTTGCGAAATACAGGCAATGCACCTTCGACACGATAAAGCGCCCGTCGGAAAACTGGCCGAACTCCTGATGCAGAATAATCCAGTTGACCGGCTCCAACGTCTCGGCCAGGACCGTGTAGGTCAGTGCCGCCCAACGGTCTGGAACGTGCCATACAACCGCACCGCCGGGGCGAACAACGCGGGGGCACAACCGGATGCGCTCCGCCAGATACGCCGAAAAGTCCTCCCTGTTATCGTCATACCCAAGGTAGTCCTGACCGAGGTTGAACGGGGGGTCGGCAAACAACAGGTCCACCGAATCCGGCTCCAGCCTAGTGCGCATGGTCGTTGCGCAATCCTCGACCCAGATAGCAGCCATAACACACCGAAGGGAAAGGCCCAGACGTGGAACCCGTCTGGGCCGTACCGAAGCCTACTCGTCCGCGCCTTCGTCCGCACCGTCGTCCGAAAGAGCCTCATCGGAATCGTCCGTCGCGTCCTTGGAGGCGTCCGCGTTGACCGACTTCGCATGGTCCTCGGCGAACTTGGCGACGAGGTAGTAGGTCGCCTTATAGACCTTCTTCTCGGCCGCCGTCGCGTCTTCGGGCGGGTCGGCAATCACGCGACCGTCCTTCCCAACCAGGAGCGGGAAAACAGGCGTATCGAGGTTCTGGCGCTCCCAAAGCAGGACGCCCAGCGCACCGGAAAGCGTGTCGAAGTTCTCGTCGGGGTCCGGGTGAAGGAAGGAGTAGGACAGCGCGTTGATGAGCCGCTGCTTCTCGCGCGCCCCCCGCCATACCGGGCTGGCGACGGTCTTGGCCCGGCCCGCCTTCGACGGGCGGCGGGCCGATGGCGTCGAATCCAGCACCTCGCGCACGGCCCGCTTCACGTCCTGAGCCGTCGCGCCGCTCGGCAACGCGGACACGACCTTCGCCTGCTCCTTCGGCTTCAGCGTAGCGAGTTCGCTCGCGGCCATGATGCCCAGGTCGCCCGACGCGACGCGCTGCTGGACCTCCTGAGACGCGGTAACGATGGCCAGGGCGCGGCGGACCTTCTGATGATTGGTCGCCGTCCGCGCGGCAATGGCGTTCGGACTCAAGCCGGTCTTGGCCAGCCGCGCGAACGTCCTACCGAGTTCGATGGCCGTCAACGGCGTGCGCCCCTCCTCGCTGTTCTCGGCGACACTGACGCACAAGGCGTCCGTGTCATCGGACAGGTCAGTGCGAACGACGCACGGCACAGACTCGACACCCGCCTTCTTCGCCGCCCTGTACCTGCGCTCCCCCGCGACGATCCAGTAGTGCCCCTCTTTGGCCCCCTTCCCTGACTGCGGGCGCACGATGAGGGGTTCGATAATCCCCTCCTTTGCGATGCTGGCCGAAAGTTCGGTCAGGTCGCCGAGGTCGGCGCGGGGGTTGTAGCCTTCCTTGATCTCGACGGACGAGATGGGAACGACGGCGAGCGCGGCGTTGTTCTTCCGCTTACCCAGTGAAAACGTCTCGGACATGGAACACCTCGTAATGACCTACGAACCCGTCGGGGTTCGATTTACGCTGCGATAATACCCCAGCATTTACGGCATGTCAAGCGAAAAGTACGAGCAGTCCGTAAATGCCGCTAACATTCGTCATCGTCATCGTCGTCATCATCGCCTGCGGGACCAGCCGAACGCCGGCGCAACTCATCCCAAACCTGCCTCGCAAGGTCGGAATCCCCCCGCAGGCGGGCGACCCACTCTGCGCGACTCACCCTGCCCAGAAGCGGGCAGGTGTAGAGGCCGGAAACGGTCTTGACCCACCGTGTTTCGAGACCGTGATGCAACGCCGTCAACTCAGGAGACGGACCGTGCGCGAAGTCCAGCACCCATTGAGTCGATTGGTTCGGTGCGACCACCTTGTTCTTGATGGTCCTGACCGAGCAACACAAACCCGTCTTGGGAACGCCCTTGCGAGGTAGATACCACGCTCGGCACTGGGCGCGTATCGTGCAGGCGAACTTGAGAGCACGACCGCCAGGCGTATCCGTCTCCCTGATGAACGACCTACCGCCGAACTTGTCCCGCTCCTGATTCACGAACAGAAAATGCGCCCGAACGGAAGGGGCGCGATGATAAAGACGGCGCAGGTGCTTCGACATGACGCGGGCCAGCCCGCCGGGCTGGTCGGCATCCTCGATATCCGTACCGCCCAGGGAGTCCCACACGAACAGGACCGGCGGTTTGTTCTTCTGACCAACAATCTCATCCATCAGACGCCAGACGATTTCCCAGCCCTGCTCGGCGGTCTGCGGACGGGGGAACACGATTCGATTCAGGTCGGCCCCACATTGAACAAGGCGATCCTTCGTCCTCGTGTTCTCGAAATCTAGAACCACGGCGTAGCCGCCCATCTTCTGCACCTGCACGATGCTGAAATCGGCCAGCGCGGACTTACCGCTGGCTTCCGCACCGCTCAGTTCGGAGATGCGCCCTACGGGCCAGCCCCCGCCGAATATCGCGTCGATGTTCGGAAACCCCGTAGAAATCCACTCGCGCACGTCGGCTTCGGTGTCCTCCCCGAACAACTGGACGCTCGACTCCTTGCCGATTTTCGTCGCCCTCAAACCGGCCACGACACCGCGCACCACGCCGTCGATATCGTCTTTGGCTGCGGCCCGGTTAGCGGGCCTGCGATGGGCTTTCGCCCGCTCCATGCGGACCTTTTCGAGCGGAGGGGCGGGCGGGCGCAACGCGGCTGACACTCGTTTGGAAAACACGGATTCTCTCCTGACAGATTCTCGCTATGTCCTCAGTGGACTCGCACGACGCGAACGCCACGTAGCGGTCCAACTCGTCCAGAACGGCTTGCGCGTACAAAGCGTCCACCTCGCGCCGCATCGCGTCCACTTCGGCGTCATCGCCGACAACTCTGGTGAGCGACACCAGCGGCTTCAGGTTCACGAACCTACTGATGGAAATGGGCGTTGACGCCGAAATCGTAACGGAATCTCCAGCCTTGAACATGATGCCCCCGGATAGCAGTAAATCGGTCCGGCACGATGCCGGACCGATTTACGCTGCGTAAATCTACTTGCTGAACCGCCGCTTCATCGCCGCCGACGCAAGCGGCTTGTTGGGAGAAACGCTCTCGACCGACGGGGGGGCTTCTCCTGAGTCGCCCTTGACCTTCCTGCCCGACTTCGGACTGTCGGCGAAGCCCACGATGTAGTTCTCCGGCACGTCGTACACCGCACCGTCCGCATCGGACTCCACGCCGTAAACGTACTCTCCTCCAGAACGGTTCACGTCGAGCACCTTGCCGGACAACAGTACGGGACCGTCATCCTCAGTCCGGTAGCGAACACGGTCGTCCGGCTTGTACTTAGCCGCCGGTCCGTCGGCATCCTGCGCCTTCGGCGCACGCCGTGGGGGCGCATCCTCGTCGTCGCTGGCGTCCTCGTCGTCGCTGGCGTCATCATCATCGTCAGTGTCCTCGTCGTCATCGACGGACTTCGCCTTCGGCGCGCGGCGGGGGGGCGCGTCCTCGTCGCTGTCGTCCTCATCGTCATCATCGCCGGCGTCATCATCGACGTAGAGAACGTCGTCCAGACCGTCCTGCTTCCGATAACTCGAAGGAACCGGCTCGCCGGTCAACGCCTCGTAAATCGACTCAACGACCGACCAATCCGTGAGGTAGATGTGGTCGCGCACGTTGAAGTCGGCGGCGGCCTTGAGCAACCCCTTATGCCACGCGGGGTCTTTCTCGTCGCCCGGCCGAAGCGCGCCGAGCGGAGACGGGTCGCAGAACTTGACCGTCCATGTAACCCGGTCGCCCTGCGACTTGCGCCGCAGGATGATGTCCCGCCCGCCGTTGGGATCGAGGATGTCGTCCCCGCCCTCACTCGTGTCGTCCTCGCTCTCGCGCATGTAGTCGCTGATCTGCGTGAACGCGATGGGCTTGAGCGGCAGAACCCGAATGTTGGGGGCGTCGGGGCTTCCAGGGTCCAGACGGTCATGCACAGCCGCGTAGAACTCGGTGCTGGGGTTGACGACGCTCCGAGCCTTCTGACGGGCCTTCTTGTTGGCCTTCGCCAGGTAATCCATCACGGGGCAACGAAACCCGAACGTCTCGACCGACACCGTGTGCGCCTTGCAAGCGTCGCTCCACAGCGTAACGACCCGAACGGCGGTCGTCGGGTCGCCCTCCTTGCGGGGAAGGATTCGGTAGCGGCCCTTCGTGAAGGAAGCGTTGCAGCGGATGAGCACCGACCTTCGCATCGAGGCGGAATCCGCCATCAGCCTCGCGCGAACTTCCGGGGAAAGTTTGGGCATGACACCCTCTCCTGAAAGAAACCAGCCGCACAGGGCATAGAGTCATTAGCGGTCATCGACCTGATTGGACTCGTTCGCCATCAGGCGGCGTAGAACAAAAGCGCGATGCTCCACCGCATCGCGCACCGATTGAACCAACTCGTCCTGTTCCTGCAACTCGGACAGCCGCTTCCGCGCGGCCACCACGTCCCGGTCGGTATCGACGTACTCCCCGACCAAACCGAACTCGGAACTGCTACGATCCGTCTCCTCGTCAATCCATTTCCGATAGACGCGGCGCGACATGGCGACCAGCCGCGTCAGCCGGTCCTGCTGGCGACGAACAGCAGCCGCAGCACGCGCGGCCTGCCAGTTCCAGAACGCGAGGCGCGCCGGCGCTTCCGACGCCTGCTCAACCGCCCTCGCCGCATCAATCGCAACTTCGTCAGCCACGGAAAACTCCGCCTTCTCGCCGTTTTCCAGAATCAGCGTCAACACCACGCCCGCAAGACAACTTTCGCCGTGAAATGCTCCACGACGACGAATACTACCACGACCCTTCGGCTGTGTCAAGCGATTAGTAGGCATATTTACGCTGCCACCGCACACTCAAACAACTCCCGCTCAGTCGCGGGGCGACGGGCCAGTTTTCCGTCCTGGCCGTACAACGGGGAGTCCGGCCGACGCGACGTGATGGCGTCCGGGTCGAACTCGACGCCGCCCCACGACTTCCCGACATCGAACTCGGCGACAATCGGAACCCGCAGCCAAGACCAGTCGATGCCGGGCAGCACAGCGTCGGCGTAGTCCGGCAGATGCTCCATGATGCGCTTCATCATCTTCGCCACCGGAACGACCTCCTTCGCGGGACAATCGACCACGATGGAATCGTGTACCGTAACGATGGGAACCGACCGCCACCCCCGCCGCCGGATTTCCTCGTCGATGAGCACCAGCGCCATCAGAGTCATCTCCGCCGCGCCGTACTGCACGGGGAAGTTGATCGCCTGCCGCCTCGCCCGACCCACCAACTCAGGCAACGACGAAAACACCTCCGGCAGACGCCGAACCCGTCCGGTGTAGGACACAACCTGTCCGGTCCTCCGCACCTGCCTCCATAACCTCTCCATGTTGCCCACCAAGTCCTGGTGGGCGTTCTCGAACGCCCGAATCATGCGTTCGCACCGCGAAACGGACACGAACACCCCGTTCCGCCGTAGAGCGGTCTGGAGTCCTTCAGGACCGATGCTGTAAATGATCCCGAAGTTGACGGCCTTGGCGCAGGTCCGCCGCTCCTTCTGAACTTCCTTCGGCAACGCGCGGTACTCCTGCTCGGTCATGCCGAACACTTCGAGACACGTCCGCAGATGCAGGTCGTCTCCCTTGCGATACGTCTGAATCATCGGGCGGTCGCGGAAGAGGGACGCCGCGACCCGCAGTTCGATCTGCGAGTAGTCCGCCGACAGGATGTACCCGTCGTCGAATCTTGAGCAATACGCCTTCCGCATCGACAGGGGGATGTTCTGAAGGTTCGGGTCGGACGACGACAGCCGACCCGTCGCCGCCCCGCCCATGTGAAACGAGCCGTGAATCATCCCGTCCACAGCCTGGTGCAGCATCGGTTCGATGTAAGTCCCAAGCAGTTTGCTGGCCTCACGGTAGGCGAGAATCAGGGGAGCGAGCACGTTCCCCTCCCTCGCGTAGCCGTTCAGCACATCGCTCTTCGTGCTGAACATGGACCACTCCTTGCGGCGCACCATCTCCGCCGCGATGTCGGAAAGAGTCGCGGAAGGATTGTGCTTGACAGCGCGAGTCAGGCGAGCGGCGGCGACATCGAATCCGGTATCCGTGAACTCTCCCGGCAAAAGTCGGTAGTAGTCCCACAGCACCTTCCCGACCTGTGCATCCGAGCCTGGGTTGAACACGAACTTCGGATTCTCGGCTTTTCGGTCGGCCTCGTACCGCTGGACCTGCGCATCCGCCCGTATTGCGGATTCCGCTCCAGCGCGTTTCGACTCCCACTCGTCCCGCAACCGCAGGACCACCTTCTCATCACGACGCGCCCCCGCATACTCCATGCGCGCCAACGTCCGGCTCAACCGAGGTAGATACTTCTCGGCGATAACCTGAAAACGCTCGTTCTCCTTGTATTCCGGCAACGACCTCAAGCGGTGGAACACCCGAAGCGTTACGTCAGCATCGGCGGCGGCATAGGCGAACAGCAGGTCGGCCGGGATGTGGGCGTAACTCCCGCCCCTCGAAGGGTCGGCGTCCTTGTGGGATCGAACGTAATCGTCGAGCGGCTTGTGGTAGCCTCCCATGCCCGTATAGTGGACCGCCAAGCGGTCTAGGCCATGCGTCCCCCGCCGCTCGTCAATCAGCATGTGCATCGTCATCGTGTCATAGACCAGCCCAGCGATTTCCACCCCCAGCGCGTGCTGGATGTGCTGCCTGTCGAACTTCTCGTTCTGCCCTACACGAGGAACGTCCGCCGAAAAGAACCGCACCAGCGCGGCCTTGACGCGCTCCCTGGCATTTACGTCGCGTAAATAGGGGCTTTCGGGATGGTCGAACGGAACGACATACCCGGTCCCTTCTTCGTTTGAGAATGAGAAGCACAGAAGTCGCGGGAATCGGTCCTGAAACGGCGTCAGGGAGCCTGTCTCGGTATCGAAGGCCGTAACTACGCCCCTCCGCCCGTCCTCCAGCAGCGCGTCCACCAACGCCTCCACATCATCGGCTGACGTGAGCGTAACGTACCGCCCGGCTCCTTTCCGAGGCCGATACCCCCCGCACGCCACCTCCCCCGCCTTTCCGATGGCGTCGGCGAATCGGTCTATCTCGTGGTCGGCCCGCAGAACGTAGGCCGGGTGAACGCAAGGAACGACCCGCATGTCCTCCAGACCCCGCACCGTACACGGAACCACGCAACCACAGACGGTCGTGATGCCCGTCATGCCGGTCAGGTAGCCGAGACTGGCGTTGCCAAGAGGAACCAGGACTTTCGGCTTCCGCGCGGCTATCTCCCGCAGCAGTTCGGGGGCGCAGGACGCGATTTCGGTCCGGCTCGGCTCTCGGTTGCGGGGCGGCCGGCATCGAACCAGATTGGAGTAGCCGACCCGAACGTCTGGATGATGCTTCAGCACCACGTCGGCCACCACGTCGCGCAGCAGTTTTCCAGACCTGCCGACGAACGGCTCGCCCCGCTTGTCCTCGTCAGCCCCAGGAGCCTCCCCGACAAACAGGATGTCCACCGGCGTCCAGTCCTGCGATACGTTGCGGGTCCGTATGGTGTGCGGGTCGTGCAACCGCGCGACAATCTTGGCGGCGTCGCGCGCGAACGTCGCCTGCGGAACAGAACCGTCCGGCAAGGGCAACCTGAAATCCGCGCACAGGGGCGACAACGGGCAGTAGTTGCACCCCGTGCGCGGATTCTCCGACGACGGGGCTACGAGTCGATGCGCGGCTCCCACCGCCCGCCCGGCGCATTCTGGTCTGCGAGCCGCTGGTTTTCGGCCAACGCCTGCTCCGCCGTCATCATGCCGTATCGCGTTCCGTTCTCGTCCGCCAGCACCCACGGCGTTACCTCACTCATCCCGTTCGGAGTCAGCAGAACGTGCAGCAGCCACCGCAACCTCTCGTTTCGTTCGGGTACGCTCATAACTCCTCGGCAGTAGAAACACGCTTCGGCCCCGCCGATGCTCGGCGAGACACTCGGCCCGCACACCGCACTCCTCGCAGGCACGGCACACCGCAGGCTCCCCGTAACACGTCGGCAATCGGAAGGTCATACTTGAGAAAAAAACGGGGACGGCACGTTTCCGCACCGCCCCCGCGAGACGCTTCAGTTCAGTTCCGCCACGAACCGCGCCAGAGTCCGGTAGGCCAAGTCCTCCACCACCACGCGACGATTCGGAGCCGAAATCGACCGAGCATGCGCAGTCAGTCCGTTGACCCAGTTCCACAGGGTCAACTCCTCCGGCGCGCGCCCCTCGCTCATCGCCTCGTCCTGGGCCAGTCGTGTCACGGCCAGGTCCACCTTGGCCCCCCCGCCGTTGGACGACTCCGCGATGAACCTGCGGATGCTGACGATTTCATCGGGACTGACGAACTGATTGGCCGCTACCGACGACCACTCGATGAGGCGTTCAGCGCGGTGAACCGAACGAACCAACGACCCCTGCACCGCATCATGCACGTCCCCGCGATGCACCACGCGGACGACGGACTCATCGGAACGGCTGGTCAACCCGTTGATGCAAACCAGCCGCTCCATGTAGAGCGACGACAGGAACGAACGGTCCCCCGCGATGGAGTTCTGCGCGTCGGTCCCGATGCGCACGATGTCGCCTTTGCGGACCTCGACCCGCCTTGGCGTCAGGGCGGTGACACGGATGGACGGTCCGACAATCCACCCGCCGGAAATCTCCAGACCCGGCATCGACGACATGATGTAGTTCACCGCGCGGGCGTTCGACAAGGGAGAATACGAGTCCACACCGACGATGCCCTCGATACGGTTGTTGCGGCGGTCCACCACCAGACGGCGGGACGAGGCGAACTCCGCCTGCCAGACGTTGCGGATGACGCTACCAACCAGAGTCCTCGCCACGTCCTCGTCGAACTGAGCGACACGGCGAACGAAGGAGGAGGGGACGTTGCAGACGTGACAGAGGTCGCTGAAAGCCGCTTGCGACACGACCAGACCGTTTTCGGTCTGACCCGTCAAGTCGAACTCACCGAGAGCGGAACCGTCCACATACTCGACGGCGGCCTCCTGCTCGGTCAGGGCGCGCCGAAACTCATCGACGGCGTTGGCAGGATAGTGGACCACATCGGGGGCTGGCAGGACAAACCCCGGCGAGACGGGATCGGCTTGAACCGCCCCTACCTTGACTTTCGACGCGAACGACATAACTACTCCTTTCCGGGCACGCACCCCGGACGATTCGCAGGTTGACCATCGACCCACCGGGCCGCCCCGATGAACCATCGACGCCGAGAAGATATTACCGAACACTCCAACGCATGTCAAGCGTCATTTATCTACCGCTCGACAATCTTGCTACGCGCGCCAACAGCGGAACACCCTGGGAACGAGCCGCAAGCAAGCGGGGCAACTCATTCCTCCGGTCGTGGGGGTCGCCCCAGTCCAGCGACAGAACGGAAACACGGCACGGCAGAGCGTCGGCCAGCACCGCGTAGATAGCGGCAGCCTTCTCCGCCGCGTCAGCGTCCAGGGCGACGACACACTCGGTCATTCCGCTTTCCGCAAGGCGCACCAGCAAGTCCACCTGCGGACGGGCAATCGTGGACCCCATCAACGCGACCGCATAATCGAACGCCATGCAGTCCAGCGGCCCCTCGACCACCGCAACCAGCGGCGCGCCAACGCATCGGTCGAACCCCAGCAGGCAGTCCGTCCGGCGGTAGTGCCCGTCCTCGTTTGGCGGGTTCAGCGTTTTCGGAACACGATCAGAACTCAAAACCGTCCGAGTCGTGAAATACACCTGACGCCCGCCCTGCCAGACCGGAAAGACGACGCGCTGGGCGTACTTCCCGTAGGCACAATACCCGACCCCGAAATCGCGCGCCCGCTCCGGCGACACCCCGCGCTGGCGAAACAGATAGTCCGGGCCTCTCCGGTACGGACCGGATTTACAGCGCGATAAATGCCGAAACTCCGGCGGCAGGGGAACCGGCTTCGGAGGCGTTTCGACCGTAGAGACGGACCGCGACCGCAACGCTTCCTCCAGCCGCCCGGCTTCCACCGACAGCGGGGATTCATCCAGCACCGCCTGAGCCGCCGCGTCCAACTCGCCGCCGCACGCGGCCGTCAAGAGATACCGCACCGTTGCGGCCGAGAACCCGCATCGGTAGCAGAACGCCTTTCCCTTTGCGACGTTGACCCACAGTTTCCGCTTGGTGGACTCGTCGCCCACCCTGTCGATACAGAACGGACAATGATACTGATATTCCGGCCCTGAGCCGGTATGCCCGCCGAGCCGATCATCGAGGTAGGCTAACAGGCGGCCTTCATTCATCCCGCCTCCTGGGCTTTCGCAGGTTGAACTTCCGCTGCAACCTTCGCCTGTCCCCGCCGTCCCCCTCCGACCGGATTTCCAACTGCGACGGGTCCAGCAGGTCGGTAGAGACAATCTTGCACCTCGCTCGGTCGATGCTGCACACGACCACGCAACCGCTTTCCGTCTCGCGCATGGCAGCCAGCACCAGACGACACCGCCGGTCCACGACCTCATCAGCGGACTGGCAGAACGCCACCGCCGCGTCCACGATGGCGGCCTTCTCGAATGATTCGGCGAGGTCGGCGATGGTCAGAATATCCTTGTCCAGCGAATCCCGCTTCGCCTGGCTCCCAGTCCATACGGCGACGTTGTAATCGCCCGCGATTTCGCGCAAATCCTCGTAGATACCCGCCTGCTCGTTCCGCATCTCGCCCAGACGCCGCTCGGCCCGCATGATGTCGGCGTAATCGACAATGAGCAAGTCGGGCCGAAAACCCTGCCCTTCCAGAACGGACAGATGAGAACGAATCATCGTGGGCGTGAGTTTTCTCGTCGGGTAGGACTTGACCACCAGGCGTCCCCGAACGAAGGACCGCGCCCGCTCCGCCAGACCCGCGACGTACTTTTCGGGGTCCGTCCCCCGATACTGGAAATAGGGGCCGGACAGTCGCGCGTCCAACCGCCGGGCTATCTTCCTGTCCGCCATCTCGCACGAGTAGTAAACGACGTTGTACCCCATGTGCGACGTGATGGCCCCGAAGGCGAAGTTGATGAGCGCGGATGTTTTCCCGCGCTTCGGAGGCGAGAAAATGCACCCCAACTCCCCGCGCCCAAGACCGCCTCCCATCGCTTCGTCGAGATGGACGATGCCTGTCGGGATGTATTCCTCGTCGCCGTCCGACTCGTACCACGTCTTTCGCTCGTCGGAAACGTGATAGGAGATACCGATGTCCAGAACGTCCGCACCGACCTGCTGCGCCTCCTGAATCAGCGGAAGAACCGCATCGGAATCCCCTGCGTCGATACGGCTCGCCGCCTTGAGCACGGCATTGACCATCGCGCGCTGTTTCCCGAAGGCGACCAGTTTCGCCGCCACCGCCGCCTCGTCCCCCACGTCATCGGCGTAGAGAGCAGAAACCAGTTTATCGACACCCTCACGGCCCTTTTCCCCCGCCAACTCCCTCGCGGTCTGCGCGAGCGTTTCCCGATGGGGAACGGCGCGTTCGGAGTCCACATGGCGCAGCAGGGCCGATGCGACGCAGCGCATCGCGTCGGTAGAGAAATACTGCGGGTCCAGAACGGAACGAAATCGCAACGACAATGACGGCGAGCGAGACAGGACGGCCAGCGCATGACGCTGGAAGGACTCGCTGAACCGCTCACGGTACGCACCGTGGTCCACCACAACCTCCATGTAGGACGAGTGGCTTCCGTCGAGTGCCGGGGGTTGTGGTGTACCCGCTGGTTTGCGGCAGGAGGGTTGACGCCTTACGACGCCAAGCACCCGGCACTCGACGGAAGCCACCCGTTCACCGCAACGCCGATACAGTAGCACAAACGCAACAGAAGTCAAGCCTGACCGGGAAGCCACGCGCGGCCCTATTTACGCTGCGTAAATCAAGCCGACAGGAGATACGCGCGGCCCTATTTACGCTGCGTAAATCAAGCCTGACCGGGAAGCCACTCGCCGACCACATTTACGCTGCGTAAATCGCGCGGACAATCGGGGGCGTACCGCCGAACGGCGGCAATGATGTCGTCCCACTCCACGTCGTCGGGCGTCGTGATGCCGATGCGATTCGCCAAACCGGCACGACGGCGGTTGGCGACGGCACAGGCGGCAGCCATGAAAGCGGCGCGAATCATCCTGTCCACCACGTCGGAACCGTAGTCGCGCCGAATCCTTCGGCCCTCTGGACTCGCCCCTTCCAGACGCAGCGCAGACCACAACGGCGGACCGGAAAAGCGCGCGCCTGACAACAACGATTCCCCGTACTCCGTCTCCGCTTCGGTCAACTCGACCAGCATCGTTTCGAGTTTTCCGCGCTCGGAGAAAGCCGACGCGAACTTCGCCCCGTACCGCTTCTCCGCAGCGGAGCGGAAAGCCTCGTAGCGGTACATGGCCCGTAATCCGAACAGCATGTTCGGCTGGAAGCCCAGACTCCTGCCGCGAACCTTGATTCGCTGCACGGCATCACGCAGGGATTCCATCTGAGCGCGAACATAAACAGCGGGGTCGATTCCCTTCCGTCCGCACAGTTCAACGACCTGGAACATCGCGTAGTCGTAGGCACACTTCGACTTCGGGTTCGGCCTGCGGCCGTACACGTCCGCATAGACCCGCTCATAAAGCGTCCCGTCCGGCTTCCGGTCCGCGAGCGAACTGCGGAAGGCATCCAGGGCGCGCTGGGACGCTTCCGCCAGCGACAACACGCCAGACCACTGGGCGCAGACGCGGCGGCACTCCGAAGCGAACGGACAGGAGGCGCAGAGGCCCTCGCGTCCGTAACTCCGCCCGTAGCACAGCGGACGGCGCGCAGGTGCAGGTGTTCGATCAATCCGCACGGACCAACTCCTCGAATGGCAGAAGGTTATCGGGGGGATTCGCCGGGTCCACGCTCGCAGGCCACTCGGTCAGCAGCGTCACGTCATACCCCTCCCGCTCATACGCCTCAACCCGCTGGACGGCATGACTCCAAAGCACCGGGCTGGACGTAGGCGCGATGTCCACCACCCACAGGTCGGTCGGGCCGTCCCTCTGGACCCGCATCCCGCGCCCGATTCGCTGGATGGTCGGGACGACCGACTTGACTCCCTCGGCCAGCACGATGGCGTCGATGGCAGGCACGTCCTCGCCTTCGTCGAAAATAACGGTAGCGAGGATGACGTTGAACGTCTGGTCCGTAAACGCAGCCTTCGCCATGTCCCGCAGCCGGGTATCCGTCCGCCCCGACAGTTTGGCGTGCGCGATGCCCGCATCGGAAAACGCGCGATGCAGGCGTTCCAGATGGTCCATCCTACGGCAAGGAACAAGCACTCTCCGGTCCCGCTCGACCAGCCAGCGAACAGCCGCCGTAACCGTCCGGTTGTGATGCTCGCTCTCGACGACGCCGCGACGGTACGCCGTCGCGTAGGGCATGGGAACGGAAACCGAATCCCCGTCCTCGTCCAGCACCGTCTCGACAGACGGCAGGGAAGGACCGCTAGCGCTGGCCGACGCGATCACCACGATGCGAGGACGCCTCGCCAACCCGACCGAAATCATGTCGGAGGCCGATGCGTCGTAGATGACCGGACCTGTCGCACCAATGAGCCGAAGGTCCGCCACCTCATCATCCTTGATCGGCGTACCGGACATCCCATACCGACGAACCGCAGGGCAGACCATGCCGACATCGAACCAACTCGTTGAGGAACCGGCATGATGGCACTCGTCGTAGATGAGAACGCCCGCTTCCCGAACCAGCCGCCGAACCGCCGGGTCGCAGGGCCGGAGGGAATACCGGCGATTTCTCGCGCTGTAAATGCGCTTCGGCCAGTACGCCGCCAGCGATTGCGCGGTGGCGACCGTAACAGTCCCCGCCGTCTTTTCGCCGTCCCCGAACTGCCCGACCTCGATGTCGTCCCCGTAGTATTGGCGAAACACCCTCGCGGTCTGTCTCGCAAGACCCCGACGGCTGGTGATGACCAGCGATTTCAAGCCACACTCCTCCCACAGATAGCGCGATACGGCTGCGGCAATCGCCGTCTTGCCGCTTCCCGTCGCGCTTTTCACGACGCCCCTTTCGTGCGTGAGCATTGCCAGGACGGCCTCGTACTGATGGTCCCAAAGCGTGATGCCCGCGAGATACTTCCTGTCGAAACGGCTCAAGTCCAAGGGCGCGCTGCGCGCTTCCGTGAGTACCGAAACCGCGTAGCCCGCTTTCCTCAGTTCGCTCGAAATGTAATCGGTCAATCCGGCAGGAAACTTCCGCCCGATGTTCAGGCGAATCTTCCCGTCCCACCTGCGCTCACGGTAGGCGGAGTTGAAGAACCGCTTCGGGTCGTCCAGAGCCAGGGCGCGCTCCATGACCGCCTCGCCTCCCTGCAGGAAGGCCCACGCGCCTCGGATGCTGATGACGGCTCGACGCATTGTTCCGGCAGCGGTTCGATTTACGCGCTGTCCCAAAGGGGTTGCCTAAGTACCTAGTTCTCCAAACTCTAATCTGTAGTCACATAGGGGGCCAAGGCGCGCGTGCGCGCACGCGCGATAGCAACAGTTATCACCTTTGTCAAGATGTTACACGGCGGTTCGGAAAAGTCAACGAAAATCTCGTTGTTTTCGAGAAAACTCCGCCACAATCTCGTCAACCGACCGAGATATGCCGTGCAGGAGAGACGGATTGATGGCATCGCCCATCCCGAAGCGTTGGCCCATATACTTGTCCCGTAGGATCGACCACGGAACGCCGTACTGGAGCGCGATAGATAGGGTCGTCGCCCACGCATTGACCCACCCCGAAAGTTCTGTCCCGCTCTTGGCGACCTTGACGAACACCTCGCCTGGGCGTCCGTCGGGGTAGGCGTTCACCGTAACGTAATACTCGAACCCGCAGGCGGCTCCCTTGCGGGTTATCCCGTATCTATCCGTCGGCATCCTCTCGCGCTCAGACATGCCTCACCTTGCCAGAACAAACGCGGTGTTGATGGCGTCCCGATAGGCTGGCTTGTAGCCCGCTCTCGAAAGCAGGTCGTGGACTGCGACGGCTTTGGCCCGCTCCTGTTCGGCCTCGTCCGAATGGGGGAAGTCCATCAGTTCGTGTAGTTCAACGATGATGAGTTGCGGGACGTACCGCGACAGCCCCGCTCCTCGCAACACGTCCAGTTCAGACCCTTCCGTATCCACCACGAGCAGTTGATACCGCTCCGGCCACCGATACGCGCCCAGCAGGGTTTCGAGTGCTACCGCGCGAACATTGACATTCGGCTGGAGAACCGGCACTTGTGCGGGACACGTCGTGGACAATGCACCAGCGGAGTAGAGGGTCAGCATCCGCTCGGCGTCGGAACAAGCCACGTTCTCGACGATGACCCGCTGGCCAAACCGATACTCGGTCGTGTCCGGCGAATAGAGAGCGGCGCAGGCGGCATAGTTTGACGGTTCCGGCTCAATCAGAAGCCCGTTCCAGCCGGACTCGGCCAGCCGCCTCGTGAACGAGTAGGTTATCCCGTCGTAGGCCCCGACTTCGACGAAGTGGCCGTCATCGGTGTACCCGAAAGCGTAACGAAACAGCCGGTCGGCGATGGACGGGTCCATCTGGACCGTCGGCACAAAGTCGTATCGGCTCATCGCTCATCCCTCTCGCGGGATTGTACCCAGCGGTGTCAGGAAACCCACGACGGCTTGCGGTCGGGATGGCTGGCCCACCAGAGCGTCAGACCGTCCTGCGCCGCCGATAGCAAGGGGCTGGTCGGGAGCGGGAAGTCCTGTAGTTGCCGCTGCGTCCAGACCAGGAACGCCGCCAGCAGGGCGATGCAATAAGGCCCGCTCCGGCTCCCGAATCCGGGGATGTCGTACTGGCCGAACTGACCCTTCGCGTTGCGCATCCACAGGGGCGCGTGCGCACTGGCTTCTCCGGCGGCGTCGGCGGCGGCCTTTGCTTCGTCGAACGTCATCCGGTCGAGGCGATCATACACGCTCACGGAGTAGAACAGGACGCACCCGTACAGCGCGGGGTCGCCAGTCCACCCCGACGGTGGACTGGCGACCTGCGCGAGCCGTTGCCGCAACTTCGGCTTGAGCGGGGCGGGATATCGAAGCCGTGGTTTGCTCACGGTATTTACGCAGCGTAAATCACCTGACCGGACCCTTCAGGAAGTAGTCTCGGATGGCCTGCCGCTTGTCGCTGGACCGGCAATACGACAGCATGCGCTCCAACCGCGCGATTTCGCGGGCGCGCTTGGCTTCGATCTCATCCCACGGAAGCACGTCGTCCAGCACGTCGGGGCGCGACAGCAGTTCGGTGGACTTGCCGTTGAACGTGGGCGACACCGTGATCGCGCCATAGTCCTCCTCCAGCGTGTCCAGGGCACGCTTGACGGTGGCTTCCGACCGCGACACGGCGTTGGCGATGTCCTCGCGGTCCAGAACCACGTCCAGGGTCTTCAGGTCCGTGCCGCCCAACGTCGGCTCAACCACGGTATTCAGCAGGTAGTCGGCAACCTCCCGCTCGGTCCGGTTCAGTTCGGGGTTGCTCGCCGCCGCCCGCAGTTTCGCCACGTTGACTTTGATCTCGCTGCCGCTGGCGGCGGGAGCGCGGCGGATGACCCGGCGCAGTTCCAACGCGGACAGGATGGAGTGTACCTGCGCGTCGGTGATGGTGTTGGGGCCGTGCTCCGCACATAACTCGTAGGCGATGGACGCCGCCGACTTGCGCAGAACACGCACCCGCTTGGTCTGGTCCAGCAGGTACGACCACACAAGGTCATACAGTTCCCGGCGCGGATTGGACTGGTCGATGAACCACTTCCGAAGCGATACGCTCTTTTCGGAGTAGATGATCGTTACCGCACTGGGCTGTCCATCCCGACCGGCACGCCCGGCTTCCTGCGCGTAATCCTCCAGACAGCCCGGCACGCCGAAATGGAGGACGTTACGGATGTTCGGCACGTCGATGCCCATGCCGAACGCGCAGGTCGCCACCACGACCGGCGTGCGACCCGACTTGAAGTTTTCCTGCACGGTCACACGCCCCAGCACCTTCCGCGTGCGCCCGTCCTCGTCGCGCTCCACCGAATCGTCGCGCTTCATGCCCGCATGGTAGAACGCGACGCGCTCGGCTCCGGCCGCATACGCGGCACGGCAACGGTCCTGCCACGACAACGCCTTCGCCTCCGGTCCCAACGTGCGGAACCCGATCTGCTCGGCGATGATCTTCGTGAGTAGTTCGGCCATCTTCCGTGTGCCGACATAGACGATGTGCCGACCGTTCACGATGTCCCACTGGCCGACGACGCGCTTGAAGGTCTCCAAGTCGTTGTCGGCGAACACAACTCGATAATCGAGGTTGGGGCGGATCGGGTCGGCGACGATGCGCGTGTAATCGCCCGTGACGCCCAGCGACCGCATGATGTCCGCTTCGATGTCGCCGGTGGCCGTTGCGGTTACGGCGATGATCTGCGGTCGGGTGCCGCCGCGCCCCCCACAGGCGGCGCAGGTGGCGACGGTGTTGCCCTCGGCGTCCACGGTTGCGGCGTCGCCGTCGCACTCCGGGCAGACTTGCGAGATGTACCGCAGACAGTCGGCAATCTGGAGGTAGGCGGGCCGGAAGTCGTGCCCCCAGCGTGACGCACAGTTATGCGTCAGGATTCCTTCGGCGAAGTAGTTGTGCTCGCCAGCGACCGTGAGCGCAAACACGACTCGATCATCCCACGCGCGCGGTCCGGTTTCGTCGTAATCAGGTCGTTCGACAACCTCAACACGGTCCACCCGGCAGCGGACAACCGCGCATCCCGCCTCAGGTCCAGCGACCGACGCGCTCCGCTGTGCGAACGTCAGTGAACACGCCTCCCCCTCGCCCCCGTCCGCTCCCAATGCCTGTCGGGAAATACCCGACCGCAGAAGCAGCACTTCGTCGCCCGTGTTGACCTGACCCGCTGCGACATATCCTTTGCCGATCACGAACACCGGATGGTCGTCCGTGAGCAATACGCTACCCGATGGGGCCACCAGCCGCAACAGGCGGCGACAACCCACGAACTTTACCTGCGTCTCCGTGACGCGACGCACAACAACACGCTGACCGTCGTAGGCGTACACCGCGTCTCCGGCTTGGATGGTTTCGATGGGTACATCCCCCGTCGGTGTGCTAATCCGGGTTCCCGCCGGATGACAATGCGCCTCGTCAACGACCAAGTAACTGACGCGGGTTTGCTGGAGCGCGGCGCGGAACCGGCGGGTCTTCAGGGTCTCCGGCGAGACGTAGAACAGCCGGAACTCCCCGTCGGCCAGACGCCGCAGGCGAGCGTCGGCTTCTGCCTCGTCGATGTGCGAGTTGACGAACGACGCGGCGATGCCGCGTCGTTCCGCATCATCGCACTGATCCTTCATCAGCGCGATAAGCGGAGAGACCACCAGCGCGGTGCGCTCGGTGTCGAGTAGAGCCGGAATCTGAAAACAGGCCGACTTGCCCTCGCCGGTCGGGAGGACGGCGAGCACGTCGCTCCCTGCCGCGACGGCCTCGATGACGGGAACCTGACTCCGCCGAAAGTCGGCGTGCCCCCAATGCCGCTGAAGCGCGCTACGCGCGTTCTCTAGCGTGAACCGCATGATGTACCTCCGTTGCTTCGGGTGCCCGGTCGAGCGACACGCCCGACCACCGTATCCCGCGTAGTCGTACTATGAAAAGAAAAGCGGGCGGCGCTTGCGCGCCGCCCGCCGTATGGTATCACGATCCCAACTCGGCGTGAGTCGCAACCCTCACCGCCGCCTTCGCGGCATCGGAAAACCTGACCATACTGACCTCCTGTAAAGACTACCGAACCACAACACCAGACAGTATATCGCCGCTTTTCACGTTGTCAACGACAAAATCTAGTGTCAACGTAAATCGTTACGCCGCCATAGGTTATGCGACCGGATTTCCGCGCCACGCACGGACGCGCTCCAGCCGTGCAACCGTGATCGACCGCAGGCGCGCCCGCAGGTTCGCGCGCCATCCGGCGACGCGGTGGACGCGCTGCTGCCTCTGGAGCAGCGGCCGGTCGTCCCGCGTGTGCAGGACCGTCACACGGATCGCGTCGGCCCCGACACCTCGCCCGACACCCGTAGTCGGGTCGATGCTCGTATAAATGCGAATCTTTGCGGTGGAATCGAACGGGAAGGGGCAGTCGTACACTACCTCGTTACAGCCCGGCGGCGTAACCCGCACGAAAACAAACCCAGCGGGCGCGAACTGGCCCAGGAACTCGTCCATCTCCGCGAGGTCTATGCGAGCATATGCCGCCATACCGGCAGCATAGCATCGTATTTATGCGTTGTCAAGCATACTAGCCGGAGATCATCGGGAGGAGGGCGTCGAATACCGCCCCCGGCAGGTCGGGCACGTCCTCGGTGCATACCGTCACCAGCGATACGCCCGCATCGTCGCCCCCCATGTCCGCCAGCGCCGCCTCCACACGGTCCGACGCCTGGGCCGCCTCCGGCATCTCCGCCCGCAGTTTCGCCAAACCTTCGGCGTAGGCGGCGGTGTTTCCGATGATCAACCTGCCGGACGCATCGACGGCAGGCTCTCCGCTTCGCAGCACGGCGCACTGGGCGGCCAGGGCCATCCGCTTGCGGTCGTATGGCTCCGCCAGTCTCACGTCGTTCTCGACCGCCTTCCGAACCGCATCCCTCACGTCCCCCAACAGACGCCTGTTCCGTGCCACCGCGTAGTGAAACGGCGCACCGGCGACGACGTTCTTCAAGATGGGGCTTTCCAGCGCTCGAAGCAGATTGAGGGCTTCCGATATGGTCATTGGCCGTACCCGTGCTTGCGGTTGTGCTCTTTCGCCGCCTCGTTGTAACGGTCGATGGCGGCCTCCAGCGAGGCGGCGTAACCGACAAGGATTTCCTCTCTCGCCGTCCACGCGACGGGCTGCGTCGGGACCGCAGGCCGCTGGGGAATCTCGATGATGGGGTAGCGGGACTCGACGTAAACGTACCGAGTGAAGCATCCTGCACCGGCCCACCAGACGACCGCCAGGACCAGAACCGACCGCCCGACGTTCCACTCCGCAGGACTACGGGGATGCGTTGCGCCCGCTTTGGAGATGGCTTGCTCTACCTTGAGCGAAGTCTTGAACGACTCCAGCATCGCTTTGCGGGTCTCCGCCGCCCATTCGTTCTCCCGCGACTTCTGCTCGGTGTACCACAGCCGTAGGTACTCGCCGAACCACGCGAGAACTGACCGGACAACCGACCCGATGATGGTTGCGACCCACGCCATACCCTGCTCCGATTTACGCTGCGTAAATGCCAAACCTAGGTCGGCGCGTTCTCGCCGGTGGGTTCGGACAGGTAGCGTCGCCGGACCCATTCCACGCCCTTCCCGATGAGCGCATCCGTTACGTTGTCGCGCAGCAGCGCGACTGCCGTATCCTTGCCGGGGAACGGGCTGACGGCGTTGGCGGCTCGTTCGATGAGCCTGTCGAGAGCCTTGTCCCCGACCGCCGCAATCAGGTCCACGCCCTGCGTCTGGAAGTAGTCGATGGCCTGCTGTTTCAGGACCGCCCCCCAGCCGTGGAGAACCGCCTTCACATCAGTTACCGACTTGAGTTCGCCACTGTTGATTCGCGCGGCCAGTTTCGGGAACTCCCGCTCGGCAATCGCCTCCGCGCTACCCCACAGGTATTGCTTGAGCCGGTGGACCAGCACCTCCATCGTGCGGATGTCCGTATTCGTCGTCTCGGCAGCGAGTTTGTCGGCCTCCGCCTTCGCCGCCGCCGCGCGCCGCCGCAGGAACGGGACGAGAAAAGCCGTGATGACGAGCATCACGACAGACGTGATGAGTTCTGTCCACGAGAACGACGGGGCGGCTTCGGCGAACGAAAACATCGAACCTCCTTTAGGTAGTCAATCGCATTATCGCTAGTTGAACGTATCGGCGTCAATCCGATGTCGGACGGGGATTGTATTCGTCCGGCACGGGTTCCGCGAAAATCGTGTTGGGCAGGGGAGAACCGACGACCTTCGCGTTCTCCCGAAGGCGCACGTCGGCGTCGCGGAGCAAATCAATAACCCCAGAACCGGGCGTCGGCACCCCATCGACGGTTGTCTGAAACAGGAACGAATCGCCGCCTGAGTCAAACGTCAGAGTAGTCGCCAGGCCCTTGAAGTCGAACTCCGGCGTCTCCTCATTGTCCAGTTTGTCCTGCATCGTCGAGATGTGCTCCACCCTGTCCCGATACATCCCCAGCCGGTACAGGCGCGCAAGGACGGACATCGCGCCGATAAGCAGGATTCGGTCGGGGCGCTCGTCGTAGTCCTGCCGCTGGCGATATTCCGCCAGCCTCGGCAGGAGTTCGGCCCCCCGACACCAGTTCAGGAGCGTCGGGTCGGAAGCCGTGTCGATGAAATCCTGTATCCCTTCGGAGTAGAGGGGAGCGTCATCGGAAGTCGGATACCCCAACCGCATCAGAGAACCCATAACGCCCGATACGGAATCAACGAGCCACGACGGGTCGTATCGCGGCTCCGGCGCGGTGAAGTAGGAGCGCGCGTTGAAAAACACGTTATCGACGTTCAGCCTGTAAATCGTTCCCGATGCGGACACGTCCCCTGCGGGAACGGTGAAACGATAGGAGAAGTTCGTGCTCCCGGAACGACGGGCTACCGTGAACTTCCCGTTGAACAGCGTCGGCGACGAATCGGCCTCGACCCAAAAGAGGCTCCGTTCGCGCAGGTGGTGCTCATCGGCCGTTTCGACCGATACGGTATGCTTGTCCGCCGCCGTCCGGGTCAGAGTCGCGTAGAGCGATTCCATCCCGGCGAAGGACGACCCTTTGGCGACAAACTGGGCGCGCTGATAGAGCATCCGGTCCGCCTCGACCAGCAGGGATTTAGCCGCCTTCAACCGGAGGTACGCGCGCGTCAACCGCGCCTGCACTCCTTTGCGAACGAAACTGTTGGAGGGCATCGACTACCACCTTCCTTCCGGGCACGTCTCCGACTGAAGCGAAACCTTCGCCCACAGCACACACCCGCATACGCCACACCGCGCGGTCGGTCCTGGGCGGTAGTGCGGACACGCCTTGCACGTTTCACGCCTGACGTTTCGTGTCTGTTCGTCGGTCCGGTCGATGCCGGCCGCCGCCTTCGCCAAGCCGACCACGCCATGAATGACTTTTCGACAGCACGCCATCACTGCCTCACCTGAAGCGTACCTCCCCACCCGCCGACCATCGCTACGCTATTGAACTGGCACGCTCCGTCGCCAATCCAGGGGTCCAGCGGCTCGACCGCGAGGTAAGTCCCGCAATCGCCGCTCGACGTATAAGTATTGCTCTCCACCGTACTGTCCTCCGTGCAGGACGTGTACGTCACCTGCGATATGGCTTGGACGATGTAATCAGGAACTCCCATCCGCGCCGGAGCGCCCCCCTTGTCGGTGATGACCAGGACGAGAAGGCACAGGTAGAACCCAGCCGCAACCTCCCAGACCAGAGCGCGGTTGTACCCCGAACACACATAGAGGTCTCCGCTCTCATTGCAGTTTGTGGAGTCGTAGAAGGTTGCCGCTCCTGCGTCGGGAATCCCGTCCCGCTCCTGCCATGCGTAGGCGCAGACGCCATAGCACCTCTGCAACGTGAGCGTTCCGTTCGGGGCCGAGGATATCTCGAATGAATAGTCGTTCAGGTCGGCATGGCTGGTATATGACGAGCAGTACCCGCACACCGTAACGCCGGAGAGGACCAGTTCGACGGTAGCATGGTCGCAATCACAGTCGGACGCACAGCAGCACCGGCCACCCTCCTGCGGGCGCAGATACGTCGCCTTTCGGCCCGCGAGCCGTTTGTAAACGCCAGTTCGAGGACGCTGGTAAGCCATCACGCCTCCGAGCAGTCTTCGCCAGCCAGGGCTTCGATTTCAACGATGAAGTAGCCGTCGTATGCCCCGTCCACGACACGCCCGACGATGAGGCCGATGTGAAACGTCCCCGACGCCAACTCATGCCCGCCGCTGCCGTTCTCGACGAGATTGAGGACGAGCGCGTTGTCCGCCGTCGGAACGCCGCGACCTTCCGGCATGGAAAGGTCGGTCGCCTCCCCAGCCGTCGAAGGACCAGTCAACACCCGGCCGAAATACTTTCCTCCCCCTGTAGCATTTCCGGTGATTTTCACGGTGACTGCCGACCTGACGGACACCTCGGCGACGCACTCGTTGATGGTTACATCCACGTTCCAGTCCGTGAACTTCAGCACGTTCACACGGCCCCCCGCGCTGTCCGAATCCCACACGGTCAGCACGCCTGGGTAGAAAAGAACATCCTCGGTCCCCTGCACGATGACCCGCCGACCCCAGATGAAAACGTCGCCGCCGCGCAGGTCGTCCGTGGTGATGGGAGGGCACGTCTGTTCGTAGGTGGACGGTTCTTCGGTTTCGGTGCGAATCTGAATGAGGACAGACGCCCACATCTCGGAGTAAGGCGTACTGACGGACTCCGCCACCCTGTCGTCGGCGTGAATCTTGAGGGGGTAGTCCCGCGGAGAGACGGATGCGTCCGCACCAGACACGAATCCGTTGAGCCAGTCCGCGTGCTGAAAGCAGTCTGCCCTCAACCCCCCGATCACCGTGCGCGCTCCGTTCGCCAAGACCACGTTGCTTTGGCGCACGGGATAGACTCGCCCCTCGCCCAAGTCCACATACTGCCCCAGCCAGACCCGCTGGGTCGCGTGAATCTCCGCCGAGAAATCGGAGTAAAGCCCCAGCAGGCCGTAGTTCATCCCGACGCTCTCCGAGCCGCGCACGATGACGGAAACGCTGTCGGTCGCCTGCACCGCGACGCGCTCCGTAGAGTGCATATCGACCGCCGATTCGGGGAAGGTGGACCACTCCAGGACGCCGGACTCGCCCCTGACACACCCCAACGCCAGCAGTTTCGGCGCAACCCACGTCAGGCGGGACTGCTGGAAATCGTTTCGCTCGTAATCGGAAGGCGGGATTTCGGCGAACCTCCGCCGAAGGATTTGCCCGATGTGGATGGCGTCGGCCGCGTAGAAATCGGCTTCCCACGTCGAATAGAGGCCGAGCAGGGGCCGGTGGTCCTCGATGTCGTAAGGGGCTTTGTCGCAGGCATCCAGAATCACGTCCTTCGAGGCCACGAAGAACGCCTCGTTGAAGAACGATGCCGCCCCGCCTCGAACGCGAAACATCCCCAGCACGGACACGTCAATACTGCCGGTAGCGGCTTCCGAGACGAACTCGGTTCCTGGGACAGCGACGCGCGCCACCCCTTCGGCGCTAGCGCCGGATGCGTCGAACAGCGCGCCGGACGGGGCTTCCAGCGTGTGCCGGAGTCCGCCCTGGGTTTCCGACTCGAACCCGTCCGCTTCGGGCGGATGGTCGCGCAGACCGCCTCGGCAACTAATCCACCCGCCCAGAACCAGGGGGTAGCGGACATCGCCACGCTCGAACACGACGAACACGAGGTCGCCTTCGCGCAGGGTTACATGGAGACCGGCGAGACACGAACTCGGTGAGATGACTTCGGCCCAGGGGTAGCACTCGAACGGAGATTCGGTCGTACTCGAATCCGGGAGAATCTGAACCTCGGCGTGTTCCCACGACGGCGCAGCCCGCCTGACCACCTGCTGCTCCCCCGATGCGGTCCATTCCCACGTCGTCAGTTCAGGGTAATGCACCCCGTAAACGGCTACCTGCACGCGCCCACGGCCCTCCTCGTCGTGAACGCCGAGGACGATGCCACGGTAAATGCCGTCGTATCGCTTCATCAGGATTCCTGATCCCCAGGCTCGTAAGCGTAGAACTCGGCACTTCCTGCCCCGCCTGGGGTCGAACCGACCTGCTGCGTCGCCCCCGTCGTCCGCCGGAACCCCGACCGGACCAGCGAAAGTCTCGTCGTCCAGCCGTTTCCGCTCACCTCATGCTCGATTCCGACGATGGAGTAGAACCCGGACAGATAGTTCTTTGCTCCCGTGTGGTCGAAGTACCGAACGTAGATGATGTCGAAGAACGAATGGTCGTGCGTTCCCTTCACCGTCAGGTCGGCCTTCAGCAGCCCCATCGTCGCCGCGCCGCCCTCGGCGCGCGCCGCACCGAGAACGTGCTGTTCCGTCCGCCCGGCGACCGGCTTGGCGTTTGCGGTCTGCTTGGTGTAGTCGATGGCGTGAACCGCCTCCTCGTGGGACGTGCGCACTCCAGCCCCGTCGAACGTCGTGGGGTTGCGTTCGACCCCTGCCGTAGCGTAATACGCCAAATCCACCGGCCGCCCGTCGTCGGAGTTCACGCCAGTTCCGCGATAACTCAATCCCCCCGCCAGAAGTGCCTGAACTGCCGCATCTTCGGGGTCGAAAGAAATCACGTCTCCGGCCCCGTCGGCATAGACGACGTACTCGCCGGTTTCCATGCGGTAACTCGTATCGGACCCCGATTCCGGGTCATACTTCGCGGTGTGGAAATGCAGTCGGTTCTGACGGGGGTCCACGTAGCAAACGAACGGGTCGAACCCCACGCAGCGGTCGGATTCGCCGGGCGGAAACATCGCCTTGCACGCCGACTCCAACAGCGTCGAGTTGATGAAATCCCAATGGCTCTGCCCTGACGGAATCACCCAGTCGGTCGGGTAGTCGTCCGACTCCTGAATGACGGGTTCATGCCAGAAGGTTCCGGGGCGCAGCGAACTCATCGCGGTACAGATGGCCTCGACCACTTCCGAGGCGGACTTGCCCGCGAACTCGCGGGGTACGCTCTCCGCGCCAAGACGGGCATCGACCGATTCGATACCGACCAGTTCCAGGTCGGCGGTGATGCCTTCCGCCGTAAACCTGAGAGACGGCCTGGCGATGAGACCCTTGTAGGTCAGGGCGTCGGTATCATCGTCGCTCCACGGATCGTCGAACCTCCATCTCATCACCACGGTACACTGCCCCGGCGTGTAAACGGCCCTGGACATGCCGACACCGTAGCGGTCCACCAGCGAGAGCGTCCCCGTCCACGCCGACTTTCCCGTCGTGCTGACGGACAGGCTGACGAAATGCTCGGTCTGGAGATGAAACAGCACCGCCCCGTCCGGCCCCGCGATGTAACCGCTGAAGAAGACAGGCGCAAACCCGTCCTTCCTTCTCGTCCGATAGGCGTTCACGCGCTCCTCCAGCCGAATCCGCCGAAGAACTGCACGCGCTGGTTGTACCGGGGCACTCCTTGCAGGAGGTTCGCTACCGTCGGATGCAGACGATACTCCGGCACATAAGTATCGGGGTCTTCCGGGGTTCCGTATGGCGGCGGAGCCATCACGGAAACGAACGTGCAGGCCACGTCCGCCCCATGCGGAAGCATGTAGGGCAACTCGAACGGGGGTTGCCATGTGATATCAGCCCCCGTACAGACGGCCCGCATGACCAGCAGAGACCCGATTTTCAGCAGCACAGGCGGGGGACCGAACGTGAAATAGGTTCCCTCCGTCTGGTAGTAAACCCTCTCCTTGAGAAGCCCAAGCCACCGCGCCCAGAACATGACTTGAAACGGCGATTGCACGTCCTCGCCGAGCGACGCCGCCTCTTCGTCGCGCGGACCGAGCGGGTCTTTCGCCAACGCCTGAAACTTGAACGTGAGCGAGACCTGTCGGTTCTCGCCGGATTGGTAGGTCTGATACGCCTCCTCCCGACCCGCCACATCCGTTGGCGAATACGCGACGCCCTGCTGCTCCTCGAACCCTTCTTCCGTGATGTTGCAGTAGGTAGCGATGAACTCGACCGGGATGGCGTTGTCGGATGAGTTATACGTGTTCATGGAGTTCGGAAACCGGCTGAATCCGCTGACTCCGAAATCGTCCCCGAACCTGTTTTCCCAGAGCGATTGATAGGTGTGCGCACTGTACGTTTTCGCCAGCCAGAACGGGTCGAGGACGATGCGAACATCCATGTAGTCGGTGTTCGGATACGGCGTTTCTCCGGCAGGCATATCAACCTCGCGCTAGCCCGGCCACGTCGTCCCCGACGGGAATGGGGACCGCAGGGCGGCGCGCTGCGGACGCGACCGGAGACTTTTCCGAAAGCCCCTGCATGACCTCAATGAGACGGTCCAGACGCTCGTGCGTCCCTTCGTCCTCGCTACTGACCATCCCTTCGATCCGAACGGAAACCAGCGTCGCAATCTCGGCGGATGTCATCGGCTGGACGGCTAGTTTCTGCCGGACGTTCTTCGCGGTTTCCCCGAACGCTTCGGCGGCCTTTCCGAGTCCGGCCGCGAGCGTGAGCGACGTAGCGACGAATCCCTCAATCCACTGGGGCTTGAGGCGCTCCCCGGCGACCCACATGGCCGTCTGCGCCGTCTCCGCCATGCGGATATACCCCTCGAAGAAATCGCGGGCCTGCTGCATCGGAGCGTTTCCTTCCAGACGCAACTGGCTGAACGAGTAGGCGATGCGACCGATGGCGTCGGACAGCCCGAACGCGCCGGCGAGCCAATCCTTGATCTGGTCTCCGCCGACCCACGACCCGACCGCATCGACCGCGCGCGATAAAGCCGAGCCGGTCACGCTGTCGAACCGCTCCGCCACTTCGGCGTACTTCGTCAGGAAGTCCACGACGGCGCTGAAGGACACGACCGCGCTGGCCAGCAGGGCGGCGTCGATGCCCGCAAACGCCTGCGCGACCGACACGACGGCGGAAACCATCTGGCCGGAGTAGGCGGCGAGGTTGGTCAGCGGGTTGCCCAGCCCCACCAACTCGCTCATCCTCGTTCCGAGTTCCGCCAGCGTCGCCAGCACACCCGCCGCCGTGATCGCGCCGCCCGCCACGACCAGCGATGCCATGAACGGAGCCGTCGCCAGCGCGGCCACGGTAGCCCGCTTCAGCACGCGGCTGTCGATGTCGAACGACCTGGCGAGTTGCGTCACCACGTCGCCGAATCCGCCCGACTGGGAACCGGAAATGCCGCGCATCGCGCTCACCGCGGCGGCGAACGCCAGCAGGCCCGGCGCGGCGGCCATGAGGGCCACCGAACCGACGAGGATACCGGACCCGAGCGCCGAGAAACCCAGCCCGACGGCGATCATGGCTGGACCGACGGCGAGCAGTTTTCCCACGTCCAGGTTTATCAGCGCGTAGAATGTCTCCATCGCCCTGTCCATCGCGTAGATAATCACGTCGCGGAGCATCTCGAACGCTGGGGCGGCCAGACGCAGGGCGGCTCCCAGAGCGACGACGGCGACAGACAGGACGAGCATGACGGGAATCGCCGGGGTCAGAGCGACGAGGCCCGGAGCAAGCGCGCTCAACCCTTGCCCGATTCCCGTCAGAATCCAGCGTAGGGCTTCTCCGACACCCTTGCCGATGGACCCTAGAATCTCGCCGAACCCCTTGGCGAGTTTGACGACGAAATCCCACACGCCGGTCAGGACGGTTTTCAGCGCGTCCCACACAGCCGTAACCGCACCCTTCAGCACGTCGCCGACCCGCGTGACCGCCCCCGCGATTCCGCCGCCCGCACCCCCAACCCCAGGTGCGCCGACACCCCCGGCTACGGTCGAAACCTTCTTCATCACACCGACCCAACGAAGTCCGCTGACGACGAGATTCCCCAGCCACATGCCGACTTGCAGCAGGGCCGAGCCGAACTCCTTGACGAGCATGACGGAGGAGTAGGCCGCCGTGATGTTGAACTCCTTGAGGAAGTTGAGGGCTTCCGCGCCGCTGACGCCAAACACCTGAAAGTTGGCGGCTCGGTTCATCACCTCGTTCATAAACTTCTGGAAGGGCGTCAGGACGTTCTCCACGTCCGCCTGCATCGCCTGAATACCCTTTCCCATCCCGTAGGCCGCTGCTCCGGCGGTGCTCAGAGAATCGCGGATGTTCTGCGCGTTTCGCGTGAGGCGGCCCAAGGCTTCGTTGGTCGCTTCGATGCCGAGGGCTTCGGCCAGAGCGCGCATCTGCATCGGGTCGGTCGCGTTCGCCAGCCTGCCGAGCAGGGCGTCCATCACCCTGCGCGTGCCGTCTGCGGTCTTGAGCGATTCGGCAACCTCCTGCGAAGTCATCCCCAGCACCGTCGCCGCCTTCTGCATCCCCTCCTGCGTGCCGGAAGCCATCGTAGCAACGAGTTTCATAAACTCGTCCCCCTGACCCGCGAACTGGGTCGAGATGGCCGCGCCCATCGACAGGAGGTTGTCCATGACGGCCTTCTGCTGGTCCGCCGTCATATCCTGGATGACGGCCCCCATCTCCTCGAACGACTCCCGCGCCCCCTGAATCATCGCGCTCGCGTCGATGACGCCGGAGAAGTCCTTGTGCTTCGAGAGCGCGCTGACCATGCCGAAGAAGTCGCCGATCTGCTGCTCGGTCAGTTTCCCGACGGCGGCGAGTTTGTAGGCGAGTTTCCCCACCTCGTCGCCGGAGGCGGTGGTCGTGGTGGTCAGCAGGGACACCGCGCCCGCCAGCCGCTTCATCAGTTCCACGTCCTTGACGCCCGCCTGGCTCAACGACTCGAACGCCTCACCCACGATGTCGAGCGGGACGCCCAAGTCCTTCGCCATCGCAGCGCCCGCCTGCTTCAACCCGGTCAGTTCGTCGCGGGTCATCCTGATTGTGCGGGGTAGGCGGTTCAGGTTGTCGATGAAACTGCCGATTTCCTCAGCCCCCGGCAACTGCATCCCCGATGTAACAACCCCCATGATCGCACTGACGCCCTCCTGGGCCTTGCCGAGCAGGTTTGCTACCGCGGCTATGGCCGGCAACCGCATGAAGCGAGCGAAAATAGCCTCCAGACCCTTCCGACCTTCCATGACTCCCTTCATGCGGTCCAACTGCTTCGTCATCGCCTTGAGCGTCGGCAGCATCTTCTTCCGGCTCGCGGTGTCCATGACGACCATCCGATTCGTCAGCGTCTTGACGGCCTGCTCTACGACTCCGACCGCGACTCCGAAGTCCTCGAAGTCCTGCAACGGAATCCGCATTTCTGCGGCGGCCTTTTCCATCTTCGGTAGAGCGCGGACCACGTTCTCGAAGTCCGTCATCGCCTGCACAATCTCGCTGGAGCCGCCTGCGAGGAAACCGCCGCCGGAGCCGCGCAGGTTCACCGTATTGCCGATTGCGCCGACAATGGCCTTCAGCCCCTCCTGCATCTTCTCAGTCAGGACCATTTCGCCCTTCGTCAGGTAGGCGAGAATCCTGTCCTCCCCCGCGTCGGCCCCGCCAACGACGCCGCCTTCGGCGAAGCGCGGAAGCCCCCTGATGCGCCCCGTGTAGTCAGGAGGCTGGACCTCGCCTCGGTAGGCTCGTCGCGGGGAGCCGGACTTGAACAGGGGCGACTTTCGGGACGGCGCGGCTGGGGAGAGCCGCAGGACCGCTTTCGCCAGCACTTCGGAAATCGCTCTGGCAAGACCCCCCCGCCCGCCTTTGGCCCCGGCGACCGACACCTCGATCTCCTGCTTGAGCGGCTTCATCTCCTTCTGGAGAGCCTTGCGCACGTCGCGGTAGGCGGCGACGGCCCGCCTGGGCATGTTCTCGAAGGAGTCCGCCAGTTTCGCCAGTTGCGCCAGACCTTTGCTTGCCGCGCGGAAGGCAGACGTGTTCAGCCGGTCGAGGAGTTTCGTGAAGGAGCGGTACTCCCTCGCCGCCGCCCGCAACTTGGGAGTCAGACGGTCCTCGACTTCGAGGTAGAACCCGATGGCGTTGGCGGCGAAGTCGCTCAAGGCTCACCCCGTGATCAACTCGCCCATCTCGCTGTATTCCAGCGTAACCGTCAGGCGTATCGGTTCGCCGTCCGAGTTCATGTCCGCCTCGCCCATTTCGATTCGAGACGGAAACACGTCGTAGAGCGGGAGGCTGCGCACTTCAGGAGCGGAGAAGTCCACTTCGGGATTGCCGTATCCCTGATGCTGGAGCCAATGAATCGTCGCGTTGCGGAAATAATCTCTCGGATAACCGAAGTTGCCCGTCATGCGGTCATAAACCAGCGCGTGCCAGTCGAGAATCAGGGACAGCGCATCCAGCGTATGGACCTTCGCCGCGAGTTGTCCCTGCCAGTAGTAGTCGGAATCCTGCGCTATCGAGAAGAAGTCCACCAGCGTCATTGAAATCGGGTCGCGCTGCGCCGGCGCGCCGGCGACCCGATGAGGCTGGTTCCCCCAGAAAAGTTCGCGGACGTTGACGCCCAGCGAGGGCAGCGACAGGCTTTCGACAAAGAACGACAGCGGCTTCCTGTCCGGCACGTCGGTATCGAACTGGTCTATCTCGAAAAAGACGAGGTTCTGACGGTAGAACTCGAAGGGGGTCAGGCGGGCGGCCAGAAGTCCCCCTCCATCAGTTCCGTAAGCCAAGCCAGCGATGCTCATAACCGCCTACCTTCGTCGGAACCGCGCCCGCGCCGCCTGCGACGACTGCTTCGCCCTGACGCGGGCCATCTCGCGCTCGTGCGCCGCCTTCTCCTCCCGCAACTGCTGCTGAAGCCGCTCTCCGTGGGCCAGCAGTTCGTCCATCGTCATCCGGTCAATGCTCTCCTGCGTGTAACCCCCCTTGCCGCAGTAGAGAAGAAAGAACACATGCTCCCGCAGCGTCTTCTCATCACAGACGGGACGGGAGAAAAAACTCCACGTCGAACTGCAACGGCATCTCGTTGACCGCCCCGCAGGCGCGGCACGACGGCGACACGTCCGTATCGAGCGCGGTCTGCCTCCGCTCGGTTTCGATGCGGATGCGGGCGCTGTCCGCCGCCGTGATGCTGCGCAACCACATCTCTTTCCGCATGGCGTCCAGTCGGGGCCAGTCCATTCCTTCCACATCGACAATCTGTGCCGACAATCGCGCGATGTAGGACGGGTCGGTGGGGTCCAGATTGGTCAGTTTCGCCTTGTTCGCCCTGCGGAAAATCTCCCGCTCGTCCACGCCCCGCAACAGGCGGCATCGGACCGTCAGCCCCGCGTCCAGCAACCTGACCTCGAACGGCTCCTCCAGCGTCAGGGCTACGCCGTCCCGCTCGGCCTGCAAGAGCAGCGTTTCCGGGCTGACGTAATCGAAGTCCTCGATGATGTTGCAGGTCGCGCGGTTGTTCGCCCGACATGCCTGACAACGAAACGTGTAGGTGTAGTTGGGTCCGAAGGTGAAGGTGCGCTGGAACAGCAGGGCGGCGAGTTTGTCGGTCGTCAGCAGCGCATCCACACCCTTCACCTTCCGGTCGGTCCCCGGAAGGACGTACTCGAAGTCGTCGGGCAGGCGGATGCAGTTGGCGACAATCATGTTGATACGGTCGGTCCCGTCCAAACCCTGCGTTTGCAGGATGGACTCCTCCCGCGCCGTCATCTTCCGAACGCCGATCTCTCCGTTGGGAAGTTTGCCGTCGTAGAAGTAGCCCAACGACGGCAACCTGAAGGTGGCCCACGCCGTAGGCGAAGGCGTCGATGAAGCGGTCATGTTCGTCCTTCCCCCGCCTCTGGCGGGGGGTTATGGGCAAGTCGGCATTTACGCAGCGTAAATCGGAAGGGGCATTTACGCAGCGTAAATACCCCTGCCCTAGCCCTGGAAGTCCTCCGGCGCGGTCGGCCCGCTGGTCCTGATGTCCACGGGGTACACGCGGTCGCACTCGAAGGTTACGTTGACGCGGATGTAGTCCTCGCCGTTCATGTCCGCCTCGCCGGGATCGAACGTCGATGGCCACATCCCCTCGATGTTCCACTGGCGGGTCAGCGTGTCGCCCCCCGCTCCGTCGTCGCCGGTCGGGGGATACAGCAGGACGTACCCGTTCCGGGCGTAGCCCGTCCCGTCAGCCCGCCACTTGAACCCGATGCGCCCCGGAGTCGCGCCGTCGCCGAAATCGGTGTCCCGATGCACCGCCTTCCACCACTCGGCCAGAATCAGGTATGTCTCGGCGGTAACGAGGTCTTTGTAAACAATCTGAAGCGGGTCGTAGGTCGGCCGACCCGCGTACTTCACACGCCCGTTGAAGTGGCCGATTTCGATGGGATTGATGCTGCGCTTCGGGATGGGAAACGACTCAAGCGCCAGCACCAGAACGTCGTCGGCCGTCCCCGACGACGGAACGCCCGCAGGGGCCGGGGGATTGACGATGTGCAGGACAACATTGTTCTGGCGCTGAGGCTCATGCTGCTTGAGATACCCCAACGCAGTCAGGTCGCTAATCGGCATGGGTTTGACTCCTCATACGTAGTGTATCCGAACGCTTCGACGCCTATCAAGGAACTTCGCCCCCGAACTCCTGCACGGGAGCCTTGAACATCCACGCTCTCAGCCGGAACGTGTAATCGACGCGACGGTATCGCGGCGTCGGCCCTTCCAAATCCGAGTTGTCCGCCCGCCCCTCGAACCGTAGAGGCTGATACATGACGCCGATGGTCGCAGCGTGCTCGACCTCGATGAGTCGTTCGTTCGGCAGGCATCCGAGCGGGCCGAACTGGGACGCCACCCACTCGTCGATGAACGCGAGAGAATAGGTCTTGTGGCAAAAGACGTTGATGGTGTAGTCCACCCAGTACGGAACGGGAAACTGAAACACCTGCGGCTTTCCCGTCAGCACGTCGGTATCCGTGCCTCGAATCGTCTTGGGCGTCCCCCGCAGTTCGGTGTCGAGCGAATGGTCCCCGCGATGGATCGAGGACAGGGGCAGAGGAAACACCGTCAGGTCCGGCGTCTCCAAGAGGCGGTCGTAGTCCGACTGCGAAATCCACGACGCTTTGCGCAACGCCTCCGCGACAGACGCATAGGCCCTGTCGGGGGTCGAGAAAACGGCGATGATGGAAACATCGTCCTTGATCGACGCGAACAGACCGCCGGCGGTCCCGTACTTCACGCGCAGACCCGTCCACCAGCGGTACACGGCGAGGTCATGGACTCGAAAGAAGTCCTCAAGGGTAGCGGGAGAACCCATCAGGCCACCTCCGCGCGGTTGTTGAGCAAACCGCGAACATCGGCCAGGTGGAATCCCGGAGCCATTGCGGAGACGAACAGGCCGACGTTCATCCGACGCCCGTAACCGGGAACGTCCTCGATCCAGACGCCTCCGGCCGGTTCCCGTTCGTCGTAGTAAACCGCCGCCCGAATGATCTCCTGCTGCTGCGACGGATCGGCCAGGAGCAGCACGCGCTTTCCCGCCAGAACCAGCGTCAGGGCACGGTACAGAGACGGCAACTGCTCGCGGGTGTATTTCCGTAGAACGATGCCTTCCACGACAACGCGCCTGCGCAGGCGAACGCCGAAGCCCAGCAGGATGTCGGCGTCGAAAGCGTCGTAACTCCGCAACCCGACAACGGTAGCCTTGAACACCTGCCGAACGCTCAACTTCCCCTCCTGCGATGCTGCGCGTTCATCACGAGGTACAGGCGCAGGTTGGTGTTCCGCCAGTACCCGTCCCTCGTCACCTGAAGGACCGAGAACTCCTCCCCGTTCCAAACGAACTTGTCGCCGACGCGAGCCTCTACGCCCGCCGCGTCGAAAAAACTGACCGGGACGACGGCGATCAGGTCGCGGGCGCGGTCGAAACCCCATCGCTTCAGGTCCGTATCTTCGGCGTCGCGCTGGATGCGCATGTTGAGCGGAATAGGGTCCGCGAACACGTCCACGTCCGTCGCGGGCGCAGTCCCGTAGCCGTGCGGCTGCGCCCACTGCTGCCCTTCGACATCGACGCCGACGGACTCGCCCCACAGCGGGTCCAGGGCCGTCGCTTCGATTCCGTCCCCCACCGTCGCGTTGTCGCTGGCGGGGACGGACTGGGCCACGCGCAGGGAGTAGTACGGCAGCAGCGGAAAATGCCGCCGCCACCGCTCCTCGATGACGCGCACGGCCAGCATCAGGTCCGCGCTGTACGACAGCGGAAACTCGGTCTGGTCGATGGTGGGACGCGGAAGATAAGGCATCAGTCCACCCGGAAAACGCGACGCCACTTCAGCACGACCTGCTCAGCGATGTAGTCCCGAACCCCCACGGCCCTCCGTTCCATCAAGCGAAGGTACGGACGCCAGTGCGGACGGGGCGGAACCCGCGCGGCGGCCGAGCCATGCTCCTGCACGGCGGCCACCAGCGTCAGCGGCGTGTCCGTCAGTTCGTTATCGAGATTGCGCGCCTTCGCGCCTCGCTCGAACCCGATGTGAAACAGCACGCCCCGCAAACCGCGAGGACGCTCGAACAGGCGAATGGACCGCTTGTACGTCCCCGTAGCAATCATCGTCCGCGTGTCCCTTCCTTTCCGCTCCTTCAACGCGAGATACCGGGGCGACAGGGGGATTTCGACGAAGGCGGGAAAATCCTGCGCCGAAATCTTCGCCCTGAAACCGTCCCGACTCTCCCGCGCGAAGTCGCGCACGGCGTCCCTGGCCGTAGGCAGAGCCACACGGCGGATGAACCGCGCCGTCTTCTCAAGGTCCGGGATGTGCGACTTCCGCAGCCTCATCCGACATCCAGCAGGGGCCGCCGTGAACGGCGGCGAATCTCGTCCGTCAGCCGTTGCTCGTCCTCACGGCCCTCCTGAGACAGGTCCGAACCGTCCGTAGATTCGGAACCGCCGTCCGGCATGGGAACTCCGCCGTGCTTCCGCAGGACGCGCCCCAACACCTGTTTCACGCGCGCCGTCGTGAAGTCGAGAAGCCAGTCCGTATCCGTTTCGGGGATGGCCGACAGGCCCGTACCGGCGGTGTCGTCGGGCGACACGGCCCACAAGTAGGTGTAGGAGCAGAGGAACGTCCGCCCTTCGGGGACGGAGATGTAGAGATAGTACGACCCGTCCTGCTCCCACTGGCCCTTCCAGTCCGGGTCCACCGACAGGATGCGGCTGGCGTCCTCGGCGGAGTGAAACTGCTGGTCGAGTTCCCCGAACGACATGCCGCCCACGAACTGGTCGCTGCGCCGCCAGTAGGTGAAGGGGTCCACCGAGCCGGTCACAGGCACGTCGCGGACGAACTGCACGTCGGTCACGCCAAGCAGGTTCACATGCGAAACGAGGTACTTCTTCACCGCCGACGAAACCGTCAGGGGCGCGACCGCCTCGCGCGGAAGGTAGCGGTTGTAAACCCGCACCGCCTGCCGCAGCGCGGCCTCATAATGCGACTCCAGGACTTCGACATCGACGACCGGCTCGCCGAGCATGGACCGGACGTGCTCGTAAACCGATGCGACGGTCAGCGTCGAAGGCACGAATCACCTCCGCGTTTTCCGCTTGTAGCGTCCGTTCGCAATCTCATCCAGACGGTTGAGCGTCCCCTTCGACCACTCCGAATCCGCCTCCGCCCGCTCGCCGGAACGGACCGCGAGGACGTACCGCAGCATCGCCGCCACATCATCCTCCGACGGAGGCGACCTCATGCCCTCCACCATGTCCATCAGGTCGCTGATGACTTCGGGCGGGATGGCGGGCTGGACCTGCTCGGACGGGTTTTCTTCCTGGGCATCGGTAGCATCGGCTGCGGAATCGTCGTCGTTCTCCTCCTGCGAAACCACCGGCGGAACGGAAACATCAACAGGCGCAGAACGAAAGGAACCGCCAGCGGGCTTCTCCACCAGAAGTCCGCTGGCGACGAACCGCCGGTAGTATTCCCCGCTCAACTCGTACACCCCGCCGTAGGGAGAACCGGACCCCTTCTCCGCGAACGGCAGGACCAGACGCATGCGCCCGTCCTGACACGGAACCATGACGGGACGGAGTTGACCGTTGATGAACACGGGTTCGGATTCGGGCATCGTGTCCTCCAAAGAAAAAACGGGGCAGGGCTTTCGCCCGGCCCCGTCGGGTGTCTGCCTGCAAACCAGAATCAGGTCGAGGTCAGCGTGATTTTCGCGTAGAAGTTGGGGTTGACCAACTTCGTCGCATACCGCGTCGCCAGACCCTTCTGGCTGGTGAACGAAGCGTCGGTCAGGGTATCGGTGGTGTAGAACACCTGGTACGGCATGTACACCAAACCGGCATCCTGAATCCCGCTTCCCTTCCATCCCATCAGGATATTCCCAAGAGCCGACGCACCCGGTTCATGGCGCAAGCCCTTGTAGAGATACACGCGGAACTGCCCGCCGAGGATTCCGATGAAATGCAGACCGTTGACGCTGGCCGGGGTCGGAGCCTTCTCGAACAGGTCGCGCGGCAGGCTCTTGATGACGTTGCCCGCGAGCGTGTCCACGATAATCCATGACCCGTAGCCCTTCTGCGTCCGGTCCCAGATGTCGCTGGAAGCCCCGTTGAGCAGGTACATGATGGAGCGGAAGTGCTGTTCGAGCGAAATCCCGTCAGGGATGGTCGTGTCGAACGAACCGAAGGTCGGCGCGACGGCCCACATCTCGGCGATGATCTGCGCCGCGACCTCCAGATTGAGCAGTTCCGCTCCGGCGGCAAGCAGTTGCGGTTCGAGCGGCTGACCCCACTCGGCGGACACGTCCTGCGCCGCTTCGATGGGGTAGTTGAGTTCCAGCGCTCGCCTCTCCGTCTCCACCGTCGAGGTCGTCAGCGTGATGTCGATGCGCGGCATCCGCGTCCCCTCGCTGTTGAAGCGGTAGTACGCAGTCGCCGTGGTGGACGTGCCAGCGGCGGTTACGCCGTTGGTCCCGCCGACGATGGAGAACGCGCCGGTCGCGTAGTTGATGGAGGACGACGAAACGGCGTTGGTGGCCGCGTCCTTGTAAACGACGAACGAGCCGTTGCCGTTATCGACCGCCGTGATGGTTACAGTCCCGGTTCCGGCCCATGTCAGGCGAACCGATCCGGGCCGGACGCCACCGCCGACCCACGCGAGCGTACCGGACATGACATCGTTGGTGTTCGTGCCGCTGCTGGACACCGTGCCGGTCGTCTCGCCATCGACGTACTCGCCGGAGTAGTGGCGGGGGAACTGATTGGTCTGCGACGCAGGGAACTGGACGCCGCTGGTCGCGTCGAAAATCCGCTGGCCAGCGGAGATGCTGCCCTTCGTCGTCCCGTAGGAGTAGTTCCAATACATGCAGGTTGCGACCCGTTTGAGGGTCGGCTGCACGGCCACCAGGTCATTGATGGCGTTGGTCGGGAAGGCGGCGCGGACCATCGGCAGCAGGTAGTCGGTGTACCCGCCGAGCAGGGCCGACCGGACCGCCTCGTTGACCACGATGCGCCCCTCGACAATCCGGCCCCGGCAGAGTTTCGCCTGCCACCGCTTGTTGTTCTCCAGAAGGATGGCGGTGCAGGCCCGCGTGAAATCGTCCTTGATTCCGAGGCCCGCATCCTCATCGAAGTATTCCGCCCAGCCCCCTTCGCTTTCGGGTAGAGAGGCCAGACGCAAGCCAGTCTCCATCATGGACTGGTAAGCACCGTCATTGACAAGCACGAGGTCGCTCATAACTGACTCCTTTTACGCGCTGTAAAAGTACCCGTTTTCACGGCTACTGTCCAGAAGGTTTGTTGACCGCCGCGACCGCAGCCGCCGCCAGAGCCGCCCCAGAACTGGCAGGCGACGACACCGGCTTTACCTTGGTCACGACGGACGACGCCGAAACAACCGTGCCCGCAGGAAGGACGGGACGGACGGCGGGCACGGCGCGTCCCGGTTCGACTTCAGCCTCGTACATCGGAGCGCGAGACTGGAGTTGACGGCCCCTTTCGGCCGTCGCTTCGGCCAGCAGTCGGCGGACATTCTGGACTTGTCTGCGAAGGTCAGCGACTACCGATTCGGATATGGAACGCTGCGCACGGAGGGCTTCACTGACCGCCCTCTTGCGACGGCCCCGCTCCAGACGGAGAAGGCGGCGCATTTCGTCCGCTTTCTCCGTAGCCGCCCGAAGCGACTCGGCGAGGTCGTCCCGCTCACGGCAGAGTTCGGCGACGCGCGCTTCACACGCATCCGTGATGCGCCGCAGCGCGGTCTCCCGTGCATCCTGCTCCTCCTGGCGCGCCGGTCGGGCGGATTCGTCCAGCCGAATCGACGATTGATGCAGACGGTTCAGGCGGTTCAACAGCGCAGTCTGCACGTCGTAAGCCGTCATCGCATCGACGGCATCCGACTTGGCAAGACTGGTGATGTAGCCTAGTTGCTGCATCATTCGCGCGATCTCGGCGGACCTTTCGCTTTCCGAAAGTCCGCTGACCGGACGGTTCGCCATCTCGTAGCAGAGTGCAACGGCCTGCTCCGCCGTAGTGTGCAGCGTCTCAGAAAGTCCGTCATCGGACGCTTCCGCACGCTGGCGTACCGTGGATTCCGTCTGGTCCTGCACGTCCCGACCCGGACGCGGATACGCCCCAGGCGTACTGGGGGCCGCCACCGCGTCGAAAGTCGAGAGCGTGTAGTCCTTCTCATTCACCTGCCCGTCGGTCCCGACCGAACCGTTGCCACGGCTCGACACGCCCCACCGGACCCGCTTCTGTGTGTATTCCTTGAGGATACGCCCCTTCGGCGTATCGAGGATTTCGGCGCGGCCCCACACGACACCATCGGGTTTCAGCATCAGGGCTGTAGTCAGAAGCGCGCCCTCGCCCAAGTCGGTCCTCCCGTCCTTGGGGTGCTCCAGATGCCCGATCATCCCCCGCTCACGGATGGTCTTCTGGACTTCCGATTTCGGGTCGGCGACCAGTTTCTCCCAGATGCGCCGTGAGTAGATGCGCCCGTTGGCGTTCTTCACGTCGCTGCGCTGGAATGGCCCCTCGACCACCCACGTTCCGGCGACGACGCGCTTTTCGTCCCGCTCATCCACCTCACACTGGAGTTGGTCGATGGACTCGACAACCTGAACCCCCGAAACGCCTTCGAGAAGGTCCGACGGCTTGCCGTCGAAAAATAGCACCTTGTCTCCCTGCCGGACGTAGGACACAACCGGCACGAAGTCAGGGCAATAACCCTCCATCAGCAGTTGGGGTCCATCAGTCATCGCCGTTTTCCTCGTCATCGAAAACATACGCAGGCGTCGGGTTCGGCGGATTGATGAGCACGACGCGATTCTCCTCCGGTATGACCTGCACCACCCCGAACGCCTTGGCCTTGTCCAGTCCCTCGCACCCGATCCGATACACCCCCCACCCTCTCATCCGGTCCATGACGGCCTGCACGTCATGCCCCAGCCGAAAACTTGAACGGTCGTCGTCATCGACCGTCAGGTAGTAGCACTCGGACTCCGGCTCGTATTCCAGCACGAAGAACCGGCCCGGCAGCACGGCAGGCAGGGGAGGATTGTTCCGTCGTGTTGTCATGTCAGGTAGGCGACCGCCTCGTACTTGTCGCCCAACTTGGCCCAGGACAGCCGCACGTCCGATTTCCAGTCCGTCTCAGGCTCCTCGTCCGACCGAATCGGAACGCTCAGGACCGCCTCCTCCTTGTTCGCCGTGCTCGCGTACAGCGTCAGGTCGGGGTAGAAACCGATTTCCTTCAGGGCGGAGTTGAGACTTGCCATCACATGCCCGACCGTCTCGAACCTTCCGTTGCCATCCAGACCGAGCCGACTGGCGACGGCGATGAACTTCCGCCTCTTGTCCTTGTCCAGCGGCTTTCCGAACCGGCTACGCGCCGCCTCGTCGAACGACTCGCCGACGGGCGCGGCGTCAGGTTCCTCGACGTTAGGCTCCGTGTCGTCGGTTTCTGGCGGAGGGCGGTCGTGCGGCTCGAAAGGCTCACCGCAGACGGGGCAGGACTTCGGGTAGCGTCCGGGATACTTCGGAAGCGGAAACCCGCAATCGCAAAGACGGCGCAGGCCGTTTCGGGAAACGGCCTTGATGAGTCCCGGCGTGATGGCTTCGTCGATCCTCATGGGTTCCCCAACACGGTTCTGAACTCCACCGCGCCGACGGCGTGGGACAAGGCCAGAACCCCCTTCGGCCCGCCCGCTCCGCTCGCGGGCACGGCACGGAATCGCAGGTAGTTCGACGTTTGGAACAACGCCACCCACTCGACGACGAACTCGACGATACCGCCGCCGACCACGGCAACCGAGGAAACGCCAGCCCCTCCGCTTCGGATGGTCACGTTCGCGTAGGGGTCGGCATTGCCATTATCGCTTGATTCCTGCACTGAGAACGTGAACGCACCGGACCCGTCGTTGAACACCGCCCCGTACAGAATCCCGACGTGGTTGGTGAACCCGTCCCGCTTGATGATGGCGAAGGTATCGTCAGCCTGCTGCGGGATTTTCTCGATGGCGAAGTAGTGCGTGAGAACACGGTAAGTTCCGCGATTCATGGCATCCTCCTGCCGACTGCGGGGACGCTTAGAACTTCAGCGGAATCAACGCGCTGCCGGGTCGCACCGTGAAACGCCCATAGCCGCCGGACGAGACGACGATTTTGATGTGCGTCTGGTCTTTCATCGGCACAAGCGTCACGTTGTACCGACCTTTGGCAACGACTGTCTGATTGACAACAGCCGTCCCGTTCGCCGACGTGCTGTTCGAGAACGTAGTCGAGTTGGTCCCGAACTGCACCGTAACGGTGAAGTCCGTCTCGGACGGATTCTCGAAGACGAAATCGACCTTCTCGTTTCTCCGAATCTCGAAGACCGGAGCGGGAGAAGCGGTCAACGGAAACGCATCGACCTGTGCGGTTTGCAACGGCATGACTGACTCCTGTAAAGACACCCAGCAACCGTAGTGCGGGCAACGTGAATATACCCGACGCGCTGGGTGCCTTACAACACGGATTTACGCTGCGTAAATCCCGCGACCCTATTTACGCTGCGTAAATGGCATCATCCGGTCGAGGTACTGCGCGAACCGCAGGAAAGCGACCCGCATCTCCGAATCGAGAGGGATGGACGCATGGAGCGAAAACCAGTCCCCGGCGGCTACGAACTCGGCGAGGATGCGATAAGACCCGAATCCTGCGTCCACGGTCTTCTCCCGCTGATACGCGGCGATGCGGGCGAGAACCGCGTCCGCCTCGGCCCACGAAACACGCTCGCCATCCACGACCTTCCGCAGCAGGGCCATCACGGGCGGAGCGACGCTCGCGTAGCGGTCATACAGCGCGCCGGACGGGTGGAATCTCGAAAGGATCGCACGGACGGGCGCGGGCCAGCGGGACGTGCGGCCGACCCCATCCCCGTCGTCGGGAATCGGCGGCATGCGCTGGTGCAGGTCGTTGAGAAAACCCGGCTGTTCCGACGCGACGGCGAAGTACGCTACCACGTCGGGCCAGCGGAAGTCCCCCAGCCCGTCCTCCTGAGTCCTCCAGCCGTTTCGCAGCGCGCTGTCCATCCCTTGACCGTACCCCCGCCTCAGCATGGCGTGATAGGCCGCCTGAATGGGCGACATCCCGACCGTCCTGCGATAGACGGCGTTGATGACGGCCGGAGCGGCGTCCCCGAAAGCGCGGCGGTAGTCGAGTTGCCTCCCTGTCGCCTCCGCATAATCCTCGACGAAACGCGCCGCTTTGGCTGGAGTCAGGCCATACTCGAACCTCCACGCGCCGAGATTGAACCGCTTGTAGATGTCCTCCGGTTGAAGCGTGAACACGGAAAGCAGGGGGGCAGGGGGAAGCACCCCGGCGTCGGACGCGGCTTTCCGCTCCCGCAGGAACCAGTCCGCGCCAGCGTCCCCGCCGTGCATCGCCCACGACCGAAGCAGAGCCGACGTTTCCGGCGTGTAGAGAAGGTTTCGGGCTTCCTGCACACGCCGGAACCGGCAGGCGACGTACTCGGCCCCGCGAACCAGTTGGGCGAGGCCGATGGACCCGCGCTCCAGCCGACGGGCGAGGCTAACCCCGACCGTGCCGGGGAGCGGGCTGGTCGAATGGAGAGCGACCGCGCCGGAAGCGACGATTCGGACTGGCTGGGGAACCGTGAGCCTCATGTCGATTATCCGCCCGGTCATCAGGTCTGCGGCGGGCCGCAGACCCCGACGGCAGAGTCCTGTTCTTTCGACGTTCGCCCGGACCGGCCGGGGTTGCGAAGAACGAACGTAGTTGCTCCTGAAGGAACGTACCAGCCCCGAACACGCCCAACGTGAATCCACAACGCCTTGCTTCGTCCGCGACCTTCACCACGTCCTTCAGATCGCGCACGGCGACGATGGTATTCGATTCGAGAACATATTTCAGGTAGCCGGGCTTCCCGACCTCGCATCCATGCCGACGAGCCATCGCTTCGGCATCGACGTTTCCGACAACGACCGCCAGAAGAGGCATCCTCGTTCCCGTTTCTATGTCCGCAACCTGCGCAGCGCAGCAGCCGCCATGCCCGCACCGGACGACGGACGGCCCGCCGTACCGGAATCGCCGAAGCGCACCGGAACGGGGCGCGTGCTGCCGTCCAGGATATCGTCCGAGCCGTCTGAAACCTCACGGACGAAATCCGCCAGCGTGCGCGGTCGGGACGGGGGATGCTGCGGGCGGGCGGAAAGAACAGCCGCCGCAGGCCGAGCGGTTTTCGCTCTGGCGGCTACGGCGGCTAATCCCGAGGAGATTGAGGATGTTCGCAGGGCTTGCTCGGCGGATTCTGTCAGACCCTCGACGGGGCGTATGTCGGGACCGTCTGGCATGAACTGCCTCGCATACTACTGATTCTCGTCGATGCGGAGATTCACGGTCTGGCTCGCGCGGTGGGCGAACACACCCGCCACCAGCGACGCGCCTTCCGTCAGGCCAGCCGAAGGCGCGTACGCGCCGCCCTCACCGCCGACGCTCGCGGCCAGTCGAACCGACTTGCCCTTCTTCGCAACCTTCTTGACCGGCTTCACCGCCGTTTTCTTGACCTTCGGTGTAGCCTTTCCGGCGACAGCCTTGACCTTCGGTGTAGCCTTTCCGGCGACAGCCTTGGCCTTGGTCTCCCCGCTCGCGTCCTTCCCAGCGAGTTTCCGGGCCGTCCGCAGGCTGGAACTCTGCCGCATCATCGCTTTCACCTTGTTGTACTTCTTCACCGCCGCCGGAACGCCGCTCGACTTGTAGGTGACGACCGCAACGCGCTTGTTACCGTCTTTCCTGGTCCGGTAGTCGTACACGCCCTTGTAATACATCGCCTTCAACTGCCGCTTGGCGAGCGGTGCTTGATTCTTCCTGCGCAGCAGGTTCTTGAACTTGCCGGGGTACGGCCCGGCCGACGCGGGCCGGACCTTGGTGACGCCACCGATGATTTCTTTGACTGCGCGGGGGCCGAACCGCTTCGACTCTTCCAGACCGACCATCGCAAGGCCGACCGCCTTGCGGGTCTTTTCTTCCAGCGTGTCCTCCGGCAGGTTCTCGATGTAGTAGCAGAACGACTCGAACAGGTCGTCCTCGTCGATGTAGTCGCCCAAGTCCTCGCCGACGATGCTCTCAATCGTAACCAGCCCGTCGCCGTCGTCGTTCTCGTCCAGGGACCAGAACGCCGGTTCGCCGTCCTCGTCGATGGCGTCGGCAGGAACAGTCGTGCGGTACTTGATGGCGTCGAAGTAGGCATCCTCGAAGATGGGCGACCAGTCCACCCAGTTCAGGAAGTCCTCGATGAGTTGACCTTCGACGGTCAGGTTCCCGTCCGGCGTGTAAAGGGAATCGACATCGGCCTGCTCAATGTCGTCGCTGACGTGCTCAATCACGATGGGCATGTTTGACTCCTGTTTCGACTACCGGAACATGATAACCGCAGCGAGGGGAGAACGTCCACCCCATTTACGCAGCGTTCATCCGTACACGACCCCGTTTCCGTTGAAGAACGCGCGGACTTTTCTCAGGACCGGCCTCGGCAACGCGACCACCATTTCGTCGCCTTCCACCGTCGCGTAGGTCTGTTCGGCGTCCGCTCCGGCGCGCTTGGCGACCTCGTTGAACTCCGTCAAACGGTCCTTCGGAAACCGAACGCACTCGACCGCCAGCAGGTCGGCGTCGGAAAGGTGGGCGAGCCACGGGCGTTCTCGCCGTAGGCGCGCGATGTTCGACGCGCGGGCATCGTCATCCTCCTCGTCGTTGTCCTGCCGCTTGCCGTTTCCGTTCTGCACGGAATCGTCGATGAAGTCGTAGAGCAACTGGTGCGTCCCGTCCTCGAAGCGCAGGAAAACGTGGAAGTCCTTGTCGGCGGCGTCAGCCAGGTGCTTCTCCATCACGTCACGGATGCCGCTGGCCGGGCCTTCGTGAATCTTCTCGTCGCCGATGTACCAGTTCTCGTAGTCGGGGGTCCAGATGTCCCGACCGTGGATGTATTGCTCATCCTCGGCGCATCCGGTTTCGTCCTGTGCCTCGCGGACCTTCATACCGGAGGTCACTACCACACCACCTGACGACTCGGCCATGCCCTGATATTCGTCCGGGCAGGCGTAGATGTCTCCGGGGTCGAAGTCGTCAAAGCCGGGGAGGGTGCTTGGCGTGCCATCCCAGTCACGCGGAGCCTTCAGGCCGCCCAGCGCGTTGGCAGCGAAGGCCGCTTGGTCGAAGTCGGACGGTAGCAACAAGTCCTTACCGTTGCCGAATGTCACCAGCCACGCGGAGTGGTGGGTCTTCACGCTGCACGGAACCATGCCGTGCGGGATGCGCTTGGCTTCGTCGGTAGGCTCGTGCTGCTGCTTGTCCCACTCAGCCCGCGTTTGGGTAAGCCCGTATTCGGCGGCGGCTTTCTTGCTATACGGTCTCTTCAGCCGCATCGCGTTCGCTACGAACAGCGCATGCACTGTGTCGGGAAACCCCTTCAGTGCCCTGCGGGTCCGTACCCAATCCAGTGTGTCGATGATCTCACGACCACTCATCGGCATCCGAGTATCGCTGTCCACTTCATCGCTCGACATCTCGGCGGGATTCTTGGTCCGGCGGGCTTCGCCGATAGGCCCGCTGCCCGCGCCGCCCTCATCGTCGAATCGCGTACCGAGCGCCTCGTCCCGACGCCGCCTCTTTCCCTTGGCCCGACCGCCTTTGTTGAGCAGGTCCAGCACAATCGGATTACCCGCCGTAGGGATGCCCCTGGGCGGACGACCCTTGAACCCGACCCTGTGCCCGCCGTCCGTGGTGCGCCAGTAGTCGATCACAGCGCGCCTGCGCCGGGCGGCTTTCTTCGCCTCCTCCACCTCGGCGGACTCGTCCGTCGGGGGATCATCCTTGCGAGGCTTGCTGCCGGTTCGGACGGCATTGACGAACAGATCGCGCTTGAACAGCGAAGACTGGGACTCGAAGTAGTCCGCGAACGCATAGGCGACCGCGAGTTTCTTTTCGATTGGCAGGTCGAGGTCGGCGATGATCTTGGCGACCGCCGTGAAGTGGACCTTCGTGAACTTCGGGGCGGACACCTCCGTCAGCGACACGACATTACGCCGGGTTGCGGACCCACGATTATTACCGGACACAAAACCTGCCGCGTGGTAAGCACGACGCACTACCTCAGCGATCTCGTCCTCATCCACGCCGTCGTCGTACATCTGCGCGACCTTCTCGATCAACGCCTCGTCCTGTTCATCCTCCTCGTCGTCTTCTTCTGCGTCATCATCCCCTTCGTAGTCCTCACTGTCCTCGTCGTCGCTGTCGTCATCGTCGTCGTACTGCTCCTCCAAGCCGACGCTTGCGGCCAACCGCCGCGCCTGGTTCGACCCGTCACTGAACTCGACCCACTTGTTTCCGACCCGCTTGAAGGACACGGAAAGACCGTCAGGCAGGAACTTGGCGATGGGATAGACCGTTTCCCCTCCAGCCGAAAACGTATTGGGGTCTTCGTCGCTTGCGTAGAACGATTCACGGCCCATCGAGTCCACGGTGACGTACAGGAAATGCGGCTTGCCCGTTTTGGCAGCCGCCTGAACCGCCCCCGCCTGCGCGCCACGGTAGTCGTCTTCGTCATACCGCTTCTCGAACTCCAGCAGCACGTCGGCCCACGTCGCGGTTCCATCGAGGTTTTCCAGCAGCGTGTCCGAAACCCGCTCCGGGACCAGCACTTCCCCCGTCTCTCCCTCGGCGACCGAGGCGTAGGGGATTCGCGCCGCTTCCAGCAAAGCGGAGAGGGCCTGAGTGAACTCCAAGGGGCCGGTGATGGAGTCCAGCGCCCCCTCCATCGCGGCATAGCGACGACGGCGACGTTTGATGAGATTCCGATGCTTCCGGTAGTAGATGCGGGCCTGCCGGTTGAGTTGAATCCGGTTTCGCTTGCGCTCCCGCGCCCGAACCCGCTCAGCCCCCGTGCGCCGAGAGCGGTTCCGTGCCAGCATCTTCCGCTGGCTGCGGTTGAGAAACCGCTTGGCCGCCGCTTCGGTGATGCTTCCCGCCTCGGTCACGATGCGGGCGAACGCCGCAAGCGCGCCGTCCACGTCGGTAGCGGCCTTCGCGTCGTCGAACTCCTGAGCGGCATCCTGCGGAATCTTCGCCGGGTCGCAGGTTTCGAGGATGACGCGCTCCATCCGGTAGATTTCGGCCGCTTCCTCAGCCGCTTCCTCAGCCGCTTCCTCGTCGTGAGAAGCGCGGTCCACTTGGGACGGCGTAACACCCGCGTCCCGAAAGAACTGGTTTCGGTCGAATCCGGGCAGGCTGGCATAGGAGAAGTAGTCCGCCAGAAGGGATACGACCTGGACACGGACCGGACGGCGCAACGAGGCCATGCTGCCCAACTCGGAAGCGATGCTGTAAGCGTCATCTCGCGTGAACGCTTCCGACACGACCCGCGCGGAACCGGAGTCGCCACCGAAACGGGGGATGCGCTGGGCGACCATGTTCCCGTCCGGCTCGATGAGGACAGCGATACGGTCGCCGACCACGGCGTAGGCGTCGCCTTCGAGCACGGCGACCGACTTCGCGGTGTCGTTATGCCGGTCGAGCGTCGCGGACGCGACCTCGCGCGCGATGAACTCCGGCGAGTCGTCGGATTCGTCCAGCCGCGAAGCCTCGCGGACGCGAACCACCGGAAGACCGAACAGGGACGAAAGCATTTCACGGATGGGCATAGACACCTCGTTTCTACGCAGCGTAAATACTACCTGGCCGACCAGACCAACGAAAGGCCCTACTTATGGCGGGGGGTTTCCCCGCCTGATTTCCGACTCGATGATTCAATCCGCAGGCCCAGCACCGTCAACAGTTCCTCGACCACGCGCGAGCGCGCGTCTGTTTCGCCTTTGAGGTAACGGAAAACGGTCGTCCGGTGGGATGCCGTAGCCCGCTTCGCCAAGTCCCATAGCGAGACACCCTGCCTTTCAGCCTCGCGGATGATGATGTTCCGCAAGTCCATTTACTGACCCGAAAGAACCTTGTGCTGATCCACGGCCCAGCACAACAACTTGGCACGACAGTAGGTGTCCCGATATCGAACTCCGTACAACCGCCAGCCATCTCCTTCCCGCTGAAACACGATTCCGACGGGTCGGGGTCCATCGACGCCGGGAATCTCCGCCACCGCGCCGTTTATCTCGACGCGCAGGGGGGATTCGCTGACGACCCATCCCCGTTCGGCTCTGGTCCTTCCCAGGCCGTAAACGCGGAAGTCGTAGTAGTCAGCCACCTCTCGCATGACCCTGACCGACTGACGAGACGAAATCGCCCGTGCCCGAATCATCGTCCGACCCACCAGAGCCGGAAGGACACATGCGCGTTGCCTTCCCCTTCAAACTGGATCGTTGAAAAACCGTCTATATCCCATCCGACTGGGTTATACGCCTGCACCAAACCGCCTACGGGAACCGCGGACGTAGTGTGAAAAATCGATTCCGTGAAACCCGCGCCGAAGGTGTACAACTGAACCACCCCGGTATTTTCCAGAAGAAAAGCGTATATCTTCACCGCCGTTATGGGGTAGCCTGGGTTCAAGGGCTGTACCGAGTCTGCACGGAAGGAGACCTGCGTACCGGACCCCACATCTATCTTCTCGATCACCGCGAGCGTGTCGGCCATCGTCCCGGTGTTGCCGAAGCCCCAGCGAAACGTCTGGACGATGGAGGGTCGCCACGAAATCGAAACCCCGCCGTAGGACTTCGTTTCCAGCCCGGTAAACCCGAATGTCATGGATGCCGACTGAAACGCCATATCAGTACCCTTTCATAAACGCCACCACGTCCCAGTATCCGTCGATGGCGTCGTACTTCGCAGCGAGGTAATCCACGTCCCCGACACCCGTGGACAGCGATAGCGGCAAGGGGATGTTCACCCCCGCCCTGAACCCGCCAGCGCCGGTAGCCAACGTCAGCGTGTACGGTCCGCCGGACCCCTGCCGGATCACCCACACCAGAGCGCGGCCGGGAGACGGATTGGACGGGGCCAGCAGCGTCGCGTTGCCCGTCAGATTCACCGTGAATGTAGTCGCAACGGCTGCGTCCGTCGCCACGTTCCCCGACACCAGCGGAGCCTCGACCGTCGTACTTCCCGCCACGCGCTGAAACACGGCGTTGCCCCGTCCGTTGGCGATGCAGACGTACTGCGCTCCCGTCGCCGTGTTCGTCCACAGGTCGCCGGGATTGACGCCTGCGGCGTAGTCATCGGTGCGGGTGGGATTCCTGGATTGCGCGTACGTCGCCACGACCGCCTCCGGTTACGAGCCGAGGCCGATGATATGCAGGTCGTAGGACACCGAGTTCGTCCCCGCGCCGCCCCGCAGGCGCAGGTTGTTCTGCGAACTGGTCGTCCACCCGCCCGCCTGGTCATTGAGCAGAAGAACCGCCGCCCCTGGTTGGACAACGAGCGTCTGGTTGCTCCCGCCCAGCGGACCGACGAACGCTGATGCGGTAGCCCCGAACATGGTGATAGTATGGGTCGTGTTGGTCGCCGCCGCCTTGTTGACCAGCAGGATGCCCTTCACCGCCGTCATATTCACCGTGCCGAAGGGTCCGGTCAGGCTGGTCAGGTTGATGTCGGAGACGCTTCCGGTAACTACCGAATACGCGCTGGTCGTGCTGTCGATGATGGTGACAACCTTCTGCGCGGCCCCGATGCCCGTTCCGTCGTTCAGCGTGCGGGTCAGGGAGCGGTTGATGGGGTAGTAGATGGTCGCCCCTCCCGTGACCTTCGTCTCGCCGCCGGTCAGCCGCCAGAAGAACTGCGTGCGCTGGAGTGCCATGTCCGAGTCCTCAAGGGACGGACGCGAGGCGGAGCGAACGGTATGGGCTTTCGTCGCTTACCCGCCATGCGGCTCCGTCCGCTGCCGCCCATACGCCAGTCATTAGAACCGAATCGACGCGCGGTGTCCACACGCTACCGCATTTACGCAGCGTAAATCGGCTGGGCATGTCTGAGCATTTACGCAGCGTAAATCGGCTGGGCATGTCTGAGCATTTACGCAGCGATAAATGACGGGGGCCACCGACGGCAGGGGAAGGTGAACAACAGCCCGGCAGTCTATCCGAATCAGACCTGTGCCGTAGCCGACAGGACGCGCACCAGTTCGCTCAACCGCGCCGCCGTCTGCTCGGCGGTCGTCACGCCAGCGCGCACGTCGCTGGACAAGCGGGCCAACTCGCGGGCCGCAGCAACCGCCGCGCCCTCAAGGTTGTCCACCCGCGTCCGAAGGGCCTGCACGTCCTCGGCCAGCGCAATGCGCGCGGCGTACCTTGCCTCCCATGCGCGCCACCGCCGGATCGCCGCAACGTCGTCATCCGGCGTCGGGGTCGGGGTCGGCGTCGGCACCGGATCGGGCGTCGGCGTCGGGGTAGTCGTCTGGTCGTCGGGCATCCACTGGACGTTTCCGCCCACCATGCAACCGGGGCTGTTGACCCGGCGCACCTTGAAGGGGCCTGGGCCGGTGATGTCCACGCGCAGGCCCGGCGAGTCCTGAATCGTGATGACGCCGCACCGCGTCGTCACGAACTTCATCTGCACCCCGTAGTACGCCTTCGGCGAATACGAGGTCAGGTCGCCCTTCTGAATCTCGCAGTTGGTGATGCGGACGCTCCGCAGCAGGATGTCCCCCGCGTTGAAATCAGCGATCAGCAACGGGACCACGCCGAACATATCCGCAATGTCGATGTTCTCGACGACCACCGGAACGTCCGTAGCGTTCAGCGCGTTGTTGTTGCCGATGCGGATTCCGTCGAGGTGCAGCCCAGCAATCGTCCGCCGACCTCCGCGCAGCCGCACGTTTCGGACGTGGACGCGGGAATACTGCCAGTTCGGCGACAACCCGTTGCTGACAAGGATTTCGAGGTACTTGCAGTTGGTCAGCGCGCCCGCCGTGTAGTTTTCGATTTCGAGCGGGGTATTGTGCAGAACCGCGCTGTTGGGCGACCGGCGCACGTCGATGCGCGCGGTCGAAGCGTTGGTGTTCACAAACCCATCGCTCAGGTTCCTGCTTGGCGTTTCGAACGGCATGTGATCTCCTCTCTGTTTGCTACTGGAATACGACCACGAAAACCTCTTGTTTACGGCTTGACCCAAACCACCTCCATTCGCGGGACGTGTTTCGTCGCGTTGCCTGCCCCGCGCAGTCCCGATCCCCGAACCCTGCCCGCCACGTAACACGCCGTCTCGATGCGATGCACGATCCACCCAGCGTCAGTCAGCGGTCGGTAGATGTCGTGCTCGTATCCTGACAGCGCCGCTCGGCCTCGTAGGGTCAGCAGCAGGCTCACCAGTCGGCGGTGATGGTCGTCGTCCGCCTCATGCCGATATACCCTGCGATTAGACGGCACGCGAGTATCCGCCACGTAGGGGGGGGGGGGGGGGGGGGGGGGAAAAAAGACGCGGTGTT
>Ga0101944_10000887_pt1 | contig 75891 bp, 74 predicted proteins | sample DewCreD2012metaG_FD_75245 | JGI IMG/M metagenome (GOLD analysis project Ga0101944, IMG submission 75245) | Hot spring sediment bacterial and archeal communities from British Columbia, Canada, to study Microbial Dark Matter (Phase II) - Dewar... ... | reverse complement strand
GCCCGCTGGCTCATGGACCGGCGGGCCCTCGAGCTGGCCCGCACGGAGGCCTCGGCGGCGCTGACCCTCGACCCGCGCAACGAGGAGGCACGACGGCTGCTGGAGAACATCCGCGCCCAGATCCACCTTCAGCATCGAGCCCTGCCCGGCGGCGAGGAGCCCGTCCGTCCGCCGGCCGGAGCCGACCAGCCCCCCTCGGATCCCGCGCGGATCGGCCCGCCGCCTCGTCGGTTGCTCGACGCCGACCAGATCAACCTGATCCGCCAGTTCGAGATGAGAAAGGATGTGGACCGCAACATCAGCGTCCGCTTCGAGCGGAACGTGGCGCGGCGGTTCATCGACCTGGACAACCGGGTTGCCAACGAGTTCATGGCCTTGTCCAACTATGACAAGGCCGTGGAGATCCTGACGCGGGGGACGCCCGAGATGAGGCAGGATGTTCGCATCGTCTCGGACCCGGCCGCGATCGCCGAGTTCAAGCGGAGCATCCAGCCGGTCGTTCTCCAGAACTGCGCCACGTCAGGCTGTCACGGCGGCGCCGCCGGCCGGAGCCTCATCCTCTACGGCCCGGCGGACAACGATGCGGTAACCTACACCAACTTCCACATCCTGACGCGCTACGCGCTGATCGTCGGCGAAGTGAAGCGAAAGGCGATTGACCGCGTCCATCCGCAGCGTTCGCTGCTGGCGGAGTACGCCCTGCCCCACGAGGCCGATCGCAGGAGGTGACACGCCATGCATCCTTCGGCACAGAGAGTTGCTGCCGCCGCTGAGGCGCTCGGTCTCAACATCCAGATCGTCGAGTTCGATGAGACGACGCGCACGGCCACCGATGCGGCGCATGCCATCGGCTGTGAGGTGGCCCAGATCGTCAAGAGCCTCCTGTTTGTCGCGGGCGAACAACCGATTATGGCGCTGGTGTCGGGAGCGAACCGGCTGGACGAGGCGAAGCTGGCGGCGCTGCGCGGCATATCCCGCAAACAGGTGAAACGTGCCGATGCTGACACGGCGCGCAGCGTCACCGGCTTTGCCATTGGCGGGGTGCCCCCCTTCGGCCATACCTCGGCATTGCCCGTCTACATTGACGAGGACCTCACCCGCTATGATGTCGTCTGGGCGGCCGCCGGCACGCCTTTCAGCGTCTTCGCCATCACCCCGGCCGACTTGATCCGGGCAACCAACGGAAGCGTAGCCAATCTGAAAGTGGAGTGACATCATGACCTACACGATTGCCCTGCTGCCGGGCGACGGCATCGGCCCGGAAATCATGGCCGAAGCGCGCAAGGTGCTTGAGACGGTGGCCGCCCGTTTCGCCCATGCGTTCACCTTTCGCGAGGGACTCATCGGCGGGATTGCCATTGATCAGACCGGCAGCCCGTTGCCAGATGCGACTCTGGAGATGTGTCGCCAGAGTGACGCCGTTCTGCTGGCGGCCGTTGGCGGCCCGCGCTGGAGCGATCCGCGCGCCGAGGTGCGTCCCGAACAGGGACTCCTCAAAATCCGCAAGGAGCTGGGCCTGTTCGCCAACCTGCGACCGGTGCGGCTCATTCCGGCGCTGGTCGACGCGAGCCCACTCCGACCTGAAGTGGTGCAGGGCACCGACCTGGTCATCGTGCGCGAGTTGACGGGCGGGTTGTACTTTGGCCAGCCGCAGGGCCGCGAGGATGGGCCGACCGGTCGCGCCGCCGTGGACACGCTGCGCTACACCGAGGACGAGATCGAGCGCCTGATGCGGGTGGCGTTTGATCTCGCGCGCACTCGGCGGCGCAAAGTGACCTCTGTGGACAAGGCGAATGTGATCGCTTTGTCCCGTCTGTGGCGCGAAGTCGCCCACGAGGTGGCGCGTGATTACCCGGATGTCGAGATGGAGGACATCCTGGTTGACGCGTGCGCCATGTACCTGATCCGCCGCCCGACCGATTTCGACGTGATCGCCACGGAGAACATGTTCGGCGATATTCTGTCCGATGAGGCATCCATGCTGACCGGTTCACTCGGTATGTTGCCCTCCGCGTCACTGGGCACTTCCCGGCCTGGGTTGTTCGAGCCCATCCACGGCTCCGCGCCCGATATCGCCGGGCAGGGCATCGCCAATCCGTTGGCCATGATCCTGAGCGCGGCCATGCTGTTGCGCTCCGGGCTGGGATTGCATCGCGAGGCCGACGTCATCGAGCGAGCCGTGGAGTCGGTGTTGGCAGCCGGGCATCGCACCGCTGACCTGGCCCGCCCGGGGGAGCCGACGGTCGGCACCCGCGCGATGGGTGATCTGATCGTGGAAGCCGTCACAAAGGAGACAATCTATGCGCAGTGACATGATCAAGCGAGGATTCGAGCGGGCACCGCATCGCAGCCTCCTGAAGGCCACCGGCGTTACCGACGCCGATATGGGGAAGCCATTTATCGCCATCGCCAACAGCTATGTGGACATCGTGCCCGGCCACGTCCACCTGAACACCTTTGGCGAGATCGTGCGCCAGGCGGTGCGCGAAGCCGGCGGGGTGCCGTTCATGTTTAGTACCATCGGCGTTGACGACGGCATCGCCATGGGGCACGTCGGCATGAAGTACAGCCTGCCCAGTCGCGAGCTGATCGCCGACTGCGTCGAGACGATGATCCAGGCGCACTGGTTCGACGGCATGATCTGCATCCCCAACTGCGACAAGATCGTGCCGGGCATGCTGATGGCCGCTGTGCGCTGCAACATCCCCACCATCTTCGTCAGCGGTGGGCCGATGGCGACTGGCCGGACGCCCGACGGCAAAGATGTGGACCTCATCAGCGTCTTCCAGGCCGTCGGCGCCTACTCGAAAGGTACGATCACCGAGGCGCAACTCAAGGAGATGGAGGACTACGGATGTCCGACCTGTGGCTCATGCTCAGGCCTGTTCACGGCCAACAGCATGAACTGCCTGTGTGAGGCGCTGGGGCTGGCGCTGCCCGGCAACGGCACCATCCTGGCCGTGTCCAAGGAGCGCGAGGCCCTCTACGACCGGGCCGCGCGGGCCATCCTCAAACTGGTCGAGCGCGACCTCAAGCCGCGGGACATTGCCACCCTGGAAGCCTTCGACAACGCCCTCATGCTCGACGTGGCGATGGGCGGTTCCACGAATACGATCCTGCATACCTTGGCCATCGCGCGCGAGGCGGGCATTCCTTACGACATCAAGCGCATTGACGACATCTCGCGTCGCATCCCGTGCCTGTGCAAGGTGTCGCCCTCCTCGAATTACCACGTGCAGGATGTGCACCGCGCCGGCGGCATCCACACCATCCTGGGCGAGCTGAAGCGGATGGGGGTCCTCAACACCCAATGCCGCACGGTGACCGGCCGGACCCTCGGCGAAAATATTGACGAATGGGACGTGCGCTCGGAGAAATGCACCGCCTGGGCAAAGGCCGTCCGGGTGGCCGGCGCTTCGGCGCTGGTGGTGGACCCGAACGACAAGTTGGGGCCGGCGGCCCGCACGGCCAGCGGCAACCTGGCGCCCAAGCCGATGCTGGCGTTCCCGGGCGATCCGGTGGCGATCACCCTTTGGCGTTTGGCCGCCGGATTCAACGCCGCGGACGTGGAGGCCCAGGCCGCCTTGTTTTCCGCCAAGGCGCGCTTCGACGTGGAAGGCGAAGGACGGCTGGATGGGCGCGAGGCGATCGGCGCCTGGCTGGACAAAATGCTCAAGGAATCCAACGGCCGGCTGCGTCTGGAGCTGGGTTCGCTGCGCGAGCAGCCGGTGCTGGTGCAGTGGAAATACGAGGCCGGCGGGGTGAAGCGAATCGTTGGCGCGGCGCAGGTGCGGCGGCTGAAAAACTGGGAGATCGTCCGGGCCCGCTGGATCACGAAGCCGGCCGTGCTGGCGCGCGCGAAGGCGCTGGGTTTGATGCCTTACGATCCGGCGTTTCGCTTTGACGCGCGGGATTGCATCCGCACCAAGGAAAACGCCTATACGCCTGATGGCGGCCTGTCCATCCTTTACGGACAATTGGCGCCGGAAGGGTGCGTGGTGAAAACCGCCGGCATCAGCGACGCTTTCAAAGCGAGCTGCGGCCCCGGCTTCGTGTTCGAGGGCCCGTGCGTCATCTTCGAAAGCCAGGACGAGGCGTGCGAGGGGATTTTGGGCGGCAAAGTCAAGGCGGGCGACGTGGTGGTCATTCGCAACGAAGGGCCCAAAGGCGGGCCGGGCATGCAGGAGATGCTATCGCCGACCAGCTACATTGCCGGCATGGGCCTGGGCGACAAGGTGGCGCTGGTTACCGATGGCCGCTTCAGCGGCGGCACCGCCGGCGCCTGCATCGGGCATGTGTCGCCGGAAGCCGCCGAGGGCGGCCCCATTGGCTTGCTGAAGGCGGGCGACCGCTTGCGGATTGACTTTTCGAACCGGAAGATTGACATCCAAGTTGCGCCCGAAGAGTTGGCGCGGCGCCGGCAGAACTGGCAGCCGCGGAAACAGGATTTAAGCGGCTGGCTGGCGCGCTACCAAAAACTGGTCACCAACGCCAGCCAGGGCGGCGTCCTGACTTGACCACGCCGTGCAACCGGCGCCAGAGCGGGCCAGGATGACGGTCTTGGAGGCCATCCAGAAGTCCACGGCTTTCCTGGAGCGCAAAGGGGTCGAGCAGCCGCGCTATCAGAGTGAGATGCTGCTCGCCCATGTCATGGGGCTGGCGCGGCTGCAGTTATACCTGCGTTACGCGGATGGGGTGGACGCCCCGGCGGTGGAACGGCTCCGGCAACTGGTGGTCCGGCGCGGAAACCGCGAACCGCTGCAACACCTCTTGGGAACGGTATCCTTTTGCGGCCGCGAGCTGCTGACCGGTCCCCAAGCCCTGATCCCCCGGCCGGAAACCGAACTGCTGGCGGAGCGCGCCAGCCAATGGCTCAGGGCTTTTCCCGGGGCGGCGCCTCGGGTGCTGGACTTCGGGACCGGCAGCGGCTGCCTGGCGATTTGCGCGGCGCTGGCCTGTCCGGCGGCGCAAGTGGCGGCGGTGGATATTTCCCGCGAAGCCTTGGAATTGGCCCGTCAAAATGCGGCTCGTCATGGATTAGGGGATCGCATCCGGTTTTGTCTCTCGGACGGATTCACGGGTTTGGATGAGGGTTCGGCCTTTGATCTGATTGTGGCCAACCCGCCTTACATCCCCACCGGGGAGATTGCGGAATTGGCGCCGGAAGTGCGCGACCACGATCCGCGGCTGGCTTTGGACGGCGGGCCGGACGGTTTGCGCTTTTACCGGCTGTTGGCGGCGGAGGCGCGGCAACGGCTTCATCCCGGCGGCTGTCTGCTGATGGAAATCGGCGCCGGCCAGGCGCGCGCGGTGGCGGGTCTGTTTGCGGAAAAAAACTGGGTTGTCGAAGCGGTGGAACAGGATTACAGTGGGATTGAAAGAATCATAAAGGTTCAACCTTCGACGGATCGCGCCTAAGGTTTGGCGCCGGAGTTTGAGCAGTTTCGGAGCAACGGTAAAATGGGAAGCAAAGCCATAGGTTTATTGGTCATCATCCTCGCCCTCTGGGGCGGGTGGGTGCTTTACGAGTATTGGACAACCCAAAAGGAAGACAAGACCGGCGGCGTGGAGGCGCCGGCGCCGCGGAGGGTGAGCATCGAAGACCTTGGCGGGCGCTTGCCGGAGAAGCTGGAGAATGAGTTGGCCGAGGCCCAAACAAAAGGGGCCGCCGGTTTGCGCGGTTTCCTGGACAAGTATCAAAAATCGCCGCATTTCAAGGACCCGCGCAAGGCTTGGGTGCAATTGGATTATGTGACGTTGGTGTCGCTTACCGATCCGGTCGAGGCCCGGCGGGTGTTTCACGAGGTCAAGAACCGCATCGAACCAGGGTCGCCCGTTTATGAGCGGATGAAGAGAATGCAGCCGACTTACGAATGAGAGCCAGGATTTGGTGGTGGGGTTTCTGGGCGTTGGCTTTCGCCTTGCACGCGGACCCCGGGGAGTCGGCGCCGGTTCATTATATCCACACCGGATTTGAGAATGCCTCGCCGTTGCAATGGCTCACCGAGAGCAATGGAACCGTGCAGGCGCATTTGCTATACGACCAGGAACGGCTGTCCCCCAACCGTGCCGCCGGTCACTGGTTGTTTCAGGTGCAAGGGCGCAAAGGCGCCCAGGTCAGCCTGGTGCTGACCAATTTTGACAACATTTGGAATGGCCGTCCCGGCTCTCCCATCAGCGGCCGCAGCCATGTTTACCTGTCCACGGACGGCAAGGCTTGGGAGATTTTGGACGCCTTCAAGACCACGAACAACACTTTGCGCGTGGAGTTTGCCATGCCGGCGGACGCGGTTTACGTGGCCCGGCTTGAGCCCTACCGGATCAGTGATCTGGAGCGGTTCAAAACCGAAATCGCAACCCACGCCTCGGCGCGGGTGGAAATCATTGGCCGGACGGTCGAAGGTCGGGACTTGGAAATCATCCGGGCCGGCAGCCTGGACGCGCCTTATCGGGTGTTCATACGGGCGCGCGCGCATCCTTGGGAATCAGGGGGAAATTGGGTGGCACAGGGAATGATACGGGAATGGTTAAGCGGTCCCGGGGCCGCAAACCGCCAGCGGAAAATATGCCTTTATGTGATGCCGATGGCCAACAAGGACGGAGTGGCGCGCGGCCGCACCCGTTTCAACTCCCAAGGGATGGATTTGAACCGGAAATGGGACCGCCCGGCGGACCCGCAATTGGCGCCGGAAAACGCCGCCTTGGAGAGTTGGCTGGAAAGCCAGATTCAACAGGGCCGCAAGCCGCAACTGGCGCTTGATTTGCACAATGACAACAGCGGCAAACTGCATCTCAGCCGCCCTCCCATTCCCGCAGTGGAAGATTATTTGAAAAGAATGCGCCGCTTCGAGGATTTGATGAAAAAACACACTTGGTTTCGGGAAGGAAGCACTGGAACCAATTTCAGTAATCCCGGCACCATCGGCGAAGGGTTGCTAACGCGCTATGGCATTGACGCGGCCATCTTGGAATTGAATTGCGATTGGATTGAAGGTCTGGGCAAACCTCCCACCGCCGGTGATTGGGAGCGCTTGGGGAGAGATATGGTAAAAGTTTTTGAAGAATTTTTCCAAGATTTACCCAAGTAGCTTTCGCAAAAATAGTTGTGTTCCTGTTCGTCCGGGAAAAACTGGTGGAGAAAGCCGGGGTGATCCATTTAGGCGGGACGCCGGTTAAAAAGTTAAAAAAAACGTTGACAAGACTCTGCGGGCGGTTAAATTGGCTCGGTCATTGGACTGTGAAAAAAGGACAAAACGTTAGGCTCTTGGCGTTTTTCAAGAAGGTCAAGGGAACAACGGGAATTTTGTCTTTAGCCAGTCCGAGGCACTGGCGAAGTGAACTGGCGCGCCCATGTAGCTCAGTCGGCAGAGCGCGTCCTTGGTAAGGACGAGGTCATCAGTTCAACCCTGATCATGGGCTCCAGGAACACGGAAAGCCGGAGGCGTTGGCAAAAAGACGGTGCAGTAAGAAAAAACAATTAAAAGCAGGAAAAGCAAATGGCAAAAGAGCAATTTCAACGAACGAAACCGCACGTAAACGTCGGCACGATTGGGCACATTGACCATGGCAAGTCCACGCTGACCGCCGCGATCGTGCATGTGCAATCCCAGCGGGGCTTGGCGACGCCAATTTCCTACGCCGACATCACCAAGGGCGGCACCGTCCGGGATGAAACCAAAACGGTCACTATCGCGGTGTCCCACGTCGAGTATCAAAGCGAGACGCGGCATTACGCGCACATTGACTGCCCCGGTCACGCCGACTTCATCAAAAACATGATTACGGGCGCGGCGCAGATGGACGGCGCGATTTTGGTGGTGGACGCGGCCGAGGGCCCGATGCCGCAGACGCGCGAGCATATCCTGCTCGCCCGCCAGGTGGGCGTGCCGGCGATCGTGGTTTATCTGAACAAGATTGACCTGGTGGATGATCCGGACCTGCTGGAACTGGTCGAGATGGAAGTGCGCGACCTCCTGACGAAATACGGTTTTGACGGCGCGAACGCGCCGGTGGTGCGCGGCAGCTCCCGCGCCGCGATGGACCTCAAGCCCGAGGGCATCGAGTCCATTCAAAACCTGCTCAAGGCGATTGACACCTATATCCCGCTGCCGGCGCGCGAGGTGGACAAGCCCTTCCTGATGTGCATCGAGGACGTGTTCAACATTGAAGGCCGCGGGACGGTGGTGACCGGCCGCGTGGAGCGCGGGGTGCTCAACAAGATGGAGGAAGTCGAGATCGTCGGGCTGAAGGAAACGCGCAAGACGGTGGCCACGGACATTGAAATGTTCCGCAAGCTGCTGGACAGCGCCACGGCGGGCGACAATGTGGGCGTGCTGCTGCGCGGCGTGAAGAAAGAGGAAGTGGAGCGCGGCATGGTGCTGGCCAAGCCCGGCTCGATCAAGCCGCACACCCAGTTCAAGGCCGAGGTTTACGTGTTGTCCAAGGATGAAGGCGGGCGCCACACGCCGTTCTTCACCAATTACCGCCCGCAGTTTTATTTCCGGACCACCGATGTGACGGGCATGGTCACGCTGCCGCAGGGGGTGGAGATGGTGATGCCGGGCGACAATGTTTCGATGGAAGTGAAGGTTATCTCTCCGGTGGCGATGGAGAAATTGCAGCGGTTTGCCATCCGCGAGGGCGGGCGCACGATTGGCGCCGGCCGTATTACCGAGGTGATCGAATAGCGAATGGACAAGGCAGGAACGCGGGCGGGAGCGGTTGCTCCGGCCGCGTTCCTTTTTGTCCCGAGAAACGACAAACAATGACTCTGCGGCGACAGGGCGTTAGCTCAATTGGTAGAGTAGCGGTCTCCAAAACCGCCTGTTGGGGGTTCGAGTCCCTCACGCCCTGCCATTTAGTCGGCCGGAGAGGTGGCAGAGTGGTCTATTGCGGCGGTCTTGAAAACCGCTTCGGGCGCAATCCCGACGGGGGTTCGAATCCCTCCCTCTCCGCCAGATAGAACCTGAAAGAGACGATGGGAACGACGCTAAAAATCATTCTGCTGGCGGCTTTGGCCGCGGTGTTTGTCTGGCTTTGGCGCAAAGGCCATTTCCTGCGGCTGACCAAGTATGTGCAGGAGACCCGGGAGGAATTGCACAAATGCACCTGGCCCTCGCGCGAGGAATTAAAGGGCTCGACGGTGGTGGTTTTGGTGGCCACCCTGCTGTTGGGCGGCTACACGGTGGGCGTGGATACGGTGCTGTGGCTGGTCTTTCAATTGATAACCGCCGCCTAACGGAGGAATTTCGATGAAAAACCAGTGGTTTGTTGTGCATACGCTCTCCGGGCAGGAGATGAAGGTCAAGGAGAGCATCGAAAAGCGCCTTAAAGCCGAGGAGATGGGCGACTATATCAAGGAAGTGCTGGTGCCCATGGAGAAGGTGGTGGACGTGCGCGGCGGCAAGAAAACCGTCAGTTCCCGCAAGCTCTACCCCGGTTACGTGTTCATTGACATGGCCTTGCTGGATGAAAATAACCGGGTGATTGACAAGCCCTGGTATTTCATCCGGGAAACGCCCGGCATTATTGGGTTTGTCGGCGGCGACCGGCCCACCCCCACGCCCGCCGAGGAAATCGAGTCCATCAAGGAACAGATTTCGGAGTCCGAGGACGTGGAAAAGCCGAAGGTCAACTTCGAGGTGGGGGAAACGGTGAAAATCAACGACGGTCCGTTCCTGAATTTCAGCGGGGTGGTGGAGGAAATCGAGCCGGAGCGCGGCAAGCTCAAGGTGACGGTAAACATCTTTGGACGGAACACCCCGGTTGAACTGGAGTACTGGCAGGTGGAAAAGACCTAGGAAGAATAGTTTTATGGCGAAGAAGATTATTGGACAAATCAAACTGCAGATACCCGCGGGGCAAGCCAACCCAGCCCCGCCGGTGGGGCCGGCGCTGGGGCAGCACGGGGTCAATATCATGGGCTTTTGCAAAGAATTCAACGCCCGCACCAAGGACCAGCCCGGCATGATCATTCCGGTGGTCATTACGGTTTATCAGGACAAATCTTTTACCTTCATCACGAAATCACCGCCGGCGTCGTCCTTGCTAAAGAAGGCCGCCGGCATAGCCACCGGCTCCAAGCAGCCGAACAAGGAGAAAGTGGGAAAGGTGACGCGCAAGCAGGTGATGGAAATCGTGAAAATCAAGATGAAGGACCTTAACGCCACCTCCGAGGAGGCCGCGTTTCGGATGATCGCCGGCACGGCGCGCAACATGGGAATCGAGGTGGCGGACTAACCGCCAAAACACCAACACAACAACCGCGGGAGAGGGCATTCACCCTCGTTGGCACCGCATCCAGCAACATGGCAGCAAAAAGAAGCAAAAGATACCGGAAGGCCCTCCAATTATTGGACAAAACGGCCGTTTATCCGCTCAAGAACGCGGTGGAAATTTTGGCGAAATTTCCCCGGGCGAAATTCAACGAAACGGTGGACATGGCCTTCAAACTGGCGGTGGACCCCAAGCAATCGGACCAAATGGTGCGCGGGACCGTCCCGCTGCCGCACGGCACCGGCAAGGTGGTCCGGGTGCTGGTTTTCGCCAAGAGCGGCGATGCCGCCGAGGCGGCCAAGTCGGCCGGCGCCGAGTATGTCGGCTTTGAGGATCTGATCAAGAAATGCCAGGAGGGCTGGGCGGAGTTTGACATCGCCGTCGCCACGCCCGAGGCCATGGTGGAGGTCCGCAAGTTGGGCAAAGTGCTCGGCCCGCGCGGATTGATGCCCAATCCGAAGACCGGCACGGTGACCGATGACACCGCCAAAGCGGTCAAGGAATTCAAAGCCGGACGGGTGGAGTACAAGGTGGACAAGGGCGGGAATATTCATGTGCCGGTGGGGAAAGTCGCCTTCACCCCCCAACAGATTGAGGAGAACGCGAGGGTCGTCATCGAGTCCATCTTCAAGGCGCGTCCCGCCAGTGTGCGCGGACGGTTTGTGTTAAATTGCGCGATTTCCTCGACGATGAGTCCGCCGGTTCGGATAGACCTGCGGGAATTTGTGGCGGCGGCTTAATCATCAACCCAATTTCAAGCAACATGCGTGCAGAAAAAAAGCTACTGACCAAGGAATACCTGGCCCGGCTGAATGCCGCGCCGTTCTTTATTGTGGTGGAGTACACGGGCCTGGCGGTGGGCGCGCTGACGGAACTGCGCCGCCGTCTTGCCGCCGCCGGAGCGGAGATTCACGTGGTGAAAAACTCCGTCTTCCGCCTGGCGGCCCAGGAGGCCGGGGTGGGGGATTTGGGCGGCCAGTTGGCCGGCCAATTGGCGGTGGTCAGCGGGCCCCGCGAGGTGTCGGCGGCCGCCAAGGCGCTCAAGAATTTTTTCGCCGAGTTCAACAAGCCGGCGGTGAAATTCGGCTACTTGAACAACCAGCGGCTGGCGGCGGCGGACATCCAGACCTTGGCGGACCTGCCGGCCTTGCCGGTGTTGCGGGCCAAGCTGATGGGGGTTTTGCAGGCTCCGGCCACGCGGCTGGTGGCGCTGTTGAACACCCCCGCTTCGCAATTGGCCCGAGTGCTCAAGGCCAGGGCCGAAAAGGAAGGCGCGCCGCCGGCGGCTTAAGGCCCTTCGGCAACAATTTCGCCGCGGCTTGCGGGCGGCGGCGGGAAAAAACATAAACCAACGAAAAGTAAATCGTCGGCCCGCGGGCAGCGGGCTTAATTTCGGCGCGGCCGCGCCGAGCGAGGAGACTGAGAAAGGCAAACATGGCTGACATAGCAGCAATTGTGGAACAACTGAGCAAGCTGACGGTGATTGAAACCGCCGAGCTGGTGAAAAAACTGGAAGAAACTTGGGGGGTGACCGCCGCCGCGCCGGTGGCGGTGGCCGCCGCCGCCGGTGGCGCCGCGGGCGGTCCAGCGGCGGAAGCGCCGGCCGCCAAGGATACCTTCGATGTCATTCTGGCCTCGGCGCCGGCGGACAAGAAAATTGCCGTGATCAAAGCGGTGCGCGAAATCAAGGCTGGACTGGGGTTGGCGGAGGCCAAGGCCCTGGTCGAGGGAGCTCCCAAGCCGGTGCTGGAGGGCGCCAACAAGGCCGATGCGGAAGCCGCCAAGAAAAAGTTGGAGGACGCCGGCGGCAAAGTGGAATTGAAGTAAGTGCGACGGGAAGCGGGGGGCGGCGCCGACGGGCGCCGTCCCCGGCTTTGCCCGGGGCGGATTTGCGCCGCCAGCGAATGCTCGCGCGCGTTAAAAAAACGACTGAAGAACGGCCGTCCAATAAGTTGTCCGGCGAGCTCCTTGGAGGACAAGGGGCGGTCGCCTGATTTTGTTTGAGCGAACTAAAGGCTCGGCGGCCGGGGTCGGCCAGCCGGTGAAAGGATATTAGCCATGCCATCGAAAGCCACAGAAAGAATGAATTTCGGCAGGATCAAAGAGGTCCTGGCGCCGCCCAACCTGATTGAATTGCAGACCAATTCCTACCGGGAATTCCTGCAAGAGGAAGCGCCACCCTCCCGCCGCAAGAACATCGGACTGGAAGCCGTGTTTAAGGAGGTGTTTCCGGTGGAGAGCTACGATGGCAAGTTCGTCCTGGACTATGTCAGTTACAAGGTGGGAGACCCCAAGTTAACCTGGCTTGAAAGCTTGCGCGAGGGCGTTACTTTCGGGGCGCCCTTGTATGTCACCTTCAAGCTTTCGGAAGGAACGCGGGCCGCCAAGGAAGAAGAAGTTTTCATGGGTGAACTGCCGCTGATGACCCCGCAAGGCAGTTTTGTCATTAATGGCGCGGAGCGGGTCATTGTGAGCCAATTGCACCGCTCGCCCGGTTTGGCCTTTGAGGCGACCCAGCACCCCAACGGCAAAACCCTGCATTCCTTTCGCATAATTCCGGATCGCGGATCCTGGTATGAGGCCCAATTCGACACCAGCGACCTGCTCTATGTCTATCTCGATCGCAAGAAGCGGCGGCGCAAATTTCTCACCACCACTTTCTTCCGCGCGCTGGCGTTCCTGGATGAAAAGGAAAAAACCAGCGGCGGCGAAACCACCCGCGGCACCGATGCGGAAATTCTCAAGTTGTTTTACCATCTCGAGGATTTGTCGTTGAAAGAGGCTGATAAAATTGAAGATTTGCAAAACAAGGTCCTGATCGAGGACGTGGTGGACGAGGAAAAAGGCATCGTCCTGGCGCGCGCGTTTGAGCCGCTGTCCAAGGCGGTGCTGAAGACGATTGCCGAATTGGGGCGAACGAAAATCCGGGTGGTGGACACGTCCGCGGATGACGGAATCATCATTAAGTGCATAAAGAAGGATCCGACCAAGAACGAGGACGAGGCGTTGAAGGACATTTACCGCCGCCTGCGTCCCGGCGATCCGCCGACGGCGGCCAACGCGAGGGCCTTGATCAAGCGGCTCTTCTTTGATCCCAAGCGCTACGATTTGGGGCGTGTCGGCCGCTACAAAATCTGCCAGAAGCTGAATTTGAAAGACAACGGGTCGCGGATATTGACGAAGGAAGACTTGGTGGAGGCCACGAAGTACCTGCTGCGGCTCAAGAAGGGCGAGGGCAGTTTGGATGACATTGACCACCTGGGGAGCCGCCGGGTTCGGACGGTGGGCGAATTGCTGGCCAACCAATGCCGGGTGGGATTGGCGCGCACGGAGCGTTTGGTCAAGGAGCGCATGACCTTGTTTGATCAGAGCTTGGAGGCGATGACGCCGCAGAAGCTGATCAACCCCAAGGCGCTGTCGGCCGTGATTCGGGACTTCTTTGGGCGCAGCCAGTTGTCCCAGTTCATGGACCAGATCAATCCGCTGGCCGAAATGACGCACAAGCGCCGGCTGTCGGCTTTGGGGCCGGGCGGGCTTTCCCGCGACCGGGCCGGTTTTGAAGTGCGCGACGTTCATCCTTCGCACTACGGCCGCATTTGCCCGGTGGAAACGCCGGAAGGCCCGAACATCGGTCTGATCGCGTCGCTGGCCACCTTTGCGCGCGTCAACGAATTTGGCTTCTTGGAAACCCCTTACCGCAAGGTGGACCAAGGGCGAGTGACCGGCCAGATTGATTATTTAACGGCGGACCGGGAGGAATCCTTCATCATTGCGCAGGCCAACGCGCCCTTGGACGAGAAGGGGCATTTTACCACCGAAAAAGTGACCTGCCGATGGAAAGGGGATTTCGTGGACGTGGAAGCGGCTCGGGTGGACTATATGGACGTGTCTCCGAAACAGTTGGTTTCGGTGGCTGCCAGCATTATTCCCTTCCTCGAGCACGATGACGCCAACCGGGCGCTGATGGGCTCGAACATGCAACGGCAGGCGGTGCCGCTGCTGGTGACGGAGCAACCACTGGTGGCCACCGGCTTGGAGGAGCGGGTGGCGCGCGATTCGCGCGCGGTGCTCCTGGCGGAAGAGGGCGGCAAGGTGGCGAGCGTTTCCGGCAACCAAATTGTCATCACTCCCGACGGCAAGCTGCCGGAAGGGAAGAAGAAATTGAAGCATGATCCGGCCAACGGCATCTATGTGTATCCGTTGCGCAAATTCATGCGTTCCAACGCCGCCACCTGCATCAACCAGAAGGCGCGGGTGACGCGCGGCGAAACGATCAAGAAAGACCAAGTGATTGCCGACGGCCCCTGCACCAGCCACGGCGACCTCTCCCTGGGGCGCAATGTGCTGGCGGCGTTTCTGCCGTGGAACGGCTACAACTTCGAGGACGCCATCCTCATCAGCGAGCGAATCCTCAAGGAGGATATTTTTACTTCGATCCACATTGACGAGTTTGAAGTCAGCGCCCGGGACACCAAGTTGGGGCCCGAGGAAATTACGCGCGACATCCCCAACCTGGGCGAGGACGCCCTGAAGGACCTGGGCGCCGACGGCGTCATCCGGGTGGGCGCGGAGGTGCGGCCCGGGGACATTTTGGTGGGCAAGATCACGCCTAAGAGCGAAACCGAGCTGGCGCCCGAAGAGCGCCTGTTGCGGGCCATCTTTGGCGAGAAAGCGGCGGATGTGAAGGACACGTCGCTCAAGGTGCCCTCCGGGACTTACGGCATTGTCATGGACGTTAAAGTCTCGGCAAAGAAGGAGAAGGAAGGGGACAAAGAGGATCGCCCGACGGCCAATGAGGCCCGGAAGGCGGCCAAGCAATTGCAGGAAGACCATCGGCAGAAAACCGAGAAATTGCGCGACGAACTGACCGAAGCGTTGAGCAACATTCTGCTGGGCGAGAAAATTCCGCTTGATGTGGTCAATAGCGAAACCGGCGAGATCATCATCCCGGCCAACCGCAAGATCACCAAGACACTGCTGCGGAAGCTGGCGCTGGTTTATGACCGGATCGAGATAGACCCCTCGCCCATCCGCAACAAGATACAGGAAATCATTGGCGGGTACCGCCGGAAGTTCGAGGAGTCACAGGCGCAATACGACCAGGAAATGGAGCGGGTCGAGGCCGGCGACGAAATTGATGCGGGGATCATCAAGTCCGTCAAAGTTTATATCGCCTCCAAGCGCAAGTTGTCGGTGGGTGACAAGATGGCGGGCCGGCACGGCAACAAGGGGGTGGTGGCCAAGATCGTGCCGGAGCAGGACATGCCGTTTCTGGCGGATGGAACGCCGGTGGACATTGTGCTCAATCCGCTGGGCGTGCCGTCCCGCATGAATGTGGGGCAGGTGCTGGAAACCCACTTGGGGTTGGCCGCCAAATTGCTCGGCCTGAAATTTGCCACCCCGGTTTTCGACGGCATCAAGGAACACGACATCTGGAAGTATCTGGAACAAGCCGCGCAGACGCCGGTCGGCCAGGAACAGGGCCTGAAAAAGACCGGCAAGGTGCGCCTGTTTGACGGCCGCACGGGAGACGCCTTCGATCAGGAAGTGGTGGTGGGCTACATTTACATGATGAAACTGGGGCACTTGGTGGCGGATAAAATCCACGCTCGGGCGGTGGGCCCCTACTCGCTGGTGACCCAGCAGCCGCTCGGGGGCAAGGCGCAATACGGCGGACAACGGTTCGGGGAAATGGAAGTCTGGGCGATGGAGGCCTACGGCGCGGCTTACACCTTGCAGGAGTTGCTGACGGTAAAATCGGACGATGTGCAGGGGCGCACCCGCATTTATGAGAGCATTGTCAAGGGCGACAACTGTCTGGAGGCGGGCATTCCCGAGTCCTTCAACGTATTGGTCAAGGAGATGCAATCCCTGGGATTGGATGTGAAGGTGGGTTACACCAATCCGATTGAACATCAGGCGCAGCAGGCCAGCCCGCTGGCCCTCTTGTAAAGACATCAACCCAGAAAGCGCGGCCGCGGGCCGCTCATTAACCAAAAGCAAATATGAACACCAAAGAGACAGCTCGAGAACTGCTGGGGCTCGACAAGGTCAACCAAGTGGATTACGTGGCGATCTCGGTCGCCGCGCCAGATGCAATACGCTCCTGGTCCAAGGGGGAGGTCAAAAACCCCGAAACGATCAATTACCGGACGTTCAAGCCCGAAAAAGGCGGTCTTTTTTGCGAGCGGATTTTCGGCCCGGTGAAGGACTGGGAATGCTCCTGCGGCAAGTTCAAGCGCATCAAACACCGGGGAGTGGTCTGCGACCGCTGCGGCGTGGAAGTGACCTTGGCGCGCGTGCGCCGCGAGCGCATGGGGCACATCGAGCTGGCCGTGCCGGTTTCGCACATTTGGTTTTTCAAATGCATGCCCTCGCGCATCGGGCTGGTGCTGGACATGACCGCCCGCAATCTGGAGCGGGTCATTTACTACGAGGATTACATGGTGATTGATCCCGGCCAGACGCCGCTGACGAAGCACCAGTTGTTGAGCGAGCTGGAATTCCGCGAAGCCCGGGAAACCTATGGGGCGGACGCCTTTGTCGCCAAGATGGGCGCGGAAGCGGTGCGCGAAGCCCTGGCCAATGTGAACTTGGGCCAGCAGGTCGAAAAACTGCAGCAAGACATGCTGGAGACGAAAAGCAAGCAGATCAAAAAGAAGCTGGCCAAGCGGATCAAGCTGTTGCAGGCCTTCGTGCAGCACCGGGTGCGTCCCGAATGGATGATTTTGACCGTGCTGCCCGTGATTCCCCCCGACTTGCGGCCGCTGGTGCCATTGGAGGGCGGGCGGTTTGCCACCTCGGACCTGAACGACCTCTACCGGCGGGTCATCAATCGCAACAACCGCCTGAAGAACTTGCTGCAGCTTAAAACCCCGGAAGTCATTATCCGCAATGAAAAACGGATGTTGCAGGAGGCCGTGGACGCTTTGTTTGACAACGGCCGTCATGGGCGGGCGGTGACCGGGGCGGGGAACCGGGCTTTGAAATCGCTGAGCGACATGCTCAAGGGCAAGAGCGGACGTTTCCGCCAGAACCTGCTGGGCAAGCGCGTGGATTATTCCGGGCGCTCGGTGATTGTCATCGGGCCGGAGTTAAAGCTGCACCAGTGTGGGCTGCCCAAGAAGATGGCGCTGGTGCTCTTTGAGCCCTTTATCATCCGCCGCTTGAAAGAACTGGGGTATGTGCATACCGTCCGCTCCGCCAAGAAATTGATTGAGCGCCAGTCCACGGAGGTGTGGGACATTTTGGAGGAAGTCACCAAGGGACATCCGGTCTTGTTGAATCGCGCTCCCACCTTGCACCGGCTCTCCATTCAGGCGTTTGAGCCGATGCTCATCGAAGGCGAGGCTATTCGCATTCATCCGCTGGTTTGCACCGCGTATAACGCCGACTTTGACGGAGACCAAATGGCGGTGCATGTCCCGCTGTCCATCGAGGCGCAAATGGAGGCGCGCCTGCTGATGATGGCGCCCAACAACATCTTCAGCCCGTCCAGCGGGCGGCCGATCATGACGCCCACCCAGGACATCACGCTGGGCTGCTACTACCTGACCGCGGAGCCGCGGCAGCCCCGGAAGGAGGGGCAGCGCCTCAAACTGTTCGCCTCGAAGAGCGAGGTTCTTTTTGCTTACCACGAGGGGGATGTGAGGACGCACAGCCGGATTAATCTGGCCAATCCCGATCTGGGGCGCAAGACGGTGTTTGGGGACGCCACGAGCAAGGTGATTGAGACCACGGTGGGCCGGGTGATTTTCAGCGAAATCTGGCCGGAGGAACTGGGCTTCTTCAACAAGGTGGCCGGCAAGAGCCAGTTGGGCGACCTGATTTGGAATTGCTACAAAACCTGCGGGCATGAAAAGACCATCGCCACGCTTGACCGGCTGAAGGAACTTGGTTTCCGCGAGGCCACGCGGGCCGGCATTTCCATCGGGCTGGAGGACATGATCATTCCCGACGAGAAAAAGCAGGAAATCCAGTCCGCCCTCAAGCAGATCGCGGAGGTCGAGAAACAATACCGGCGCGGGGTGATCACTCCGGGCGAGCGCTACAACAAGGTGATTGATATTTGGACGCACTGCACGGACAAAATCTCGAACGTCATGCTGCAGACCTTGAGCGCCAACCGCGGCAAATCCGAGTATAACCCCATCTCCCTGATGGTGGATTCGGGGGCCCGCGGCAACAAGCAGCAAGTGCGCCAATTGGCGGGGCTGCGCGGCTTGATGGCCAAGCCCAGCGGCGACATTATCGAGAAACCGATTTTGTCCAACTTCCGCGAGGGGCTGACGGTGCTCGAGTATTTCATTTCGACGCACGGCGCCCGCAAGGGTCTGGCGGATACGGCGCTTAAGACCGCCGACTCCGGCTACATGACCCGCAAGCTGGTGGATGTGTCCCAGGACGTCATTATTCGGGAGGAGGACTGCGGCACCACCAACGGCATTTGGGTGCAGCCCATCTTCGAAGGCGAGGACGAGATCGTGAAGCTGCCGGAGCGCATCACCGGGCGGTTTGCCTGCGACGACGTGATGGACCCGACGGACGCGCGCCAGGTGCTGGTGTCGGCGAACGAGGAGATTGACGAGGTCAAGGCCCGCCAGATTGAGAGCCGGGGCATCGAAAAAATCAAAATCCGGTCGGTGCTCACCTGCGAGAGCAAACAAGGGGTTTGCATCCGGTGCTACGGGCGCAACCTGGCCACCGGCGCGCTGGTGAAACTGGGCGAGGCGGTGGGGATCATCGCCGCGCAATCCATCGGCGAGCCGGGCACGCAGTTGACGATGCGCACGTTCCACATCGGCGGCACCGCCTCACAGGTGTTCAAGCAGCCGCAGATCAAGGCGAAATACGACGGTATTGTCCGTTACAATGATCTGCGCATTGTCGAGCTGGAGGACGGCAACCGGATTGTGATCAACAAAAACGGCTCGATTTCGGTCGTGGACGCGGAGGAACGCGAGCTTGAAACCCATACCTTGGTGATCGGCGCGGTCATTTCCGTTCCGCATGGGGGCCAGGTCAAGAAAGGGGAGGCTTTCGTCCAATGGGACCCCTACAACGTGCCGATCATCTCGGAAAAAGCGGGGCGCGTCAGGTTCCACGACATCATCGAAGGGGTGACGATGAAGCAGGAGGCGGACGAAACCACCGGACAGGAGGCCATGGTGGTGATTGATCACAAGGAAGACCTGCATCCGCAGATCATCATTCTGGATGACCGCGGCGAACCGCTGGCCAACTATCCCATTCCCTCGGGCGCGCACATCGTGGTGGGCGAGGGCGACCGGATCAGCGCCGGCACGCTCATGGCCAAGACGCCGCGCAAGACCTCCAAAACCAAGGACATCACCGGCGGTTTGCCGCGGGTGGCCGAGTTGTTCGAGGCCCGCCGGCCCAAGGACGCCGCGGAAATCTCGAAGATAGACGGCCTGGTGGACTTTGGCCCGACGGAGCGTGGCAAACGCTGCATCCTGATCAAGGACAGCCTGACGGGCCAGGAGGAAAAGCACCTGATTCCCATCGGCAAGCATGTGATCGTGTTCAAGGGCGATTTTGTGAAGCGGGGCCAGCAGTTGACGGAAGGCCCGATTGATCCGCATGAGATTTTGGAAATCTGCGGCTCGCAGGAACTGCAGGAGCACTTGGTGAACGAGGTGCAGGAGGTTTACCGTCTGCAGGGCGTCACCATCAACGACAAGCACATCGAGATCATCGTACGGCAAATGCTGCGCAAGGTGCGCATCACCGAGCCGGGCGACACCAAGTTCCTGTGGGGCGAGCAGGTGGACAAGCTGGACTTCGAGGAGGAAAACCAGCGGGTGGAGAAGATGGGCGGCAAGCCGGCGGAATGCCAGCCGGTGCTGCTGGGCATCACGAAGGCCTCGTTGGAAACCGAGAGTTTCCTGAGCGCGGCCTCGTTCCAGGACACCACCCGGGTGCTCACCGAAGCCGCCACCACCTCGCGTTCGGACTACCTGCGCGGTTTCAAGGAAAACGTGATCATGGGTCACATCATTCCGGCGGGCACGGGTTACGTGCATCATCGCAACATCCAATTGCGGCCGCTGGTGGAATTGGAGCCGGCGCCGGAACCGCCGCCGGCGCCGCCCGCGCCGGTCCTGGAAATTTAGGTCGCAAAAAAAATGCAAATAGCTGTTGCATCATAATTGCGCTTTGCTATTATCCGCGGTCTTTTCGCCCCCCTGAGGGGCCAATGATCGGAAATACATCGAATTTACAAATGCCGACGATCAATCAGCTTGTCCGTAAAGGACGACAGAAAGTGCAGAGCAAGTCGAAGGCGCCGGCGCTGGCCGGCTCGCCTTTCCGGCGTGGCGTATGCATTCAGGTGATGACGCGCACCCCGAAGAAACCGAATTCGGCCATGCGCAAAGTGGCCAAGGTCCGCCTTACCAACGGGCATGAGGTCATCGCGTATATTCCGGATGAAGGCCACGCGCTGCAGGAGCACTCGATCGTGCTGGTGCGCGGTGGCCGCGTAAAGGATTTGCCCGGGGTGCGCTACCACATTGTCCGCGGCACCCTTGATGCCACCGGGGTGGAAAAGCGCCGGGTGAGCCGGTCGAAATACGGGGTCAAGCGCCCGAAGGCCGCCCCCGCCAAACAATAGCGCCAAAGAAATATGTCTCGACGCCGTCAAGCTACCAAGCGGCCCCTGGCCGAAGACCCGAAGTATCACAGCACCCTGGTGACCAGGCTGGTCAACACGGTCATGTTGATGGGCAAGAAAAGCACCGCCCAGCGCATCGTGTATGGCGCTTTTGACCAAATCGTGGCCAAGAATCCTCAAGCCAACCCGCTGGAGGTTCTGCAGCGGGCGGTGGACAACGCCAAACCACGCATCGAAACCAAAGCGCGGCGGGTGGGCGGCGCGACCTACCAGGTGCCGCTGGAAGTGCCGGCGCACCGGCAGGTTTCCCTGGCGATGCGCTGGTTGGTGAATTTTGCCGACACGCGCAAAGGGGTGGCCATGAAGGACGCCTTGGCGGCCGAAATTCTGGACGCCTACCAGGGGCAGGGAAGCGCCATACGCAAGCGCGACGAGGTGCATAAAATGGCCCAGGCCAACAAGGCCTTCGCCCACTTTCGCTGGTAATTGAAATGGCGGGATGCCCCGGTGCGGTTGCCGAAAAACGGGGCGTTTTTTTTGAAACAGACTTAGGACTTAATGCAGGCAGTAGCGGAACATAAAGCGGTGGATTCGCCCAACCGGCCGTATCCACTGCAGAACACTCGGAACATCGGGATTGCGGCGCATATTGACGCCGGCAAGACCACGACGACCGAGCGCATTCTCTTTTACACCGGCCTGATCCACCGCATGGGCGATGTGGATGACGGCAACACGGTCACCGATTGGATGGAGCAGGAACGGGAACGCGGCATCACCATAACGTCAGCCGCGACCACTTGCTACTGGACCCAGAAGGTGGATGGGTGCGAAAAGCTCTTCACGGGAATTCCCCATCGCATCAACATTATTGACACGCCCGGCCATGTGGACTTCACCGCCGAAGTGGAACGTTCCATGCGGGTGCTGGATGGCGCGGTGGCGGTTTTTTGCGGGGTCGCCGGTGTTCAGCCCCAGTCCGAAACGGTTTGGCGCCAGGCCAGCAAATACCGCGTTCCGCGCATCGCCTTCATCAATAAAATGGATCGCACCGGGGCCAACTTTGAAAACGCCCTGGCCGACCTTCGCCGGAAGCTGGGCGCCTATGCCTATCCGGTTTTTCTGCCGCTGGGCAAGGAGGATCATCTGGAGGGGGTCATTGACGTGATCAACCAAAAGGCCATCGTTTACGATCCCGAGGACGAAAACGGCCTGAAGTTTGCCGTGACCGAGGTCCCCGCCGACCAGCGCGAGCGGGCCCAAATGGCCCTGGCGGAGCTGATTGACGCCGTTTCCAACAAGGACGACACCGTGGCCGCCCTGGTCATTGAGGAAAAACCAGTGGACGCGGCCACCTTGAAGGCCGCCATCCGCCGGTTGACAGTGAAACTGGAAATGGTGCCCGTGCTGGGCGGGTCCGCCTTCCGCAAGCGCGGGGTCCAACCGCTGGTGGACGCGATTTTGGATTATCTCCCTTCGCCTCTTGATGTGCCGGCGGCGCAGGGCCAGGATACTGACACCGGCGAGCAGCGGGAGATCCCCACCGACGACCAGGCCAAGTTTTGCGCGCTGGCGTTCAAACTCTGGACCGATCCTTACGTGGGCAAACTGGTCTTTTTCCGCGTTTACAGCGGCCAGTTGCGCAAAGGCGACATGGTTTACAACCCGCGCACGCGGCGACGGGAGCGGGTGAATCGCGCCCTGATGATTCAGGCGGACAAGCGGATTGATGTGGAGGCTCTTTACTCGGGCGACATTGCCGCCCTGGTGGGGGTGCGGAACATTACCACCGGCGACACGTTGTGCGATGAGGACATGAACATCATGCTGGAGCCGCCCACCTTTCCGGAGCCGGTCATCAGCATGGCGGTCGAGCCCAAGACCACCGCCGATCGGGAAAAGCTTTCGGAGGGCTTGCAGCGTTTGGCCGAGGAAGACCCCACCTTCCGGGTGTTCACCAACCAGGAAACCGGCCAGTTAATCATCGCGGGGATGGGCGAGTTGCATCTGGAGATCATTCGCGACCGGCTTTACCGCGAGTTCAAAGTGCAAGCCAATGCCGGGGCGCCGCAGATTGCCTATCGGGAAACCATCTCGACCAAGGCGGAGGGCGAGGGCAAGTTCATCCGGCAATCCGGCGGGCGCGGCCAGTATGGGCACGCCATGATACGAATTGAGCCCAATGAGCGCGGCAAAGGCGTTGAGATTGAAAACGAGGTGGTGGGCGGAGCGATCCCCAAGGAGTATATCCCTGCGGTCATTAGCGGCATCGAAGAGGCCATTCGCAGCGGCATATACGCCGGCTACCAAGTGATTGACTTGAAGGTGGCCATTGTGGACGGCACCTTCCACGAGGTTGACTCCAGCGAGCTGGCCTTCAAAATGGCCGGCATATTTGCGCTGAAAGACGCTTTCAAGAAGGCGGGGCCCATTTTGCTGGAGCCCATCATGAAGGTGGAAGTCACCACGCCGGACGAGTATCAGGGGGACATTTTGGGCGACCTCAACCGTCGGCGCGGGCACATTGACCATATTGAGGCCAAAGGCAATATCACGGTCTTAACCGCCCGCGTGCCGTTGGCGGAGATGTTTGGTTACGCCACCGCGGTGCGTTCCCTGTCAAAGGGGCGCGCTTCCTATTCCATGGAGCCCAAAACTTTTGCCCAAGTGCCCGCCAGCGTGCTTAACAACATCCTCGACCAAGCCAAGGAACGCCCGGCCGCGAGGACTTAACGAGGGAAAGCTCTTAATATGCCAGGACAACGCATTAGAATTCGCCTAAAAGCTTACGACCACCGGGTGGTGGACCAGTCGGTGCATGAGATCGTGGAAACCGTCAAGCGCACTGGCGCCCGGCTGGCCGGCCCCATTCCTCTGCCGACGCGTGTCGAGCGTTTCACGGTGCAGCGATCGCCTCACGCCGACAAAAAATCGCAGGAGACTTTTGAGCAGCGCACGCACAAGCGGCTGCTGGACATTATTGATCCCACCGCCAAGACGGTGGACGAGCTGAAAAAGCTTAACCTGCCGGCCGGGGTGGACATCACAATTAAAATTTAGACTGGTATGATAGGATTACTTGGAAAAAAGCTGGGTCACACTCGCGTTTATGATGCGAACGGCGTGGTGGTGCCGGTGACCGTGGTCCGGGTCGGCCCCAACCGGGTGCTGCAATGCAAGACGGACGCTTCCGACGGATACCGCGCGGTGCAATTGGGTTTTGATGAGCAGAAGGAGCACCGCTTAAGCAAACCGCAACTGGGGCACTTGAAAAAGTTCAACGGCACGCCGGTGCGCTGCATTCGGGAATTCCGCGACTTTACGGCGGAGGTCAAGCCCGGCGACATTTTGGGCGCCAGTCTATTCAAGGCGGGCGATTATGTGGACGCCATTGGGGTGACCAAGGGGCGGGGGTTCGAGGGAGTGGTGAAACGGCATCGTTTTCGGGGCGGCGACATGACGCACGGGGCGAAGGGCTGGCACCGGCGCAGCGGCGCCATCGGCTGCCGTTTGTTCCCTGGCACCGTCAACCGTGGTTTGCGCATGCCGGGTCACATGGGGCAGGTTCGCCGCACCGCCCAAAATCTGCTGGTCATCCAAGTGCGGGAAGACGATAATTTGCTGCTGATCAAAGGCTCAATGCCGGGCGCCGAAGGCGATTACGTGGTCATCCGGGAGGCCAAGAAACGGTCCCGCGCTTTCGAAGCCGCGCGCCAGGCCCTGCTGGAAAAACACAAGGCGGAAAACAAATCCAAAAAGGGCGCGGCCAAGGCGGGCGCCAAGCCGGGCGCCAAGTAACCACTCATGAAGCTTACAGTCAAAGATTTGAAGGGACAGGACCAGGGCGAACTGGAGGTTCGCCTCGACCTGATTGATAACGGACGGGGAACGCAGGCGGTCCACGAAACGGTGGTGGCGCAAAGGGCGAACCGCCGCCGCGGCACCGCTTGCACGAAAACCATGGGCGAAGTGGCCGGCACCGGCAAGAAGCCGTGGCGGCAGAAGGGCACCGGCCGGGCCCGCGCCGGCTCTTTTCAATCGCCTTTGTGGCGCGGGGGCGGCGTGGTGTTTGGCCCCAAGCCGCGTGATTTCAGCAAAAAGGTCAATCAGTCCACCCGTCGGCTGGCTTTGCGCAAGGCGCTCTCTGAACGCCTCCAAGCGGGCGACGTGCTGGTTGTTGATGATTTAAAGATGCCGTCGCCCAAAACGCGCGAGTTAGCCGCGGTTCTGCGGGCGCTGGACTTGCCGCGCAGCGTTTTGCTCGTGACCGAGGAAATGGACGCGAACCTCCGGCTGGCCGCGCGCAACCTTCCCGGAGTGGAACTGGTGACCGGCGGCGACCTGAATGTATATCAGGCGCTCAAGCCCGCCAAATTGGTTTTCACCCGCGGCGCCTTCGCGCAAGTCGAGCAGCGCCTGCAAGGATAAATGATGGCCATGAATTCTTTCGAAATCATAAAAACAGTGCGCGTGACGGAAAAAGGGACGCGCCAGGGTGAAAAATTGAACCAATACACCGTGGTTGCCGACGGCCGCGCCAGCAAACCGCAAATTCGCAAGGCGGTCGAGGAACTGTTCAAGGTCAAAGTGACCAAGGTCAACACCATGAACGTCCGCGGCAAAATGCGGCGGCAGCGCACCGCGCAAGCAGGGGAGACCGCCGCTTGGAAGAAGGCGGTGGTGACGCTCAAGCCTGGCGACCGTATTAACCTGACTTAACGAGGACCGCTATATGCCTGTAAAAACCTTTAAACCCCTGACGCCCTCGCGCCGCTATATCACGGTGGCCGATTTTAGCGAGATCACCAAGGCGCAACCGGAAAAGCGCCTGGTAAAGATTCGCAAAAAGACCGGCGGGCGCAATTGCTATGGGCGGGTCACCGCGCGCGGCATCGGCGGCGGCCACAAGCAGAAATTGCGACTGGTGGATTTCAAGCGGGGCAAGAAAAACGTCGAAGCGACGGTGAAGGCCATCGAATATGATCCCTGCCGCTCGGCCCGGCTGGCGTTGTTGGAATACGCGGACGGGGAGAAGTCCTATATCCTGGCCCCCAAGGGTTTGGCGGTGGGCGCCAAAGTGATGAGCGGCGTGAACGCCAGCTTGCAGGTCGGCAACAGTCTGCCTTTGAAAGCGCTGCCCGTGGGGCTGCCGTTGCATAATCTGGAATTGAATCCCGGCCGTGGCGCCCAGATGGTGCGGTCCGCCGGCGGTTCCGCGACGCTGATGTCCAGGGACCAGGGTTACGCCACCGTGCGGCTGCCTTCGGGGGAAATCCGGCGCATTAATGAAGAATGTTATGCGACCATCGGCGAAGTGGGCAACGCCGAGCATGAGAATGTGGTTTTGGGCAAAGCGGGGCGCGCCCGGCACCGCGGGAAAAGGCCGGTGAACCGGGGCATGGTGCGGAACCCGGTGGACCATCCCAACGGCGGTGGCGCGGGCAAATCCAAGGGCGGCGGCGGATGGCAGCAGTTATGTTCCCCTTGGGGTTTGCTGGCCAAGGGCTACCGCACCCGCAAGCGCCACAAGAGTTCCAACCGTTTTATTTTGGTGCGCCGTGACGGACGGCCGATGAAAAACAGATAAGCTAACTTATTATGGGACGTTCAATTAAAAAAGGGCCGTTTGTGGACCCCTATTTGCTGGATAAAATCGCCAAGGCCAAGGAGGCGAAATCCAAGGCGCCGATCAAGACCTGGTCGCGGCGTTCGGTGATCACGCCGGATTTTGTGGGGATGACGTTCAACGTGCATAACGGCAAGGTTTTTAATCCGGTGTTTGTCACCGAAAACATGGTCGGGCACCGGTTGGGGGAGTTTTCCCTGACCCGAACCTTCAAGAAACACGGCGCGCATACGGCCAAAGCGGAGGCGAAGTAAACCCATGGAAGTGCAAGCCATCACTCGCAACGTCCGCATGTCCGCGCAGAAGATGCGCGAGGTTGTGCGCCAAATTCAGGGGATGCCGGCTTTGGCCGCCAAGGCGGCTCTGGGCGCGGTTCCGCGCAAGTCGGCGCGGGTGGTCGCGAAAACCCTGCAGTCGGCCATCGCCAACGCCGAGAACAACAAACAACTGCGCGCGGCGGATTTGCGGGTGCGGGAGGCGGTGGCGCAAACCGCCGCGACCGCCAAGCGCTTCACCCCCAAGGCCCGCGGCAGCGCCGGGCCTATCTTGAAGCGCAGTTGCCATGTCAAAATCATTTTAACGGACGATAAACAATAGTATGGGTCAAAAAACCAATCCGGTGGGTTTGCGGGTGGCGGTTAATCGCGACTGGCGGTCCAAGTGGTATGCCACCAAGAAGGAGTTCGGCAAGCAGTTGTACGAGGACTGGCAAATCCGCGACTTGGTCAAGAAACGACTGCAGGATGCCGCCGTGCCGAAAATTTTGATCGAGCGCGCCGCCAATCGTTGCCGCATCACCATCTTTACCGCCCGGCCGGGCGTGGTCATCGGCCGCAAGGGCGCGGAGATTGACAAGCTCAAGGAGGAGTTGAGCCGGAAGACGGGGCGGGAGATTTATGTGGACATCCAGGAAGTGAAGAACGCGGATTTGGACGCGCAACTGGTGGCCGAGAATGTGGCGCAGCAACTGGAGCGCCGGGTGTCCTTTCGGCGCGCCATGAAAAAGGCGGTCCAGCAAACCATGGAAAACGGGGCGGACGGGGTTCGCATCCGGTGCGCTGGTCGGCTGGGCGGGGCGGAGCTGGCCCGCGTGGAGCAGTATCTCCAGGGTCGCGTGCCGCTTCACACCCTGCGGGCCAATATTGATTATGGTTTTGCCGAAGCCAAGACCATGTATGGGAAACTGGGGATAAAGTGCTGGATTTGCCGGGGGGAAAACAAACCCGAAAAGGCGGGGGTCAAGCCCGCGCCGGCTCGTGAAGCCAAGTAGAAGGAGATATTTGTATGCCGTTGATGCCTGCCAGAGTGAAGTACCGCAAGATGCAGCGGGGCAACCGCGCCGGTTTGGCGATGCGCGGAAGCCATGTCGCCTTCGGCGAATACGGGCTGCAATCATTGGAGCGGTGCTGGTTGGACACCAAGCAGTTGGAGGCCGCGCGGGTCGCCATCAGCCGGTTCATGAAGCGGCGCGGCAAGGTCTGGATTCGAATATTTCCGGACAAGTCCTTTACCAAAAAGCCTTTGGAAACGCGCATGGGCAAAGGCAAGGGGCCGTTGGAATCCTGGGTGTCGGTCATCCAGCCCGCCCGCGTGCTGTTTGAGGTGGACGGCGTGCCGGAGCCGGTCGCCCGCGAGGCCATGCGGCTGGCGGCCAGCAAATTGCCGATCGCCACAAAGTTTATCAGCCGGCATCGCCACGGATGAGGAGCAAGACAACATGAAAATTTCCGAGTTAAAGGATTTAACCCTGGTTGAATTGCAGGCCAAGAGCCGAGACCTGCGCCAGGAGCTTTTCAACCTGCGGCTCCAGCAGGCCGGCAGCCAGTTGGAGAACCCGGCGCGCTTGCGGCTGCTGCGCCGCGACATTGCGCGGGTTGAAACCGCGATTTCCAGCCGCCAGAAAACCGCTGCCTGATGATTGATTATGTCTGAAACCGAAACCAACACGAACGTCCGGGGCAACCGCAAGGAACGCTTGGGCGAGGTCGTTTCCAACCGGATGTCCAAGACCATTGTGGTCCGGGTGCGCCGCCGTTATCCGCACCCCCGCTTTCACAAGATAGTGACCAGCTACAAGAAGCTTTACGCGCACGATGAGAAGGGGGAAGCCCGGCCCGGGGACACGGTGCGCATCGTGGAAACCCGTCCGTTGTCGCGCCTCAAGCGCTGGCGCCTGGTGGAAATCGTCGAGCGCGGGGCCGTCCCGGCGGGCGCCTAAACGAAGGATTTGAATTATGTTGCAAGTTCGCTCCATATTGGATGTGGCCGACAACACCGGCGCCAAGCGCGCGGCGGCCATCGGGGTCTTGGGCCGCAACCAGCGTTACGCGCGGGTGGGGGACATCATCAAGGCGCACATCAAAGAGGCCGCGCCCGATGGCACCGTGAAAAAGGGGGAGGTGGTGGACGCGGTGGTGGTGCGAACCCGCAATCCGATCCGCCGCAGCGACGGCTCCTGCCTGCGGTTTGACAGCAACGCGATCGTCATCATTGACAAGGAGCAGAATCCGCGCGGCACGCGCATTTTTGGGCCGGTGGCGCGCGAGCTGCGGGACTTGAAGTTCACCAAGATTATCAGCCTGGCTCCGGAGGTGGTTTGAAGTATGGGCAAGCAAAACGTTAAAAAGGGCGACGAAGTGGTGGTTATTTCCGGCGCCCACAAAGGCAAGCGCGGTCGGGTAATCGAAGTCCTGCCGCGCAAGCAGCGGGTGCTGGTTGAAGGCGTGCGCCTGATCAAGAAGCATGTGCGGAAAAGCCAGGCGCATCCCCAAGGCGCCATCCTGGAGCGGGAGGGCCCGCTCCATCTGTCCAACGTGATGCGGGCCGACCGTTTCGAGGCGCGGCGGTCCGCCCGGTCAACCAGCCCGGCCCCCGCCGCCTGAGCCAGCCATCGCCAACGCGCTAACAGAAAAACCGCGAGATGAAACCGAGATTGCAGGAAAAGTATTTGCAGGAAGTCGTGCCGGCGCTGATGGCGCGGCACGGCTACAAGAATATCCACCAGGTTCCGCGCCTGGAAAAGATTGTCATCAACATGGGGGTGAGCGCCCAGTTGGAAAAGGCGGCTGTGGAGGACGCCGCCAAGGATTTGGCGGCCATCACCGGGCGCAAGCCGGTCATCACCAAGTCCCGGAAGAGCATCGCCAATTTCAAGCTGCGCAAGGGCCATCCGGTTGGCTGCTACGTGACGCTGCGCCGCGAGGTCATGTTCGAGTTTTTCGACCGCCTGGTGGCCGCCGCGCTGCCGCGCATCCGTGATTTTCGCGGATTGACGACCCGCGCCTTTGACGGGCGGGGCAACTATTCCCTGGGGATCGCGGAACAGACCATTTTCCCCGAAATCGAAATGGATAAAATCAAACGCACCCAAGGGATGGACATCACCCTGGTGACCACCGCGCGCACCAACGCCGAGGCCCACGATTTATTGAAGCTGCTGGGCATGCCTTTCGCTGAAAACCGCTAATTCCACCGACTCACATGGCTAAAAAATCCTGGTTTGAACGCAACAAAAAGAAGAAGCTGCTGGCGCAAAAATACGCCGCCAAGCGCGCCGAATTGAAGGCCAAGGGCGACTACGCGGCGCTGGCCAAGCTGCCGCGCAATTCGAGCCCGGTGCGGGTGACCAACCGCTGCCCGATCAGCGGTCGGCGCCACGGCTACCTGCGCAAGTTCAACTGCTCGCGCCTGACCTTCCGCGAGCTGGCCCTCAACGGCATGATTCCGGGTGTCACCAAAGCCAGTTGGTAAATACATTTATGACTGATCCGATCTCCGACCTGCTGACCCGCCTGCGCAACGCCTCGGCCGCCTTGTTGCCGACGGTGGAAATACCGCATTCCCGACTGAAGGAGGGAATTGCCGGCATCTTGAAGCAACAGGGCTACATCGCCGAGTACACGGTGGCGGGGGACAAAGTCAAGAGCCTGAAGCTCAAACTTAAATACGAGGGGCGCCGCGGGGTCATCGAGGGCCTCAGCCGCGTTAGCCGTCCCGGCCGGCGCGTGTTTGTCGGCGCGGCGGACATGCCGCGGGTCCGGGGCGGGCTGGGAGTGGCTATTGTGTCCACCTCGCGCGGGATTATGACCGGCAATGCGGCCCGCAAAAACGGCGTGGGCGGCGAGGTGCTCTGTTACGTTTGGTGATTTCCGGAGAATTATCTTATGTCACGCATTGGCAAACAACCGATTGTCATACCGCCCCAGGTGAAAGTGGAAATCAAGGGGCGCCAGGTGGCCGTGCAGGGGCCCAAAGGCAAGTTGGATTTGACCCTGCCGCCGCGCACCAGCGCCAAAATCGCCGCCGGCCAACTGCTGGTCAGCCGCGAATCGGACAGCGCGCAGGACAAGGCTTACCATGGTTTGAGCCGCGCCCTCCTGAACAACATGATCAAGGGCGTGTCGCAAGGTTTTGTCAAAAAACTGGAAATCCAGGGGGTGGGTTTCAAAGCGTCGGTGACGGGCAAGACGGTCACGATGAATTTGGGCTATTCGCACCCCATTAATTACGATTTGCCGGAGCAGGTCAAGGTGGTGGTGGAGGATAACACCAAGATCACCGTCGAAGGGCCCGACCGCCAAAAAGTCGGCCAGGTGGCCTCGGACCTGCGCGCGTTCTACCCGCCCGAACCGTATAAAGGCAAGGGGGTGCGCTACGTGGGCGAGCATGTGGTGCGCAAGGAAGGCAAAACTGTCCAATAGTATTGGAAGGCCAATGAATTTATGACCGCCGCGGCCCTGTTCGCGGCCAGCCTAAAAAATGAAAACGGAAGAAAAACAACGGTTGAAAAGGTTGCGCCATTGGCGTGTTCGCCGGAAAATTTCCGGGACGCGCGCGCGTCCGCGCATGTGTGTTTGTTTTACCGGCAAGCACATCTACGTGCAATTTGTGGATGATGAGCGGGGGGTAACCATGGCCTCGGCTTCAACACGGGCCAAGGGTCTGGCCGGTCGCGAGCAGCTCAAGGCCAACGTGGCCTCCGCGTCGGCGGTGGGCAAGCTGGCGGCCGAGGCGGCCCGAAGCCAGGGGATAACGGCGGTGGTTTTTGATCGTGGCGGGGCTAAATACCACGGGAAAGTCGAGGCGCTGGCCAAAGCGGCCCGCGAGTCAGGCCTGCAATTTTAATTTTAACCGGAGAATAATACTGTGGCAGAAGAGAAAACCAAATCCAATCCCCCGGAAGGGCGCGGCGGTCCGCGCGGGCGTGGCGGGCGGCGGCGTCCGCACGGGGACGGCGGCGAGGGCCTGGGCGAAAGTCGCGGGGGCGACGAGTTGACCGAGAAGGTGGTGTTTATCAATCGTTCCGCCAAAGTGGTCAAGGGCGGGCGGCGCTTTAGTTTCAGCGCCCTTGTCGTGGCCGGCGACCGCAAAGGGCGGGTGGGGGTCGGTTTGGGCAAGGCCGGCGAGGTGGCCGACGCCATTCGCAAGGGCGGGGAAGTGGCGAAACACAGCCTGGTTTCGGTCTCCCTCAAGGAGGCCACTATTCCGCACGAGGTTTACAGCACCTTTGGCGGCGCCAAAGTGCTGCTTCGCCCGGCGTCGCCCGGCACCGGCATTATCGCGGGCAAGACGGTCCGCGCCGTCCTCGAGTCCGCCGGGGTCAAGGACGTTTTAAGCAAGTCGCTCGGCTCCAAGAACGCGGCCAACGTGGTTAAAGCCACCCTGGCCGCTTTGCTGCAATTGCGCCGGCGTGAGGACATATACCGCAGCCGGGGTTTGGAGATCAAAGAGACCAAGGCGGCGGAAGCCCCGCCGGCTGTTGCCTGATAAATTTTTATGCGTTTACATACTCTTAAACCGCGTCCGGGCGCCCGTCATCCGCGCAAGCGGCTTGGCGCCGGCGAATCCAGTGGGCATGGCAAAACCAGCGGGCGCGGCGGCAAAGGCCAGACCGCCCGGTCCGGCTCCTCCATCCGCATCGGTTTTGAGGGCGGCCAGATGCCGCTGGTGCGCCGCCTTCCCAAGCGGGGATTCAACAACGCCCGCTTCGCCACCGTTTACCTGCCGGTGAACGTGTCCGATCTCAACCGCTTTGCGGACGGGACGCGAGTGGACGAGGCGGTTTTGCGCGAGGCGGGTTTGGCCAACGGCCGCGCCGAGGGCGTAAAAATTTTGGGCGGCGGGGAACTCGAGCGCAAGCTGACGGTTTGCGCGCGGGCTTTTAGCGCGTCGGCCAAGGCCAAAATTGAGGCGCGGGGCGGAAGCTGCGAAGTGGCGGGGCAAAAGCCCAAAGAAGCCAAGGCGAAAAAGCAATAATCCGGCCCTATGTTCGCCAAAATCGCCAACACCTTTACGAACTGTTTCCGCATTCCGGAACTCAAATCCCGGATTTTGTTCACCCTGTTTGTGCTGGCGGTCTGCCGGTTGGTATCCATCATTACGATTCCCGGTTTGGACGGGGCGGCGCTGATGGAATACTTCCGCAAGCTCTCCACCACCCAGGGCGGCAGCGGTCTGTTGGGCATGTATAGCATGTTCACCGGCGGCGCGCTCGAGCGCTGCGCCATCGGCTCGCTGGGGATCATGCCCTATATCAGCGCGACCATCATCATCCAGTTGTTGACCGCGGTGGTGCCGCAGCTCAGCAAGCTGGCGCGGGAGGAAGGGGGGCGCCCCAAATTGATTCAGTACGGGCGTTACCTCACGGTTTTGTTGTGCTTGGGGCAGGGGATGGTCATGGCGGTGGGCTGGGAAAACGCCCGGGAGATCTTTCAGGGATTCGACGGCAACCTGGTGCAAAACCCCGGCTGGTGGTATCGCATCCAAACCACGCTGATCCTGACCACCGGCACCCTGCTGTTGATGTGGATGGGCGAGCAAATTACCGAGCGCGGCATCGGCAACGGGGTTTCGCTGGTGATCACTATCGGCATTTTGGCCCGGTTGCCCCAAGCCGGCCAATCGCTGATGGATATGTTCGGCAGCACCGGCGCGATGGCGGAGCGGTTTAACCTGTTCCACAGCATCGCCCTGATCATTCTGTTGCTGGCGGTAGTGGCCGGCACGGTCGCCGTCACGCAAGCCCAGCGTAAGGTGGCGGTGCAATACGCCCAGCGCGCCGTGGGACGCAAGGTTTACCAGGGGGGCACCTCCTTCATGCCTTTGCGGGTCAACTATGCCGGGGTCATGCCCATTATCTTCGCTCAGGCCATCCTTATGTTCCCGCAGAAGATACTTGAGTTCATGGCGGGCATTGAAGGGGTCAGCCCGGGCCTGAAGAGCCTATTGCGTTCCGTCGGCGCCATGCTCAACCATGGCGAGCCGGTTTATTTCGTTGTCTATGGCCTGATGATTTTGTTTTTCAGCTATTTCTGGGTGGCGACCCAGTTCAATGAATTGCAGATTGCGGACGACTTGAAAAAATACGGCGGCTATATTCCCGGCGTGCGGCCGGGCCAGGCCACCAGCGATTTCCTGCACCATTCCATGAGCCGCATCACCCTGGCGGGCGCGGTGTTCCTGACCATCATCGCTGTCATTCCCGATTTGCTGTATAAGGTGATGACCGTGCCCTATGCCGTGGCGACGTTCTTTGGCGGCACCAGTTTGCTGATCACGGTGGGCGTCATGCTTGATACCATGAGGCAAATGGAAACCCATTTGCTTATGCGGCATTACGACGGCTTTTTGAAAAAGGGCCGCATGCGCGGGCGATTCTGAGCGGGGCGGGCCGGGGGCGGCAGCCTGAAACTCGGCGCAAAACGATGATCATCATCAAGAGCGAACGGGATTTGGAAGCCATGCGGGCGGCGTGCCAGGTGGCCGCGCAAGTGTTGGATGAAACGGCGGCGATGGTGCAGCCCGGCATTACCACCCGGGAATTGGACGAGTTTGCGGCGGAATGCATCCGCAAACTTGGGGCGCGCAGCGCCTTTCTGGGATACCGCGCCGGCGGGAAAAAGTATCCCTGCCACACCTGCATTTCCGTGAACGAGCAGGTGGTGCATGGGCTCGCCAGCGGGCGGCGGTTGGTATTTGGGGACTTGGTGAGCATTGATGTCGGGGTGTTCTACCACGGATTTGTCGGGGACAATGCTCGCACGGTGCCGGTCGGGGGGGGTGATTTGGCCGCCCAAAAGCTGCTGGACGTGACAGAGACGGCTCTCTACCGCGCTATCGCGCAGGCGATACCGGGCAACCGGGTGGTGGACATTTCCCGGGCCGTGCAGCAGCATGTGGAAAGCAACGGTTTCAGCGTGGTGCGGGAATTTGTCGGGCACGGGGTTGGCCGGCACATGCACGAGGAGCCGCAGGTGCCAAATTTTGTCGAGCCAGGCCGGCCCTCGCCCAGGTTGCGGCCGGGGATGACTATCGCGATCGAGCCGATGGTCAACGCGGGCCGGGCCGAGGTGCGGCGGCTGAATGATGGCTGGACAGTGGTGACGGCGGATGGTCAACTGTCGGCCCATTTCGAGCATACGGTTTTGGTGAGCGAGTCGGGGCCGGAAATCCTGACATGCACGAGCAAAACATTATTCGCGCCGAAGGGATCGTAGTGGCCGCGCTGGCGCCACGTTTGTATCGGGTGGAACTGGCCAATGGCCATCGGTTCATGGGTTTCGTGCCGGCGCGGGCGCCGGAGGCCCGGGCGGTCCTGGCGCCGGGGGAGCGGGTGGCGGTGGAGATGTCGCCTTTGGATTTGTCAAAAGGCCGGATTAAGGCCAAACTATGAGTTTTGGAAACAATTTATGAAAGTGCGCGCGTCAGTTAAGAAACTTTGCGAGAATTGCAAAATTATCAAACGCAAGGGCGTGATTCGTGTGATCTGCACGAACGCGCGCCACAAACAGCGTCAAGGTTAATGGATTACTGAAAAAGTATGGCACGTATCATTGGTGTTGAAATACCGGGCGACAAGCGGATCGAGATCGCATTGCGCTATGTTTATGGCATTGGCCCCAGCAATGCCTTGAGTATCCTGCAAACGGCCAAAATTCCGCTGGGCACCCGGGCCAAGGACCTGACCGAGCAGCAGCTCAGCCAGATTGTGCGGGCCATTCAGGATGGCAAGTACGTCATTGAGGGCGATCTGCGGCGCGAGGTGGGGTTGAATCTCAAGCGGCTGCAAGCCATCAAATGCTACCGCGGCATCCGCCACATGCGCGGATTGCCCGTCCGCGGCCAGCGCACCTCGACCAACGCCCGCACCCGCAAAGGGCCGCGCAAGACTGTCGGCGTGGTCCGCAATCCCAACGCCAAGACCGGCATCCACTAAACCACCGAATTTTTGCTATGGCAGAAGACAAAGAGAAAAAAGCCGCCACTCCGAAAAAGGAAGGCAAACCGGAAACGACCGCCGCCGCGGAAAAGCCCGCGGAGAAAACGGCGAAAAAGGCCGCGGAGAGCGCCGCGCCCGCGCCGGCGGAAGCCAAACCCGAGGCCGCCGCGCCCGCGCCGCTGACGGCCGCCGACCTGCTTTCGGACGACGCCAGCGCCCGCAAGATAATCAAGGCCAAGGGCGCCAAGAACATCATCAGCGGCATCGCCCACATTCTGGCGACGTTCAACAACACCTCCGTCAGCATCACCGACATGCAAGGCAATGTCATTGGCTGGGCCACCGCGGGACGGGTGGGCTTTAAGGGCTCGCGCAAAAGCACCGCCTTTGCCGCCCAGCAAGTGGCGCAGGAGGCCGCCCGCCAGGCGATGTCCCACGGCATGAAAGAAGTCGAGGTGCGGGTCAAAGGCCCCGGTTCCGGTCGCGAGGCCGCCATCCGGGCGTTGCAAGCCATTGGCCTGGAGATTTCCGTTATCAAGGATGTCACCCCGGTGCCGCACAATGGCTGCCGCCCGCGCAAGAAACGCCGCGTTTAATTTTAGTCGTTAACCATTCTACCAGACAAATAAGACCATGGCTCGCTACACCGGACCCCGAACCCGCATCAGCCGCCGTTTTGGCGTGGCGCTTTTCGGCCCCTCGAAATACTTGGAGCGCCGGAATTATCCTCCCGGCGTGCATGGCCCCAAAATGCGCCGCAAGATCACTGATTTTGCGCAGGGCCTGTTGGAAAAGCAAAAGCTCCGCCATTTTTACGGCCTGCAAGAGCGGCAGTTCCGCGGGGTTTATGAAAAGGCGCTGCGCCGGCGCGGCGTGACCGGCGAGCAAATGCTGCAAATCCTGGAGACCCGCTTGGACAATGTGGTTTACCACCTTGGTTTCGCCAACACGCGCGCCGCGGCCCGGCAGATGGTCAACCACGGCCATGTGGCCGTCAATGGCCGGCGGGTCAGCATCCCGTCCTTTGCGTTGCGCGTGAATGATGTGGTGGAAGTGCGCAATAACAACGTCTCGCGGCAGATGGCCGCCCGCAGCCTGGAGTCCTCCACCAGCCGGTTGGTGCCGGATTGGTTGCTGCTGAACAAGGAGGCCTTTCGCGGCCAGGTCATGCGCATCCCCACCCGCGAGGAAATCCAGCCGGTCGCCAACGAGCAGGCGGTCGTCGAATTTTATTCCCGCTAAAACAACAACCGCCCCTGCGGGGCAAGGCAAATATAAGGGTCCGCGCCGGAGCGGGAACAAACAGACGGCGGGGGCCAGGTTAAATTTGCCGGAAAGGAAGAAATGCCAGTTCGTTTAGGACGATTCGAAATGCCAAAGCGGTTGCACAAGGAAGAGGCGACCGCGACCGGGACCTACGCCAAGTTCATTGCCGAGCCGTTTGAAACCGGCTACGGCCACACCATCGGCAATTCCCTGCGCCGGGTGCTGCTCTCCTCGCTTGAAGGGGCGGCCATCACCTCGGTCAAAATCGAGGGGGCCATGCATGAGTTCAGCGTCATTGACGGCGTGGTGGAGGATGTCACCGAGATTGTGCTGAATCTCAAGAAGGTGCTTTTCAAGGCGCATTCCCGCGAGGAGCAGACCCTCCTGCTCTCCGTCAACAAGGAGGGCGAGGTCACCTCGGGCGATATTCAACTGAATCAGAATGTTGAAATCGTCAACCCCAAGCAACACATCTGCACCCTGGACCGGAAGCGCAAACTCGAGATGGAGCTCACCCTCAAGGTGGGCCGCGGCTTTTGTCCCGGGGATGAAAACAAAAAGCCGGATCAGGCGATCGGGGTTATTCCCATTGATTCGATTTTCTCGCCGGTGTCCCGGGTGAAATACGCGGTGGAAGCCGCCCGTGTCGGGCAGCGCACCGATTATGACCGTCTGGTGCTCGAAATCTGGACCGACGGGCGCATCGCGCCCGAGGACGCTTTGACCCAGGCCTCGGCCATCCTGCAGCGGCATCTTGATGTGTTTGTGGGTTACGACAAAAACGCGGTCGAGTTTGAGCAGGAGGAAGACCGGCAGGATGACGAAAAGAGCCGGCTGCGCAAGCAACTCAACATGAGCGTCAACGAAATTGAGCTGAGCGTGCGCGCCGCCAACTGCCTGAATAACGCCAATATCACCACCGTCGGCCAATTGGCCATGAAGACCGAGGCCGAGATGCTCAAGTATCGGAATTTCGGCAAAAAATCCCTCAACGAGATCAAGGAAAAGCTGGCCCAATTGGGATTGTCACTCGGCATGCATTTTGAACCCGAGTTGTTGGAGGGGTTGCCGGTGGCCGAGCCGGACGAGAAGGAAGAAACCGAGACCGAATAAAGCCATGCGACACTTAAAACGAACCGCCAAACTCGGACGCCAGTTCCAGCATCGCAACGCCATGCTGGCCAATCTGGTGTGCAGTCTGATCAAGCAAAAGCGCGTGCGCACCACCCTGGCGAAGGCCAAGGCCGCCCGTCCGCTGGCCGAAAAAATGGTGACTTTGGGCAAGAGCGGCACTATTCATGATCGCCGCCTGGCGGCGGCCCGGTTGCACCAGGAGGACGCGGTTAAAATCCTCTTTAATGAGATCGCTCCCGCGCAAAAGGAGCGCCGTGGCGGCTATACGCGCATCGTCAGGCTGAACCAGCGGCGGGGTGACGCCGCCCAGACCGCCATTTTGGAGTGGGTTGATTATGCGCCCGCAACGGAGACACCGCCGGAAACCGCCGGCGAGAAAAAATCCGAGACCAAGGATTCCGCCCCGGCCAAGACCGCCGAAGCCACCGCTTAAGCGGACTGCGGCTTCAATTGAGCGAACGCCCGTGCCCCGCACGGGCTTTTTTTTGGCAATCCGCCTTTCGATGGTAAGTTGGCGGTCATGCTTGGTTTGACCGCAAACGCAAAAGGAGAACCCGCTTGGTGGCGGCATTTGGACCGCTACCACTGGTTTGTGCTGTTGGTGGCCGCCCTCGGCTGGATGTTCGATTGCCTGGACCAGCAAATTTTCAACATAGCGCGTGTGCCCGCCCTGCGCGATCTCCTGGGGGTGTCCGACGTGAAGGTGTTGGCGCAATATGGGGGCTATGCCACCGCCATCTTTCTGCTGGGCTGGGCTGCTGGCGGACTGATTTTTGGGGTGTTGGGTGATCGCATCGGACGCGCGCGCACCATGGTTCTCACCATCCTGGTTTATTCCGCGTTTACGGGACTGAGCGCCTTGTCCGCCAGCTTTTGGGATTTTGCCCTTTATCGTTTTCTGACCGGCCTGGGGGTGGGCGGGGAATTTGCCGTGGGGGTGGCCCTGGTGGCGGAGGTAATGCCGGAAAAAGCCCGGCCGCACGCTTTGGGATTGCTGCAGGCTCTCTCAACCGTCGGCAACATATCGGCGGCCCTGCTGGGCATGGGCTTGGGCGTCTTGGAACATCATCAACTTATTGGGCATGTGGGTTCCTGGCGCCTGATGTTTGTGGTGGGGGCATTTCCCGCGCTGCTGGTATTGATCATTCGTCGCCGGCTCAAGGAGCCGGAACGCTGGCGGGCGGCGGCCGCGGATCGCGGCGGCGCGCGGTTGGGTTCCCTGGCGGAGTTGCTCGGACATCCGCGCTGGCGTCGCCACGCCTTGGTGGGCATGCTTCTGGCGTTTGTGGGCGTGGTGGGGCTCTGGGGCATTCTGTTTTTCAGCATAGATCTTATCCGGGCGGTGCTCCGGAGCGCTTTCGAGGCGCGGGGCCTGCCGGCGGCGCAAATTGCCGGCCAGTTGAACCTTTGGGCGGGCATGGCCTCCATTATGATCAATATTGGCGCTTTCTTTGGCATGCTCGCCTTTACCAAATTCACCGAGCGCGTGGGCCGGCGCGCCGCCTTTGCGGCGGGTTTCCTGCTGGCGATGGCCAGTTCCGCCGCCGGTTTTTGGTTTCTACGGGATATCAGCCAAATTTTCTGGCTGGTGCCCTTGATGGGTTTCTGCCAGTTCGCTTTGTTCGCGGGTTACGCCATTTATTTCCCGGAGCTTTTCCCCACCCGCCTGCGCAGCACCGGCGTCTCTTTTTGCTACAATGTGGGACGGTTTATTGCCGCCCTCGGGCCGCTGACGCTTGGCCTATTGGCCAGCCAGGTGTTCAAGCATCATCCCGAGCCGTTGCGCATGGCCGGAATTTCCCTTTGCGCCGTTTTTCTCGTTGGATTGGCCGTCCTTCCCTTTGCCCCCGAAACCAAAGGTCGCGGCCTTCCCAGCGACGAATAACCATTGGCGCTTGGCCATCTCTGGTCGTATTAGTCCGAGTTTTTTTGAAGCGCTTCCGCCGCCCGGGCGCGGATGGCTTTGGGCTCCCAGGGATCGAATTGGAAATCGTCGCCCCATTTTTCACGCAGGAGGTTGGTCAGGTGCAGGCGCACGGCCAGGCTGGGATGGTTCAGCCCCGGCAGCAAAAGCGCGGGCTCCCGCGCGGCCAGCGCCTTAAGTTCGGCCAGCGCGAATTGGTGATGCGACTGCTCGCGCCGGGCGCACAAATCGAAGAGTGCTTTGAGGGCAGCCGCCTTCTTGCCGGAGTCCGCGTCCTGCAAATCGCGGCGCACGCGCTCCTGCTGCTGCCGGAATTTTTCCTGGCGTTGAAGCGCCACCAGGTGCTTGTCCAGAGCGGATACCAGCCAGGCTTGGAACAGGCTGGCTTCCATGAACCCGCTGGTGCGGTCCACCTCGTCTCCCGCGCCGTCCAAAACCAGGAAGGTCGGCACGGCGTTGACCCCGTAATCGCGGGCGGCGGCTTTCTGGTTGTCAATATCCAGGCCGGCGCATTGGAAACGCTCCAAGCGGCGCAGCACTCCAGCACCCTTCAGCGTGGTGCGGCCCATCATTTTGCACGGGCCGCACCAGTCGGCGGTGAAATAAACAAGCACGGGCTGGCGATTAGTTTGGGCCACCGACAATACGCCGGCCAGGTTGGTGCTCCAGCCTTCCGGCACGCCGGCAGCGACGGGGGGAACGAGCAGGGACAGCAGGAGAATGAAAAACGGTTTGATGCGCGTCGTTATTTGCAGGTTTCCTTTCCCCTCACCCTTGATCCCTCTCCCTTGGGGAGAGGGAAATCTCGCCGCCGGCGCTTTTTGAATTCGCAGCGTTCGGGTGCATCGTAAATCGGCAAACGCGGCTCCCTCTCCCTTAGGGAGAGGGTTGGGGTGAGGGGAAATGGGGCCAAGGAATGTCCATCGTCGGTCTTTGGAACACCAGCCGGATTCCATCGCTCTTTGCAACAAAAGGAAAGCCCTTGTTGTTTTCATAGCACCGGTTTTGGCTTGGGCGGTTCCTTGCCGTGGGCGACGGCGGGCCAGAATTGGTCCCAGTCGAACGGCCGGCTAAATTCGCCGTAGTGGCATTTCTGGCAGTCGCCGGCGCCCAAGGGGCGGAACTTGAACGCCACTGTCTTGTCGCCCTTGTGCTGGCGGACGTGCAGACTGCCGGGACCATGGCAGCTTTCGCAACCGACATCCACCAGCTTGACGGAGCCAAACATCCGCCGATAGCCGGTGGCGGTTCCAAAGCCGACCGTATGGCACTCGATGCATTTGGGATCGGCATCGGCGCCGACGTTCACCAGGGTGCGAAAGGCATGGCTGTGGGCCGACTTTTGCCAAGTCGCTGCGGAAGTCGGATGGCACTCCAGGCAGGCCTCGCTGCCAACGTAGGCGGACACGCTTTTCACGCCCGGCACCAGGTTTTCCTGCAGTCGCTCCGGCGAGTCCACATCGAGGCGGGCCTGCCGTGCTTCCTGCCGATAGGCCTTGGCCAGCGCGATGATTTGCGCGTCCTCCGGTATGGTGTCCTTGAGGAACAGGATATCGTTTTCAAGCGGTGTCAGCCGCCCCCGGCCTTCGAAACGCGCGCGCAGCAGGCCGAGGGTGCGGGCCTCGTTGGTGGTGAAATAGACTAGGCTGCGGTTGGCCTTCTCCAGCTTCTGCGCCGGCTGTCGCACTTTGCCGCCGAGGATGATGTCAGCTTCATAAAAGTCCCGCGCGAGTGCCGCGAGGGTGTCTTCGTCGGTGAAGGCCAGGAGAATCACCACGTCGGCGCGGGCGCGAACCTCCGGCAGGACGCGGGCCAGGGCGCTCTCCATCCGCTCGACCGCGAGACCCGCGCCAAGCTGCTCGCCGAGCCCGCCGCGCGGATCAAGCACACCCACCACTGCCACCTTCAGCCCGTTGTGCTGAACAAGGCGGTACGGATCAAGGAAAGGTTTGCCGGTGGTCTTGTCCAGCAGGTTTGCACTGATCAGGGGCACTGGGGAAGTCGCTTTCAAATTCCGCAGCACGCTGAGCGGCAGCCGGGCTTCGCGATGGCCTAGGTTGACGGCGTCGTAGTCCATCAGCGCGTAGGCTTGGAGGATGCGCCGGTATTCCATCACGTGATAATCCTCAACGCCGCCAATGGCATCGCCCACATCTACACGCACGCCGGAAGCGCCGGCGCCAGGCAGCTCCCTTAGGACGGTCATCAAGCGGGTCAGCCCGCCGTATTGGCCGGAAAAGCAGCCGCACGGCACCAAGCGCCCGCGCGTGTCGCAGGTGAACTGCACTAGCAGTTCGGCGGCGGGCGGCGGGGCGGGGGGGCGGCAGCCGCTAACAAACAGGAGGAGGGCAAGCAGAAAGAAGTTAGAAGCTAGAAGTTGGAAGTTGGAAGGGGGAACAGGGGAGCAGGGGAGTGGGGGAGCAGGGGAAAACGTGGTTTTGTCGAAGACCCCCTTTCCCCTCACCCTTGATCCCTCTCCCTTAGGGAGAGGGAAACATCGCTGGCGGCGCCTCGTGAAATCACGACTCTCGATGACTTCGAGAACTGGCGAACGGGTTTCCCTCCCCATGAACCCCCTGGTTGTAGGAGCCGACGTAAGGAGGCTCAAATTTGTGCCCGGGCGTGATGGCCATGAAATCAGAGCCTCCTTACGTCGGCTCTTACGCGGTTCAGGGGTGGCAAGGCGCGAAACCAGTTTTCGGGGAAGTCTCTCCCCGAGGGAGAGGGGAGCCTGCCTGCCGCGCCCGCGGCCCGCCCACCGCTCGCCAGGCGGGCGCAGGCAGGGGGTGAGGGGGAACCGCGCCGGCGAACATCCCAGCGCCACCGTCCGTGCCCATGGCCAGCGTCCAGCCATTGCGCCGACATTTGCAAGATTCCGGTTACGAAAAATGGCGGCCCGCATTCGCTCAATAAAGAACCGAGTAGGTGAATACGTTCACGTTGACCTTGGCGGGATTGTTGATCTCGTTGCCGCCGCAACAGCAACAGCCCTTGGCGTTGGCGACATCATTCAATCCTTCCTTGGAATAGACCAGCACCAGGCGCCCGTTGATCTCCAGGCCTTCCAGCAGCGCCTCCTTGCCGTGTTTCTCCGTCAGCCGGGAAATCTTGTGGACGGTGGAGAAAATCGGGTGGTCCATCGGGATCTTGTTGAGCGGCTTGTCGGGGAAACAGAGCTTGAGCTCGGTGCGAAAGGCCTTGTCCCAGACGGCATCGGAGCAACCCGGGCTGGCAAGGATGAATCCCCCGCCGGAAAGGTATTTCCGCAGGTTATCCCGCTCTTTTTGGGAGAGGGAGAAGGATTCGTTTCCCGACATCACGCAGAAGGGAAAATCGAACAGCTCATCCGAGCCGAGCTTAACGTAGTGAAAATTTTTCGCCACCTTGAGGTTGGTCTCGCGCGCGACATCGCCCAGGAACCGGTCGGCAAAACAGACGGAGCTTTTGTTGTCGGCATAGACCAGGTTGCCGCATTGCAGGAGGGTGAGGTTGGCGGGGCCGGCGTTGGTGGCCGGCGGCGGTTTGGCGCCCTTGATCAGCGCGCCCGTAGCGGCGAAGGGCAGCATGATCAAAGCGCACAAAAGCAAGAAACTGGCAGCGAACCCCGATAACCAGGATCCCAATAGATGGGGTGACCGTCGGTTCTCATTAACACCTTGCTTTAGCAAGGTGTCAGCGGCGCCAAGGGATGACGCAACGGTTTTAACCGTTTGCCAAAGCGGGGAAACCGTTAAAACGGTTAAGCGGTTCGCCAGCCTTCGTGCCACCCCGCTAAAGCGGGGTGTTAATGAGATTTTGGCCTGGCAGCGTCGGCGGCCTTTAGGCCCAGCGGAGGTTGACGGCCGAAAGTTGGCGGCTCCTCGACGTTGCCAGTGGGTAAGCCGGAGCGGAAATGATCGGACAACATGCTGTTCGAAAGCAGAAGCCCTGCATATTCGGTGGCATCCTTTCCCCTCACCCTTAATCCCTCTCCCTTGGGGAGAGGGAAACCTGGCTGGCGGCATCCTGTGAAACCGAGGCTTCCGATGACTTCGAGCACCGGCGAACTGGTCTCCCTCTCCCTGAGGGAGAGGGGCGCCTGCCTGCCGCGCCCGCGGCGCAGGCAGGGGGTGAGGGGAAACAGCGCCCGCAAAAATCCAAAGCCCAACGTCAAACACAGCAACTCGTTCCCTCCGAATTCCCATAAAACGGCGAATCACACTGTTGTTCATTTTTTCGGCTCCCGGGTGATGGCCTGGAAATACTTTTCCACGACCTCGTGGTATTCCTCCATGATGGACTCGGACTGCACCGCGCCGGACTGGCGGTTGACCGGATTGAGCCGCTTCATGGTGTCGGTCTTATCGGTGGCGGGCTCGGTGAAATTATCGCCCGGTTTGCCGCGAGCCATGCCGGCGCGGCTGGAGGGGCGATCGGTGACGGCGGAGCGATTGATCATGGACTCGTTGCCCATCACGTCAAGCGCCTGCTGGTTGGAGATGGAATAGCCGGTCTCGCCGGATTCGCCCTCGCCGGAAGCGCCCGCCTGGCCCATCCCACGCTGCTTTCCAGGCCGGCTGAAGTTGCGGGTCCGCATCATCTGGGAGAACGTCTGCCCGGCCTTCATGGCGCGCTGCGCCTTTAGATATTGGTCCAGCTCGCCCTGCTGCGGACGGCCGCCGGACGAATTGCATTGGGAACAGAGCTTTTCCATCTCCGAGCGCAGGCGCTCGGCGGCCTGCGCGGAAGCGTCGCCTTTGGCCTCCAGCATTTTGTCGGTGGCCTTGCGCGCCAGCGAATCCAGACGGGCGTCTTCGATCTTTTCCGCCAGGTCGCGCGCGCTCCGGGCGGCCTTGGGGAAATTCTCCTCCGCGGCTTTGGCGTCCTCGCGCAGGCGGTCCGCCATGCCCTCCAGAAGGTCGGCGATTTGCTTTTCCGTGGCGGCGAGGTTCTTGAGGGCGAGCTGGTCCTCGCGGCTGAGCTGGCCTTCGCGATTATACGCCTGGCATTGGCCGGCCAGCGCTTGCTGCGCCTGGTAAAGCGCCTCGAACTGGTTGAAATCCTTGATCAACTGCTGCATCGCGGAGAGATCCTCAAGCGCCCCGGCCACTTCCTCCTGCGCCTGCTCCTCGACGCCGCCCAAGCGTTTAACCTGATCGTCCGAGGCCTGTTTGAAGTCCTTGAAGGAATCGCTGGAAACCTGTCGCCCGCCGGTTTCCGGGTTGCTGCGGCGGGCGATGCCTCCGGTGTCGGCGTCGTTCTGTTTGACCGATTCCCGAATTTGCCGGGCCTCGTCCCGCAGTTCCTTCTGCAACTCGTGTTCAACGTCGTAAAGCGGATTTTCCCGAACGAAATTTTCCATGCGTTCCGCCTGCTGATTCAACTGGCGGTTCAGCTCGTTCTGCTTTGCCAAGAGGGCGTCCAGCTCGCGCGCCAGCGCCTCCTTTTGGGCGTCGCCGGCCTTTTCCGCTTGCGCGGCGGTTTTGGCGGCCTCTTCGCCCACCTTTTTCTGCTCCTCGATCAGGTCGTTGAGGATGGTCATCAGTTCGCCGTATTTCTCCGAGAGCATGGTGATGTCGAGTCGCTCGCGCAGGAAATCGTTGTATTCCTCGACGGCAATGACCATCAGGTTCACGGTCTGGCTGCGGGCCAGGTGCGGCTCCGGGCAGTTGTCCACCGCCTCGGCAAAGAGGCTGATGACGTCCCCCGGCTGCACCCCAAGATCGCGAAAATCGAACTCCAGCGTCTCGCGCGCGGCGCGGACGATGTTCGTGAAGCGTAAAATCCGCGGCGGACCGAAGGTTCCGTTGAGCCCGCGGTGAATGCGAATGGTGCTCAGACCGTAATCGTCGCTGGCCTCGATGCGTGGCTGCATTCTGAAATCCATGGCCACAAAGGTGTCGCGTTCCGGCTCGACGATGGAAATCTCCGGCGCCAGGTCGTGCGTCACCGTCAGCGCGCTCTCCCAGGGCGCCTGCGACGCGATGCCGTCGGTGTCCACGATGGACAGCTTGACGCGTCCGGAATCCAAAGCCGGGAATTTTCCGGTGACTTCGCTGTCCGCGGTTCGGGCCAGCGGGAACCGGGCGGGCTCGGCGCCGCCGATCTGCACCTCGATGAATCCCTCGCGCAGCGGACGGTTGGATTGCAGGCGGAAGCGCACCTCGCTGCCGGCCAGGGCTTGGATGCCCTTGAAATGAAATGGTTTTTCCTCCGGCTTCAGGCCGGTGTAGGCGGGCGGGCTGATTTGGAGGAAAGCCTTTTCCATCTGGGGCACGAGAATGACCCCCAGGCGGGCCTGCCTAGAAAGGCTGTGCCGGTCTTTCGTGTGGGCCTGGACCACCATCGGCTTGCGGATTTCCGCCAGCTCCTGGTAGTAGCCTGCCTCCCCCTTGTCGAACATCGGCAGGGTGACCGCCTTTTCCGGTTCGCCCAGCGGATGAGCGGTCAAAAAGATTTCCTTGGGCCGGTGCCCGGAGGACTGGACCTGCACGATGAAGCCGCGCCCGTAAATGACGTTGGTCCCTTCCGGCCCGGGGTTGACGATCTCCAGCTTGGTCATCGAATACGGAGGATGATCGCCGTAAGGATCGAGGAACCGCGGCACCTCCGTTCGCGTTACTGGAAAGAAAGCCGCGAGCAGCAGCGTGAAGATCAGCAGGGCGAGGCCCGCCCGCTTAAATTCGCGGGCGGTCAGGCCGCTGCGGGCGGCGCGCTCGAATGGCACCTTCGCCAGCCGGCTTGCGTAATCCTCCACCGCCAACCGGGCCATTTGCCGGGTCGGCTCGGCTAGCGCGGGGTCGTCGGCTTGGCCTTCCAGTTGGATCACATTGATTAACTGGGAACCCAGCTTGGGGTCGCGTTCCTCCAGGAGCCGCGCGATATGCTCGGGGGGATTCTGGCGCACCCAGGCCACGTAGGCGCTCCAGCCGATCAACCCGAGGGCGATCATCACCAAGCCGCCGGTCAATCCCAAACGCCAGCCGGCGTCCAAGTGCAGGAAGACATCCAAGACGAAACAGCCCGCCAAGCCCAGCAGCACCCATTTGACGCCGCGAAACAAAAGACTGCCACCGGCCTCGCGCTGGTGCGCGCGATCCGCCCACTGCAAACGCCTGATGATTTTGTCCCGCCCGCTGTGCATTTTAGCTCAATCCCCAGCGCCGCCGGCAATACCAGTCCACCCCGAACAACAGACCAATAAGATAGAAAATCCGCGTCCGGTCCCACACGCTCACCAGCCGGGTTTTGGGCGACAGGTCCGTTCTTTCGTTCCTCAATTCATCCAGCAGCCGGCCCAATTCTTCCGGCAGGATCAACCGGCCTCCGCTACTCTCGCATAACCGCCGCAAATATGCCACATCGGTTGCGACCTCGGTTTCTTCGAGGTTTTCGGAGAACACAATGAAGCGGGACTCTTGGGAGGTGCCATCCGGAAAATCGGCGACGGCACGGTAGCGGCCTGGTTTTTCCGGGAGGTATTCGGCGGTCAGTCGGGAGGGATCGCCGGCCGACGGCGCGAAGCTCGCGCGGGCGGCCTCGCGGTCGCCGGCAAACAACCGCAGGGGCACCGATTTGATGGCGGGATTCGGTTCGCGCATCAGCAGCCGGAAATAAATTTTTTCGCCCAGCGGGATATTGGCCGAACTGGGGCGGAAGGAGAACTGCCGGGCCGGGACAAAATCCCGGGCGGCCAGCAGCCAGAGGACCATCTGGTCCCAAAAACGGTCAAAGGCGGTGTTGGGACCTTCGACCTTGGAATTAAACGCCCAACGCCAGAGGCCCTCGACGCCGACGCTGACCACCTGGCCGGAACCCAGCCGCCGATGGACCATTCCGGGAACCAGCCCGCCATCGTGGCGGTCGGCGGCGTAGGCCATGGTGGCCGTCAACGGCTTGGGCTCGACCGCCTCGTAACCGCCCACCAGGTCCGGCAGCCCCTCCACCTCGCCGGCATCGTTCGCCAAACCGCGGAACGGCGAGGCGGCGCGCGCTTCGCGGGAAACCTTGAGCTGGACTTTTTCCCGGAACGCGCCGCCCCACAGCACCGGTTCGAGGGTTTCGCCGGCGGCGGGATCCTTGAAGGCGCGGCCCCGGCTGAAAATGACCGTCCCGCCTCGGTTCTGCACATATTCCGTCAGCGCCGCCTGCCCGGCCGGGCTGAGAATGGCATCCACCTCGCGCCCGAGGATCACGACGTCATATTGGGCGAAATCCTCGGCGCGCTCCGGGATTTTCAGCTCCTGGTTCTGGTCCTCCTTGCGGATGGGGCGCACGCGTCCTTCCGCATAACGAGCCAGGGCGTTCATGTTGAACTTGTCGTTGCGCATCAGGGAGCGCTGGAGGAAAGTGGTGTCCCAGTAGGGCGAACCCTCCAACAGCAGAACTTTGATCTGTTGATCAATCACATTGAGATAGGTGATGGCGCTGTTGTTGGCGGTCTCCTTTTCCTTGGGCAGGGGGATGGCGCGCACCTCGTATTCGTATTGGCCAACCTGCGGCTCGGTCACCTCAAATTCCGCCGGCAGCTCCTGCAAATCCCCGGCGTTCAGCCGCTTGGTCTGCGTCACCACCCCGTCCCGCAGCAGTTGCACGGTGATGTCCTCGAACTCGCAACCGACCAAGCGCAAGGTCGCCGCGATGCGAGCCTGCTGCTTCACATAGGTGTAGGGCTGGTAGGAGGTGATGCGCACCGCCGCGTCGCGCACCTTGCCTTGCTCGCCCAGCGGCAGCGCGTAAATGGGCGTTTGCCGGTTTTTGGCGAGCCCCCCGGTGCGCGAAGGATTGATCATCTCGAAGTCGTGGCCGTCGGTCAGCAGCACCATCGCCGAGGCGGCCTCGCCGGACGCCAGCGTGCCAAAGGCGGAAACCACCGAGCGATGAAAGCGCGTGCTGGCGCCCTTGGCGGCCAGTTGCAGGGCGGACCCCGCCACCGGCGCGGCGCCGTCGCTGAACTCGAACAGCCGGATTTTGGGATTCACCGGCAAGCCGCCGGCGTTGAGCACACCGGCGGCGATCAACTGGTTGCGTGCCGCGTCCAGCCGGCTGGCGCGCCCGGCGTCCTCCTGTTTCATGCTGCGGGAAGTGTCCAGGCCGATCAACAGCACCCGCTCGGTCGTGGGGGGCGGGATGGTTTCCATGCGCGAGGGCTGCAGCAGCAACACCAGCACCGCCGCCAAACCCAGCAGCCGGAACAGAGTCAGGCAAACATTCCGCGCGCGGCTGACGTTTTCGCCCAGTCGCAGGTAAAGCCAGATGGTCAGGACTGCCAACGCCAGGCCGAGTGCCGTCACCAGTGGGATCGGCAGCAGCGGGTCGAGGACGATTTCCGCCCAGAGCGGTTTCATGCGGTGCATCCCCAAGTTGGCGATGTCCATCCTCCGCCCGCCCGGCTGCTTAAAAGCGGAAGCCCTTGATATTCGATGGCGCCCGGTGAAATCGCAGCACCGGCAAGAGCGGACGTGGACGTCCGCGCTCCGAATGCGGCAGCGTTGGGGCAGTGTGGAGGGCTTGCGCCATAGGAGCGCGGACCTCCAGGTCCGCTCTCTTTGGATCCAGCCGATAATTTGCCCTTGCCGGAAACCTGCAACCCCGCCAGATGCCCGATGGCGAGGATGCCAAGCATCCGCAAGAACAGACATCCCCAGAGCCGGTTTGCGCCCATAAATTGGCGTCATCCATAGCAGTTTTCCGGCCCGCGGCCAAACAATTGTCAACGAAAAGACGCTTTACCGTCGGGATGAATCTGGTAGATTAAATGAGTTATTCGATTATGAATGCGACTTTGGAACAAATCGAGCGCGAAGCCCTGACTTTGCCGGTTGAAGAGCGCGCCCAACTGGCTGATAAATTGTGGGATAGCGTAGCCGGCCATCAAAACCGGCAGGTCATAATGACCCCCGAATTGGAAAAGCTGCTGGATGAGGGACAACAAGAACCGCAGGCCATAAAAACCACCGAGGAACTGCGCCGAGGCGCATGACCTTCGCCAAGTTCAGCGCCAGTGCGGAACGGGATTTAGCGAGTATTCACGGCTATATCGCTGCTGATGACCCGACCAGCGCGGATAGGGTCCGGGGAGCAATTCTCGACACCAGCGACCTGCTGGCATCAAATCCCGCCATCGGGCGAAGGATTATTAACGCGAGCGAGCGCCATGCGCAGATTCGCTGGTTTGTGGTGCCCAAATACCGGAACTATCTCATCTTTTACCGCCCGTTCCAAAACACGATTCTGGCAATTCGTGTCCTGCACGCGGCGCAGGATTATACTCGGTTTTTTCCAGTTCCACAAAAACGCAAATTGAATTGAGTGAGTCAGTAAACCGCGCTTCAACTTCAAAACATATAGCCCTCCCAGGCGCGCTGCCGCGCCGGCGCTGGGCCAGTTGAATATCCCAATCCCGTAGGGATGGAATGTTTATGGTTCCTCGACGTTTCCAGTGGGTAAAGGCGGGGCAAGGAGCATCCGTCAGCCCGCTGTTTGACAACGGAAACCCTTCGTATTCGTTGGCGCCTTTTCCCCTCACCCTTGGTCCCTCTCCACCAGGGAGAGGGAAACATCGCTGGCGGCGCCTTGTGAAACCGCGGCTCTTGACAACTTCGAGCACTGGCGAACGGGTCTCCCTCTCCCCCGGGGAGAGGGACGGGGTGAGGGGAAACCGCGCTATCGAAAACCCCAAGCCTGACGTTATACACCGTAATTCGTTTCCGGCAATTCCACCGAAAACATCGAAGAACCAAATTTAATCGCCCGTTATTGCGTATCGCCGGTGGTGACGCGCATGAAGACTTCTTCGAGGCCGATTTCTTCCTCTTCCAATCCCACCAGCCGGGCGCCGCCATGAACGAGCACGTCGGCCACAAAGCCGTGGTCGGTTTGGTGGTCGGCAAGGGTGACTTTGATGCGGTCTTCGATCAGTTCGGCGGATTTGACTTCGGGGCGGGTTTTGAGCAAATCGAGGGCCTGCTGGGGGCTGGTGGTGACCTTGACCCACACCACCAGGCCGGCGGTCATCTGGTCGCGGATGCCTTGGACCGGGCCGCTGTAAATGAGCCGGCCTTTTTCAATGATGGCGACCCGATTGCAGAGGGATTGCAGCTCGCTCAGGATGTGGGAGGAAATGAGGATGGTTTTGCCCATCTTCTGCAGCTCCTGCAGGATGGCCATCACCTCGATGCGGGCGCGGGGGTCCAGGCCGCTGGCGGGTTCGTCGAGCAAGAGGACCGCCGGGTCGTGGATCAGCACCCGGGCCAGGCCGAGGCGCTGCTGCATGCCGCGGCTGAGCGCGCCGATCAGCGCGCCCTTCTTTTCGCTCAGGCCCACCAGCTCCAGCACGTCGTTGACCGTCTTCTCCCGCTGCGCGGCGGGAATCTTGTAGCAGGCGCCGAAAAAATCCAGGTATTCGGTCACCTCCATGTCCTTATAGACGCCAAAGAAATCGGGCATGTAGCCGATGACATGCCGGACCGCGTCCGCCTCGGTGACGACATCGCGCCCGAGAATTTTGGCGGCGCCGCCCGAGGGTGCCAGGAAGGTGGCCAGGATGCGCAGGGTGGTGGTTTTGCCGGCGCCGTTGGAGCCGATGAAGCCGAAGAGGTCGCCTTTCATCACGGAGAGGTCGAGGGCGTTGACGGCGACGAGATTGCCGAATGTGCGGGTCAGACCGATGGTTTGAATGGCCGGGATGGGGGGGGCTTCAGGCATGTCAGTTCCTTTTTTGGGGCTTAATTCACGGGCGTCACCAGCCGCAGCAGGGTGTCGTTTTGCTGGCGCCTGGGGCGGAATTCGGCGCCGTTCATGGGGGCCGCCAGCAAATGGTTCGGCATCCAGGCCAGAACCACCGCCTCCCCGCGCCTGGCTGGCGCGCTCAGGTCAAAACCGCGGCTGGCGCTGAAGCGCCGATGGCCCTGCGGCTCGTTGTGAGAGTTGGCGAAAGACAGGCACATAACCCAATCCGGCACCTGCTCCCTGCCGGGGCGAACATGCTCGTCCGAGCCCAGCGCGGAGCGCCGATGCGAGGCGGCATTGATGAAGAGGTCCGTCATTTCGGCGAGGCGCTGCTCGAGCTTGGGCCCTTTCAGGACCGGCAAGGTGAAGGTCCGGGTTTGCTGGGGCGCAAGTTCCCCCAGGTTTTCCAGGCGGCCATCCACGACCAGCCGGATAGGATTTAACGGGCGCGGCAGGTGATTGGTCACCCGGACTTGATAACCGCCGGCCTGCCGCTCGACCGCCGCGGTCAACGGCGGTTGGCGCTGGTGCTGCCACCAATGGCCCGCGAACAATTGGCAAGTCCAAACGGGGACCGCCACTTCGGCGACAAAATTGTTACCGCGCTGTTCGACCACCGAGCGCGTGGTTTCGAAGGCGCCGCCGCCGTAAGACCCGCTGAATTCCTCGCGCAGGGAGGCGAAATCGAGGCGCGATTCCAGCGGATAGCGGGCGTTGGCCGGGGAATAAACCGAGCCAAAGGCCTGGCCGCGCAAAGCCGCGCCGCCGCCGCCGTCCGCCATCACGTCCACGATATGCAGCTCGTTCCATTCCACGTCGCCGGCGCGCAGCTTGTAGCCGATCAGGTAGATCAGCCCCGAGAACAGCAGCACATAGGCCGGAAAGGTCAGCCACGTCAGCATCGGTCGGTTGATCTTGCGCAGCACGAATTGGTCCAGCGGCCCGATGACCGCCAGGTAGCCCAGCAGCAACACCAGCAGCCAGCCAATCGGCAGCTTGCGCACCTGCCGGCTGTCCACTATGGCGCCGATGACGGAATCCACCGACCAGCCGCCGTAATCGGAGTATTGGTTTTTCTTTTCGTCCTTCTCAAACCAAGCGGGTGGCAGGTCGAAGACCTTGGCCCAAAAAAACGCGCGGGATTTCCACGACCGGAACGGCTCGGTTTCGGGGCTGAACGTCAGGACTGTGACCAGGCCGCGGCCCCGCCCGGCGGAAATCACCAGCGGCAGATCGCCGTCCGCCAACAAAATTTGTCCGCCGCGCGCGGCGCCGCCGGTCACCACCGCCAAATCGCCCTGGCTGAAAACCGCGTCGCGCCGCAAGCTGGAAAAGGCCGCGTAATCCTCTTGCAAGGAATTATCCAGCGCCCAAGTCCTCGGGGTGGTCTGTTCGATCCAGTTTTCGAGGCGCCGCTGGCCGGCATGGTTCCTCAGGCCGGAAGCTTGAAAAGGCAGCAGATCGCGCAGCCAAGGCACCGCGGCGGCATCCGACGGTTGATGGAGGCCGACGACCAAATGCCCGCCCCCCGCCAGCCAGGCCAGCAACGCCTTGGCCTGGTTTTCCTTCAATTCGAGCGCTTTCTCCGCGTTGAGGTAGATCCCCGCCAAACCTTCCAGGGCGATGGGATTATCCGGCAACAGCTCGACCGCCAGCCGGGCCATCTGCGGCTGCTGATAAGATTGTTTCTGGGCGATTTCCGGCAGCTTGGGCATCCCCCCCACGCTGCGCGGGATCGCCGCGAACAGCGGCACCCGCCCCTGGGTGATTTGCTTGGGCCGCAGATCCTTGATTTCCTCCCGCTTGTTGCCGTTGGCGTCCCGCACCACGATGTCCCAACTGGCATAGCCGCGCGCGGCGCAGAAAGCCGGCAGCACAAATCGCTTTAGCGTGCCGGTTGGCAACTCGACCCGCAGCCGGCGAATCTGCCCGCGCCCCAGTTGGCCGGGCGCCACTTCGATCAATGCCTCGAAGGTCGGGCCGTCGTTCTGAACCTCGAAGGTCAGCGGAAACCAATTGCCTTCCGGAATGTAGCCGTCGTATCCCAGGAAAACATCGAACTGCTTGAGCCGCGCCTCCAGCGGGAACACGGACAAAAACAAGAGGGCCAGCAAGGCGCCGGCGGCTGCGCGTCGGCACGCGCCATTTCGGCGCAGCCGCGCGGCATGGCTGGTTTGCCTTTGCCGGCGCGAAATCAGCCGCGTGAATGCCCTTTGCCAGTTCATCCCAAACGCCTGTCCATATATCCGCCGCCGCCCAAATAAGCAATCGGATACTGCGCCCCGCGGCGAAAGCGCGGACCGAACGGGATCATTCCATCTCCTTTGACAACTGACGCGCCAGGTCCGGCTTCAAATCACGCAACCGCTTTTCCTGCTCGCGCGCGCCGGCCTTGTCATTCAATTTGGCCAGCGCCAGGCCCAGATTGTATATCGCGTCATAATCTTTGGGATTCAGGCGCGCCGCCTCCCGGGCGCTGTCGGCGGCCTCGCGGTGGCGTTGGAGGCGATTGTAGGCGTAGGCCAGGCTGTTATGGGCGCTGCTTTGCCCGGGGTCCAGCTCGACCGCGCGGGCCAGGTGCCGCAGCGCCTCCTCGAACCGGCCCAGCCGGTTGCACACCGCTCCCAGATTGTTATACAGCACCGGCAGTTGGTAATTCAACGCCGCCGCCCGCTGGTAATGCTCAAGGGCCTCGTGGTTTCGGCCCAGTTTTTCCTTGCACAAGCCCAGCCGAAACCACACATCCGGCTCCTGGGGCCGCCGCCGCGCCGCCTCCTCAAAAAGCGGCAGCGCGCCCGCGAAATCATCCCGCGTCACCGGGTAATAACTCAGCCGGTTGATGCGCTCGTTGAGGCTCTTGGCGCCAGCCGGCGCCGGCTCGCGCCGGAATACTTCGAGCGTCACCTCCGCCCGCGGCTTGAGTTCCGTCAAGCGCCCGGCGAGCATCGCAAAATTAAGCGCCTGGCCGGCGGAGACATTGGGCTGGCCGGCGGTGATCGTGCTGGTCTGCAACGCCGCCACCTCCCCGCGCTGATTGAGCAGCGGGCAGCCCGAGCTGCCGGGCGAAATGGGAACCGTGTGCTGGACCGCCTGGCCGCCTTCCCCCACCTCGCGCAAAGCGGCGACAATCCCCTCGCTGGCGCTTCCCTCGAAACCCAGCGGATTGCTGAGGGCGAAAAGCCATTCCCCCTGGCGCGGCGCGGCGCGGCTGATCTTCAGCAGGCTGATATTGGTCGCGCGCCCGTCCAGCCGGACTACGATCAGGTCGTTGGCCCGGTCCTCCGCCACGATGCCGCTGACCGCCAGGACTTGCCCGTGGCTGGTGCGCACTTCGGCGCGGTTTGCCTTCGCCAGGAGGTGATGCGCGGTGGCCACCGTGTCCGGCCCGGTAAAAAATCCCGTCCCGATGGCCGGCATCGCCTTGGCCGGATCATAGCTCATCAAAGTGCAGATTCCCGGCCGCGCTTTGGCCAGCAATTCCGGCAAATTGGGCGCGGCGCCGTCCACCTGGACACCCGCCCACACGGCCGCCACCAAACCGCCGCAACGCAGTGTCCGTTTCATTATTCCCGCTTTCATGGAAGGCAATTCTCGACGGTTTGCGATTTGGCGCAATCCTAAGTTGGCTGTTTTTCGATTGAAAAATTTCGGGCGCGGGGAAGACTGGCGCGAGAAGTCTATGAAGATGCCAAGACGCCGGACATCGCTTTTGGGGGCGGCCCTGATTTCATTGACCGCCCTGACCGCGCCGGGGGCGCAAATCCTTTTCACCAGCGGTTTCGAAGCCGGCCTGGCCGGCTGGCGGACCATTTGGACCCGCGAGAAAAATACCGGCTCAGCGGTCGTGGACTCGCAAAACTTCCACACCGGCAAGGCAGCCCTGCGCATCGAGCACCGTGGCGAACAAGACTGGAGCCTCGAACCGGAGCAGCGCGTGAAAGTCTCTCCCGGCGATCTTTTCGAGCTGGAAGCCTGGTTCAAGCTGTCCGACACCGGCCAGGCGGTCCTGTGCGTTTCCACCTGGGATGCCCAGGGCAAAGTCATCGAGTGGTCTTACGCCGAGCGCGGCCCCAGCTCGGCGCCCGGCTGGCAGCGAGTCCGGACGCGGTTCGTGGTGCCGCAAAAGGTTGCGCACATCCAGCCCCGTCTCATTGGGCACGGCCCTGTCAAATTGTGGTTGGACGATTTTGCGCTGGCTTATCAAGGAAACGTAAAAGCCGCGATCACGTCCGACGCAGGGCCCTTGACGCTGGTGACGCCCGCGCTGCTCGTCGAAGTCAACCCCGCCAACGGCCTCTTCCAGGTGCAGGAAAAGAAATCCGGCAAAACCTGGCGGCAGCAGGCTTTGTCGCCGGAAATCCTGGTGCAAAAGGCGGAAAAAGCGGGCGACCAAGTGGTGCTCTCCATGCTGCACGTCGGCGAGAGCCTGGAATTCACCGCCACGCTCCAGGCGCAGGGCAACGAGTTGCTGGTCGAGCTGCGCGGCGACGGCGAGCTGCGTTCCCCGGTCAAATACCCGCATCCGTTCACCGGCGAGCCGGGCGAATACCTGGTGGTGCCGATGAACGAGGGCATCTCCTACCCGGTCGAGGACGAGACCGTTCCCCTGCACCGCCTCATCGCCTACGGCGGGCACGGCATCTGCATGGCGTTCTTCGGCGCCACCGACGGTGCCAAAGGCTGGATGGGCATCCTCGAAACCGCTGACGATGCCGCCATCCGCATAAGCCGCGTGGAGAAACGCCTGCTGATCTCGCCCGAGTGGGACCCGCAAAAGCGCCGCCTCGGCTACGCGCGCAAGCTCCGCTACGTCTTCTTCGACCAGGGCGGCCATGTCGCCATCGCCAAGCGCTACCGCGCGCACGCGCGGCAGAACGGCCTCTTGAAAACCCTCGCGGAAAAGCGCCAGGCCAACCCGAACGTGGACCTGCTGATCGGCGCGGTAAACATCTGGTGCTGGGAACGCAACGCCCCGCCGCTGGTGAAGGAAATCCAGGAAGCCGGCATCGAGCGCATCCTCTGGAGCAACCGCCAGGACCCGAAAAACCTCGAAGCCCTCAACGCCCTGGGCGTCCTCACCAGCCGTTACGACATTTACCAGGATGTCATGAACCCCGAGAACTTCCCCAAGCTGCGCTATGTCCATTCCGACTGGACCACCAAGGCCTGGCCCAACGACATCATCGTCGGCGCCAACGGCCAGTTCATCAAAGGCTGGGGCGTCGAAACCAAGGACGGCGAGATGATCCACTGCGGCGTCATCTGCGACCGGCGCGCCCCCGCCTACGCCCGCGAGCGCATCCCCGCCGAACTGGCCACGCATCCCTACCGTTGCCGCTTCATTGACACCACCACCGCCGCCCCCTGGCACGAGTGCTACAGCACCAACCATCCCATGACCCGCACCGAAAGCCGCCAGTGGAAGATGGAGCTGCTGCGCTACGTCTCATCCGACAACCGCCTGGTCACCGGCTGCGAGACCGGCCACGACGCCTCCGTCCCCTTCCTCCATTACTTCGAGGGCATGCTCAGCCTCGGCCCCTACCGCGTGCCGGACGCCGGCCGCCGCATGCAAGTCATCTGGACCAACGTCCCGCCGAACGTCGAGAAATTCCAATTGGGCCACCGCTACCGCCTGCCGCTCTGGGAACTGGTCTATCACGATTGCGTCGTCGCGCAATGGTATTGGGGTGACTACAACAACAAGCTGCCCGCGCTCTGGGACAAGCGCGACCTCTTCAACGCCCTCTACGGCACGCCGCCGATGTTCATGTTCGACCGCAAGCTCTGGGAGCAAAACAAGGCCCGCTTCGTCCAGAGCTACCGCAACACCTGCCCGCTCGTCCGCAAGGTCGGTTACAGCGAGATGACCGACCACCGTTTTCTCGCGCCCGACCGCTCGGTGCAGCAAACCTCCTTCGCCAACGGCGTCACCGTCACCGCCAACTTCGGCGACGCCCCATTCCGCCTGCCCGACGGTCCAACCGTCCCCGCTTTCGGCCTGCACGTCCGCGAAACGGCGAAATAGTGGCGGTTCGTTGTCCCGCCTTCAGGCGGAAAGAAAGGCTCGGGGAAAGCCTGTTGCGCGCGGAGAAGGTTCAAGTTCAAATTTTCAAGGACCAAGGAACATTTAACGGCCAAGATTCAATGACCTCCCGCGCAAGCATTGTCGTTGATTCTTGGAACTTGGGAATTCCTTGATCATTGGTCATTGAAAATTGCGACTTTCCTCGCCGACGCTGGCGCGCTCTCTCTAAGCGCCCATTCTCATTAACACCCCGCTTCAGCGAGGTGGCGGGCGGTCCGGAAAGCAACTTAACGGTTTCAACCGTTTCGCGTCGCGCGTGGCGCAAGCGGCGTAGAAGTCAGAAAGGCTGTGGCGCAGGTTTTCCCCCAGCGGTAACGCGGCTTTCTAATCCGCAGGATCACCATGATGCTACCGGGCTCTCGTTTATCTCGTGACCTGCCGACTAAAAGCCGGTGACACGCCAAGCTGGAGTGCACCACCCCTAACAAGGTTTCCATCAAAACGGGTCAACCCCACTAGCGGTCAACGGCAGGCGACAGCCCGTCCGCTGCAGCGCCTTGTTGGGCAGTGTCATTTCGCACGACCGTTAGCAACTTGTCCTCGATTGTCCGCAGGGTGCAAACGGTCATTGAGAACAGTGATGAGAGCGCGTCACAACGATCATCAGGCACATCTGTTAGCACCATGAATGAATGGTCGTAGTCGAGCCCAAGAAAGCGAGCAAATTTGGAATACTTGGCAACGTGCTGCTGGTAGTCACCGGATTTGGCCTCGATCCAGAAGATTGACGGCCCTATCGCAGCCAGAATGTCGAGTTCAAAATCGTCACAGTTTGGCAGAATGATCTGAGGGTTGATCAGATGTTCGTAAGTAAGATTGCCGTTGACTTCGGCAGCAACTTGTGCGTGAACGGATTTAACCTTCTGGAGAATAAACCGCTCAAGCCATTGCCCCCCAAAGAAGCGTTGAGCCTTTGGCAAGGTGGTTGTCTTCGCATTGATCAAGTAGATCGGTGATCTAGAGTACCTATACTCTTCCAGAAAAGCAATTTCGTGAAGACGTTTGCAGAACTGGCATGCGGAGCTGACGTCCTGTTGTGGGCGGTCTTTTAAACTTTCGGTGATCGGCATTCCAGTCTGCATAGCTCGCTTGATTTTGCCAAGAAGACCAGCGAGGGCGGCGTAGCGTTCGCCGAGATATAGTGACAGACTATCAATAACTTGGTCGGCCGCGTTATCACAGGGCCTAACCTTGATCCGGATTCCTTTGGACTTGAGGAAAGGCTCGAGGATTGAGGTAGGCGGAGGGCTTGGGACTGCCCTGCCCTTGTTGGTCTCTTCGGCTTCAGGTCGAATCCGTTGGGCTTCAGTGCCGGTCTCGCGCTGGTTCGCCTGCTCAACCAATCGCTCCAACGCAATAGCAATCCGCTCAAGCAGAATCTCGATTCTGTTGTTGTTCATCGTTCAATCTGCCAGCAGTATTGTTGCACAGACTTCATTGCCATGTATGCACCTGATTTATTTCAAATGCTTGCTTGGGTGGAAAATATGGGAGGGCGTGAGGTGCTGCAACACGGAAAATGCATGGCTTCTGTATTTTGCCGAAATGGGTTAAGATAGGCCTTAACATGAAGTTGTCTTTATGCCGGCCGGCATTCGGTGGGTGAAGACAACCGGAAGCGTGGGAAGGTGGGGCTGAAGTTTGAAGACCGAAGGCATGTGGCGCCGGCAGTCCGCTGAAAGCTGGACTCCCGGCCACTGGCGCGCCAAAGTAGCCGTCATGCGCTTGATTAGCTTTTTGGTGATAACCGGCTTTAGCTGGCGGGCCGGCGCGGCCGCCGAGTTCAGCCAGCCTTGGGGCGAGCCTTACAGCGGAGTTCATGCCACCGGACCGCATGTGGTCGCGTTCTGGCGCTTCGAGCCAGGCGCGGAAGACCGCGATGCTTCCGGCCAAACCAACACCTTGAAATTCGACGGCGCCGCCGCCGTCAAGGAGGGACGCTTTGGCGGCGGCCTGCAAACCGCGGCGGAGGGACCGCGCGGCCAGCAGCGTCACGCCGCCCTGGCGGCCCATCGTCCCGCGCTATCCCCGCCCGGCGCGTTCACGGTGGACTTGTGGTGCAAATTAATGCCCGCCAAGGAGCCCGACCAGGCCTTCCTGGTGGACAAAAAATACGCCAGCCACAACGATTACCAGTTTCTGCTGAGCGCGCCCGACAAATCCGGCCAACGGGTTTTGCAGGTCAGCCTCGGCTTTGGCGAGGATTCCGCCGGTTTTCAATCCGAGCCGGTGCGGCTGGAGAATGGCCGCTGGCATCACCTGGCTTTCAGTTACGATGGACGCGGCGAGGTCCGTTTTTTTTGCGATGGCGTCAATGCCGGGCAGGCCCGTCACCCGGGACGCGGCGCGGTGATGCCTGGCAAGAACTCTCTTTCCATCGGCGATCGCCTCGGCAGTTATTACCACGGGTTCCCCGGCGTTTTGGATGAAGTAAGGATTTGCCAGGGCGCATTGGATTTCCGGTCCCTCGACCTTGATACCGGCAATTCGCGGCTGGTTTTCGTCCGGCAGGAAAAAGCGCCGCCAGTGGAGTTGCGCGTTCGCAACCGGCAAACCGCCGCCCTGGGCCCGGGCCAGGCCGCGATTAGCCTGGCGGGCCTGCAAACGGCAACCGCGCCGGTTCCCCCGCTGGCGCCGGGCGCGACCCACAAACTGCTGTTTTCCCCCAACACCGCCTTGCGCCCCGGTTCCTATGAATTGCGCGTGCGGGTGGAGATTCCCGGTCAGCCAACGGCAAGGGCCGAGGAAAAGTTCGACGTCACCCTGGTGGCGCGTCCGCTGCCGAACCGGATGCCGGTGGTGATGTGGGGAGTTTATGCCCCGGAAGGAGTGCAAAAGGAGTTGGGACGGCTAAAGGAACTGGGATTTACCCACTGCCTGGGTGTGCGGCCCCATTACGATTTTATCTGGGAAGCAAAGGACGACGTCCTGCCGGCGCCACCGGAGGCCCACGCGGAAGCCCGCCGAATGCTTGACGCTGCCCTGGCCAACGGTCTTGGCATCCTCGCCGGCGCTTCCCCCGGCTCCTGGCTGGCCGCAAAAAGCGAGTTCCAGCGCATCAACCGGGCCGGGAAGCGGCTGGAAAAGCCTGATGTCTGCGGCAATGTTCCAGGCGCGCGCGAGTTCTGCGAGCAAGTTGGGCGAGCATTGGGCCGGGGTTATGGCGATCATCCCGCTTTTGCGGGAGCCTTGATTCACACCGAGGTCCGCGACCACACCGCGCTTTGCTTTCATGAGCACGATTTGGCCGCCTTTAAAAAGGCCACCGGCCTTGATTACCCGCTGGAGGCCACGGGCAAAGCCGGGGTGCCTTACAAAAACCTCAAAGACTTTCCCGCCAACCGGGTGGTGGCTGAATCGCATCCAATTTTGCAGTTTTATCGCTGGTTTTGGAGCGTTGGGGACGGCTGGAACGAGCTGCACACGCGCGTTCATCGCGGTCTGCATGAAACGGGCCACCCCGGGTTGTGGACTTTCCACGATCCGGCGGTGCGCTGTCCCAGCCTGCCAGGCAGCGGTGGCGGGGTGGATGTTCTTTCCCAGTGGACTTATTCTTATCCTGACCCGATTCGAATTGGCTTGCCCACCGATGAGTTGTTCGCCATGGCTCGGGCCTCGGTTCCGCCGCAAAAAGTCATGAAAATGACGCAAATAATCTGGTATCGCTCCCAAACCGCGCCCATCGGCAAGAAATCTGCGGACGGCGAAACGGCTCCTTGGGAAGACCGCGACCCCGAAGCCGCCTACATCACCATCGCGCCGACGCACCTGCGGGAGGCTTTTTGGACCAAAATCGCCCGGCCCATTCAGGGAATAATGTACCATGGCTGGCAATCATTGGTGCCCGGCGATTCACGCGCCTCCTACCGTTACACCCATCCCGCCACGCAACATGAATTGCGGCAACTCATCCAGACCATCGTGGAGCCCTTGGGGCCAACCCTGCTTCAAGTGCCGGACCGGCCCGCCGATGTGGCCTTTCTGGAAAGCTTTGCTTCCCAGGTTTTTGCCCAGCGCGGCGAATGGGGCTGGAGCCGGGGGTGGGCCGGCGAGGCCTACCTGGTTTTGCAGCATGCCCAGTTACAGCCCGAGGTCATCTATGAGGATACCTTGCTTAAACGCGGTTTGGCCCCCTACCGAGTTCTGTTTCTGCTGGACTGCGACGTGTTGACCGAGCCGGTCGTGCGGCAAATCGAGGCCTTCCAACAACGCGGCGGCGTGGTCATTGGAGATGACCGCCTTTGTCCGGCCATCAAACCAAATGTGCGGTTCCCCGTCCACCTCCGCACCAACCGGGCGGACTTGGCCTACACCAACCTTCTGACACGCGCCCGTGAACTGCGTAACGCCCTGGCCGGCAAGTATTTTTGGCCGACGGACTCGGATAATCCCGACCTCGTCACCCGCGCGCGCCGTTACCGTGAGGCCGATTATCTTTTTGTGGTGAACGATAAACGCGAATTCGGGAATTACGTAGGGCAGCACGGTTTAGTGATGGAAAACGGCCTGCCCAGCACCGGCACCCTGTCCCTGAACCGGACCAGTGGCCATGTTTATGACCTGGTTGCCGGCCGCGAAGTTCATGCGGTAAACAGAGCAGACCGGCTTGCGTGGCGGACGGACTTGGGGCCCGGTGAGGGAGGGGTTTTTCTGGTTCTGAAGGAAGCCATCGCCGAGGTGCGGGTTTCCGCCCCCGCCCGGGTCAAGACCGGGCAAACGCTCACGTGCCAGGTCGAAATACTCGACAGCCGCCGGCAACCCGTGCCGGCGGTGACCCCGGCGCAGGTGGAAATCCTCGACGCCGACGGGCGGGCAGCGGAGTTTTCAGGCTATTACGGCCTGAAGGATGGGAAACTGGCGCTGCAATTGGACATTGCCCCCAACGACCCAACCGGCTGCTGGCAAATCAGGGTCCGCGACCTGGCCTCCGGACTGAGCGGACGGGCCTATTTTCAGGTTGAACCGGACGGCCCCTAAAATTTCCAAAAAAACTGCAAAAGAAAATTTTACACAGCAATTGTAACCTGTTAAATTGCCGAAACGTCACTGGTAATATAAATGGAGATAACGCGCAAAGAACACGCAAAGAACAAGCGGCAAGGATTCACCCTGATCGAATTGCTGGTGGTGATCGCGATTATTGCCATTTTGGCGGGCTTGCTGTTGCCCTCGCTGGCCAGCGCCAAGGAAAGCGGCAAACGCATCCAATGCCTGAACAATATGCGCCAACTGGGTCTGGCCCTGCGCATGTATATTGACGATAATGACGGGTATTTCCCGCTGCGCACCTACAAGCCATGCTGGCCGGGCCGCATGAGCAATGAGATTGCCAACGCCAAAATCCTGGTCTGCCCCAGCGACGGCCCCAACACGCCGCCTTCCTTGGGCATTACGGACAGCGATCCCATTCGCTTCCCTTTCGACGGCGTTCCGCGCAGTTACATGATCAACGGCTGGAATGATTACGTAAAGGAAAACGCCGCCTCCAATTACGTCAATTATTACAAAACCGGCTATGCCCCGGTGCCGATCCCGGAAAACGCGGTCAAATATCCTTCCGAAACCATCGCCTTCGGCGAGAAAGACAATGACTCCGGCCACTTTTACATGGATTATGAGGGCTACGATGACCTCACCCAGCTCAACCAAAACCGGCACAGCGGCGGCAAAAAGGAAAACCAGGCCGGCGGCTCAAATTACGTCTTCTGCGATGGCAGCGCGCGTTTCTTGAAATTCGGCAAGACCCTCAGCCCGATTAACCTCTGGGCCACTTCCGACACTTGGCGGTCGGTTGCCATCACTTTCCCTTAACTGGAGCGATTTTAACTCCATGCCCCCGATGAATCAGCGACGGTCGGCTTTCGCCGACAAACTAGCAACACGGACAAGCGTCCTCGTCATGCTGTTTATCGGCCTTATGGTACCTTCCTGGGCAATCGGCGATGTAACCAATCAAACCAGCGCCTGGCATGGGCCGGGGATGGCCTATTACTGTGACATGGACCCGAAGATTCCGCTGGCCGTGCACGTCGTGAAGGTGGACCGTTCCCAGCGCGACCTCGAATTACACACCACGATGGGAGGCTTTGACCAGATCGGTGTCTCCACCCTGTCCGAACAGGCCCAATCCATCAGCCCTAAAATCGGCAAACCGCTGGCGGCCATCAACGGCGACTACTTCAACATTCGCCGGCCCTTTGTGGGAGACCCCATGAATCTGCAAATTCTGCGGGGCGGCGAGTTGATCAGCGGTCCAGGCGAAGACCGGGCATTTTTTTACTTGGATGCGAAGGGCGAGCCCCATATCACCAATGCGGTGGACGCCTTTACCGTCACCTGGCCGGACGGGCGGACTACCCCCATCGGGCTTAACCAAACGCCGATGACGGGACAAGCGGTCCTTTACACGACGGCGGCCGGCACCAATACGCGGGTGGACGGCATTGACCTTGTGCTGGTGCGAAACGGACAGGACCCCTGGCTGCCTTTGCGCGTCGGGCAAACCCTCACCGCCAAGGTTCGCCAAATCAACAAGGAGGGCTACTCGGCATTAACCCCCGACAACATGGTGCTATCGCTTAGTCCGCGAACGTTGGACCAGTTGCCGGCATTGACGCCAGGCATGGTTCTCAAGGTCTGCACGGCCACCAAGCCGGACCTGGCCGGCGCCATCCTGGCCATCGGCGGCGGTCCCAGCCTGGTGCGCGATGGCAAAATCAGAGAAACACCCAATGTCAGGGGGTACGACCTGCGGCATCCACGCTCCGCCTTTGGTTGGAGCGACAAGTATTATTTCTTTGTCCAGGCGGACGGCCGGCAACCCAGGCATTCCATGGGGATGACGCTCAAGGAATTGGCTCAGTATTTCGTCAAACTCGGCTGCACGCATGCCATCAACCTGGATGGCGGCGGCTCCTGCACGACCTGGGTGGCGGGGCGCACCGTCAATAATCCTTCGCAAGGCAAGGAAAGGCCCTCAGCCAACGCGCTCGTGCTGGTCCAACGCAAGCCTCCGGGCGGCTGATCATTTTTCTTCTGGCCTCGACACCTTCAAATCCTGGATAGTCCCACGGATTTGCATGAATAGTGATCATCAAGAACCGCGAAAAAAAGCAGGGCCTTGGGTTTTGTCGTGGGGCGGCTTTACCCTTTTGATCATGGTGGGTTTGGTGGCCTGCTTCGCCGCGCAGCAGGTGGTGATTGTCCGCATGGAAAAACCCTATGACACCTATTTGGCCCTCAACTCCTACGGCATGAAAAGCGGCTATTTCTGGCAGTTCTTCACCTGCCAAACCCTGCATGTGGCTTGGTGGCACCTGTTAGTCAACCTGGCTGGCCTGTGGTTTATTGGGCGCGCTCTCGAAACTGCCCTGGGCAGCTTGCGATTCCTGGCGGCTTTCCTTGGATGCGCCCTGGCGGGGGCCCTTCTGCAAGGGTTGCTGGGCGGCGCCGGTGAACTATTACGCGATTCCGCGCCGGCTTTGTCCCAAATTCTTCTGGATCGCTATCTTTCTTCAGGTTACGGCTCTTCGTTGGGGTTGTGCGGTCTCCTCGCCATCTTTTCCCGGCGCCAGCCGCAGGAAAAAGTGCGCCTATTCTACTTAATTCCCCTTAAAAAGGCGATCCTTGTCTGGCCTGCCCTGGCGTGCGCCCTGGCTTTCAGTCTGCCGTCGGTCACCGACAATTTCACCCTGACCCATACCGGCCACTTGGGCGCCTTGCTGGCGGGAATGGCCGCCGCGCGCTGGCTGCGCCCGCGCTAAAATGACCGCCGCCGGCGGCTATTTTTTCTTCTTATCCTTATCCCACCCCTGCTCTTTGATGAGGGCGTCCACCTGGGCGGCGGGAGCGAAGCCGGTAGGCAACGCTTGGAAGCGAAGCAGGTATTTGAAGGCATTATTAAGATTCTTCACCTCATCTTTTTTGCCGGCGAGTTTGTCTGGCTCGAGGCCTTTGAGCGCGCCCAAGTATTGTCCGGTCATTTGCTCGACCTTTTGCACGGTCGCCGGTTCGGCTTCATAGGCCAAGGATTCCATAAGCAGTAACAACTCGGGCAACGGCGCGCCTGGATTTCGGACTTTTGCCGCTTCGGCGCGGAGCGCGGCGGCGGTTTCCTTGCGTTTAGCCATTGCCGCTTCGCGGGTTAGCGCGCCGTCGGTTCCGCCTTCCACGCTGCGCGGGGGCAGCTCGCGAATCCAGACGTTGCGAAAGCGAACGGGGTTGCCATGATCCTGAAACTTGATTTGACCTTTCTCTGGAAACAGCCCGGCTTTGGTGCGTCGCATGTGTCCGCCCGGCCCTTCCAGCGGAGTGTGGTCTTGCACCAGCACGCCGTTGACGAAAACAGTCACGTAGCCGGGGTCCAGCACCTTGCCATCCTTATAGACCGGACGCCGAAAGACGATGTCATAGACCTGGTATTCGCCTGGCGGCCGCAGCGCGTTGACCATGGGGGGATTGATGCCGTAATAAGCGCCGGCGGTGCCATCGGCATACGTCGGGTTGTTGTAGTTGTCCAGCACTTGAATTTCCAGACCGCCCGGCAAAAACACGCCGCTGTTGCCGCGGCCTTGGCCGCTGCCCTCAACTTTGGTCGGCGCGGCCCATTCCACATGCAACTGGCAATCGCCGAATTTCTCCTTGGTGCGAATATAACCGGCGCCGGCCACCGCCTCCATCGCGCCATCCTTCACCACCCATTTGGCGGGGCCGCCATCCTTGTCGCTTTCCCATTTGGACAGGTCCTTGCCGTCAAAGAGCACGATGGCATCGGCGGGCGGTTTGCCGGGCTGGTCCTGCGTGCTGAAAGTGCCGGGAGCAACCACCTTGGGCAACGGGCGATGCCGGTCATGCACTGCCCACGGATGGGTGTCATCGGGCGCATCGCCGTAAAAGGGCGGCGCCACAGAAGCAGCCGCCGAAGCGGCTGCGGCCAGGGCCAACGAGACGCCTAAAATTGCCAATGCCAAATTTATTCTCATGCGCCAAGCGTTACAAAAATCAGGCGGGCGCGTCAATGCCGTGAATGACCGGCGTTTCGTTTCTGATCGTCATTTTTCGGTCCCGCCCCGTCCCGGTTGGTTTCATTCTTGCGCCGCTCGCGCAAATTTTGTCTTATCGCCGCAATTCAACATGCGGCTTTGGATCAAATACTGGCTGCCGGTGCTGGCTTGGATGGCGATGATTTTCATCGCCTCGACCCGGATGCTGTCGGCGGACCAAACTTCTCGCATCATTGGCCCCGTGCTGCGCTTTTTTTTCCCGGACATCGAGGACGCCGCCATACAGTCGGTCCAATTTGCGTTCCGCAAGGCGGCGCACGCCACCGAATACGCCGTCCTGGCGCTGTTGGTTTGGCGGGCCAGGGTGAAACCCAGCCGGGGCGATCATCGGCCCTGGTCATGGAACGAGGCGGGCATCGCTTTTGCCGTGTCGCTGGCCTACGCCATCAGCGATGAAATTCACCAAAATTATGTGCCCTCGCGCCAGGGCATGGCTTCGGATGTGGTGATTGACGCCGCCGGCGCCGCCGCCGCCCTACTGCTTTTGCGAGCCTTGGCCGGCTGGAGAAACCGCCAAGCAGGTTTGCGACCGGCCTCGGCCCGGGATTGAGCCGCATGTCCGCCTGGCGCAAATACCCCATGATTCCCGTGGGGATTGCCTTTGCCTTGGGGATCTGGACCGGCGAATACCTTTCGGCATCGTTGCCGTGGCTTTTTGCCGCCGCTTACGGGTTCAGCATCCTGGCGATGCTGAATCCGCGGTGGAAGTCCGCGCTGCTCGGCTTGGCCGTTTTTGCCGCCGCCTGGACGCATCATGCCTGCCGCACGTCCGTTCTCGCGCCGGACGACTTGCGGCTGGTCATCGGGGAAATCACCGACGAAGTCGCCATTCGGGGGAAATTGGCGGATTCACCGGTGGTGGCGGAACATGAGGCCCGCAATCGCGCCTACCAGAGCAGCTTGGCGGTGTTGCAAGTGGAATCGCTGCGAATGGGCCGGCAAGGCTGGCAGCCGGCCAGCGGTTTGGCGCTGGCGCGCGTCTCCGGAGCGCTGCCGGAGCATTGCGTCGCCGGCACGCGGATTGAAGCGACCGGCGTGCTCCAGCCGCCGCCCGGCCCCGTGGCGCCCGGCCTTTTCGATTACCGAACCCACTTGCGGCATCGCGGCATTTATCACTACCTGCGGGTGCCGAGCCTGGCGGATTGGAAGTTGTTGGAGCCGCCGCGCGCTCCCGGCTGGACAGTCTCGTTCAGGCGCTGGGCCAAAGCCACCTTGTCCCACGGCTTGCCGGAAGAGGATGACGCCCTGCGCCTGCTATGGGCGATGCTGTTGGGCTGGAAAACCGGCCTGACAGAAGAGGTCGCCACGCCTTTCATGCGCTCGGGAACCATGCATCTTTTCGCCATCAGCGGCCTGCATGTCGCCATGATTGCCGGTATTTTGTTTCTCCTCCCGCAGTTATTCCGGGCGCCCCGCAATGTCAGCGGTCTGCTGGCCATTCCCCTGCTCTGGTTTTACACGGCGGCGACCGATTGGCAGCCCTCCGCCATACGCGCCTCACTGATGATCAGCGTCCTCATCGGCGGCCAAGTCCTGCGGCGCCCTTCCAATCTCCTCAATTCGTTGTTTGCGGCCGGCCTGTTAATTTGGCTATGGGACTCGCGCCAGCTTTTTCATGCGGGCTTTCAACTTTCGTTTTTGGTGGTGCTCAGCATCGGCTTGCTCTGCCCGTTGCTGGACGCGCCGCTGAACCGCCTGCTGTCCCATGATCCGTTGATCCCGGACGATCACCTCTCCCCGTGGCGCAAATGGCCATTGGCCATTCTGCGATTGGCGGCCAAGGCCGTATCGGTTTCCGGCGCCGCCTGGCTGGGGTCGCTTCCCTTGGTGGCGCTTTATTTTAACCTGCTAACTCCGGTCAGCCTGCTGGCTAACGTGCCGGTTGTCCTGCTGGGGAATCTCACTTTGATGAGCGGATTGGCCAGCCTGTTCAGCGCCGCCGCGCCGGTCCTCACGGAACATTTCAATCATGCCGCCTGGTTTTTCATGCGCGCCATGATGGAAACCAGCGCCTGGTGCGCCAACCTGCCCGGCGCGTTCTTTTACGTCGTCGCGCCAGGGCCGGCCTTTTTTATTTTCTATTACGGCGCGCTTATCGCCACCGCCGCGCCAGGAATTCTAACCGCCAAAACCCGCCTGCTGCTGGTCACCGCGCTCGCCATTGGCGCGCCCTTGTGGCTGGTTTGGCAGTCGCGCACTGGCGATGACCAACTGACGATCATCCCCTTCGCGGACGGCAGTGCCTCCCTGGCGCAAACCGCCAACCGCCGCTTTAATCTGCTGGTGGACTGCGGTCGGCAGGACGCCAGCGAAAGGGTGTTAACGCCCTTCCTGCGCAGCCAGGGGATCAAACGCCTTTCCGGCCTGCTGCTGACGCACGGTGACATCGGCCAAATCGAGGGGGCCGAACAAATCCGAACCAATTTCGCGCCCGCGCAAATTTTTTGTGGCCCGCTAACTTTTCGCTCGGCGGCCTACCGCCGTCTGCTCGACACCTACAGCGCCCTGCCGGGCCTGCTGACCACCTTGAACCCAGGCGACCAATCCGGCCCGCTGAAAATCCTGCACCCCTCCGCCCAGGACATTATGGAACAAGCGGACGACGCGGCCTTGGTTTTCCGCCTGAACGTGGGCGGCGCGCGAATCCTGATGCTTTCGGACCTAAGCCGCGCCGGTCAAAACCTGCTGATGCAGAAAGCCGGCGCGGTGGATTTGTGGGCCGACATCCTGGTCACCGGCGTGCCCGCCCAAAGCGAGCCGCTGGCGGACGCGCTGCTGGAAGCCGTGCGGCCCAAGCTCGTGATTGTGACCGACTCACTCTATCCCTCCAGCGCGCGCGCGCCGCGTTCGTTGCAGCAGCGCCTCGCGCGCCACCGTCTGCCCGTCATTTACACCCGCCATTCCGGCGCCGTGACGATCACCGCCCGCCAGGGCCGCTGGACCCTCTCCACCATGGCCGGGGAGCGGCTGGAAAGCGGACGCCTGCCCTATTGGCAGCCCTTGCCCGCTCAATCCGACGAGCGGGACTGGTGAAATATCCACATGGCCTCTGTGAGCGCCGACGCGCTCCTGGATTGCCGGGGAATAGAGACGGGGAAAGGCGTTTTGGGCTCTATTTTTCCAAAGACTCCACCCGCAAATCGTCATAGCGCACGACCGTTTTGCCTTTGGCGATGGAAGCCTTTCGCGCGCCCAGCACAATTCCGCCGCTGCGCATCGAAGGCTGCGTCAAGCCGCCCGGATCCTTCGCCGCCAACAGTAATTTGTCATCCAGAAAAACTTCAAGGACGTTGCCTGAGGCGTCAACCCTTAGCCGGCGCCAGTCGCCGCCGATGTTGCAGGCCGCCGTGGCCAGCGCGTTACCCTCGTGCGTGCTGCGGCCATACATCACCTTATGCACCTGGCAACCGCGATCGGTGAAGGTTAGGTAATAACCATCCCCGTCGGGCCGGCAGCGAATGCCGATCCAGAGGCCGTCCCGCCAATCCCCCGCGCGGCTTTCGACCTTGAAACGCAGGCTTAGCCGGTAATGCTTCCAAGCGCGGTCGCCGAACATCAGGCCGGTCGCTTGATAACCGTCGGTGCCGCCGTTTTCGCCCACCAGGGTCCCGTTTTCCAGCCGCCATTGCCCGCCGTTGATCACCCAGTTGGTGGGCAGGTTGGAACCGTTGGGACGCGCGTCGAAATTTTCCGAGAGCAGAACTGCGGCATGAACGGCAAGCGAATTTCCCAAGAGCATCCACATTAACCAAGCAGGAGCCGCCGCCCCAAAAGACGCTCGCCGCCGCCACACAGGCAAAACAAGCAAGCGACTAATTACTGATGAGTGCTTGGGATAAACGACACGCGCCCCCTCACCCTGCCCTCTTCCCCCAAGGGGGGAGAGGGAAAACGCCGCCCACGGTGACCAATGGTGTATTGCATCCCGGAGACTGTGCAGTATATCAATTTTTTTCCTCAGCAAGGTGGACGCCGTCGCCGAATGCGCCGCAATGGTTTTCACCGTATCCGCGCCATCTCGAAAACCGCTGAAGCGGTTGCGATATCCGCCAGCCACGGTGTCGGCCCGCTGAAGTTGGGTGCTAATACGATTCGCGCATTGCGATAGCCAGCCTCCGGAAAACAGGCGAATCAGCCGCAGCATTACCAGTATCAAAGGTGCCAGGATGGAAATCGAACCGACCCTCATGTCCCCCTCTCCTTCCGCGCCAGCTCGATGTTTTCCACCGCCTGCCGGGCGGTGTCACGCACCATCCAAATGAGGTCCTCGGCGGCCACCCGCCGCAGCACCGGCAGCGATTGCGGCGAGCCAATAAAGCCCAGGCCGACCACCGCGCCATACCGCAAATCGCGCGTGGCCGAGGCATCCGCCGCGATCTTTTCCAAAGCCAGCCGCGCCTCCTCCCCGCCCATTCGCCCCAGCGCCAGGCAAAGAAACCCTTTCCAGCGCACGGTCTGGCTCTGGTCAAAATGCTTGCCCGAAGCCAGCGCCGTCGCGTCGCTGAACGGATAAGGCTCGCGCAGCAGGGTGAGGATCGCGGGCGCGGTTTCGCGCGCCTGCAACCGGCCCAGGGTCATGGCGACATAGATGCGCGGCACAAAGGCGGGATGCCGCAAAAGGGGAACCAATCGCGGCGCCAAAGCCGGATCACGCGCCACAAAATACATGGCGGTCAACGGCTGGGAGACCGTCCGGCCATCTTCCCGCACGAAGCCGGGCTTGAGCTCTTTCCGCATTTCCGCCAGCAATGGCGCCAGAGGAGGAGGCGGTTCCGGTTTTGGCCCTTTGGCCAGCGGCGGAAGCATGGTCTCCTCCAATTCGCGCAGCACGAGTTCCACCAACCGCGGCCCCTCCCCGGCGCGCAGGATCAGGTTGGCGCAGACTCGCTGAATGGGCTGCGGGTCGTCCATAAACAAGTCATCGGGCTGACTGCGGTAAGTCACCAGGCCCATGCTGTTGACCAGGTGCCCAAGGCGGGGGGCGGCATTGGTGGACCGCAGGCGGTCAAGATTCAGCAGAACCGGCAAAGTCAGGGGGAATTTCCACAGCGCCGCCTCGGCTTCCGCGCCGCCGATGCGGCCCAGCGCCCAGGCGGCTTCCTCAATGGGGAGGCGGGCCAGCACCGGCACGCTCCGGGCGGTGCCGATGCGCTCCAAAGCTTCGCACAGCAACTCCCGCTCCCGCGCCGCGATCGGCGGCTTCTGGGGAACGCTCAGCCATTGCCGAACCGCGTCCTCATCGTCAGCCTCGGCCAGATGCCGCAACGCCCGCAGTAAATCCGCGCGTGGCGTGGCGCTGGTTCCGAGCGCCGCCCAGAGGTTGCTCCGGTGCTGGGCCGGAGTTTTGCCCGCCCACCAATTCTTCCACGCGCCAGGCTGGTCGGCCGGAAAATTTTGGGCCGTCATCCGTCCCAACGACAGCCAGGCCTCCTGGCGCATGTCCCAAGCCCGGTTGCTCAATTGTTCAATCAACGCCGGCACCGCGCGGGCGGTTCCAAGCCGTCCCAAGGCCTGCAAAGCCTCGCGTCGCACCACCGGCGCGGGATGGTCCAGCAGGCGGATGATTTCCTCCTCCGCCGGCCAATGCTTCAAGTGGGAAAGCCCCTGAACCCCCGCTGCCTGCCGCTCCGGCACGGGACTTCTCAACCAACCGGCAAACTTTTCGACATCCTCCGACCAAACGTCCGACGCCACCGGCACGGGCGCGGCCAATGCCGTCGCGTGCCACGCCGCCGCCAGCCCGACGGCAGACCTCAACGCGCCTTGCCATGATCGCGGAATCATAATGAATTTGGACCCTAGCGGGCGGATAAAAATTCGCAAGCCAAGACGCGCCGAAAACCGAACCGGCATGGCGGCGATATTTTCCCGCACTTGCCGCTGCCCGAACGGACGCCATCATGAATTGGATTTAGAATCCGCGCAGGTCGGTGCTTTGACGGCGCGGCAAACCGTCCTTGGGGGCGCGCTTGAGAACCACATATTGCAAACCGTGCCGCCGGCAAAACTCCTGTTTCTCCAATTTGTCGCCATCTTCATTGACGACGTAGATGTCCGGCTTGAGTTGCTCGATTTCCGGCTCGGCATCCATCCAGCCCATGCCCGAGGTAATGAGCGCCTGCTTTACAAAGCGAACCGCCCCCACCACGTAGCGGCGTTCTTCCTGGCCAAACAGCGGGTGCCCTTCCCCTTTGAGATGCCGCACGTTGGCATCGTTGCCAACGGCCACGTAAAGGTCGCCCATGCCGGATGCCTCCTCAAAAAAGCGAACGTGGCCCGAGTGGAACCAGTCGTAGCAGCCCGTCACGATCACTTTTTTGCGGCCGGGCGACGAAGCGGCAGCCGGGGGGGCGGGAAAACCCCGCAGGGCTTCGTTGCCAATTACCCGGCACTCGCCCCCATGAGCTTGGCAAAACTGGCGAATTATGGGGAGCGCCTCGTCCTCCATCATGCAGCAAACATTCGCGCCGCTGATTTCCCGACTAGCCGGGTCCGGCAACGGTTGCGAGCCGGAAACTTTCACCTCCTTGACGAAACGGATGGCATTGACCAGGTAGTGCCGCTCCGCCAAAGGAAACCGCGCCGGCCGCCCGCACACTGATTGCACAGCCTCGTCGGACCATAAAAGAACGCGCACCGTTCCCAAGCGCGCCGCCTCTTCGAGAAAGCGAATGTGGCGGGAACCCAGGTTGTCAAAAGCGCCGGTAACCAAAATATCGGGCATATTTCTCGACGTTAAATTCTGATTTGGACACGAAAACTGCCGGGGACGGGTGATTCCGAAATCACCAACAGATAACCGCCGCCGCAGCCAGAATACATCGCGCCCGCATATCGTTGTTGGTAATAGCGAAGCAAGCCCGCCAAATCCAAAGCGATGGAGGGATGGCGAACGGTGTGGGGGAGGATGGCCTCCCAGCACGCCATGCAATCGTTTAGCGATTTCCCCAAAGCCGAAATATCGCGGCGCAGAATGGCGTCGTAGCAATCGCGGCCGCTTTGCCCCAGCCGCGCCACCCAGGCAGGGCAAAGGTTCTGTTCGCCCAAGGGGCTGTAGCCCGCCGGCCGTTGGCACACCGGAATTACTTGCAGGACGCTTTCCAGCCAACGGGCGGACTGCGGATCGCGGTTGCGCTCAATATGGGCGGGAAACACCCCGCCCTCATGGCCAAAGTCGTAATCCAGCCGGTTGATGCCGGGATAAATCAGACCGATCATGTCCTGTGAGCCGGAAGGCTCGGCAAGATTTTTGTTCTCCTCCGCATAGAGCTGCTTGACCAGCATGGCCGGGTCGCGGTCAGGCAAAGCGTCGCGCCAGAGGCGACTGGCGACTTTGCGCGTGCCCGTGGCGAAACCGGAACGGTCCATGAACCTGACGGTCGGCTCCAAGCCAACCACCACCATGGCCCCCGGCGGCGTGGGATTGTGCCGGTTGACAAAAGGCTGGTCAATCCAGCCACCGGCCAGCGCCAGCCGGTAGGGCAGTCGGCCAATCGGATCGGCCATGGCCGGGCCTGATGTTAGTTCCATTGGGGTTGGTGCTGCTGCAAAACCGCGCCCCGGGCCGGGCTCAATGAACATCGCAGACTGTGGCTCGACCGGCTTGGCGGTCAAGATACTGCCGCTCAATCCATTGGTAGGTCAGCTTGAGCCCTTGGCGGATGGGAATGCCCGGTTCCCAGTTCAGCATTTTTTTTATGAAAGTGTTGTCGCTGTTGCGGCCGGCCACACCGCGGGGCGCGGCAAGGTCGTAGCGGCGTTTCAATTTGAGGCCCGCGATTTCTTCGGCGATGTCCACCAACTCGTTAATGGTGATCATTTCGCTGGTGCCCAGGTTGATGGGCGTGGCCGTCAAGGCGTCGCTGTGCATAATCAAATCAATGCCTTTGAGGCAGTCATCTATATACATGAAACTGCGTGTTTGGGTGCCGTCGCCCCAAATCTGGATTTCATGCTTGCCGCTGTGCTTGGCTTCGATGACCTTGCGGCAGATGGCTGCCGGCGCTTTCTCCCGGCCGCCGTCCCACGTGCCCCACGGGCCATAGACATTGTGAAAGCGGGCGATGGCGGTTCTTAGGCCGCGTTCGGCCCAATACTCCTGGCAGAACATTTCGGAGACGAGCTTCTCCCAGCCATAACCGCGCTCCGCGAAGGCCGGGTAGGCGTCGGACTCTTTCAAGGCGCGGCAGTTGGGATCTTCCTGGAGTTTCACATTGTACGCGCAGGCCGAGGAGGAGAAAAAATAGCGGCGTGTGCCCGCCCGCCAGGCCGCCTCGATCAAATGGGTGTTGATCAGGATGCTGCGCAGGCACTCGATGCGAAAGCGTTCGATGAATCCCATGCCTCCCATGTCCGCCGCCAGGTTATAGACTTCCACCGCCCCCTCCACCGCCCGCCGGCAATTTCGCTCCTCGCTCAGGTCCAGCACCAAGCTTTCCGCTTCCGGAACGCGCTGATACCAATGCGGCAATGGCTTTTTATCCACCGCCCGGAGGCGCCGGTATCCTTGATCCGCCAATTGCCGCACCAGCGCCCCGCCGATGAACCCGCCGGCGCCCGCCACCAAAATCAGGTCGTCCTTGCCGGGCCGGTTGGCCATCCCCGTTGTTGGCCGGTCACTTGCATTCTTTGCCATCTTTTTCATAAACAATTCTCCGCGCGTTTAGGATCGGACTTGCGGCCAATCCTGTCCGCCTGACATTTTGTCACCCTAGTCAATTATTCAGCGCGGCACAATAATTGTCTTTGCACCGAGACTTTTCGCCTTGATCCGTCAAAAAATATACGAATCCCACCCGTTGCATCATGGAAAAAAGACACCGGGAGAAGAGCGTCTTCAACTCACGGCCTTTTGTTCGCTCCGAGTGTATAATGGGTGTCAATCCCCCCCTGCGGGGAGAGTGCCCTTCGGGCGGTGGAGCGTAGCGGTAAGTCGCCCCAGCGACTTACCGCGTAGC